>Ga0207873_1000827_pt1 | contig 32327 bp, 27 predicted proteins | sample BGWIniCompost_FD_187373 | JGI IMG/M metagenome (GOLD analysis project Ga0207873, IMG submission 187373) | Cellulose adapted compost microbial communities from Newby Island Compost Facility, Milpitas, CA, USA - BGW Initial Compost (SPAdes)... ... | reverse complement strand
ACCCCCGCCGAGCTGGCACGACTGTCCCTGCACCCCGACGACGACCTCGCCCCCAACCGTCCCGGCGAGGCCCTGCTGATCGCCCTCGACCGCGACCCGGGCCCCGCCCGTCTCCTACGCCCCGACCCGCGCCGCAGGGCGCTCACCGCGGAGCAGACGGTGGGCGAGGCGCTGGACCGCATGGACGGCGCCGGCTGGCGCGCCCTGCACTCCGTGCCGCTGCCCGGCGGTGACCGCATCCACCACCTGCTGATCGGCCCCGGTGGCCTGTACGCCGTGCACAGCCACTACGCCCACAAACAGCGGGTGACGGTCACCGGCACCCACGTCACGCTGGGCCGGCGCAGACCGGAACCGCTGCTCCGGCTGGTCCGCGCCTGCGCCGACCGCGCCTGCCACGCCCTGACCGCCGAGGTGCGCCCGGTGCTGGTCCTCACGGGTGCCTCCCGGGTGGACGTGGCGGCGACACCGCGCGAGGTGCGGGTGCTGACGGACGCGGACGTACCGGCGCTGGCCCGGCAGGGCGGCGTCCTCAAGCCGGCCGATGTGGAGGCGCTGTACGCGATGGCCCGGGACCGGAACACGTGGACCCGGGTGTGAGGGGAGCGCTGCCGCCGGGGGGGGAAGAGCTGCCGGGCCCGGATGCGGAAGCGGCCCCTTGGGGGCAGGGTCCCGGCGCCTTCAGGGCAGAGGGCACCTTCAGAGGGGTGGCCCCGCGTGCTCCGGAGGCGCTCTCAGGGCAGCGTCCCCGCGTGTTCCGGATCAAGGAGCGGCGCCAGCAGATCGCCGTAGTCCGTCAGGCGGGGCCCGAGGTCGGGAGCGGTGAACGCCAGCAGGTCCGGTGACCGGCACTCCTCGACCTCCTCCCAGGTCACCGGTGCCGACACCAGCGGCTCCTGCCGGGCGCGCAGCGTGTAGGGGGCGGCCGTGGTCTTCCGGGCGGCGTTCTGGCTCCAGTCGACGAAGACCTTCCCCGGCCGCAGGCTGCGCGTCATCCGGTGCAGCACCAGATGGGGCATCGCCTTCTCCGCCTCCACCGCCAGCCCCTTGGCGTAGTCCGACACCCGCTCGGGCGAGGCACCCCGCACCGCCGCGAGCAGATGCAGCCCCTTCGAGCCGGAGGTCTTCGCGTAGGCCTCGATCCCGTCCTCGGCGAGCCGGTCCCGCAGCCAGCGGGCGACCTCGCAGCAGTGCACGATCGTCGCCGGCGGCCCGGGGTCCAGGTCGAAGACGATCCGGTCCGCCTCCTCGGGGTTCTGCACCCGCCACTGATGGACGTGGAACTCGGCGACCAGGTTCGCCGCCCACATCAGGCTCGGCAGGTCCTGCACCAGCACCATCCGCGACGGCCCGTCCGACCTGGGCACCTCGGCGGTGGTGACCCAGTCGGGCGTACCCGGCGGCACGTTCTTGGTGAAGAACACCTGCCCGTCGGGCCCGTCCGGGTAGCGCAGGAAGGACACCGCGCGGTCCCGCAGATGCGGCAGCAGCACCTCGGCCACGGTCGCGTAGTAGTGCAGTACCTCCGCCTTGGTGAACCCGGTGGCGGGATACAGCACCTTCTCCAGATTGCTGAGCGGGAGCCGCCGCCCCTCCACCTCAGTGATAGGCGCCATACGATGAGAATCTCACGCAAACCATGACAAACGGTCGGGAAGGTGTCGCACGTGAGGTCCATCTGGAACGGCGCGATCTCGTTCGGCCTGGTCAGCATCCCGATCAAGCTGGTGAACGCCACCGAGAGCCACTCGATCTCCTTCCGCCAGATCCACACCGAGGACGGCGGCCGGATCCGGTACCGCAAGTTCTGCGAGCTGGAGGACCGGGAGGTCAGCAGCCAGGAGATCGGCAAGGGCTACGAGGACTCGGACGGCACGATCATCCCGATCACCGACGAGGACCTGGCCCAGCTGCCGATCCCGACCGCCAGGACCATCGAGATCGTCGCCTTCGTGCCCAGCGACCGGATCGACCCGCTGCAGATGGACTCCGCCTACTACCTGGCCGCGAGCGGGGCACCGGCCGCCAAGCCGTACACCCTGCTGCGCGAGGCCCTCAAACGCAGCAACAAGGTCGCCATCGCCAAGTTCGCGCTGCGCGGCCGCGAGCGGCTCGGCATGCTGCGCGTGGTCGGCGACGCCATCGCCATGCACGGACTGCTCTGGCCGGACGAGGTGCGCGCACCCGAGGGTGTCGCCCCCGACACCGACGTCACCGTCCGCGACAAGGAGCTCGACCTCGCGGACGCGCTGATGGAGACCCTCGGCGAGGTCGACCTGGAGGACCTGCACGACGAGTACCGCGAGGCGCTGGAGGAGGTCATCGCCGCCAAGGCGGCCGGCGAGACCCCGCCGGAGCTGCCCGAGCCCGAGCGCGGCGGCAAGGTCCTGGACCTGATGGCCGCCCTGGAGAACAGCGTCCGCGCCGCCCGCGAGTCCCGCGGCGAATCCGCGGAGGAGGCCGAGGTCAAGCCCCTCCCGCAGCGCAAGACCTCCCGCACCTCTCCCAAGGAGACCGGCGGCAAGAAGTCCACCGCCAAGAAGACCGCGGCGAAGAAGACGGCGTCCTCCTCCCGCAAGCCGGCGAGCGCGAAGAAGACCGCCGCAAAGAGCGCATCCGCGAAGAGCGGCGGAACGAAGAGCACGGCGAAGAAGTCGACGGCCAAGAAGACGTCCGCGACGAAGAAGACCGCTTCCCGGAAACGCTCGGCGTGACACGGCGCCTGCTCGGGGCCATGAGTTCGAGGCGGGCGCCTGCCCGGGGCCGTGAGACCGGCCGGACCCCGGTTTCGGAGTGCGAACGGGTCCCCGGTCCCTGGGATCCGGGGGCCCGGCGTCGCCCCTCACATGGCAGCTGCCGGCCCTGGGCCTGCACCCGCAACCGCCGGACGGGGACGGACGCGCCGGCCGACCGCCGATGCGGGCGCCGCGCCCGACGCAAGCGGGAGATCCCGTGCGTCGCCTCAGGCCGCGCGCCGCAGCGCCAGCACCGCGTTGTGACCGCCGAAGCCGAACGAATTGCTCAGCACCAGGTCACCCTCCGCGGGCAGCACACGTGGGGCCTCACGCACCACGTCCAGCTCGATCGCCTCGTCCAGCTCGGCGCAGCCCACCGTGGGCGGCATCACACCGTGGTGCAGCGTGAGCACCGCGGCCACCGCCTCGACACCGCCGGCCGCACCTTGCAGATGCCCCAGGTGCCCCTTGAGCGCGCTCACCGGCACGTTCCGGGCGCCCAGGACGTTCCGCAGCGCCCGGGCCTCCGCGAGGTCGCCGTCGACCGTGGCGGTGGCGTGCGCGTTCACATGGACCACGTCCGCCAGGTGGCCCCCCGCGTCCCGCACGGCCCGCCGCAGCGCCAGGGCGATGCCCTCGCCGGACGGATCCGGCGCTGCCACATGGTGAGCGTCCGCGGACAGCCCCCAGCCGGCCGCCTCGCAGTAGATCCGCGCACCACGCGCCCGCGCGTGCTCCTCGGACTCCAGCACCAGCACGCCGGCGCCCTCGCCGTTGACGAAGCCGTTCCGGTCCCGGTCGAAGGGCCGCGACGGCGAGCCCTCGGCGGGGTCGCCCTCGGCCAGGGCCCGCATCGCCGCGAACGACGCCATGATCGCCGGCGTCACCACGGCCTCGGCGCCGCCCGCCAGGGCGACGTCCACCCGTCCGAACCGGATCCGGTCCACCGCCTGCCCGATCGCCTCCGTACCCGAGGCGCACGCGCTGGTCACGGTCCGCGCCTCGCCCGTGATGTGCAGATCCAGTGAGACCTGCGACGCGGCCTGCGACGGCACGGTCATCGGCGTGGTGAGCGGCGACACACTCCGCGGGCCCTTGTCCCGCAGCTTCCGGTCCCCGCCCACCAGCACGGACGCGTCCCCGAGAATCGCGCCGAGGCTCACCCCGACCCGCTCCGGGTCAAGACCGCTCTCGCGGGTGCCGCCCTCGGCGAACCCGGCGTCCGCCCAGGCCTCCCGTGCGGCCAGCACCGCGAACTGGGCGGCGCGGTTCATCCGCCGGGCCACCGCCCGCGGCAGCAGCCGCGCCGGATCCACCGGCACGGTCCCGGCCACCCGCACCGGCAGCTCCCCGAACTCCTCGTCCTCCAGCTCCCGTATGCCGTGCCGCCCCTCGAGCAGCCCCTGCCACAGCTCGCTGGTCCCGGCGCCGAGCGGCGTCATCGCACCGAGCCCGGTCACCACGACCCGGCGGGCCCCGGCGGCCCGCGCCTCGCTCACCGGCCGCGGCTCGTGCCGTACGACATGCCCGGCCTCGTCGGCCTCGGCGGCCCACCGCCGTACCTCGGTGTCGGAGACCCCGCCGGTCGCGCCCGCGCTCGCGCTCTCGTCGTCCCGCCGCCAGGTCCCCCAGCGACGCACATACGTCACCTCCTGCGCCGACGGGTCCACGGCACGCAGGGACGACACCCTGTCCCCGTCCCGGAACTCGACATCGTCGAGTGCGGGCGACGTCACCTCCGGTACCGCGGAGGGATCCACGCGTCGCCCGGCGACGCTCACCCGCTGCTCACGGCGCAGCAGTTCCTCCCGGTCCCGCCCGCCGAGGGGCGGCCGCAGCGTGACCCGGATCACCTCAGGGTCCTCGGGCAGCGTGTGCGTGACGACGTACCACCGGTCCGCCGCCACGTCGTCGCCCGACAGGGCGACCAGATCACCGGGCACGACCTCGGCAGCCGTCACCGAGTGCGGGTTCATGGGGACTTCGCGTATGCCGGAAGAGTGGGGCATGAGTGCAGATGCTTTCGTTGGTCCGAACTGTCGTACTTGAGGACCGTTAAGAGTGAAGTGCACGAACCCGGAACCGGCCACAGTTGAATGACGTACATGTCCGTTTTGCCCTGCGGTGTCGCTTGAGGGATGAATCGGTCAACCCGTCAACCGGCCTGCCGGGCACACGAGTTACCGCCCCGTCACTCCACCCTGTGGAACTGGTCACGCCGCACAGCGCCCAACTCCCCGCACAGTCCGCCCGAACGAGACCCAGCTCACACCCCGCTGCCGCTGCCGGGACCGGAACGCCCCGGCACCCATGGCACGCCGAGACTCGGTGAAATCGCCGACCGGTCAACCGCCTTGCCGGGCGGACGTCAGGGCGCAGGCCTGCTGCGCCGCACGGCGTTCCCGTCCGCATGCACCCCAGAACCCGTGCCCCGTCTTGTGGCCGCCTCCCTCCTGCTGCTGCCATGCGAGCTGACGGGTGCGGAGCCGAGGCGCCGAGGGGGTCTCATGGAGCTCGAGGTCACACGCTGGAGGCGGTACGGGCACGACCGCTTGTACGCGAGCCTCCCCGACGGCACCGCCGCCGGCTGGGCGGACCTGAAGACGGGGAAGATCACCATCCTGCGTGCCGAGCACAGCGACGACGTGATCGCCGCACTCACCCCTCACCTGTCGGACCGTCACGACACGGCGGCCGGTCCGGAGCCCGCGACGGCCGAGCCCGCAGCGCCCCCCGGACTGCCCCCACTGACCCCGGACGACGACTTGGCCGGCAACCCTCCTGGAGCCGCCCTCCGGGAGCGGCTCGCCCGGTCGGGCGCGGGACGGTTCGAGCGGACCCTCGCCCGGCTCCTGCGCCGGCCGACCGAGTGGGAGTCCTGGGAGAAGGGGCTGACGGGGGAGAAGCGCGTCGGAGCGGAACTCGCCCGATTGTCCCGTCACGGCTGGCGCGTCCTGCACTCCATACCGCTGGCCCACGACGTGGACATCGATCATCTGCTGATCGGACCCGGCGGAGTCTTCAGCATCAACACCAAGTACTGCCCCAAGAGGGCGGTCTGGGTCGGCGACGACGCCGTGAAGATCGATCACGGGAAACCGCGGCCATACGCACGCAAGAGCCGGGCCGAGGCCGACCGGGTGCGGCGGGTGCTCGGGCACTACTGCCGCTTTCCGGTACCGGTGGAACCGGTCCTGGTCTTCGCCGGCGCCACCGACCTGACGGTGGCCGCGACCCAGCTCACCGTCCGGGTGTACCAGGAGCGCCAAGTCGCCTCACTGGCCCCGCTGTCCGGGGTGCTGACCGCCGACCAGGTCGACCAGGTCCACGAGATCGCCCGCCACCGCCAGGCCTGGCGACTGGCCTGAGCGTGACCCGCGGCAAGCCGCGTTCGGACCACGAGGGCGGTGCAGGACCCGACACGTCAGGAATGCGACGCAGCCGGCCGGGACGAGCGCCGCCCGCCGGACCGGCGGCGCCCACCCCGTGCCATCCCGGTCAAGGCGGGCAGAGCCGCGTACCGCCCCGAGTGGACGTAGCCATGGCGCCTGGTCTTTCCGAAGAGCTCGTCGTCGTCCGAGCGCCGGACATCAGCTGTGATCACACGCATGTGGGTTGCAGGCCCTCCGGCCCGCTCGGGCCGGAGGGCTGTCGCCGTCTCTCGGCCGTGCGCTGTTGGCCGTTGGTTGCGTTCCGCGCCTGCCGCGTCGTGTTCCGCCCCGCTGGTGGTTGGCTGCCTCAGGCGATTCGTCCGGTTGGCGTTCTCCGTCTGGAGTGGGAGGCAAGCGATCCTCACGGTATGGGGGCCTCAGGCGAGAATCCGCGGCGACTCGGTGGTGGGCAGTCCCAGTGTCCGCGATGCGGGCTGCTGGCGGACCGGGTGGCGACACTCGATCAGGACTGGGTGCTGTTGGAGCCGGACATGCGTCCCCTGGCTCACACGGTGCCGGCGGACCGTCGATGGATCGAGCTGTCCGACGGGCGGGTGACGGTCTACGGGGTGTGTCCGCCGGATCCGTTCCAGCGGTGCCGTATCGAGCACGATCTCGCTTGTCCAGCGCAGCCACTGCCGGATCTGTGGCCGTGGTTGACGTGCCTGCGGGAGGAGAACGCGCGGCGAGTGGAGCGACAGAATGATCCGGAGCCTCCTCCTCCGGAGCAGTGGCCGGACGCGGGCTGAAGTCGTCTGCGAGACCAGGGCGCTGACCAGGGTGGACGTTCCGAAGTTCTGTCCACGAACAGTCACAGTCCACGGACTGCGTCCCCAGGGTGCTCCGGGCTGCACACGGCTGCACATGCACGAAGACCCCGCTCTCAGCGATTGTGCTGACGGCGGGGTCTTCGGGCACCTGATCGATGGTGCCCCCGGCAGGATTCGAACCTGCGCACACGGCTCCGGAGGCCGTTGCTCTATCCCCTGAGCTACGGGGGCGTGCCGGTCGCGGTGATCGCGGCGACGGGTAGAACATTACCAGTTCCCGGGGGGTGGTCATGAACCGGTTTCCCACCAGAAGCCCTGCCAGGGTCCACCTCGTGGGTGCCGTGTCGCTCGTGCGGGGTGGAAGTCGGGAAAACCCGGACGCGGTGGCCGGTGCGGACCTACTCTCGAGTTGTGCCAGGCGCATCGGGCCGGGTGCTTGTTGTGGACGACAACAAGGTCATCCGGCAGTTGATCAGGGTCAATCTCGAGCTGGAGGGCATCGAGGTCGTGACCGCGGCCGACGGTGCCGAGTGTCTGGAAGTGGTGCATCGGGTGCGGCCCGACGCCGTGACGCTCGATGTGGTCATGCCGAGGCTCGACGGGCTCCGCACCGCCGCCCGGCTGAGGGAGGACCCGCTCACCCGCCACCTTCCGCTCGCCATCATCAGTGCCTGCAGCCGGCGCGAGGTGGAGAACGGACTCGACGTCGGGGTCGACGCGTTCCTGTCCAAGCCGTTCGAGCCCGGAGAGCTGGTACGGGTGGTGCGGCGGCTGCTCAGCGGGCGCCCGGCGCCGGGGCGGGACGCCGCCCGGATCGGGAGGGGGCCGCGCGTTCCCGTGGTGGGGGAGAGCGAGGCCGTGGGGGAGAACGAGACGGCCGCCGGGCACTCCGGGGCCGGCACCTGAGCGCGTCCACGTACTCCGGGTCGTCCGCGTACTGAGGGCGTCCACATCTCGGGACCCGCCCCGAACCGACTCGCTCACCCACCCCCCTTCTCGCCTACGCTTGTCCCGTGACCCCCGTCGAGCTCTCCCGCACCGTGCTGCGCGCGGTGCGCCGTGCCGTCGACGAGGGGGATCTGCAGGTGGCGGTTCCCGAACGTGCCCAGGTCGGGCCGCCGGGGCCCGGAGGGTGCGGGGACTACGCCACCAGCATCGCCCTCCAGCTGGCCAAGCCTGCCGGGCAGCCGCCGCTGCGGGTGGCGGAGGTGCTGCGCTCGCATCTGCTGCGCACCGGTGCCGTCGCCGACGTGGTCGTGACCGGGCCCGGATTCCTCAACATCAGGCTGCCGGACGACGCCCAGGCCGCCCTGGTCGAGGAGATCCTGCGGGCCGGTGTCCGGTACGGGCACAGCGATGCCCTCGCGGGCGAGGTCTTCCGGCTCAGCGCGCCGTACGAGGTGCGTGCTCTCGTCTGCGCCGACGTTCTGGCCCGGATCCTGCGGTCCCAGGGCGCTGCCGTCCGGATCCGGTACGAGGGCGGGAGCGGCGACGGCGACGGGAGCGGGGCCAGAAGCAGAAGCAGTCGCCTTCAGTACGGGCCCTCCGAGTCCGCCGGGTCCGCCGAGGCCCCCGAGCGGCCCGAGCCGAGCGGGGCGTCCGAGTGGATGAAGGTGCTCGGCCTTCGTCCGGACAGCGCGGAGGAGGGAGAGGGCGGTGGAAAGGCCGCCTCCGGCAGCGAGCCCCAGGCCCGCCTCCGCACCCAGGTCTCCACCCCCGCCCACGTCCACACCGTCCGCCCCGTTCCCGCCCCCGGCGACCCCGCCCCCCTCGGCCGGGACGCCGGTCGCTGGGCGCTGCTGTACCCGGCCCCGCACGACCGTCCACGTCTCACCTCCGAGCACCTGAGCCAGCGCGAGGGCAACCCCCTCTTCCGTGTCCGGTACGCGCACGCCCGCACCCGGGCCCTGCTGCGCAACGCCTCCGACCTGGGGTTCCGGCCCGAGCCTGGGCCGGTGACGGAGCCGGCGGTGCCGGAGCTGGTCGCCGCCCTCGGCGACCACCCCCGCATCCTGCGGGCCGCCGCCGACCGGCGTGCGCCCGACCGACTCGCCCGGCATCTGGTCACCGTCGCCGATGCCCTGCAGCCGCTGCTGCCCGCCGTCCTGCCTCTCGGTGCGGAGAAACCCTCGGCCGCCCACCGTGCCCGGCTGGCCCTCGCCGAAGCCGCCGGGACGGTGCTGGCCGGCGGCCTGTCCCTGCTCGGCATCGACGCACCCGACCATCTCTAGGAAGCCCAAGACCCGTCATGAGCCGTTCCGCACACCCCGCCGGGCCCCGTCACGCCGATGTCCTCCCCGAGGGGCACTACCTCGCGCCCCCCGCCGATCTGAACGCCCTCGACGCGAAGGTGTGGGCGCAGACCGTCACCCGCGATGAGAGCGGCGTCCTCACCGTGGGCGGTATCGACGTCAAGCGGTTGGCCGAGGAGTTCGGCACCCCGGCCTACATCCTCGACGAGACCGACTTCCGGGCCCGGGCGCGGGCCTGGCGCACCGCCTTCGGCAGCGACGCCGATGTGTTCTACGCCGGCAAGGCGTTCCTGTCCCGCGCCGTGGTGCGGTGGCTGAACGAGGAGGGGCTGAACCTCGACGTCTGCTCCGGTGGTGAGCTGACCACCGCGCTGTCCGCCGGGATGCCCGCCGAGCGGATCGCCTTCCACGGCAACAACAAGTCGGCGGAGGAGATCGAGCGGGCCGTCCGGGCCGGTGTGGGCCGGATCGTGCTCGACTCGTTCCTGGAGATCGTGCGGGTGGCCCACATCGCACAGTCGCTGGGCAAGCGGCAGCGCGTGCAGATCCGGGTGACGGTCGGCGTGGAGGCCCATACCCACGAGTTCATCGCGACCGCGCACGAGGATCAGAAGTTCGGCATTCCGCTGGCGGACGGGCAGGCCGCCGAGGCGGTGCGGCGGGCGCTGCAGCTGGACGGGCTCGAGCTGACCGGGATCCACAGCCACATCGGGTCGCAGATCTTCGACATGTCCGGTTTCGAGGTGGCCGCCCACCGGGTCGTGGGGCTGCTGAAGGACATCCGGGACGAGCACGGGGTCGAGCTGCCCGAGATCGACCTCGGCGGCGGTCTCGGCATCGCGTACACCAGCGACGACGACCCCCGGGAGCCGCACGAGATCGCCAAGGCGCTCTCCGAGATCGTCACCCGTGAGTGCGAGGCCGCGAAGCTGCGCACCCCCAGGATCTCGGTGGAGCCGGGGCGGGCGGTCGTCGGGCCGACCGCGTTCACGCTGTACGAGGTCGGGACCGTCAAGCCGCTGGACGGGCTGCGCACGTATGTGTCGGTCGACGGCGGCATGTCGGACAACATCCGGACCGCGCTGTACGACGCCGAGTACAGCGTGGTGCTGGCCTCCCGCACCTCCGACGCGGGGCCGATGCTGAGCCGGGTGGTCGGCAAGCACTGCGAGAGCGGTGACATCGTGGTGCGGGACGCTTTCCTGCCGGCCGACCTGGCGCCGGGCGACCTCATCGCCGTACCGGCGACGGGGGCGTACTGCCGGTCGATGGCCAGCAACTACAACCATGTGCTGCGTCCGCCCGTCGTCGCGGTGAAGGACGGCGAGGCGCGCGTGATCGTCCGGCGGGAGACGGAGGAGGATCTTCTCCGGCTGGACGTCGGATAGCGGCCGGGCGGGAAGCCGGCGCGGACCTTGCAGGAGCCCGCGAGGGCCTTGGTAAAAGATCTGCGGCGTGCCGGGCCGTGACAATGAAATACATGTCTCACGATCCGGACGAAGGGCAAGAAGTCCCGTCCGGTGAGTGAGACTGGTGCAACCGAGACGGTAATCAGGAAACGAGGTCGGATGATGCGTACGCGTCCGCTGAAGGTGGCGCTGCTGGGCTGTGGAGTGGTCGGCTCAGAGGTGGCACGCATCATGACGACGCACGCCGACGACCTCGCCGCCCGCATCGGCGCCCCGGTGGAACTGGCCGGGGTGGCCGTACGGCGGCCCGACAAGGTGCGCGAGGGCATCCCCGCGGAGCTGATCACCACCGACGCGACCGCGCTGGTCAAACGCGGCGACCTGGATGTCGTCGTCGAGGTCATCGGCGGGATCGAACCCGCCCGCAGCCTGATCACCACCGCCTTCGAGCACGGCGCCTCCGTCGTCTCCGCGAACAAGGCCCTGCTCGCCCAGGACGGCGCCGCGCTGCACGCCGCCGCCGAGGAGCACGGCAGGGACCTCTACTACGAGGCCGCCGTCGCCGGTGCCATCCCGCTGATCCGCCCGCTGCGCGAGTCGCTCGCCGGGGACAAGGTCAACCGGGTGCTCGGCATCGTCAACGGAACGACGAACTTCATCCTCGACAAGATGGACACCACGGGGGCCGGCTACCAGGAGGCCCTGGACGAGGCCACCGCGCTCGGCTACGCCGAGGCCGACCCCACCGCCGACGTCGAGGGCTTCGACGCGGCCGCCAAGGCCGCCATCCTGGCCGGCATCGCCTTTCACACCCGGGTGCGGCTCGACGACGTCTACCGCGAGGGCATGACCGAGGTCACCGCCGCCGACTTCGCGTCCGCGAAGGAGATGGGCTGCACCATCAAGCTGCTCGCCATCTGCGAGCGGGCCGAGGACGGCGCCTCCGTCACCGCGCGCGTGCACCCGGCGATGATCCCGCTCAGCCACCCGCTGGCCTCGGTGCGCGGCGCCTACAACGCCGTCTTCGTCGAGTCCGACGCGTCCGGGCAGCTGATGTTCTACGGCCCCGGCGCGGGCGGTGCGCCCACCGCCTCCGCGGTGCTCGGCGACCTGGTCGCGGTGTGCCGCAACCGGCTCGCCGGGGCGACCGGACCCGGCGAGTCCGCCTACGCCGCGCTGCCCGTCTCGCCGATGGGCGAGGTCGTCACGCGGTACCACATCAGCCTGGACGTGGCCGACAAACCGGGCGTGCTCGCCCAGGTCGCGACCGTGTTCGCGGAGCACGGTGTCTCGATCGACACGGTGCGCCAGCAGGGCAAGGACGGGGAGGCCTCCCTCGTCGTCGTCACCCACCGTGCGTCCGACGCGGCCCTCGGCGGCACCGTCGAGGCGCTGCGCAAGCTCGACACCGTGCGCGGTGTCGCCAGCATCATGCGGGTTGAAGGAGAGTAGCCAGCAATGACCCACCAGTGGCGCGGAATCATCGAGGAGTACCGGGACCGGCTGCCGGTATCCGACACCACGCCGGTCGTCACGCTCCGCGAGGGCGGCACGCCGCTCGTGCCCGCGCAGGTGCTCTCCGAGCGCACCGGCTGCGAGGTCCACCTCAAGGTCGAGGGCGCCAACCCGACCGGGTCCTTCAAGGACCGCGGCATGACCATGGCCATCTCCAAGGCCGCGGAGGAGGGCGCGAAGGCGGTCATCTGCGCCTCCACCGGCAACACCTCGGCGAGCGCCGCCGCGTACGCGGTGCGCGCGAGGATGGTGTCCGCGGTGCTGGTGCCGCAGGGCAAGATCGCCCTCGGCAAGATGGGCCAGGCCCTGGTGCACGGGGCGAAGATCCTCCAGGTGGACGGCAATTTCGACGACTGCCTCACGCTGGCCCGCGCGCTGAGCGAGAACTACCCCGTGGCGCTGGTCAATTCGGTCAATCCGGTGCGGATCGAGGGGCAGAAGACCGCCTCCTTCGAGATCGTGGACATGCTGGGCGACGCTCCCGACATCCACGTCCTGCCGGTGGGCAACGCGGGCAACATCACCGCCTACTGGAAGGGCTACCGCGAGTACGCCGCCGACGGCCCGGCCACCCGCACCCCGCGCATGTGGGGCTTCCAGGCCTCCGGTTCGGCGCCGATCGTGCGCGGCGAGATCGTCAAGGACCCCTCGACCATCGCCACCGCCATTCGCATCGGCAACCCCGCCTCCTGGCAGTACGCGCTCGCCGCGCGCGACGAGTCGGGCGGTCTGATCGACGAGGTGACGGACCGTGAGATCCTTCGGGCCTACCGGCTGTTGGCCTCGCAGGAGGGCGTCTTCGTGGAGCCCGCCTCCGCCGCCTCGGTGGCCGGTCTGCTGAAGGCCGCCGAGCAGGGCAAGGTCGACCCGGGCCAGCGCATCGTGTGCACGGTCACCGGCAACGGCCTGAAGGACCCCGACTGGGCCGTCGCCGGCGCCCCGCAGCCGGTCACCGTCCCGGTCGACGCCGCGGCGGCCGCCGAGCGGCTCGGACTGGTCTAGACGAGCCCCAGCCGGGTCCGCACGGAGGCGACAAGCGTCGGCAGATCCGGCGTAAGACGGCGCTTACCTGGGGAAGTTCTCCTCAGAGGGTGCACAGGGGGCTTGCGACACGCATCGTGCGCCTCCTGTGCGCCCTATGTCGCCACTGAACCTTCCTTCGATAGGCTGTACCGAACCCGCCCGCCGCATATGCCGCGCATATGCCGCGGCACCGCGTCGTCTCCGCGTCGTCAGCAGGGGTCCGCAGAGGCGGCCCCAGCGGGTCCGGGTACGTCATCGAATGTCCATCGCCGCCATTCGACCGTCACGACCGTCACGCAGCTCAAGGAGAGTCATCGAGAGATGGCCGGTCCCGCGTTCCGCGCCGCCGCCGTCCGGGTGCGCGTCCCCGCCACCAGCGCCAACCTCGGCCCGGGCTTCGACGCCCTCGGCCTCGCGCTGGGCTTGTACGACGACGTGGTCGTCCGGGTGGCCGACTCCGGGCTGCACATCGACATCGCCGGTGAGGGCAGCGACACCCTCCCGCGCGACGAGAGCCATCTGCTCGTACGCTCCCTGCGCACCGCCTTCGACCTGCTCGGCGGCCAGCCGCGCGGCCTGGAGATCGTCTGCGCCAACCGCATCCCGCACGGCCGGGGCCTCGGCTCCTCCTCGGCCGCCATCTGTGCCGGCATCGTCGCCGCCCGCGCCGTGACCATAGGCGCCGAGGCACGGCTCGACGACACCGCGCTGCTCGAGCTCGCCACCGAGATCGAGGGCCACCCCGACAACGTCGCGGCCTGCCTGCTCGGCGGATTCACCCTGTCCTGGATGGACGGCGGCGCGGCCCGCGCGATCAGGATGGACCCGGCCGATTCCATCGTTCCGGTGGTTTTCGTCCCCGGAAAGCCGGTACTCACCGAAACCGCGCGCGGACTGCTGCCGCGCACCGTGCCGCACGTCGACGCGGCCGCCAACGCGGGCCGTGCGGCCCTGCTCGTCGAGGCCCTCACCCGGCGCCCCGAGCTGCTGCTGCCCGCCACCGAGGACCGCCTCCACCAGGAGTACCGCGCCCCGGCCATGCCGGAGAGCGCCGCCCTGGTCGAGCGACTGCGGGGGGACGGCATCCCCGCGGTGATCTCCGGCGCCGGACCCACGGTCATGGCGCTGGCCGACGCGGACACCGCCGACAAGGTCGAAGCACTGGCCGGCAGCGACTGGGCGGCCAACCGGCTGAGCCTGGACCTGCAGGGAGCGAGCGTGCTTCCGCTCGCCACCTGACACGGTTGCCGGAATTCGAGAGGGGGAATGTTTGTTGGATCCGGTAGTGTTAACCTCAAGTCTGCACCCGACCCCACCATGGCGAGGTGCCTCGTGTCCCCGTCCGGGACAGACATTCTTCCGGGAGCCCCCCAAGCCGCACTGTGTTCTCTGCATCGTTCACTGCCTCCCCTGTGGGCATGACGCCGTACGCGGACACTGAACGGCCCGCCGGGCACGCTCCGGAACCGGTGCGACCACGCCACGTGACACTGGGTGCCACGGCTCGAGGTAGCGCCATCACCAGATATCTCTTCCGCCGCTTAGGCGGACCACCGCCCCGGCACGGTCCACACAGCAAGGACCGAAGCCGGACAGCACAACCGGTCGCCGAGCCAGACAGGCCGACGTCCGCTCCAGGGAAGGACCCTTCGTGAGCGACACCACCGATCTGATGGGCGCACGTGTCGACGAGACCGCTGCAGCGCCCGCCACGGACGCCTCCGCGCCTGCATCCGGTGCCGGCTCCCGGCGGCGGCGCGGTACCGGCCTCGAGGGCATGGTGCTGGCCGAGCTGCAGCAGGTCGCATCCGGCCTCGGCATCAGGGGCACCGCGCGGATGCGCAAGAGCCAGCTGATCGAGGTCATCAAGGAGGCGCAGGCCGCGGGCGGCGCCCCCGCGAAGACCGACGCGCCGGCCGAGACCAAGCCCAAGCGCCGCGCCACCTCCAAGGCCCGCACGGGTGAGACCGCCGAGAAGAAGGCGGACACCAAGGCCGAGGCCGCTCCCGCCGAGCAGGCGGCGGCCCAGCAGCAGATCGAGATCCCGGGCCAGCCCTCCCCGAAGGCCTCCGCCTCCGCCGAGCAGCCCGCCGGCGCCGAGGCCCCGGCCGAGCGCCGCCGCCGCAGGGCCACCGCCGAGGCGGGCGCCCCGGCCGCCACCGAGACGATCACGGCCGAGGCCAAGACCGAGCAGAAGGCCGAGACCCCCGCCCAGCAGCAGGGGCAGCAGCAAGGACAGCAGGCCCAGGGCGACGGCAAGTCGGATGGGAAGTCCGAGGCCAAGTCCGATGCGAAGTCCGACTCGAGGTCCGACTCCAAGTCCGACTCGAGGTCCGACGGCGAGGGCGGCGAGGGCCGCCGCCGGGACCGCGACCGCAACCGCGGCCGGGACCGCGACCGCCGCAACAAGGGCGGCGACGACCAGCAGGGCGGCCAGGGCCGCCAGCAGAACCAGCAGGGCGGCGGCCGTCAGGACGACGGCTACGAGGAGGAGGGCGGCGGCCGGCGTGGCCGGCGCGGACGCTACCGCGACCGCCGTGGCCGCCGTGGCCGCGACGACGCCGAGCCGCAGATCGCCGAGGACGACGTCCTGATCCCCGTCGCGGGCATCCTGGACATCCTCGACAACTACGCCTTCATCCGGACCTCCGGCTACCTGCCCGGTCCGAACGACGTGTACGTCTCCCTCGCCCAGGTCCGCAAGAACGGCCTGCGCAAGGGCGACCACATCACCGGTGCCGTGCGCCAGCCCAAGGAAGGCGAGCGGCGCGAGAAGTTCAACGCGCTGGTCCGCCTGGACTCCGTCAACGGCATGGCCCCCGAACACGGCCGCGGCCGCCCGGAGTTCAACAAGCTCACCCCGCTGTACCCGCAGGACCGGCTCCGCCTGGAGACCGACCCGGGCGTGCTGACCACCCGGATCATCGACCTCGTCTCGCCGATCGGCAAGGGCCAGCGCGGTCTGATCGTGGCCCCGCCGAAGACCGGCAAGACCATGATCATGCAGGCGATCGCCAACGCGATCACGCACAACAACCCCGAGTGCCACCTGATGGTCGTCCTGGTCGACGAGCGTCCGGAAGAGGTCACCGACATGCAGCGGTCGGTCAAGGGCGAGGTCATCTCCTCGACCTTCGACCGCCCGGCCGAGGACCACACCACGGTCGCCGAGCTGGCCATCGAGCGCGCCAAGCGGCTGGTGGAGCTGGGTCACGACGTGGTCGTGCTGCTCGACTCCATCACCCGTCTGGGCCGTGCCTACAACCTGGCCGCGCCCGCCTCGGGCCGCATCCTCTCCGGTGGTGTCGACTCCACCGCCCTGTACCCGCCGAAGCGCTTCTTCGGTGCCGCGCGCAACATCGAGGACGGTGGCTCGCTCACCATCCTGGCGACCGCGCTCGTCGACACCGGGTCCCGCATGGACGAGGTGATCTTCGAGGAGTTCAAGGGCACCGGCAACATGGAGCTCAAGCTCGACCGGAAGCTCGCCGACAAGCGCATCTTCCCCGCGGTGGACGTCGACGCGTCCGGCACCCGCAAGGAGGAGATCCTGCTCGGTGCCGAGGAGCTGGGCATCGTCTGGAAGCTGCGCCGGGTGCTGCACGCGCTCGACCAGCAGCAGGCGATCGAGCTGCTGCTCGACAAGATGAAGCAGACCAAGTCGAACGTCGAGTTCCTGATGCAGATCCAGAAGAACACCCCGACCCCCGGCAACGGCGACTGAGGGTCCGGTCGACCGACCGCTTCTGTGAGCGAGGGCCGCCCTTCCGGCGAGGGGCGGCCCTCACTCGTGCCCGGGCCCGGGACCCGTGCCGCGCCCGATGCACGGTGCGCGCCCGGCTTCCGTGCCCCGCCCGATGCACGGTGCGCGCCCGGATGCCGTGCCGCGCCCGGCTCCCGTGCCCCGCCCGGAGCGTGGTCCGCGCCCGGATTGCGTGCCGTGCCCGGAACCCCGCGGTCCGGGGCGAGACCTTCGCCACACGGCTCATGCGCGGCGTACGGATCGAGCCGCGCCGCGGGCTCCGGCGAAAGCGCAGGTGAGCGGGTGCCCGGCAGCTCGTGGCCCGCCTGCCGCGCCCCTGACCGGGGTCCGGAGGGGCACAAGGGCGCGTGCAACCCTGTGCCGGGTTTCCCCGTCTGACCCGAACAGCGCGACGATAGGTGCCGTACGGGTCGTGAACCGGCCAAGTCTGGCATCGAGCGCAGGGGGTATCCGACCGGACACGAGAGCTGAGGAGCACATGTCTGCCGAGAGCACACCGGACCCCGCCGCCGCGGGAGAGCCCGGCACACCGGCCGCCCGCAGGGGGAGGGGACGCCGCCGCAAGCCGCGCGGCAAGCGGCCCTCCGGCATGAAGGTGATGGCCTGGACCGCCGCGGGCATCGTGGTGCTGGGCGGCACCGGTATCGGGTACGTCTACTTCAAGCTCAACGGCAACATCAGCAGTGTCGACATCGACCAGGCGCTCGGCACCGACCGGCCCGAGAAGGCCGACAACGGCTCGGAGAACATCCTGGTCCTCGGCTCCGACACCCGCTCCGGCAGCAACAAGGGGATCGGTGGCGGCACGGACGACGGCACCGCCCGCTCCGACACCGCGATGATCGTGCACATCTACGAGGGCCACAAGAAGGCCAGCGTGGTGTCCATCCCGCGCGACACCCTGATCGAGCGCCCCGAGTGCACGGACTCCGAGGGCAACAGGCACCCCGGTGCGCGCAGCGCCATGTTCAACTCCGCCTACGCCACCGGCGGCGCCGCCTGCGCCGTGAAGACCGTCGAGAAGATGACCGACCTGCGCATGGACCACTACCTGGAGGTCGACTTCGCCGGCTTCCAGAAGCTCATCGACCGGCTCGGCGGAGTCGAGGTCACCACCAGCAAGGACATCAAGGACCCCGAGAGCCACCTTGACCTGCCGGCCGGCACCCACCGGCTCGACGGCGAGCAGGCCCTCGGCCTGGTCCGCACCCGCCACGGCGTCGGCGACGGCTCCGACCTCGGCCGCATCCAGCTGCAGCAGGCGTTCCTCAAGGCGCTGGTCAAGCAGGTCAGGGAGATCGGCCTGTTCACCAACCCGAAGAAGCTCTACGACCTCGCCGACACCGCCACCAAGACCGTCACCACCGACTCCGGGCTGGGCTCGGTCAACGCCCTGATGTCCTTCGCGGGCGGCATGAAAGGCATCAGCCCCGGCAACATGCAGATGGTCACCATGCCGGTCGCCTACGACCCGGACAACCCCAACCGGGTCCTGCTGCAGAAGCAGAAGGCCGACCTGGTGTGGAAGGCGCTGAAGCAGGACAAGCCGATCCCGAAGGCGGCCACCGAGGAGTCGGCCACCGGTGAGGCGAAGGACGTGGTCAGCGCCCCGTGACGGGTTCCCGGCGCCCGAGCCGCCCGCCGGGAACAGCCCGGGCAGCGGGGCCGCGGACCGCGCGGAATAGACGGAGGCCGCCCCCGGTTTTGGGGGATGGGCCCAGTCCTGGCAGACTGGTACGTCGGCTCCGGTTCACGCCCCCGCATCCCGCGGCGGCGACCCGGCGCCCTCCCGAAACCTAGGAGACACCTTGAAGCGCGACATCCACCCCGCGTACGTCGAGACGCAGGTCAGCTGCACCTGCGGCGCGTCGTTCACCACCCGCAGCACCATCGAGTCCGGCACCATCCGGGCCGAGGTCTGCTCCGAGTGCCACCCGTTCTACACGGGCAAGCAGAAGATCCTCGACACTGGTGGCCGTGTGGCCCGCTTCGAGGCCCGCTTCGGCAAGGCCGCCGGCTCCAAGAAGTAGCGAGCACCGATTCGCCGGTCCACGGTCGCGCCCCCTCGGGGTGCGCCCGGGACCGGCGTTTTTGGTCGCCCGCCCTTCACCCCCGTCACCGCAGGAGCCCAAGATGTTCGAGGCCGTCGAGGAACTCGTCGCCGAGCACGCCGACCTGGAGAAGAAGCTCGCCGACCCGTCGGTCCACGCCGACCAGGCCAACGCGCGCAGGCTGAACAAGCGCTACGCCGAACTGACCCCGATCGTCGCCGCCTACCGCTCCTGGAAGCAGACCGGGGACGACATCGAGGCCGCACGCGAACTGGCCGCCGACGACCCGGACTTCGCCGCCGAGGTCAAGGAGCTGGAGCAGCAGCGCGAGGAGCTCACCGAGAAGCTGCGGCTGCTGCTGATCCCGCGCGACCCGAGCGACGACAAGGACGTCATCCTGGAGATCAAGGCGGGTGCGGGCGGCGACGAGTCCGCGCTGTTCGCCGGTGACCTGCTGCGCATGTACCTGCGCTACGCCGAGCGGGTCGGCTGGAAGACCGAGATCATCGACGCCACCGAGTCCGAGCTGGGCGGCTACAAGGACGTCCAGGTCGCCGTGAAGGCCCGCGGCCCGGTCGAGCCCGGCCAGGGCGTGTGGTCCCGGCTGAAGTACGAGGGCGGCGTGCACCGCGTGCAGCGCGTACCGGCCACCGAGTCCCAGGGGCGCATCCACACCTCGGCCGCCGGTGTGCTGGTCACGCCCGAGGCGGAGGAGGTCGACGTGGAGATCAACCCCAACGATCTGCGCATCGACGTCTACCGGTCCTCCGGCCCCGGCGGCCAGTCCGTCAACACCACCGACTCCGCGGTGCGCATCACGCACATCCCGACCGGCGTCGTAGCCTCCTGCCAGAACGAGAAGAGCCAGCTGCAGAACAAGGAGCAGGCCCTGCGTATCCTGCGCTCCAGGCTGCTCGCCATGGCGCAGGAGGAGGCCGAGCGGGAGGCCGCCGACGCCCGCCGCAGCCAGGTCCGCACCGTCGACCGCTCCGAGAAGATCCGCACCTACAACTTCCCGGAGAACCGCATCTCCGACCACCGGATCGGCTTCAAGGCGTACAACCTGGACCAGGTGCTGGACGGCGACCTCGACGCGGTGATCCAGGCCTGCGTCGACGCCGACTCGGCCGCCAAGCTCGCGGCCGCGTAACACACGAAGACAGCCCGGAGGACCACGTGAACCTGCTGCTCGCCGAGGTGGCCCAGGCCACCCAGCGGCTCGCCGACGCCGGCGTGCCCTCGCCGCGCACCGACGCGGAGGAGCTCGCCGCGTTCGTGCACGGCGTCAAGCGCGGCGAGCTGCACAACGTGAAGGACTCCGACTTCGACGCCCGCTACTGGGAGGTCGTCGCCCGCCGGGAGGCCCGCGAGCCGCTGCAGCACATCACCGGGCGCGCCTACTTCCGCTACCTGGAGCTGCAGGTCGGCCCCGGGGTGTTCGTGCCGCGTCCGGAGACCGAGTCGGTGGTCGGCTGGGCCATAGACGCGGTGCGCGCCATGGACGTCGTCGAGCCGTGCATCGTCGACCTGTGCACCGGGTCGGGCGCCATCGCGCTCGCGCTCGCCCAGGAGGTGCCCCGCTCGCGCGTCTACGCGGTGGAGCTGTCCGAGGAAGCGCTGGTGTGGACCCGCAAGAACATGGAGGGGTCCCGGGTCGAGCTGCGCCAGGGCGACGCCCTGACGGCCTTCCCCGACCTCGACGGGCAGGTCGACCTGGTCATCTCCAACCCGCCGTACATCCCGCTGTCGGAGTGGGAGTACGTCGCCCCCGAGGCGCGCGACTACGACCCCGGCATGGCGCTGTTCTCCGGTGAGGACGGTCTGGACCTGATCCGGGGCCTGGAGCGCACCGCGCACCGGCTGCTGCGTCCGGGCGGGGTGGTCGTGGTGGAGCACGCGGACACCCAGGGCGGCCAGGTGCCGTGGATCTTCGCGGAGGACCGCGGCTGGACCGACGCCGCCGACCACCCGGACCTGAACAACCGCCCGCGGTTCGCCACCGCCCGCAAGGCGCTGCCGTGACCGCCCGGCCGGTGCGGCACATCCCGTGGCCCGGGCAGTCCGCCCGGGCCCGGCTCCTGTCTTTCCGCCAGCAGCACGTGTACGAGGAGGCCCGTTAGATGGCTCGGCGTTACGACACCAACGACGCGACCGACCGCGCGACCGGTCTGCGCGAGGCCGCCTCCGCCGTCCGCCGCGGCGAGCTCGTGGTGCTGCCCACGGACACCGTGTACGGCGTCGGCGCGGACGCGTTCTCCTCGGACGCCGTGGCCGACCTGCTGGCCGCGAAGGGCCGGGGCCGCAACATGCCCACGCCCGTCCTGATCGGCTCCCCGAACACCTTGCACGGCCTGGTCACCGACTTCTCCGAGCTGGCCTGGGAGCTGGTCGACGCGTTCTGGCCGGGCGCCCTGACCCTGGTCGCCAGGCACCAGCCGTCCCTGCAGTGGGACCTGGGCGACTCACGCGGCACGGTCGCGGTGCGGATGCCGCTGCACCCGGTCGCCATCGAGCTGCTGACCGAGGTCGGCCCCATGGCCGTCTCCTCCGCCAACCTCACCGGGCACCCGGCGCCGGAGAACTGCGACGCCGCGCAGGAGATGCTCGGCGATTCGGTCTCCGTCTACCTCGACGGCGGCCCGACCCCGGGCAACGTGCCCTCGTCCATCGTCGACGTCACCCGTTCCGTGCCGGTCCTGCTGCGCGAGGGAGCGCTCTCGCCGGAGGAGCTGCGCAAGGTGGTACCCGACCTCGAGGTGGCGAATTGACGGCCCCTGACGCGGGGCGTGGCATAGGCAACGGGGAGAGCAGCGCGGAGCAGACGACGACGTTCGGCTTCCCGCGCGACACCTTCCGCATCCTCCACGTCAGCACCGGCAATGTCTGTCGCTCGCCGATCACCGAGCGGCTGACCCGGCATTTCGTGCAGCAGCGACTGGGCGTGCTGGGTGGCGGGCTGATCGTGGAGAGCGCGGGCACCTGGGGCCACGAGGGCGCGCCCATGGAGTCCCACGCGGAGACCGTGCTGGCCGAGTACGGGGCGGACGCCTCCGGCTTCAAGGGCCGCGAGCTGCTGGACGAGCACGTCATCCGGGCGGACCTGGTGCTCACCGCGACCCGCGACCACCGGGCGCAGGTGATCTCCATGGGCCACTCGGCGGGCCTGCGCACCTTCACCCTGAAGGAGTTCACCCGCCTGGTGAACGCCATCGACCCGGCGACGCTGCCCCCGCTGGAGGACGGGCTGGTGACGCGCGCCCGCGCCCTGGTCCGCGCCGCGGCCGCGCTGCGCGGGTGGCTGCTGGCCCCCACCGCGGAGGCCGACGAGGTCCACGACCCCTACGGCGCCCCGCTGACCTTCTTCCGTTCCATCGGCGACGAGATACACCAGGCGCTGGACCCGGTGGTGACGGCCCTGACCGGGGTCCCGGCGCGCACCTAGCGCCTCGCCCCACCCGAGTGCCGCGGGAGCCGTGGTGCAACAACTCGGGCGCGGACGTACTGCCGGGCCTACATTGGTGCTACGTCGGCGTCGACGCCCGGGGAGTTCGTCATGACGGTCACCCATGCCCTCGAGGGCGATGTGCTGCGGAGGCAGGATCCCGAGCTCGCCGACCTGCTGCTGGGGGAGCGTGAGCGGCAGGCGAGCACGCTGCAGCTGATCGCCGCCGAGAACTTCACCTCGCCGGCCGTGCTGGCCGCCCTCGGGTCGCCGCTGGCCAACAAGTACGCCGAGGGCTACCCCGGTGCCCGGCACCACGGGGGCTGCGAGATCGCCGACGTCGCCGAGCGGCTGGCCGTCGAGCGGGCCAAGGCGCTGTTCGGGGCCGAGCACGCCAATGTGCAGGCGCACTCCGGTTCGTCGGCCGTGCTGGCCGCCTACGCGGCGCTGCTGCGCCCCGGGGACACCGTGCTCGCCCTCGGTCTGCCCTACGGCGGCCATCTCACGCACGGCTCGCCCGCGAACTTCTCCGGCCGCTGGTTCGACTTCGTCGGCTACGGCGTCGACGCCGAGTCCGGGCTCATCGACCACGACCAGGTGCGCACCCTGGCCCGCACCCGCCGCCCCAAGGCCATCGTCTGCGGCTCCATCGCCTACCCGCGGCACATCGACTACGCCTTCTTCCGCGAGGTGGCCGACGAGGTGGGCGCCTATCTCATCGCCGACGCCGCGCACCCCATCGGGCTGGTCGCCGGGGGAGCGGCGCCCAGCCCGGTGCCGTACGCCGACGTGGTGTGCGCGACGACGCACAAGGTGCTGCGCGGGCCGCGCGGCGGCATGATCCTCTGCGGCGCCGAGCTGGCCGAACGGGTCGACCGGGCGGTGTTCCCGTTCACCCAGGGCGGCGCCCAGATGCACACCATCGCCGCCAAGGCCGTGGCCTTCGGCGAGGCGGCCACCGAGGCCTTCGCCGTCTATACGCACCAGGTGGTCGCCAACGCCAGGGCGCTGGCCGCGGCGCTGGCCGCCGAGGGCCTGGTCGTCACCACCGGCGGCACGGACACCCACCTGATCACCGCCGACCCGGCCCCGCTCGGCGTCGACGGCCGCACCGCCCGTGGCCGGCTGGCGGCGGCGGGGCTGGTCATGGACTGCTGTGCCCTGCCCCACGCCGATCTGCGCGGGCTGCGCCTGGGGACGGCCGCGGTCACGACGCAGGGCATGCGGGAGGCGGAGATGATCCGGATCGCGGCGTTCATCGGCCGGGCCCTGCGGGACGAGGCCAGTGCGCCGAGGGTGCGCGAGCAGGTGCGGGACCTGGCCGGTGCCTTCCCGCCGTGACCGTACGGGGAGCGGACGCGACGGTACGGGGGATGTAACGGTCCGTCCCCGGCCTCGGGCCGGTCCGGTCCCGTGCACAGCGGCGAGGGCTAAGGTGTGGTGCTGACACACCAGTGACCTCCTAGGAAAGCCCGTGCGTGAATACCTCCTGACGCTCTGCATCACGGCCGCGGTGACGTACCTGCTGACCGGCCCGGTCCGCAAGTTCGCGATCGTGGCCGGGGCGATGCCGGAGATCCGCGCGCGTGACGTGCACCGGGAGCCCACTCCGCGGCTCGGCGGGATCGCGATGTTCTTCGGGCTGTGCGCGGGTCTGCTGGTGGCCAGTCACCTGACGAATCTCGACCAGGTGTTCGAGGACTCCAACGAGGCCCGCGCCCTGCTGTCGGGTGCGGCGCTGATCTGGCTGCTCGGTGTCCTGGACGACAAGTTCGAGATCGACGCCCTGATCAAGCTGGGCGCCCAGGTGATCGCCGCCGGCGTCATGATTCTGCAGGGCCTGACCATTCTGTGGCTGCCCATTCCCGGCGTCGGCACGGTCGCCGTCACCCCGTGGCAGGGCAATCTGCTCACGGTGGCGCTGGTGGTCATCACGATCAACGCGGTGAACTTCGTCGACGGGCTGGACGGTCTCGCCGCGGGCATGGTGTGCATCGCGGCCACCGCGTTCTTCCTCTACAGCTACCGGATCTGGTACGGCTACGGCGCCGAGGCCGCCGCCCCCGCCACCCTGTTCTCCGCGCTGCTGATCGGCATGTGCCTCGGCTTCCTGCCGCACAATCTGCATCCGGCCCGGATCTTCATGGGGGACTCCGGCTCGATGCTGATCGGTCTCGTCCTCGCGGCGAGTGCCGTGTCGGTCACCGGTCAGCTGGACGTGGAGGCGCTCAATGTCGACCTGGGCGGCACGCGCGAGGCGACCCACGCGATGGTGCCCGTCTTCATCCCGCTGATCATGCCGCTGACGATCATCGCCCTGCCGATGGCCGACCTGGTCCTGGCGATCGTGCGGCGCACCTGGCGCGGGCAGTCGCCGTTCGCGGCGGACCGGGGGCATCTGCACCACCGGCTGCTGGAGATCGGCCACTCGCACAGCCGGGCGGTGCTGATCATGTACTTCTGGTCGGCGCTGATCGCCTTCGGCGCGCTCGCCTACTCGGTCAACTCGGCGTCCATGTGGATCGTCCTGGGGGTGGTCTTCCTCAGCGCGATCGGGCTGGTCCTGCTCCTGCTGCCCCGTTTCACCCCGCGCACCCCGCGCTGGATGGAAGCCTTCGTGCCGCCCCGCTACCGCAGGGCCCGCCGCAGGGCCGCCGACGCCTCGCGGCAGGCACCGGCCACGGCGGACGCCGGGCCGGCCGACGCGGCGGAGCAGCCGGGCACCCGCACGCCGGTCGCCGCCGGTGTCTCCGGCGTCAACGGCGCCACCGCCGTCGGACCCCGCGCACACATGGCCGACCGTCGCAGGGCGGGCAGCTCGCGCTAGGGCGGCCCCTCGTGCCCGGGAGCGCGGATCAGGCCTCCCACCAGGAACGCGGCACACACGCGTCAGCGCCGGATCACGGTCAAGGTAAGAATCCGCCTAGAGCATTGCCATCTCGTGGGGGTGTGATGGGTCTGCTTTGGGGGTGCGAACCCCCCGATATCAGACAACTCGCCCCGCTTCTCGCTCACGCGCGCGTGTTCACTCTCATGTGTGAGAGTGGGCACACCTTCCGGGTAAAGACTGCATCAAATAGTTTGTGATACCGTTCACGAGAACCCCGCGGAGAGCCGAGGGACCGTAGTGCGACGGTCCGATGGTGTGAGGACTTCACACCCGGCCCAGGGGTTTACGCTCGTCCATGACGACACCCCTGCCCCCTGTGAAAAGCGGAGTTGCCGCCATGCCGTCCAACGACGTCCGGAACCTGGCCCAGGCCGCCGTGCCCACGGCCGCCGCCGGCGCTGTCGGCGTCGTTGTCAGCGCGGTGGTGGCCGGAGGCAAGGGGGCGATCGGAGCGCTCGTCGCGACCGTGGTGGTCATCCTCTTCATGGGGATCGGCCTCTACGTCCTGCAGCGCACCGCCAGAACGCTTCCGCACCTGTTCCAGATGATGGGCCTGATGCTCTACGCGGCGCAGATCCTGCTGCTGTTCATCTTCCTCACGGCGTTCAAGGACACCACGCTGTTCAACGCCAAGGCCTTTGCGTTCACGCTGGTCGGCGGCACTCTGGTGTGGATCGCCGCACAGACGCGCGCCCATATGAAAGCCAAGATCCTCTACGTCGAGCCCGAGTCGACGACGGGCGGCAAGCCCGACAAGACGGGGCACTCGTCGTGAGAGGTAGGCCCGGGATAAAGACGCGTGAGAGATCCTGCTATCGTCCGGTGCCAACTGCGGCATCGCGGGCGCGGGCATCCGAGCTGACGCCTGCTACATCGCGAGGCTTGTTGCCCCCCAGCCGCCCCCACATCCGTAACACCTGTCCGGTGCCGATCCGCGGCTGCGCGCCGCGCCGACACAACGAGGTTGCCGTACCTATGCGTCACGCCGAAGGAGCCCGCGGTGAGTGCTGACCAGACCCAGCTCGCCTTTGACTGGAGCTGTCGGATCATGTCCGACAACGGGTGTGGCTTTCCGGCTCCGGGCCTGCACTCGTTCCTCTTCAAGCCGATCGCCACTGTCGGTGGGATCGAGTTCAACAAGGTGATGCTGCTCGCCATCATCACCACCGCCGTCGTCGTCAGCTTCTTCTACGCGGCGTTCGGCAAGGCGAAGGTGGTGCCGGGCAAGCTGCAGATGATCGGTGAGGCCGGTTACGACTTCGTCCGACGCGGCATCGTCTACGAGACGCTCGGCAAGAAGGAGGGCGAGAAGTACGTCCCCTTCATGGTCTCGCTGTTCTTCTTCATCTGGGTCATGAACATCTGGTCCGTGATCCCGCTGGCCCAGTTCCCGGTGTCGTCGATCATCGCCTACCCGATGGTGCTCGCGGCGATCGTCTGGCTGGTCTGGGTGGGGCTGACCTTCAAGCGGCACGGCTTCGTCGGCTTCTTCAAGAACGTGACCGGCTACGACAAGTCGCTGGGCGCGGTGCTGCCGCTGGTCATGATCATCGAGTTCTTCTCGAACCTGCTGGTCCGGCCGTTCACCCACGCCGTGCGACTGTTCGCCAACATGTTCGCCGGTCACCTCATGCTGGTGATGTTCACGGTCGCCTCCTGGTACCTGCTGAACAGCTGGATGATCCCCGCGGCCGGCGTCTCCTTCGTCATGACCATGGTCATGATCATGTTCGAACTTTTCGTTCAGGCCGTCCAGGCGTACGTCTTCGTGCTGCTGGCCTGCTCGTACATCCAGGGCGCGCTCGCCGAGCACCACTGAGCCTCCCCCGCACCACAAGCCCCCAAGAACGTCCGGTGGCCAACCCCCGCCGGTCCGAGAAAGAGAAGGAAGAATCAGCATGGCTGCCATGGAGACCCTCGCCGCCCTCGAAGGCAACATCGGTTCCGTCGGCTACGGCCTCGCCGCCATCGGCCCGGGTGTCGGCGTCGGCATCATCTTCGGTAACGGCACCCAGGCGCTCGCCCGCCAGCCCGAGGCCGCCGGCCTGATCCGTGCCAACCAGATCCTCGGCTTCGCCTTCTGTGAGGCGCTCGCCCTCATCGGCATCGTCATGCCGTTCGTCTACAACTGACGAACGCCGACGAGCCAAACCTTTCGACGAAAGGCACTGATGTGATCGCCAACCTGGTACAGCTGGCGGCGGAGGAGAAGCAGAACCCGCTCATTCCTCCGGGCCCCGAGCTGCTCGTCGGCACCATCGCCTTCGCCATCGTCTTCTTCTTCTTCTGGAAGAAGCTGCTCCCGAACATCAACAAGGTTCTGGAGGAGCGCCGGGCGGCGATCGAAGGCGGTATCGAAGAGGCCGAGGCCATGAAGGTCGAGGCCCAGAGCGTCCTTGAGCAGTACAAGGCACAGCTCGCCGAGGCCCGGCACGAGGCCGCGCGTCTGCGCCAGGAGGCGCAGGAGCAGGGTGCCGCACTCATCGCCGAGATGCGTGCCGAGGGCCAGCGGCAGCGCGAGGAGATCATCGCTGCCGGTCACGCCCAGATCGAGGCCGACCGCAAGGCCGCCGCGTCCGCGCTGCGTCAGGACGTCGGCAAGCTGGCCACCGAACTGGCCGGCAAGCTCGTCGGCGAGTCCCTCGAGGACCACGCCCGGCAGAGCCGCGTGATCGACCGCTTCCTGGACGAGCTCGACCAGAAGGCTGAGGCCGCACGATGAACGGAGCGAGCCGCGAGGCCCTGGCAGCCGCACGTGAGCGTCTCGACGCGCTGACGGACAGCAAGGCCGTCGACGCAGCGACGCTCGCCGACGAGCTGGCCGCCGTCACCGCGCTGCTCGACCGCGAGGTGTCGCTGCGTCGGGTCCTCACCGACCCGGCGCAGGACGGTGAGGCCAAGGCGGAGCTGGCCCAGCGCCTGCTCGGCTCGCAGGTCAGCGGCCCGGCCGTGGACCTGGTGGCCGGCATGGTGCGTTCCCGCTGGTCGCAGTCCCGCGACCTGGTGGACGCGCTGGAGGAGCTGGCGGACCTCGCCGACCTCACCTCCGCCCAGCAGGCCGGCACGCTCGACAGCGTCGAGGACGAGCTGTTCCGGTTCGGCCGGATCGTCTCCGGCAGCACCGAGCTGCGCGCCGCGCTGACCGACCGCAAGGCGACCGCGTCCGCCAAGACCGAGCTGCTGCGCAGGCTGCTCGGCGGGCGGGCGGACCAGGTCACCGAGCGACTGGTGACGCGTCTTGTGACCGCGCCGCGGGGACGTAGCCTGGAGTCGGGACTGGAGTCCCTGTCCAAGCTCGCCGCCGACCGCCGTAACCGCATGGTGGCCGTGGTCACCTCCGCGGTGCCGCTGAGCGAGTCGCAGAAGCAGCGTCTGGGCGCCGCCCTGGCGAAGCTCTACGGCCGCCAGATGCACCTCAACCTGGACGTGGACCCCTCGGTCATCGGCGGGATCCGGGTGCAGATCGGCGACGAGGTCATCAACGGCTCCATCGCGGACCGGCTGGAAGACGCGAGCCGCCGCCTGGCCGGCTAGCAGCAATTTCATAGCAACGAACGCAGTACGTACCTACGGCCCTGGTTGGGCCGTGCAGAGGATTCACCTCCTGTTGGGGGGAGTCCCCATCCCCCCAAAGTGAAACTTCGGGCCCAACAAGGAGAGCAGGGAACTCAGATGGCGGAGCTCACGATCCGGCCGGAGGAGATCCGGGACGCGCTGGAGAACTTCGTCCAGTCGTACAAGCCGGACGCGGCCTCGCGCGAGGAGGTCGGTACGGTCACCCTGGCCGGCGACGGCATCGCGAAGGTCGAGGGCCTGCCCTCGGCCATGGCCAACGAGCTGCTGAAGTTCGAGGACGGCACCCTCGGCCTCGCCCTCAACCTCGAGGAGCGCGAGATCGGTGCGATCGTCCTCGGTGAGTTCAGCGGCATCGAGGAGGGCCAGTCGGTCACCCGTACCGGCGAGGTTCTGTCCGTCCCGGTCGGCGAGGGCTACCTCGGCCGAGTGGTCGACCCGCTCGGCAACCCGATCGACGGCCTCGGCGAGATCGAGACCGAGGGCCGCCGTGCCCTCGAGCTGCAGGCCCCCACGGTCATGCAGCGCAAGTCGGTGCACGAGCCGATGGAGACCGGCTACAAGGCCGTCGACGCCATGACCCCGATCGGCCGTGGTCAGCGTCAGCTGATCATCGGTGACCGCCAGACCGGCAAGACCGCGCTGGCCGTGGACACGATCATCAACCAGCGGGACAACTGGCGCTCCGGCGACCCGAAGAAGCAGGTCCGCTGCATCTACGTCGCCATCGGCCAGAAGGGCTCCACCATCGCGTCGGTCCGCCGCGCGCTGGAGGAGAACGGCGCCCTCGAGTACACGACCATCGTCGCCGCCCCGGCGTCCGACCCGGCGGGCTTCAAGTACCTGGCGCCCTACACCGGTTCCGCCATCGGCCAGCACTGGATGTACCAGGGCAAGCACGTCCTGATCGTCTTCGACGACCTGTCGAAGCAGGCCGACGCCTACCGTGCCGTGTCGCTGCTGCTGCGCCGTCCGCCGGGCCGCGAGGCCTACCCGGGCGACGTCTTCTACCTGCACTCCCGCCTGCTGGAGCGCTGCGCCAAGCTCTCCGACGACATGGGCGCCGGCTCGATGACCGGTCTGCCGATCGTCGAGACCAAGGCCAACGACGTCTCGGCGTTCATCCCGACCAACGTCATCTCCATCACCGACGGCCAGTGCTTCCTGGAGTCGGACCTGTTCAACGCCGGTCAGCGCCCCGCGCTGAACGTCGGTATCTCCGTCTCCCGAGTCGGTGGTTCCGCCCAGCACAAGGCGATGAAGCAGGTCTCCGGCCGTCTGCGCGTGGACCTCGCCCAGTTCCGTGAGCTGGAGGCCTTCGCCGCCTTCGGTTCCGACCTGGACGCGGCCTCCAAGGCCCAGCTGGAGCGCGGTCAGCGCATGGTCGAGCTGCTCAAGCAGGACCAGTACCAGCCGATGGCCACCGAGGACCAGGTCGTCTCCGTCTGGGCCGGCACCACCGGCAAGATGGACGACGTGCCGGTCGCCGACATCCGGCGCTTCGAGAAGGAGATGCTGGAGTACCTGCACCGCAAGGAGCAGGGTCTGATGACCTCCATCAAGGAGGGCGGCAAGATGTCGGACGACACCCTGCAGGCCGTTGCCGACGCCATCGCCGAGTTCAAGAAGCAGTTCGAGACGAGCGACGGCAAGCTGCTCGGTGAGGACGCTCCCGCCGCCCCGAAGGCGACCAGCGCCTCCAAGTGACGTAAGGAAGGGACCTGACTCATGGGAGCCCAGCTCCGGGTCTACAAGCGTCGCATCCGATCCGTCACCGCGACCAAGAAGATCACGAAGGCGATGGAGATGATCGCCGCCTCGCGCGTCGTCAAGGCGCAGCGCAAGGTGGCGGCCTCCACGCCGTACGCGCGGGAGCTCACCCGCGCGGTCACGGCGGTCGGTACCGGTTCGAACACCAAGCACCCGCTGACCACGGAGGCGGAGAACCCGACCCGTGCCGCTGTCCTGCTCCTCACGAGCGACCGCGGCCTGGCCGGCGCCTTCAACGCCAACGCCATCAAGGCGGCGGAGCAGCTGACCGAGCGCCTGGAGCGCGAGGGCAAGCAGGTCGACACGTACATCGTCGGCCGGCGCGGTGTCGCCCACTACAACTTCCGTGAGCGCACGATCGCGGAGTCGTTCACGGGCTTCACCGACGACCCCTCGTACGCGGACGCCAAGAAGGTCGCGGCTCCGCTGATCGAGGCCATCGAGAAGGGCGCGGCGGACGGCGGCGTGGACGAGCTCCACATCGTCTACACCGAGTTCGTCTCGATGATGACGCAGACGGCGGTCGACTCCCGGATGCTTCCGCTGCGCCTCGACGAGGCCGCCGCGGAGGCCGCTCCGAAGGGCGAGATCCTGCCGCTGTACGACTTCGAGCCCTCGGCGGAGGACGTCCTCGACGCCCTGCTGCCGCGCTATGTGGAGAGCCGTGTGTACAACGCACTGCTCCAGTCGGCCGCTTCGAAGCACGCCGCCACGCGGCGCGCGATGAAGTCGGCCACCGACAACGCGGGCGAGCTCATCGAGACTCTCACCCGGCTTGCCAACCAGGCCCGCCAGGCCGAAATCACCCAGGAAATCAGCGAGATCGTCGGTGGCGCCAGTGCCCTGGCCGACGCGACCGCGGGGAGTGACCGATAAATGACCACCACTGTTGAGACCGCGACGGCTACGGGCCGCGTCGCCCGGGTCATCGGCCCGGTCGTCGACGTGGAGTTCCCCGTCGACGCGATGCCGGACATCTACCAGGCCCTCCACGTCGAGGTGTCCGACCCGGCCAAGGCCGGCGAGAAGAAGACGCTGACCCTGGAGGTCGCCCAGCACCTGGGTGACGGCCTGGTCCGCGCCATCTCCATGCAGCCCACCGACGGTCTGGTCCGCCAGGCCCCGGTGGTCAACACCGGCGCCCCGATCACCGTGCCGGTCGGCGACTTCACCAAGGGCAAGGTGTTCAACACCCTCGGTGAGGTGCTGAACGTCGACGCCGAGTACGACGGCGAGCGCTGGCCGATCCACCGCAAGGCGCCGAACTTCGACGAGCTCGAGTCGAAGACCGAGATGTTCGAGACCGGCGTCAAGGTCATCGACCTGCTGACCCCGTACGTCAAGGGCGGCAAGATCGGTCTGTTCGGCGGCGCCGGCGTCGGCAAGACGGTGCTCATCCAGGAGATGATCTACCGCGTCGCCAACAACCACGACGGTGTGTCGGTGTTCGCCGGTGTCGGTGAGCGCACCCGTGAGGGCAACGACCTCATCGACGAGATGAGCGAGTCGGGCGTCATCGACAAGACCGCGCTCGTCTTCGGCCAGATGGACGAGCCCCCGGGCACCCGTCTGCGCGTGGCCCTGGCCGGTCTGACCATGGCGGAGTACTTCCGCGATGTGCAGAAGCAGGACGTGCTGTTCTTCATCGACAACATCTTCCGCTTCACCCAGGCCGGTTCCGAGGTGTCGACCCTGCTCGGCCG
>Ga0207873_1000826_pt1 | contig 32384 bp, 29 predicted proteins | sample BGWIniCompost_FD_187373 | JGI IMG/M metagenome (GOLD analysis project Ga0207873, IMG submission 187373) | Cellulose adapted compost microbial communities from Newby Island Compost Facility, Milpitas, CA, USA - BGW Initial Compost (SPAdes)... ... | reverse complement strand
AGGCATGCACGGATGCCCAGACCCACATGAACAGGGGCAAACCCCACCTGAGTCGCCGATCCTCGTCAGCGACCACTACCGCCGCCAACAGTAAGAACGAGAAGATCGCCGGCCTCGGAACTAGGAACCCGGCGACGACGACCGCCGAGGCCAGCAGGTACAACACAACCGACACAGTCGACCGTGATCGCCGATAGGCGATGATCCCCAAGTGCACGAAGAGCACGGTGGCGAGGACCGCCACCAACACCCGGGCACCATCCAGCCCGAACCAGCCGTCGAGCCGCGAGTAGAACAGCTCGGCGAGCCACGACTGTGTCCTCCATGGCGTCCCGGCCCTTGTGAAGGAAAACGGGTCGGCGGTGATGACAGCACCTTCCGCTGCCTGCAAGTCACCGGCTCGGACGTGCCAGAGGTACGAGTTGTCGTTGAACTTTCGACGGAGACTGGCCGCCGCCACTACCCATGGCAGCAGGAGTGCGACATGCCAGATGGTGAGGTTGCGGGGACGGCTCACACGAAGCCGAAATGATGTCAGATGCTGGAGAAGGCGTCCATGATCTGGATCGCCGCCGGCCCGAGCAGGACGATGAACAGCGACGGGAAGATGCAGAACACCAACGGGAAGACCAGCTTCACCGGCGCCGCGAAGGCCTTTTCCTGCGCTCGCTGACGTCGCCGGACCCGCATCTCGTCAGCCTGCACACGCAGCACCCTGGCGATGGCCACACCGAAGGCTTCCGCCTGGAGCATAGCCAACAGGAAGGACCTCAACTCATCGAGGTCGGTGCGGTCCATCAGGTGGCGCATCGCGTCGCGTCGGCTGACGCCGACTCGAGTTTCCTGCAGCATGCGGAAGAACTCCTCCGAGAGGGGCCCCGGAACGGTGGCCACCACTCGAGCGAGCGCCGAGTCGAAACCGAGCCCGGCCTCGACCGAGATCACCAGGAGATCGAGAACATCGGGCAGGGCCCGCTGCATCGCTGTCCGTCGTTCATCGACCTTCCGCGTGAGCCAGGCCTCGGGGCCGAAGAAGCCGAGCACGATCGGGAGGACGAAGAGCATCAACCGCTGCATCCCGTCGGCGCCCACGCTCTGGGCGAAAAGGGCCAGGATGAAGCCGCCGATCGTCGTGAGAACCTTTATCGCCGCGAATGCGGGGGCGTCGAGGTTTCCGGGACTGCCGGCCAGAAGCAGCTTGCGCTGCGTCCTTTCGAGGTAACCAACCGGGGTCAACCTCTTCATGAGGTTCCCGGCCTTCAAGATGATGGGCGCGATTGCGCGCTCAGACAAAGGCTTGGCGAGCGTCTCCTCGCGCAGTACGTCCTTGCCATAGACGGCCAGGCGGTCGGTCGCCGACTGCTGGGCCCGGAGGACGCCGTTGCCGATCCACACGACGACGAAGGCGACGAAGAGGAAAGTCGCCACCAGTCCGATGATCAGTAAAGGATCCACTTTCGCCTCACACGTCGATGTTGATGATCTTCCGCAACCACAAGATGCCTCCGATCATCAGGACCACGCCGACGCCGATGGCGATCCGGCCGAAGGTCTCCTGGAGGAGCGGCATCAGGTAGTCGCGGTTGCTGACCCACAGGAAGCCGGCCATCGCAAACGGCAAGCCACCGAGGACGAAGGCCGAGATCCGGCCCTCAGCGGTCAGGGCCCGGATCTCACCCCGCAGGCGGTTGCGCTGCAGCATGGTGTCCGCCACGGTCTGCAGCACTTCGGCCAGGTTGCCGCCGACCTCTCGCTGGATCTCGACGGCCATGACGGCCCACTCGAAGTCCTTGGACTGGGTGCGCTCGGTGATCCCCTGCAGGGCTTCGGGGACGCTTCGTCCGAGACGGGCCTCGGCGATCGCCCGCCCGAATTCCCGAGCAGTTGGATTCGGGGCTTCGGCTGCGACGGCCTCTACAGCCTGGAGGAGCGAGTAACCGGCTCGGAGTGAGGTCGCCAGGAGAACGAGCGTGTCGGGGAGTTGCTGCTCGAACTTCCGCTTCTCCCTGTTGCCGGCCCAACTGATGAAGCCGAACACGAACAGGATCACGAGCACGAAGAGGATCAGGCCTCCGACCGGACCCGAGAACAGGAATCCCAACACTCCACCCAGGAAGGCGACCCCGACCGCAGCGAGGATGGCCTCGCCGGGCGACAGAGGGATGTTGGCCTGTTCGAGGGCGGAGTTGACACCCGACACGAGACCACGCCGACGCACCTGCTCTTCCGCCGCCTGGCTGAACCGGCGCAGGAGTGGAAGGCGATCGAGGAGGGTCTTCTTCTCCTCTTGCTGCGGCCCGCGGCGACCGTACGCGGCGAGCCGCTTGGCGAAGGCACTACCGCCCTCCTCCTCCTGACGACCGAAGAGGATCCAGACGAACAATGCCAGGGCGGCGCCCGTCGCCAAGGCGGAAATCAGCATCAGCGTTTGAGGGGATGCAGGAAGCCTGCTCTCGACGATGAAGGTCTCCGGCGGAGGGAAGCTCACCGTCGTCGTCACAGCTGGCGCGGTCGTAGTGGTGACGAATCCGCTCACCTGGGCCGTGGCCTCTGCGGTCAGATCGCCATAGGCAGCAGCAAAGGTCACCTCGCCCGGAGCCGATTGCGGCACGTTGAACCGGGCGACCAGGACGTTGTTGATCTCCCGCTGGATCTGCGCATACAGGGCGGTGAGCTCGGTGGGACTCGGGGCTTGGAGGAACAATCCCCCCGACGCTTCGGCGACTTGGCGCACGACTTCCGGCTCGAAGTCGGGAGCTTCCAGGGCGATGCCGAAGATCCGCACATCGGAATCGGCAATGGCCGCTTGCACCTCAGCCGCTGAAGCGGAACTGCCGTTGTCCGCTCCGTCGGCGAGGACGATCAGGTTCGGCTGGAACTGCGCCGCGCTGGGATGAGCGAACATCTCCAGGGCGCGGATGATGGCGTCGTTGAACACCGTCGCTCCCGCCGCCTCGATGGCGTCGATCCGAGCCAGAAGGGTCTCCGTGTTGTTGGTGAACCCCTGGAGCACCCGCACCTGGTCGTCGAAGGTGACGACGGCGATGAAGTCCTCGGGCCTCTTGGACTCGACGAAGCTGCGGGCGGCGGCCTTGGCGGCGGCGATCGGCTCACCTTCCATCGACCCTGAAGTGTCGATAGCGAGGATCACGCCGACCGGCACGGTCGACGACCCCAAGGGCTCCACGGTCAGGTTCTCGACCGGGCGGCCATCGGCGGTGACGGAGAGAAGGGCCGGGTCGGGTTGCTCGGAGAGATTGCGCAGACCGACCACCATCGTGACGGCCCCGTTCTCGTCGTAACGGGACGTGTTGACCTCGACGATTTCGATCGCGCTCGACTGGGCCGAGACCGTGGCGGGGAATGCCACGACCGCGGCGAGGGCGACGGCGAGGAGAAGACGTAGCCTGCTCACCGGACCATCGACATCTCTCCGCCCCGGCGGGCGAAGGGCTCCGGATCGAAGAGGTCGGCGGGGAGATAGATGCCCTGGGCGGCCAGGTCCTCCGAGAACGACGGCCGGATGCCGGTCGCCTTGAGGCGGCCCTTGAACTTCCCGGTCTCCTCGTCGATGCCTTCTCCGAAGTCGAAGAGGAACAGGTCCTGGAGGGTGATCACGTCGCCCTCCATGCCTTCGACCTCGGTGATGTGCGTGACGCGCCGGGAGCCGTCGCGGAGACGTGCGACGTGCACGATCAGATCGACGGCGGAGGCGATCTGCTCCCGGATGGCTCGGACCGGGAGGTCGAAGCCGGCCATCAGCACCATCGTCTCGATACGGGACAGGGTGTCACGGGGGCTGTTGGAGTGGATCGTGGTGAGCGACCCATCGTGGCCTGTGTTCATGGCCTGGAGCATGTCGAGGGCCTCGGCGCCGCGACACTCACCGACGACGATTCGGTCGGGACGCATACGCAAGGTGTTCCTCACCAGGTCTCGGATCGTCACCTGGCCTTTGCCCTCGATGTTGGGCGGGCGGGACTCGAGCGTGAGGACGTGCTCCTGGTGGAGTTGCAACTCGGCGGCGTCCTCCACGGTGACGATGCGCTCGTCCTCGGGGATGTAGGACGAGAGCACGTTGAGGGTCGTCGTCTTACCGGAACCGGTACCACCGGAGATGATGATGTTGAGACGACCGCGGACACACGCCCGCAGGAAGTCGGCGACCCGCTGGGTCATCGTGCCGAACCGGATGAGGTCGGCCTCCTGGTACGGGTCGACGGCGAACTTACGGATCGTCAGGAAGGGGCCGCCGATCGCCAGCGGGGCGATGACGGCGTTGACGCGGGATCCGTCCGGAAGTCGGGCGTCCACCATCGGGGTGGCCTCGTCGACACGGCGGCCGATCTGGCCGACGATCTTGTCGATGATGCGCCGCAGGTGGACGTCGTCGACGAAGTGGACGTCCGACTTGTAGATCTTGCCGCCCTTCTCGTAGTAGATGTCGTATGGGCCGTTGGCCATGACCTCGGTGACGTCCGGGTCGTTGAGGAGCGGGTCGATGGGACCGTACCCGAGGACATCGGAGGCGATCTCGTTGAGGAGTTGTCGGCGGTCGGCCGACGTGAGGGGCATCCCCTGTTCCTGGTCGATCGCCCATTCGAGCATCTCCATGACGCGGAGCCGCAGCTCGGCGTCGGACATCTGGCGGTCGTAGAGCGTCGGGCCGAGTTCCTCGATGACCTTGAAGTGGAGTCGACCGCGCAGCTCGTTCAGCTGAGCGGACCGATTGTTGGCGAAGCCGGTAGCTTCCGCGGAGGCTCGCGCCTGGGCAACACGTTCAGAGAGTGAAGCCATCAGTGTGTCCTTTCATCTCAGATCACTTTCGGCCGAACAGGCCGCGACCTGAAGTGGGTTCCGGGACTGGGCCGGCCACGAGTTCGGCGACCGACTCGAAACCCTTGGCGATACGGGACTTCGGCTGAGATTCGACCACCGGCCGGCCCTCGTTCACCGAAGCAGCGACCGCACCATCGGACGGCACTGCGGCAGAGATCTTCGCCTTGAGAGCCGTCTCGATCTCCTTCTCGTCGAGACGCGCCTTGGCGTTCGCCCGGTTCATGACGATCTGGACCTTGTCGGTCGGGAACTTGAGGAGACGGAGGGTCTCCAGCGCCAGCTTGGCGTTCTTCACCGACGGGAGGTCCATGTCGACCACCATCAGCACCTGGTCGCCCGCCTCGATCAACGACAAGAGGAGCTCGTCGAGCATCGAGGCCGTGTCGACGATGACGTAGTCGAACTGCTCCTTCAGCAGTTCGATCATCTTCATCAGACCGGCCGTCGTGATGTCGTCGGCGAACGCCGGCTCGAGCGGAGCGGCCAGCACCTTGAGACCGGACGGATGCTCGGTCAACAGCGAGTCGAGCATCGCCGCATCCAGATGATGCATCTCGTGGGCCGCATTGACCATCGTGAACCGCGGCTCCAACTGGAGGACGAGACAGCAGTCCCCGAACTGGAGGTCGGCGTCCACCAGCACCACCCTCTTGCCCTTGTGGCGGGTGAGGAGAAGGGCGAGGTTGGTGGCCGTGACGGTCTTGCCGCTTCCGCCCTTTGCGGAGGTGACCACGATCACCTTTCCGTGCTCGGAGTCGTCCTCTTCGGCGGGAACCGCAGTCGTCACCCGGCGGCTCCGCTCCAACACGTCTCCGGCGAACTGCTCGAGGGCTGCTTCGATCTTGCGCTCATCGAGCGGCGTCTCGATCACGTCCGAGATGCCGACTCGCATGGCGGACCGCAGCAGATCGGCGGTCACCTCCGGGGCGATGAGGATGAGGATCAGTTCGGGGGCGGCGTTGTGGATGGCCCGGATGGCGTTCATCGACGCCTCGTTGGCGAACGAAGGGCCGAGGAGCACCATGCGGAGTTGCCCGCCCTCGATCGCAGCGAGCGCGCCTTCGAGCGAACGCTCTACCGGCAGCCGCCCATCGAGGAGGCGCTTGGCCTCGTCGATGAACGTGTCGTCATCGTCGACGACTAGGAGATTGTGCTCGCTGAGTGACATGGCCTTATCAGTTCCCGAAGATGTCCTCGACTAGATCGCCCTCGAACAGGGTGTTGATGGTGATGCCCTCCGTGGGGGTTTCAACGAAGTCCTCCGGCACGAGGGTGAGCCACACCGATCCGTTCTCAAAAGCGTAGACGAATTTCTCGGCCTGTTCAGGGTCGACTTCGAGGGTGAACACCGTCGCCGGAACCGAATCCTCGACCTCGGCGCCCTCTTGAGGCGTGACGGTGACCTCCTGGCGCTCCCCTTCCTTGGGACGCACATCACGGTCGACCGCCAGCACCGGGATGCCCTGGAGCACATAGCGGGTCAGCGTCACCACCTCGGTGTTGTCTTCCTGCTGCTGCTGTCCTTCTTCGCCCTCTTCACCGGACGGGATACCGAAGCCCGGCTGCTGGTCGGGGAGTAGTTCGAACTCGATGTCGATCGTGACGATGGCATTGATGCGGTCACCCGGCTGGATGAACCCGTTGACACCGCGGACCTGGTCGGTGGAGATGGTGATGGCCTGCTTGCCCGATGGAATCTGCTCGGCGAGCGGCGTGATGTCGACCGTCAACTCGACCCACTGGTCGCGGGTGAGGATCTGGTTCTGGGCGATGGGCCCGACGGCCACCTTGCCGCCGATGATCGCCCTCAACTCTTCCTCCGAAGCGATGAAGCCGTCGGGAACGTCGACGCGCTCGTCGGTGCTCTGTTGCCACATCGGGGTCTGGAGGAAGAGGTCACCGTCCTGGCCCTCGGGGATCGGCTGTGTGGCACGGAAGACGACGACCTGCTCGGTGTTCTTTCTCTCCTCTTCCGCGATGTTGTCCACGAACATGTAGACGGAGAACGCCGCCACACCGGCCAGGATCAGTGCAACGAGCAGAACCAGTGCTCTCCTACCCATGAAGTTTCCTCACCTTTGACTCGATTGAGTGAACTTGTCAGACGCTGCTTGCCTAGCGCCTGACAGCGACGGGATGGTATCTACGCCGCTTCGGGGCACTTGGCAGTCGGCTCCTAATGTCGGCGTCTCCGAGACTGGCCTGAACCTTTTTTGTCCGGCCTCTAAGACGATCCCAACCCGCCGGGCAATATACATGGAGTCCTCTTCCGGACAAGGGATCTGCCGAATCATTGACTAATTGGAGAAGGGGCCCTTGCGGGCCCCAATTCTCAGCGTCGACCGATGCCGCGTTCTTTGAGCTCCTGCAGGATCGCCTCCAAGGAGGCGTCCACCGGCATCGGCGGCGGCTCCTCCTCCTTGGGGCCGAACTCCCGCTCGAACTCACGGCGGGGACGGCTCTGACCCGAGGCGGCCCGGGCGCGCTCCTGGCGCTCTTCCCAGTCGGGCAGCGCCTGCTTGATCGACAGCGAGATGCGCCGCCGCTCGTCTTCCTTCTCGGTGATCTTGGCCCGCACCTTCTGGCCGATCGAGAGCTCGAGCTCCGGGGACTCGACCCGGTGGACGGCGATCTCGGAGACATGGACCAGACCCTCGACGCCTTCCATCACGGACACGAAGGCGCCGAACGGAACGGTCTTGGTGACGGTGCCCTCGACGATGTCGCCGACCTCGTACTGGCGGGAGAACACCTCCCACGGGTCCTCCAGCGTCTCCCGGATGGAGAGGGAGATGCGCTCCCGCTCCCGGTCGACCTCGAGGACCTTCACGGTCACCTCGTCGCCGACGTTGACGACCTCGGACGGGTGGTTGACGTGCTGCCACGACAGCTCGGACACGTGGACGAGGCCGTCCATGCCGCCCAGGTCGACGAAGGCGCCGAAGGCGACGACCGACGACACCACGCCGGTGCGGATCTCGCCTTCCTGCAGCTCGTCCAGGAAGGACTGGCGCTGCTCCGCCTGCTCCTCCTCCAGGTGGGCACGGCGGCTGAGCACGACGTTGTTGCGGTTGCGGTCGAGCTCGATGACCTTGGCCTCGATCTCCTGGCCGATGAACGGCTCCAGGTCACGGACCCGGCGCAGGTCGACGAGGGAGGCGGGCAAGAAACCACGCAGGCCGATGTCGACGATGAGACCGCCCTTGACGACCTCGATCACCGTGCCCTTGACGGTTTCGCCCCGGTCAGCGATCTCCTGGATGCGACCCCAGGCCCGCTCGTACTGAGCGCGCTTCTTCGAGAGGATGAGTCGGCCTTCGTCGTCCTCCTTGTTGAGAACGAGAGCCTCGACTCGCTCCCCCACCTGGACGATCTCGCCGGGATCGACGTTGTTGCGAATCGACAGTTCCTCGGTGGGGATCAGACCCTCGGACTTGTAGCCGATGTCGACCATCGCCCCGTCGGCGTCGACGGAGACCACGGTGCCAACGACGATGTCGCCTTCGTCGAACTCGAGGACGGTGTGGGCGATGGCGGCTTCGAAGTCGTCGATGATCTCGTCGGGCAGATCGGCGATGCTCGGAGCTTCGATCGGTGTGGGGCCGGCGGGCTGACGCGCCGATGTCTGAGTAGGTGCCTCTGGAGTCGACTCGGTGTTCGAAGCCTCAGCGGGAGCCTCTTCCGTCTCCTCGCTGGCGGCGGGAGCCTCGTCGGTCTCCTCGCTCTCTGCTACCTCGGCGGTCGTCTCTTCGGCGGCTTCTTCCGCCGGGGTCTCGGGCGTCTCGTCGACGATCTCTTCGGTCGTCTCCACAGACGCGGTTTCTTGCTCAGTGGACATGAGTGGTTGGGTTACCTCCAGAGGGAATGTCTCCACGCGCGATGGCGCAGGCGAGTTCAGGCTAACAGCAGCCCCGAACGGACCGCAAAGGAAATGGGGTTGCTATCGGTCGGTGACGATACTCCAGGTCCAGCCACGGCGGCCGATACTCCTGACGGAAGCCACATGGCCGGAAAGCACACCGCCTCATCCAGTCCAACCCGTTCGCCGATGCGGACGTGGCTGCTCGGCGTCGCCGTCATGTTCGCCGTGCGGATCGCCGGCGACTATGCCGCCCTGATGGGCGCCACCGGGTGGTTGTGGACCACCAGGCTGTCGGAGTTGTGGCTGGCGGGCGGGCTGCTGGTGTGGGCGTGGAAGGACATGCCGGTCGGCGACATGCTCCGGGGCATCGGAAAGACTCGCGGGGTCGCAGTAGGCCTTCTGTTCGTCGCCGTCGCCGCTGGCCAGTTTCTCGGGCCGGATGCGAGCGCCTACCCGTTCGTCCACTGGAACATGTACACGGCGAGCGCCGATGAGGTCACCTACGGCGAAGTGTGGCTGGTGGACGAGACAGGGAGCCGCAGCCGCCTCGACCTGTCGGCGACCGACCTGGCGACCGAACCGCGGGCCCTGTCCGGGCGCCTTCTCACCGAGGCGGAGGCGGCGGCCGATGGCGACGAGGACGCTCGCCGTCTGCTCCAGAGCACCCTGCTCGTCCTGGCCGGCGACGAGTTCCAGGCGACGGAAGCCGAGGTGCTGCGCTGCGTGGTCGACCAGCCCACCAGCGAAGCGCCTTCTGACTGCGCTGTCGTCACCACGGTGGAACTGGAGGCGCCATGATCCACCGTTCCTCCGGTCCGTTCCATTTGGCCGTCCTGCGGATCGCCGTCTTTCTGATCTGGTTCGTGATCCTCTTCGATTTCGACGCCTCGGCGTTCTCCCAGCTGCCGCCGGGCCTCATCGACCTCCACGCGTTCAGCGGAGCCCTCCGCGCCCTCGCCTCCAGCCCGACGTTGCTTGCGATCGTGAAGGTGGCGGCTCTGGTCGGTTGCGGCCTGTGTGTGCTGGGGGTGCGGCCTTTTGCGGTCGTGGCCGGGCCGACGGCCGTGCTCGTCCTCGTCCTGGACACGGCGATGAAGAGCATCGGCTCCTACACCAATCACGCCCAGATACTCGTGCTGCTCCTGGCACTGCTGCTCCCCTTCTTCCCGGCAGCCGACTCGTTGAGCGTGCATCGCCGGCCCCCACCCGACAGATCTCCCTGGCTCTACCGAGTCCCGCTGATGGTGGCGGCGACGATCATCGTCGCTTCCTACACGTTCATCGGGGCCCGTCGCCTGTTCACGGGCGGCATCACGATCTACCTCGACGACTCGATCGTTCGTTGGGTCGTTGCCCGCACACTCGAGGAGGGTGCCCACGATGTCAGCTTCGGCCTGCGGATCCTCGACTACCCGTGGCTGGCGGTTCCACTGGCGTTGGGGATGGTGGTGACGACGGCCGTCGAGATCCTTTCGCCGCTTGCGCTGGTTAAGCCCCGGTTCCGGTGGGTGTGGCTGGCAGTGATCGTCGGGTTCCACCTGTCGACGCTGTTCCTGATGAACATCTTCTTCTGGGAGAACCTGATCCTCTTGGCGGTGCTCTTCACCCCGATCGTGGACCTTCTCCGACGTCCGGAGCCGAGGGTGCGTCTGGCGGGCGTCTAGTCCTTGACCTCGGCCAGGTTCTTCCCGACCCCGACATCGACGACCAGCGGCACCGCCAGCTCGGCGACTCCCTCCATCACCTCGACGGTCAACTCCTTCAACTCGTCGAGCTCTTCGGGAGGTGCCTCGAGCACGAGTTCGTCGTGGATCTGGAGAAGGAGCGTCGACTGCATGTCTCGCTCGCGGATGGCGGCGTCCAGTTCGATCATCGCCCGCTTGATGATGTCGGCCGCGGTGCCCTGCACCGGGGCGTTGAGCGCCATTCGCTCCCCCATCTGGCGGATGCGGTAGTTGTCGCTCTTCAGCTCCGGCAGGTAGCGGCGTCGCCCGAACAGCGTGGTGGTATAGCCCTGGTTGCGAGCCTGGCGAACCACTCCCTGCATGAACTCCTTCACATCGGGGAACTGCTCGAAGTAGGTCTCTATGTGGATGGCAGCCTCCTCCCGGGGAATGCCGAGACGTGAGGCCAGGCCGAAGGCCTCCATTCCATAGAGGAGACCGAAGTTGATCATCTTGGCCCGGCGCCGCATCTCCGGTTGCACGTCCTCCGGCCGCACGCCCCACACCCGCGCCGCGGTGGCGGTGTGGATGTCGGCCGAGGTCTCGTTGAACGCCTCCAGCAGGCCCTTGTCGCCCGACATGTGGGCCAGCACCCGTAACTCGATCTGCGAGTAGTCGGCGACGAGGAACCACCATCCCTCCCGGGGAATGAACGCCCGGCGGATGGTCCGACCCGTCTCCGATCGCACCGGAATGTTCTGGAGGTTGGGACGGTCGGACGACAACCGTCCGGTGGTGGCGGCCATCTGGTTGAACCGGGTGTGGATCCTCCCGTCTGGACCGATGAGCGGCAGATAGCCGTCGACATAGGTCGAGCGCAGCTTCTCCAGCTCCCGGTAGCGGAGCAGCGCCTCGATGATCGGATGGTCGAGCTTCTCCAGCACGGAGGCGTCGGTGGACGGCTTTCCCGTCGACGTCTTCTTGGTCACTGGCAGCTCGAGCTTGTCGAACAGCACATACCGGAGCTGGTCGGTGGAGTTGACGTTGAACGGCTCGCCGGCGATCTCGTGGATGCGACGTTCCAGATGGTTCAACTCGCTCCGGAGGTCGTCACCCATCTGCTCCAGGTACTCCCGGTCGACGCCGATGCCAGCCAGCTCCATCCGGGCGAGCACAGGCACGAGCGGCAGCTCGAAGCGCTCGAACAACGCCACCTCGTCGCGGGCCTCGAGCTCGCTCCGGAGTTGGTCGGACAGGCGCTCGATGGCGGCCACCCGTCTTCCGGCCGCCTCGAGGTCGGGACCGGAGTCGAAGAGCGTTCCCTGGTCTGGTTCCTCACGGTCTGGCGACTCGAGCTCGATTCCCAGGTAGCGGCCGGCCACTTCCGTCAGGTCGTAGTTGCGGGACGACGGGTTGAGCACGTAGGCGGCCAGTGCCGTGTCCATCTCCAGCCCGTCCACCTCGTACCCCGCCTCCATCAGCGTGCGGACCGTCTCTTTGAGATCGTGGCCCACGATCGGCTTGCCGGGATCGGCCAGGGCCGGGGCGAGTGGGCCCAGGGCGTCCAGGGGCACGACGGCAGCTGCTTCGTGATCGAGCGCCACGGCGAGGCCGAAGGGCTCGCCGTCAGACACAACCAGGTCGACGACCAGGCGGTCCTGGTCGGCGAGTCTGGACACCGCAGAAGGGTCGGTGACGAGGTTCGTCTCCACCTCGAGGACCTCGCCGGGTAGATCGCCGGCCGTCGGCTGCACTGCGAGCAGGTCTTCCCACAGCGAGTAGAACTCGAGGCTCTCGAAGAGGTCCTTGACGATTCCCTGCTCCCATTCGCCACGGCGCAGGTCTTCCGTGTCGATGTCGAGTTCGACGTCGGCGACGAGCTTCATCAGCTCTCGGTTGAGGAACACCTGCTCGTGGGCTTCGGCGAGGTTCTGGCGCAGGCGGGGAGACTGGTCGTCGAGGGCTTCGAAGATCCCCTCCAATGACCCGTATTGCTGCAACAGCTTGGCGGCGGTCTTGTCCCCCACCCCGGGAACGCCCGGCAGGTTGTCGGACGTGTCACCGCGCAGTGCGGCGAACTCGACGTACTGCTCGGGTGTGATCCCATAGCGTTCGATGACGTAGTCCCGGTCGGCGATGATCGTGTCTGTGATGCCCCGACGGGTGTAGAGGACCTTGACGTGGTCGTCGATCAGCTGGAAGGCGTCGCGGTCACCCGTCACGATGAGGACGTCCCAGCCCTCCGCCACAGCCCTGCGGGTGAGCGTGGCGATCAGGTCGTCGGCTTCGTAGCCCTCCATCCTCAGCTGGGGGATGCGGAGCGCCTGCAGCACCTCGTCGATGAGCCCGAGCTGGCTTCTGAAGTGGTCCGGCGCCTTCTCTCGCTGGGCCTTGTACTCGGCGTAACGCTCGGTGCGGAAAGACTCCCGGGAGACGTCCCAGGCGACCACCACCCCGTCGGGGTGGTGGTCGCCGAGGAGCTTGATGAGCATCCGGGTGAAGCCGTAGACGGCGTTGGTGACCTGACCGGAGGTGGTGGCGAGGTCCTCGGGGAGTGCGTAGAAGGCCCGGTAGGCGATGGAGTTTCCGTCGAGAAGAGCGAGCGTCGGCATCGTCAACCGTGGCGCCCGCGGGCGTCGGCGGGTTTCATCGTCTCTCCAGTCTCTCGAGGAGGCGGCGCCGCTGAGCGTCGAGGCGGACACGGCGGCGATCGATCGAGGCGAGCGAGCGTTCGAAGCGGAGAACGTCGTTGCGGGTCAGTCCGGCCTCCTCCCGATCGATGTAGTTGCCCAGGGCGGCGTCGACTTGGGCATCGTCGTTGATCGCCCGATGCATGTCGAGTTCCTGGCGGACGGCCCGTTCCTCCTCGGCGAGTTCCTGGAGCTGGTTGGTGATGCGGAATAGCTTCTTGTGGAGACGGTTCATCTAATCGGGCTCCATGATATGGACGCCTGGTCGAGGCCCTACACTGCCACACGACGCCGGAGTGTTGGAACTGGTAGACAAGGTGGACTCAAAATCCATTGCCCGTAAGGGCGTGCGGGTTCGAGTCCCGCCTCCGGCACTTTTCGACAAGTTGTCGGCACCGGCAACTTGTTTTTGACAAATAACAGTGGCATAGGCACCCATGTCCTATGCTGCAATGCGCAACGGTCACCCCCCGTCCATCCTTTGCCGCATCCCCCCACTCCCCCACTCCCTGGCTCAGGATGACGGAACACAAAGGGTGACCGTTGCGCTCTGCAGGAGTCCCAAATACGGGACCCGAAATCTGAGACGAATCGGCCCCTTCGTTGGTTCAGAGCGCGGCTCTGAGATCCCGAACCGCCTCATGGAGCGACTTCGCCGCGTCCTCGGAAGTGGGCGCCTCGAGCACCCGCCGCACGAGCGCCGAGCCGACGATCACCCCGTCGGCTACCTTCGCCGCCTCGGCCGCCTGGGCGGGCGTCGAGATACCCACGCCGAGCACGAGGGGGATGTCTGTCACCGACCTCACCCGCTGGCTCAATTCTACGGCGCGTCCGCTGAGCTGTTCTCGCTCGCCGGTCACACCCATCTCGGCGACGCCGTAGATGAACACGGGATCGAGGGCGGCCACTGCCCTCACCCGTTCCTCGCCGGTGGTGGGTGAGACGAACAGCACCATGCCCAACCCGTGGGCGCGGGCGGCGTCGATCACGGGACTCGCCTCCTCGACCGGCAGGTCGGGAACGATCACACCCTGGGCGCCGGCCGAGGCGATCCGGGAGCAGAACTGGTCGGGCCCGATGCGGAAAACGACGTTGGCGTAGGTCATGGTCAGGCATGGGAGCCCGGTCCGTGCCGCCACCTTCTCCACCACCCGCAAGGCGGCGTCGACGTCGATGCCCTCCTCGAGCGCCACCTGGGACGCCTTCTGGATGACCGGCCCGTCCATCAACGGATCCGAATACGGGATGCCGATCTCGAACCCGTCTGCGCCGGCGTCGGCCATGGCATCGAACAGATCCGGTGAGACGTCTTCCGAGGGAAGCCCGGCCGTCATGTAGGGCAGCAGGGCTTTGTGGCGGGAGGCGAATATCGACCGGATCAAAGCTGACCCTCCATCCACTCGATGATCGTGCCCATGTCCTTGTCGCCCCGTCCGGAGAGGTTGATGAGCACGGTGCGCCCGGCCAGTTCGTCACGGGCCTTGGCGACCCAGGCGACGGCATGGGCCGACTCGAGGGCGGGGATGATGCCTTCGGTGCGAGCGAGCAGCGACACGCCTTCCAATGCTTCGGCATCCGTGACCGAAACGTAGCGGGCCAGGCCCGTTTCGAGGAAGTATGCGTGCTCGGGTCCCACACCCGGATAGTCGAGCCCGGCCGAGATCGAATGCGCCTCTTCGACCTGGCCGTCCTCGTCTTGGAGCATGTAGGTGCGGGAGCCGTGGAGGATGCCCGGCGTCCCGGCTCCCAGGGAGGCGCCGTGGCGTCCCGTCTCGATCCCCTCTCCCGCCGCTTCCACGCCGACCAGTTCGACTCCCGTCCCGGCAAAGGGGTAGAAGATGCCGATCGAGTTGGAGCCACCCCCGACGCAGGCCACGATCACATCAGGCCGCCTGTCGCCGAGCTGTTCGAGGCATTCGTCTCCGATCACGCGCTGGAACTCGCGGACGATCCACGGGAACGGGTGGGGGCCCACCACCGAGCCGATCACGTAGTGGGTGTTCTCGACGGTGCGAACCCATTCCCTCATCGCCTCGTTGACGGCGTCCTTCAGGGTTCCGGCACCGGATGTGACCGGGACGACATCGGTGCCGAGCAGCCGCATCCGGGCGACGTTGAGGGCCTGCCTCTCGATGTCGACTTCACCCATGAAGACGTGGCACTCCAGCCCGAGGGCGGCGGCGGCGGTGGCGGTAGCGACCCCGTGCTGGCCGGCACCGGTTTCGGCGATGATCCGCTCTTTGCCCATCCGCTTGGCGAGGAGGACCTGGCCCATGGCGTTGTTGATCTTGTGGGCGCCGGTGTGGGCGAGATCCTCCCGTTTGAGGAGGATCTCGACGCCCAGCTCCTCCGAGAGACGGGGAGCCGCGTGGAGCGGCGTGGGTCGGCCGACGAAGTCGGTGAGCCAGCGGTCCAGCTCCGCCCGGAACTCCGGGTCGTCCCAGGCGTCGACGAACGCCTTCTCCAGTTCCTCGAGGGCAGACATCAACGTCTCGGGGGCGAACCGGCCGCCGTAGTCGCCGAAGCGCCCGGTGGAATCGGGCCGGTCGAGTCTCTGGGCGGTCATGGTCGGTGGGTTTCCTTGGCGACCTTCACGAAGTCACGGATCCGGGCAGGGTCTTTCACGCCGGGCGACGACTCTAGGCCCGAGGAGGCGTCGACTCCGAACGGTCGCACTCGTTGCACGGCGTCGGCCACGTTGTCGGGGTCCAGGCCCCCGGCGAGGAGGAACCGTCGCTCCAGGTGGGCGATGGCGTCCCAGTCGAAGGTCTCGCCCGTTCCCCCGGGCAAGGTGGCGTGGGGTGTGTCGATGAGGAGGAGCTCGTTGGGGGTTTCCGGAGGAGGCTCCTGGCCGGCGCGGACGGGTTGGATGACGCCCAGACCGAAGCGGCGGGCGGCCGCGGCTGCGACCCCCGAGTGACGCCCGTGGGGTTGCACGGCGTCGACCCCGGCTTGGGTGGCAGCGGCGAGTAGTTCCTGCGAGTCGAGATCGACGGTCACCAGCACCGTCGTCACGGGCGACGCCCCGGCGAGCCGCCGGATGGTCTGCAGGTCGTGGTGCCGGGGAGATGGTTCCCAGAACACGAAGCCGACTGCGTCGGCACCGGCATCGGCAGCCGCTTCGACGTCTTCGGGCGTGCCCAGGCCGCACACCTTCACGAACAGCCCGTCCGCCTCCCACCTGACGCTCATCTGGGTACCCGCAGGGCAGTGACGAGGGCGGCCGGGTCGCCCGCCTTGACGAGGGCCTCGCCCACCAACACGGCGTCGTAGCCGGCGTCGGCCATTCGGCGCGCGTCGTCGGGCCCGAATATGCCCGACTCGGCAACGGTGGTCGACACGCCTTCGAGCAGAGGGGCGATCTTCTCGGCGGTGGCGAGATCGACGTCGAACGTGTTGAGATCACGATTGTTGACACCGACGAAGGTGGCGCCGGCGTCGACGGCTCGCGACGCCTCCTCGGTGGTGTGCACCTCGACCAGAGCGTCGAGACCGGCGTCGGCGGCGGTCTCGATGAGACGGCGGAGTTGGCGGTCGTCGAGGGCGGCGACGATCAGGAGCACCGCGGAGGCGCCCAGCGCCCTCGCCTCCCAGATCTGGACCGCCTCGAGGGTGAAGTCTTTGCGCAGCACCGGCAGACGGGTGGCGGTGGCGACGGCGGCGAGGTCGGCATTGGACCCGGAGAAGAACTCGGGTTCGGTGAGCACCGAGATCCCCGCCGCTCCCCCGGCGGCGTACTGGGACGCCTGGGCGACCGGGTCCAGGTCGAGGTCCAGCGGACCCCGGGACGGCGAGCGACGTTTCACCTCGCCGATGACGGCGAGCCGATCGCCGCTGAGCGCGGCGGCGAACGGAGGCGGTGGCGGGGCTTCGGTGGCCTCGCGAACGATGTCGTCGGTGCGCTCCAGCAGAGCAGGGAGACGTTGCCGGGTCCGGTCGAGGATCTGGTCCAGCATCAACCCACCATCGGCAACTCGGCAGCGGCGGCGGACGCCTCACCACCATCCCAGCGGACCGTCAGGGCGTCGCCGGGTTCGACCTCCCTGCGCAGCAGAGCCAGGCCGACCGGGGAGCGCAAAGTGAGAGACTCGGCCGGAGACGTCAGCTTCCCGACGACCTTGTCGCCCTTGACGACCTCGGCGTTGGGGGGCGGAATGATGTTTGTGGTGATGATCACGCCCATCAGTGTGCGGGGGGCGTTGCCGCCGCGGCTGTCGACCCGGGCGACCAGTTCCTGACCGAGGAAACACCCCTTGGTGAAGTCGACCGTCTGCGGGACGAGACCGGTCTCGTGGGGCATCGTGTCCGAGTCCACATCGACGCCCATCACCGGCTCGCCCGCTTCCACCCGGACTGCCGTCCACGCCAGCGTGCCTACGCGCGGCAGGTCGGGGTCGCCTGTCGTGACGCTGCGGACGTTCCCGGCCAGAGGTATCCCGGCCGTGAACTCGCCTTCATCGGACCAGCCTTCGATGGCAGGCGACTCAGGACCCACCACCGTGACGATCGGCCTCTCCTCGGGTGTGATGTCTACTTTCACCCGGATGCGGTAGCGGGCCAGGGTGTCGGCCACCACCTGCCCGTAGCCGGCGTCGGTGAGGAGACCCACTCGGTCTTCGCCGCGGAGAACCCACAGGAGAGCGGTGATGTAGCCGCGGGGCTCCAGGAGGAATGAGCGGCGCACGGTGCCCGGCGGCTGGTCGACGATGTTCTGGGAGAGGAGGCTCTCGAGGAACGTGATGGCGTCAGGACCGGTGAACCACACCAAGTCGTAGAGGCCGTCTACCCGTCCGGACTCCGAGCGTGCGGCCAGGTACTCGGCGGTGACGTCGCCGTAGGAGACTGCGGTCATAGTGCCCTCGCTCGGGCGATGGCGGCGAGGGCCGCCGCCGCCTTGTCCATGGTCTCCCAGTACTCGGCCTCCGGGTCGGAGTCGGCCACGATCCCCGCCCCCGCCTGGATCCAGGCGGTCTCGCCCGCATGGACGACGGTGCGCAGGCAGATGGCGGTGTCGACGTTGCCGGAGAAGTCGATATAGCCGGCCGCCCCGGCGTAGGGGCCGCGGGCGACGGGCTCGAGGCGGTCGATGATCTCGATCGCCGCCACCTTGGGGGCCCCGGAGACGGTGCCGTGAGGGAACGTCGCCCTCAGCACGTCGACCGGGCCGATTCCGGGGCGAAGCCGTCCCGACACCCCCGACACGATGTGCATGACGTGGGAGTAGCGCTCGATGACCATCAGGTCGTCGACCATGACCGTCCCGAATTCGCACACCCGGCCGAGATCGTTTCTGGCCAAGTCGACGAGCATCACGTGCTCGGCGCGCTCTTTCGGGTCGGCGAGCAGTTCCTTGGAGAGTTGGGCGTCCTCTTCTGGGGTGGCTCCCCGTGGCCTGGTGCCGGCGATGGGGCGCGAGTAGGCGACGCCATCGCGGACCCGGGTCATGAGCTCCGGAGACGATCCGGCCACCGCCACCTCGGGATGACGGATGAAGAAGAGGAACGGCGAGGGGTTGATCAGACGCAGCGCCCGGTACACATCGAAGGCGTTCTTGGGAGCTTCGGTGGCGAGCCGCTGCGACAAGACGATCTGGAAAGCGTCCCCGGCGCGGATGGCGGCCTTGGCCTCCATGACGGCCGCTACGAAGCCTTCGGCCGTGAAGGTCGATGTCCACGGCGGCGGCTCCGGCTCCGGACCGACCGGGGTGGGTGTGTAGGGAGAGCCGGCACCGAGCCGCTCCACTGCCTCCTCCAGGGAGGCGACGGCGTCGTCGTAGGTGCCGCCTTGGTCGACGAACACGTTGCGGACGAGCGTGATCGTCTGGTCGACCCGGTCGAAGGCAGCGAGCGACCCGACGAAATGCCACACCATCTCCGGCAGTCCGCGATCGTCGGGGGGCCGGTTCGGCAGGTGCTCGACGTAGCGGACGACGTCGAAAGCGAGGTATCCCACCAGGCCGGAATGGAGCGGAGGAAGGCCGTCGATGACGGGGACGGAGTTGTGTGCGACGAGTTCTTCGAGGACCGACAGCGGGTCGTCTCCTCTCAATTCCAGACCGGGGCGGTCGACGGACACGACGCCGTCCCGTGAGGTGACGGTGAAAGCGGGATCCCAGCCGACGAACGACCAGCGCCCCCAGTTCTCTCCGCCTTCCACGGATTCGAGGAGGAACCCGGGCTCGTCACCGGCCAGCTTCTCGAACGCCGAGACCGGGGTTTCCCGGTCGGCCACGAACGTGGTCCACACCGGCACCACCGTGTGCTCGGCGGCGAGACGCCCGAAATCGGAGCGGCTGGGTCGCACCTGCATGCCCGAAGGGTACCGGGCGATCTCTGTGAAGATTACTGCCGCTGTTCGCCGCGAAGATCTTCACAGAAGGCCGAGGAACTGCCGGATCTCGGTCACCACCGCCTGCGGGTTGCGACGGATCTGCCGTCCGGTGAACCGCCTGAGTTCGATGCCGGCGGCCAGCAGGTCGTTCTGGCGGGCGAGATCCCGCTCCAACTGCTCGGCGCTCGAGTGTGCGCCGACGCCGTCGACCTCCACTCCCTTGTCTCTGTCGGGCCAGCCGAAGTCGACCCGATAGGTGCGACCGGACGGGCAGGTCACCTCCCATTGCGGCACAGGCGGGGGGATGCCGGCGTCGTCCATGTGTCGGCGCAACTCCAGTTCGGCCGGGCTCCCCGTCGGTCCACGCATCTCGAGCAAGTCGATCGCCCGCTCGACTTTTCTCACGCCCCTCACTCCCGGGCCGCCCTTCTCCGCCACGACTCGCATCAGGCGGAGCGGATCGGTGAGACCGAGGCGAACGGCGGAGTCGACGCCCTTGGCGATGAGGTCCTGTGGCAGGACGGCGGCCGAGTCGAGGAGCGTTCGCTCGACCGTGGTGGTCGGCAGGCCGTGGACGACGACCGCCTGCACAGACCGGCGAGTGCGATGGCGGATCACCCCTTTGGGAACCGGAGCATGCGCGTAAGGCACGGTGATCTCGACGAGACCGGTTTGTATGCCGTCGAGGCCCCACAGGGCGAACGCCGCCCGATGGGACACGACCGCTCCTTCCCCCGCAGCCAGGACTGCCGCCTCCAGTCGCTCCAGCCAACGGTCGGAACGCGGGCCGATGCGATAGACGCCGGCGTGGAGCCGCGTCCACCACCCCGCACGGACCCGGCTGGCGATCATCGCATCGGTGCCGCCGGCCGCCAGGACCATGTCCCGGCTGACGACCTCGTACCCTCGCAGACGCTGATCCAGTTCCCCCATGCCCCGGCATGGTGCGGGACGGGAGTGACATCTACGTTCTGTGAAGATCTTCGGCGCTATTCGCCGCAGAAATCTTCACAGACGTTCGTAGCGGACGAAGGCGAACCCGTCACCGGGAGTCCTCGCCACCTCGCGCCAAACATTCGGGTCGATCTCGGGGAAGAAGGTGTCGCCCTCCGGTTCGGCGTCGACTTCGGTGATCTCGAGAACGTCGGCCACACCCATGGCCTGGCGATAGATCTCTCCCCCGCCGACCACGAACACGTCGTCGCCGCCCGCGATCTCGAGCGCCATTTCCAGCGACGGCGCCATCTCCACCCCCTCGATCTCCAAGTCGGGGTTGCGGCTCACCACCACGGTGCGCCGCCCGGGCAGGGGGCGGCCGATCGATTCGTACGTTTTGCGTCCCATCACCAGCACCCCGCCCATCGTCAGCTCCTTGAACCGGCGCATGTCTTCGGGGATCCGCCACGGCAGGTCGTTGTCACGGCCGATGACCCGGTTGCGGGCCACCGCCGCCACGATCGTGACGGGCATCAGACGGCGATCGGCGCCTTGATCGCCGGGTGCGGGTCGTAGCCGAGGACCTCGATGTCGTCGAGGTCGAAGTCGTCGAGCTTGCGCACCTCCGGGTTGAGGCGCAGCGTCGGCAGCGGCCGGGGCTCGCGCTCCAACTGCAGCTTCGCCTGCTCGACGTGGTTGGTGTAGAGGTGGGCGTCGCCGAGCGTGTGGATGAACTCCCCTACCTCGAGGTCGGTCACCTGGGCGACCATGTGGGTGAGGAGGGAATACGAGGCGATGTTGAAGGGCACGCCCAGGAACACGTCTGCGGACCGCTGATACAGCTGGCAGGAGAGCTTGCCGTCGGCGACGTAGAACTGGAACAGCGTGTGGCATGGCGGCAGCGCCATGTCGTCGAGATCGGCGACGTTCCATGCCGAGACGATGTGCCGGCGGGAATCGGGGTTCTCGCGAATCGAGCGCACGACCCGTTCGATCTGGTCGATGTGCCTGCCGTCGGGCGCCGGCCACGACCGCCATTGGTAGCCGTAGATCGGCCCGAGCTCGCCCGACTCGTCGCCCCATTCGTCCCAGATCGTCACTCCCCGCTCCTGCAGCCAGCGGACGTTGGTGGAGCCGCGTAGGAACCACAACAACTCGGCGATAACGGACTTCAGGTGCACCTTCTTGGTTGTGACCACCGGGAACCCGGCCTGCAAGTCGAAGCGCATCTGGTGCCCGAAGATCGAATAGGTCCCCGTCCCAGTGCGGTCCGACTTGTGGACGCCTTCGTCGAGGATCCGGGTCAACAGGTCGTGGTACTGGCGCACCTTCGCATCGTAGACCGGGGCGACGACGCCGGCGCGGATATCAGATTCGGGCCAGGTTCTCGAGGAAGGGAATGTCGCTGAAAGCCCTCGACAACGCCCCGGACCAGGCGGTGAGGTTCCCGGTCAGCATCACCAACCCGAAGGCAGCGAGGGCGATGCCGGAGGCGATGTTGATGGGCTTGAGCCAGCGCCGGAGACGTCCGAACAGCTTGACGAGGCCCAGGCCGGCGAGGAGGAAAGGCACCCCGAGACCGAGGGCGTAGGCGACGAGCAGCCCGATCCCCCGGGCGACGGTGTCCTGGGTGGCGGCCGTGGCCAGTACAACGGTCAGGATCGGGCCGATGCACGGCGTCCAGCCGAAGGCGAAAGCCATCCCCATCACCGGCGCCGCCCAGCGTCCCAACCGGGAGGGGCGGACCTCGAAGCGTCGCTCGCGCTGGAGGAAACCGAGGATGCCCCGGTTCGACACCGCCATCGCCACTATGAGCACGCCCATCACCACGATCACCGCCCCCGCAACGACGGTCAGTTGGGGCAGGTTGCGGCGGATGACCTGCGAAAGGGTCGTGGCCGACGCTCCGAGGGCGGCGAACACGACGGTGAACCCGGCGATGAACAGGAGGATCCGCCCGAGCATCGTCTTCGTCGGGACCGTGCCCGCGGTGACGTCGGCCGTCGAATAGCCCGACATCATCGCCAGGTAGCCGGGCAGAAGGGGAAGGACACAGGGGGAAACGAAGGAGAGGATCCCGCCGCCGAAAGCGACGACCGCCTGGAGGAGGAATCCGGACTCCGCCAGACCTTCTGTCATGGCGACAGTGTCCCACGAAAACCCCGAAAGTCCGCATCGCCTACTCTCCCGCCGGACCGATGCGCGCACCCGCCGTCCTCCGCCCCTTCCTCCCCACCGTTCCCCTGACACGGGACGACAGGTGGATGATCTTCCTCCTGTGGGTCACCGGGGTTGCCATGGGATGGTCGCAGGGCGAGCCATCGAGTCTCGTCCCCTTCACCCGAATCGACCTCGGGGTCAGCCAAGGCGGGATGAGCCTCATCCTGTCCATCGCCCGATTCGCCGCCTTCTTCGCCGTCTTCATCGGGGCGCTGGCTGACCGCATCGGACGACGCCGCCCGCTGATCGGCTCGCTCGCCTTGCTTCTCGTCGCCACCGGGCTCAGCGCCCTCGCCCCTACCGCCTTCCTCTACGGGGCGGCCCAAGCCCTCGCCCGCGTGGGAGCGGCAGCCACGGCGGCCTTGGCGGTGGTGGCGATGGCCGAGGGCGTTTCCCCGGCGGTGCGGGCCTATTCGATCGGCTTCTTCGGCGCCGCCGCCAGTTTCGGCTCGGGCATCTCGGTGATGACGCTGCCGCTCGCCGAGTCGGTGAGTTGGCGGCTCCCCCATGGGCTGCCGACCGTCCTGATCCTGGTGCTGCCCTTCCTGTGGCGTCGTCTTCCCGAGTCACCTCTGGTCGGCGAACGTCTGGTGGTCCTCCCCCGGGTGGAGTTGTTCCAGGGCGTGTGGGCGCGCCGGCTGACCCTGGTGTGTGCCATCGGCCTCCTCTCTTCGGCTTTCACCGCCGTCGGCCTGGCTTTCACGACCGAGCGGCTCATCGGCGACCTGGGTTACTCGGCCGGGACGACGATCCTCGTCACCGTGGGTGGAGGAACACTGGGCGGCCTCGGATTCTTCGTCGGCGGCCGCCTCGCCGACTCGTGGGGTCGGCGCCCGACTTCGATCTTCTCGCTGGCGCTGGCCCTGATCGGTGGCCTGGTCCTGTACGCCGCCACCGACCTGTGGGCGTTGTGGCTGGCGGCGCTGGCCTCGTCGTTCGGGGCTTTCGCCTACATCCCGTCGGGCGGCGCCCACCGCTCGGAACTCTTCCCCACCTCTCTCCGGGGTTATGCCAACACCGCCGCCGGATACCTGGCCACGGTCGGGTCGGCGGTCGGCTTGCTCGTGGGAAGCATCACGATCGACCGACTCGGCCTGTTCGACACGCTGGCGCTGCTCGGGGTCGGCCTCGTCGTGGCCGCCCTCCTCACCGCGCTGCTCCCCGAGACTCTGGGAACGAGCCTCGAGGAGGTCTAGACGGCCTCCGAGAGAGCCCGGGGGAAGGCGGCGACGAGGACGACGAACCTCGCTCCGATCATCGCTGTCACAGCCCACCAAACCGCTTCGAGCCCCCATCCCTGGGCAACGACAACAGCGAGCACTGCTCCCGCTGCCACCGCCCCCGCCGCCGTCGAGTACAGGAGGTATCGCACCCGGAGCAGGCCCAGGTAGACGCCGTCCGCCACGAACACGAGCGCCGCCAGCGGCTGCATCGCCGCCGCCACGACCGCCGCCCGACCGATGAGGTCACTCACCTCCGGATCGGGCCCGAAGCCCGCCGCCAAGATGCCGCGGCCGAGGAGCAGGAGGACCATCAGCACCACCCCGACGGCCAGTCCCCACCAGCCGAGGCGGAGAGAAACGGCGCGAGCGGCTGTCCGGTCACTCTTTCCGATCTCGTCGGCGACCATCGCCTGAGCGGCGATCGCCAGGGCGTCGACCGTCATCGCCAGCAGCAGCCATACCTGGGAAAGGACCTGATGGGCCGCCACCGACGCCGACCCGATCGCCGCCGCCACTGCGGTGGCGCCCGTCAGGGTCAGTTGGAGAAAGAGTGTGCGAATCGTGAGCACTCCCCCGGTGGCGAGCATCGGCCGCAGCTCCGCCAAGCGTGGGATCTGCCAACTCCAGCCGGCCCGATTCCCGTGGCGACGGAGCAGCCAGATGAACGTCACGGCAGCTCCCCACTGCGCCACCACCGTCGCCGCCGCCGCCCCTTCGATGCCCCACCCGAACCCGAAGATCAGGACCGGGTCGAGGACGGCGTTGGTCAGGTTGGCGGCCAAAGTCACGCCCATCGGCGTGCGGGTGTCGTGCATCCCCCGGTAGGCGCCGTGCCCCGCCGTCACCACCAGCATCGCCGGTGCGGCCAGCGCCCGAATACGCAGGTAGGCCATCGCCGGATCGACCACCTCACCGGACGCCTGCATCAGCCGGACGAGGAAGGGGGCGAAGACGATCAGCCCGATGGCGGTGACGACCCCCAAGGCGAGACCCAGGAAGATGGCCTGGGCGACGACCCGCCCCGCCCCCGCGTCGTCCCCGGCGCCCAGCCGGCGAGCGACCATCGGCGTGGTGGCGTAGGCCAGGAAGTTGAAGACGAAGAAGGCAAACGAGAACAGCGCCGTGTCCACCCCCAGTGCCGCCAGTGACACCGTCCCCAGGCGGGAAACGAACACGGTGTCGACGAGGGACAGCAGCGGATCGGCAGCCAGCGCTCCCAAGGCCGGGACCGCCAGCCTGAGGATGCGCCGGTCGACCGAGCTCAGACGGGCTTGTCGGGCCATGGGCAGTACAGGCGCAGCTCGCACGACCCGCACCGCGGGTTGCGGGCGGTGCACACGTCACGCCCGAATTGGATGAACCGCATGGAAATGCCTGCCCACGCCTCTTTGGGGAAGATGGCCTTCAGGTCCTGTTCGATCTTGTCCGGGTCGGTTTCGCGGGTGAGCTCCAGCCGGCGAGTGACCCGCTTCACGTGGGTGTCGACGGCGATCGCCGGCTTGTTCCATGCTTCGGCGAGGAGCACCGAGGCCGTCTTGCGTCCCACGCCCGGGAGCTCGACCAGCTCCTCGATCGTGTCCGGCACAACCCCGTCGTACAGCTCTTCGACGGCCGCCGCCAGGGCGATGATCGACTTGGTCTTCTGACGGTAGAAGCCCGTGGAGAAGATGATCTGCTCGACGTCCTCGGGGTTCGCTTCCGCCAGTTCGGCCGGACCGGGGTACCGCTCGAACAGGACCGGAGCGACCCGGTTGACGTTCTCGTCGGTGGTCTGGGCGGACAGGACTGTCGCCACGAGCAGTTCCCACGGCGACCGGTAGTCGAGGGCGGTGCGGATCGTGGGATAACGCTTGACGAGCCGGTTGAGGATGGCTCGCGCCCGCCCTCTCTCGGTGGCGGTAGGTCGGGTACCGTCGGCTCGCAATCCAGGCACAGGCCGACGATGGTAGAGCCGACCGTCTGAGAGGAGTGCAGAGTTGCTCGACGCCGAAACCGCCGCCTTCGTGGAGGAGATTCGAGCCGAATATCCGGGATGTTTCGCCTGTGGCACCGACAACCCCATCGGCCTTCATCTGCAACCGGCGGAGATGGACGGCGACGAGGCAGTGGCGACCTTCAAGCCGATCACCCATCACGGCGGCGCCGGGGACACGCTGCACGGCGGCCTGGCCGCGACGGTCCTCGACGAGATCATGGTGTGGGCGGGCCTTCTCGCCGAGAAGGTGCTCACGGTGACCGGGACGATGGAGATGCGCTTCCTCCGCCCCATCAGGGTCACGGACGAGGTGGAGGCGAGAGGGAAGGTGGAGGAGCGCAGTGGGCGCCGGCTGCGTTGCTCGGGGGTGCTCCGGGTCGGCGGCGAGCCGGCGGTGACGGCGACGGGCCTCTACCTGGCGGTGCGGTCGTTCGACTGAGGTTCCGCCGTCCCCGGTGGGCCCGACGTCACCTTGTACTCCTCGGATTGCAGCTTGCGGGCGTAGCGCATGATGACCCGGATCGCCGCCACGATCACGAGGAGGGCGACGGTGAGCCCTGTCGTCAGTTCCGGTGCGGCGGTGTACGGGTTGCGGCAGGTGGTGATGCCGTCGGGGCACAGCCCGAACCCGCTTCCCCCCTGCACGAGGCTGAGGAGGACGAGGAGTGGGATCACCGCGATCAGGAGCGCGGCGCCGATGAGGATGTAGACGATGACCCGAAGCAGGTGGACGGTCTTCACTTACGCTGGCAACGGTAATCGGTGCTACCGGGACATCCGGTCATCGCCATCGCCGTGATACGTTGAGACGACCGAAGAGACATGGGGTTTCTGGATGGCTGAGTTCGACGTCGACGCAATGATCGCCCGCTTCGCCGAGCGGGCCGAAGCGGTGAAGGACCGCCCGCTTCCCCCGGTGGCAGGTCCGGAGCGCAAGATCTTCCTCGAGCAGAAGGAGATCGACTACACCGACTTCACCTTGATCGCTGCCGCCAAGTGGTCGGTGGAAGACGACCACCTGGTTCTTCGCATTCCCCTCCGCCCGAACGGGTGATGTGAGCAGCCGGCTCGTCCTCATCTCCGGAAAGGGAGGGGTCGGGAAGTCGGCGGTTTCGGCCGCGTACGCCCTGGCGGCCCGCCGCCGCGGCGAACGAGTGCTCGCCATCGACATGCTCGATGGCAGCGGCCTCGGGGCCCACCTCGGCGAGCACGACCTGACCTTCAAACCCCGTCCGATCGGCGAAGGGTTGGAAGCGTCGACGATCGACCGGGCCGAAGCGCTCCTCGAGTACCTGCGGGTCCAAGTCGGCATCCCCGCCATCGCCACGATCGGCCCGGCGGCCCGCGCCTTCGACGCCCTCGCCTCGACCGCCCCGGCCATCCGGGAGGTCGTGACGATCGGAAAAGTGCTGTGGGAGGTGAAACGCGGCGTCTGGGACCTGGTGGTCGCCGATGCCGCCCCCACAGGCCAGATCGGGAGCTACCTGCGGGCGGCGCGCACGGTTCGGGAGTTGGTCGCCAGCGGCCGCATCCTCGACCAGGTGGAGTGGATGGAGCAGATCCTCACCGACGCGGAGCGGACCAACCTGGTCCTGGTGACCCTCCCGGAGGAACTGCCGACGGTCGAAACCGCCGAGACGATCGAGTGGATCCGCAACGAGGGAGTGGTCGGCGCCATCACGGTGGTGGCCAACCGGGTGCTTCCTCCGCTCGAAGCCGACGTGCCCGAGAGCGACGGGCCAGTGGCCGAGGCCGCCGCTCTTCACCAGTCGCTGTGGGAGGAGCAGCAGCACTGGCTGTCCCAACTGCCGGTCGACACGTCCCTCCCCTACCTGTTCGGGACACACACTCCGGCAGAGGTGGCTGAGCGCCTCGCCGACTTCCTGGAGGCTGAGGGATGACCAAGGCGCTGGTGGTCACTGGCGCCGGCGGTGTCGGAAAGACCACCATCTCGGCCGCGTTGGCAGTCACGGCGGCTCGCTCGGGCCTGCGGACGCTGGTCCTCACCGTCGACCCGGCCCAGAGGCTCAGCACGGCCCTCGGCATCGCCATCGGCAACGAGCCCGAGCCCCATCCCGAGGAACAAGGCCTGTGGGTGGCGATGCTCGACGCCACCGCCTCCTGGCAGGAGGTCGTGCGTCGTCACACCGACCCGGAGGTGGCGGAGCGTCTGATCGACAACGAGTTCTTCGCCGCCGCCACCTCCCATTTCCCGGCGTCGCAGTCGTTCGCCGCCGCCGAGCAGGCCGCCACCTACATCGACGCCCGGGCATGGGACCTCGTAGTCATCGACACTCCGCCGGCGGCGGGCGGCATCGACTTCTTCACCGCCCCGGCCCGTATGGCCGACCTGGTCGGCGGGCGGCTCCTGCGATGGCTGACCGGCGCCCGTCTGCCCGGCCGCCGCTTCCTGTTCGACCGGACGGCCAAGCCGATGCTGCGGCTGGCCGACCAGGTGCTCGGCTCGAACCTCCTGGAGCGAATCGCCGAGTTCTTCATGGACCTGCGAACCACCTACGACGGGGTCGCCAAGCGGGCGCGCCAGATAGAACGTCACATGCGGCGGGCGACGACGATCGTCGTCACGACTTCGGACCCCGCCCCGATGCGGGAGGCGGTCCGCTTCTTCCACGCCCTTCCCGAGGTGGCTTCACCGCCGGCTGCGGTTTTCTTCAACCGCAGCCTCCCGGAGAGCTGGATCGATGCCCGGGCTCCCCGTGGCACCGACGCGGCTCTCGCCGCCAACCTGGAACGGTGGGGCGTGGAGTCACAGAAGCAGCGGTCGGCTCGCCGCGAGCTCGGGGAGCGCCATCGGGTGGCGATCGTCACTGTCCCGTGGCAGCGGCGGCCGCCGACAGACCTCGACTCACTGGCGGAGCTCATCGAGACCGCCGAATCCGTCCCGCAGTTGTGGTGATCAGCTGACGAGAGGCGACGCCAGGACGTACTGGCCGACGATGAACACCGGCGGGACGACGGGCTGAGCTACCTGGGTGCGGCCGATCCATTCCTCGACCAGAGTCAGCGCTTCGGCCGTGACCCGATGCCTGCTCTCCTCGCCGAGTGCCATGGCGACGGCATTGGCGAAGTACTCGGCGGGCCAGGTGACCGGGTCTCCGTCCTTCCACCAGGGCTTCGATGGGGAGATCCCCTGAGCGGCCCGGAACTCCTCGCCCACCGACTCGGCCGCACCGCAGGTGAAGTCGAGGTGATGGGCGAGTTCGTGGAACACAACGAGACGGGGAAGGTCACCGGGCTTTACGTAGAGCGTCCCCGACGAAGGGGCGTAGGCGGCCCGGGGGCCCAAGTCGGGTTTGGCGACGATCCGAGGCGGCGTGGCCAGGAGGCACGAAGCATGTGCCGGGACGCCGGCGACGAACTCCTCCCACAGATCCTCGACGGCGGCAGCATCCGATCCGGACAGGCCGGCGATCTCGATCTTGGCCGGGAAGCGGGTCACAGACACGTGGTCGGTGACGGTCAGGGCGCCCGCGGGTGCAGCCCAAAGAAAGAAGGTGAAGACTACGCCCGCAATAGTGTGCACTCCCCGCACCTACCCACTATCGGCTCGAGTGACTATGGAACTTGATGAAAAATCTACCCGAAAGGACTAGTCACTCGCGGGGCGAAGCGGGCGAGGGCACGCCCGAGGCCATGGATCAGATGACGGCTTTTTGGCCGAGCAGCTCTTTCAGCTCGGCGAACAACGCCGAGCGAGGCTCGACTCGGTGCTGGTCCGACAGTTTCAGCACCTTGTGGCCGTTGTCGCTCGTCATGTGGAGATAGACCGGCGCCGGGCCGGGATGGTTGGCGAGGATCTGCTTGAGGCGGTTCACCACGTCCGGTGACAGGCGGACAGCGGGCACCCGCAGCCGCACCGACTGGTCTTCGCGGATGTCGAGCTCGCGGATGTCTTTCACGACCACCTTGACCTCGTCGCCTCGATGGTCGAGATGCCCGTCGACGATGAGAATGGCGTCCTCCACGATGACGTGACCGACCTCCTGGACGGTGCGGGGGAAGCAGAGCGCTTCCACCGAGCCCTCCAGGGTCTCCAATTGGAAGAAGATCATCGGCTCGCCGTTCTTCGTCCACCGCCGGGTGATACCCGACACGAGGCCGCCGATCTTCACCGGGGCGCGGTCTTTCATGTCCTCCAGGTCGGCGAGCGAGGTCGGGGCGACAGAAGCGAGAGTGTTGCGGGCCCGCAGCAGGGGATGGTCGGAGATGTACAGGCCGAGCATCTCTTTCTCGAACCCGAGCTTGACCTTGGTCTTCCACTCCTCGTCGGGGATGTCGAGATGCCCGTTGGCGGCGGCCACCTCCTCTCCGCCGAACAGCGAGAACTGGCCCATGTCCTCGTTGCGGCGCCGCTCCAGCGTGGCGTCGAGCATGTTCTCCGCCACGAGGAACAGGCCCTTCCTCGGGTGACCGAGGCCATCGAACGCTCCCGCCTTGATCAGTGACTCGACGGTCCGCTTGTTGAGGACGATCGGGTCGACCCGGTCGATGAAGTCGTTGAAGTCCTGGAACGGGCCCTCCCGGCGCGCCTCGAGGATCTTTTCGACGACGCCTTCGCCGACGTTGCGGATGGCAGACAGGCCGAAGCGGATCCGCCCGTCGTGGACGGTGAAGTCCATGCCCGACTCGTTGACGTCGGGCACGAGCACCTCGATGCCCATCTGGCGACACTCGTTCAGGTAGACGGCAGTGCGGTCCTTGTCCCGCTTGGTGGCGGTGAGGAGCGCCGCCATGTACTCGGCCGGGTAGTGGGCCTTGAGGTAGGCGGTCTGGTAGGCGAGCAGCCCGTAGGCGGCGCTGTGGGAGCGGTTGAAGCCGTAACCGGCGAAGTGGGCGATGAGGTCGAACAGCTCGGCGCCTTCCTGCTCCGAGTAGCCGTTCTCGACGCAGCCGGCGACGAACTTCGCCTTCTCGGCGTCCATCACCGACTTGATCTTCTTGCCCATCGCCTTCCGCAGGTTGTCGGCTTCGGCCATCGAGTAGCCGGCCATCGCCTGGGCGACCTGCATGACCTGCTCCTGATACACCATGATCTGATAGGTGTCCTCGAGGAGCGGGGCGATCGCCGGGTGGAGCGGCTCGATGGGCTTGCGGCCGTTCTTGCGGTCGGCGTAGAGGTAGTGCATGTTCGCCCCCATCGGCCCGGGCCGGTAGAGGGCGTTGATGGCGACGATGTCCTCGAAATTGTCGGGCTGGAGGGCGCGGATGAGAGCACGCATGGCCCCACCCTCCAGTTGGAACACGCCCACGGTGTCGCCGCGACGCAGGAGGTCGAAGGTCTTCTCGTCGTCGAGCGGGACGTTGTCGATGTCGATCCGCTCGCCGTGGGTCTCCTCGATGAGCTCCAGCGTCCGCTCGATGATGGAAAGGTTGCGCAGCCCGAGGAAGTCCATCTTCAACAGCCCCAGGGCCTCGACCGCACCCATCTCGTATTGGGTGACGATTTCGGCGCCCTCCCCCTTCTGTTGGATCGGGACGAGGTCGGTCAGCGGCTGCGGTGATATGACGACGGCGGCGGCATGGATCGAGTCCTGGCGGCGCAGGCCCTCCAGATCGCGGGCGGCGTCGACCACCTCCCGGACCGCCGGGTCGCTCTGGTAGAGGTTGCGCAGCTCCTGGCCGTTGGCGTACCAGTCCCGGACGATGGCGTCGGCGGTCTCGTCGGGCGGGTTGAGGACCTGGTCGATGCTCGCTTCCTTGCCGAGGATCGGCGGCGGCATCGCCTTGGCGATCTTGTCACCCAAGCCGTATGGATGACCCAGTACCCGGGCGGCGTCGCGGATGGCCTGCTTCCCCTTGATCGTGGAGAAGGTGATGATCTGGGCCACGTGATCCGAGCCGTACTTCTCGGCGGCGTAGCGGATCATCTCGCCCCGGTAGCGCTCGTCGAAGTCCATGTCGATGTCCGGCATCTGCCGGCGGCCCGGGTTGAGGAAGCGCTCGAAGATCAGCTTGTAGCGGATCGGGTCCAGGTCGGTGATCCGGAGGCAATAAGCGACGATCGAGCCTGCCGCCGAGCCCCGTCCCGGGCCGGTGCGGATCCCCTTCTCCCGTGCGAAACGGATCAGGTCCCACACGATGAGGAAGTAGGCGGGGAACCCCATCTCGTCGATGATCTTCAGCTCGTGCTGGATCCGCTCCCGCACCTCTTCGGGCAGGGGGTCGCCGTACCGCTCCTTCGCACCCGTGTAGACGAGCTCCTCCAGATAGGACAGCTCGGTGTGGCCCTGCGGGACGGGGAACTGGGGCAGGAGGATCTTGCCGAACTCGAGATCCACGGTGGACCGTTCCACGATCCACAGGGTGTTGTCGCACGCCCCGGGGAACTCGTCTTCGGGGAACAGCCTCCTCATGTCCTCGGCCCGCTTCAGGTAGAAGTCGTTTCCGTGGAACTTCAGCCGGTTCTCGTCGGACTTCAGTGAGCCGGTCTGGATGCAGAGCAGGACGTCGTGAGCAGCGGCGTCCTCGGGTCGCGAGTAGTGGGCGTCGTTGGTGGCGAGAAGCGGGGCGTTGAGACGCCGGGATATCTCGAGCAGGTCGCCCATGATCTTCTGCTGGGCGGGGATGCCGTGGTTCTGGATCTCGATGAAGAAGTTGTCCCGCCCGAAGATGTCCTGGAACTTG
>Ga0207873_1000825_pt1 | contig 32394 bp, 26 predicted proteins | sample BGWIniCompost_FD_187373 | JGI IMG/M metagenome (GOLD analysis project Ga0207873, IMG submission 187373) | Cellulose adapted compost microbial communities from Newby Island Compost Facility, Milpitas, CA, USA - BGW Initial Compost (SPAdes)... ... | reverse complement strand
TCGTGGGTGTGGACGACGTCGAATCCGCGGAGCGCGTGGGCGATGGACACTACCGCCCTCGGGTCCGCGCCGCCGCGCCAGGCGATCCCTCGCACGGGGAGCCCCTCTTCCGCGAGGCGCTTCTCGAGCGGACTCCCCGCGGGACAGAGGCAGAGCTGCCGCACGCCGTGCGCGGCGAGGCCGCGCATGAGGAGCCGGACCTGGTTCTGCCCGCCGGCCCAGACCCGGCCGGCATCGAGGTGGAGGACGGAGAGGGAGGTGGCGCTCATCGATGGGCCTCCTGGCCGTGGCGCGCCCCGGCGATCCTCTCAGCTCCCTCGGGAAAGCGAACGAGCCCGGCGGTCACGAGATCGCCTCCGCGCGAGCGTCCGCGGCCACGGCCGCCCCGCCGGCGCCGCGCCGCCCCGCCACTTCCTCGAGAATCGCCCAGACCTCCGCCGCCACCCGGTCCCAGTTGTAGTACGCCTCGACCGCGCGCCGGCCGGCGGCGCCCATCTCCCGCCGCAGCCCCTCGTCATCGAGGAGCCGGGCGAGGGCGGATGCGGTAGCGGCCGCGTCGCGGGGCGGCACGAGGAACGCCGTCTCGCCATCCCGCACCGCGTCAGCCACGCCGCCGGAGTCGCCCGCGACCACGGGGATTCCCGTCGCCGCGGCCTCGCAGAAGACGATCCCGAACCCCTCGACCTCGTCGTCGTCCGGCTCCTCGCGCACCGGGAGCACGAAGACGTCGGCGGCGGCGTAGAGCCCGGGGAGCTCGGCGTCGTCGACCGCGCCGAGGAACTGGACCCGTTCGGCGACGCCCAGCTCGGCCGCGAGCCGCTCCAGCCGCGCCCGTTCCGGCCCGTCCCCCGCGACCACGTAGACCAGGTCGGGCCGCTCGGGCGCCAGGCGGGCGAGGGCCTCGAGCGCGGTGTCGATCCCCTTGCGCGCCATGAGGCGGCTGACGGAGAAGAGGACCCGGTGTCCGTCGAGCCCGAGGCGACGTCGCCACGCCTCCGCCCCCGGGGCGTCCGGCCGGAATCGCGCCGGATCGGTCCCCGGGTGGACGACGCGGACGCGGCCGGCCGGATCGATCCCGAGGGTCCGGAGCAGCCGCTCCGCCCGCTCCGCCGTCGCCCGCGAGTTCGCAACGATCGCCGCCGCGCCGCCGAGAACCCACCGGCCCGTCGCCCGACCGCGCCAAGAGCGCGCCTTGCGCTCCTCCTTCATCAGGTCCTTGCCGTGCACGTAGACCACGTACGGCACGCCGACACGCCCGTGATGCCACGCCGCCACGTACCCCGTCGGCCGGATGTTCCCCACCTGGATGACGTCGACGTCGCCCGACGCCAGCCTGCGCCCGACCCAGCGCGCCCAGCGCACCACGCTGTCCACGCGCTTGGCCTCGCGGATCGTGAAGGGGAGGCGGTGGAGGTGATAAAGCAGCGCGGGCGCTCCAGAGCGCGCGCCCGGCGCGGTAGCGTCGGAAGGCGCTTGCACCGCCACGCCAGCCGCGCTCTCCCCGCCTCCGCCGCCGGGCACCCGCGCCCGCACCGTCGAGACCTCGACGCCGCCCGCCGGGAAGCGCGCGCACAGCTCGCCGTACAGGCGGGCAATGCCGCCGTGGTCCGGCGGGAAGTCCTGCGTCAGGAAGAGAGTCCTCACCTCCCGAACCAGTACGCCTTGGCGAAGAGGAGCAGGAACCCGACGATCACGCCGAGCGCGAACTCGTACTCGCGGTGGGAGAAATACCGACGCAGCATGAACTCGGTGGCGTGCGGCTCCAGCGGCCGGTACGGACGCAGTCGGGGGATGAAGAGCGGGACCGCAGCGGCGTAGGCGCGATACCGGTCGCCGAACAGCTCCTCGAGGCGCCGCTCCTCCGCACGCATCGTCCGACCGTAGACGATGACGAAGAAGAGCACGAACACCACGAGGAACACCCACGAGCCCCCGGCGATCGTCACGCCCACCCCGACGAGGAACGTGCCCAGGTAGAGCGGGTTGCGCGTATGGGCGTACGGCCCGCCGGTCGTGAGGACGTTGTTCTTCCGGATCGTGCCCGACGCCCAGGCGCGGAGCAGCGACCCGATCACGGCCAGCACGATGCCGATCTTGAGGAGCGGCACCGTCGGCCGCGCAGCGACGAGGAAGATCGGAACGATGAGCCAGGGCGCACGGAGCCGGATCCAGTGCCACGGGATCCTCTCTTTCCGTCCTCCCTCGAGCGCTCCGGTCGGCGACCGGGGCTGCGTCGCCTCGGCTCGCGCCGCCGGGTGCGCCGCCGCGGGGTGCGCCTTCGTCCGCTGCTCGGTGGCCACCGTGGATCCTGCGGTCACTCGTCGTTCCTCCTGCTCGTGTCCGTCTTCGCCGCACGCCGCAACGCGTCGGCATAGAGGTCGACCATCGCGCGGGCCGCGCGGTCCCGCGTGAAGTATCTCTCGAGGCGACGTCGCCCGCGCCGGCCCAGCTCCTCGGCGCCCGCGGGGTCGCGCAGCACGCCCTCCAGCGCGTCCGCCAGCGCGTCCGCATCGCCGGGCGGGACGAGCACGCCTGCGTCTTCGTCCAGCAGCTCGGGGAGCGATCCGACCGCCGAGGCGACGACGGGGCGTGCGAGCGCCATCGCCTCCAGCGCGATGCGACTCACCGCCTCCGACCCCGTCGACGGCACGACGACGACATCCAGCGCTTCGAGGAGCGGGCGCACGTCCGGGACCCTGCCCAGGAAATGGACCCGGTCCCCGATGCCGTGCTCGGCCGCCCGCTGCGCCAGCCCGGCCCGCGCCACGTCCCATTCCTCGCCCGCGATCACGAAATGCACATCCGGATGCCGCGCCGCGAGCCGCGCCGCCGCGTCGACGAAGACCGCATGTCCCTTCACCGCCGTCAGACGGCCAACGACGCCGACGATGGGTCCCGCAGCCGCGAGCCGCGCCCGCAGCGCCTCCGCTTCGGCCCGCGCCGCGCCGGGCACGAACTCGTCGACCATCACCCCGGGGTACACGACGCGGACCCGGTCCCGGCCGACGCCGAGCGCCGCGAACTCCGCGCACATGAAGCTCGCCGCCGCGCCGATCGCGTGCGCACCCCTCCGGAGGAGTAGCCGGTTCAGCCAATGGCCTTTGGGTGGACGAATATCGCTGCGCGTGCGCACGACCGCCACCGGCCTGCCCACGCCACGGGCGGCGATCGCCGCCGCGAGGAACCCCTCGGACCGGTGCGCGTCGAAGACCTCGATCCCTTCCCGCCGGGCCAGCTCGATGATCGCGCGGACGCCGCGCAGCAGGCGAATCGGACCTGCCTTCTCCAGGTGCAGGTCGACGACGCGTAGTCCCCGGGCCGCGGCCTCCCGGCCCGGCGGCGAATCCGCACGCGCCGCGAACCAGACCTCGTGGCCGCCCGCCGCGAGCGCTTCCGCCAGCCCGACCGCGTGCCATGCGTTGGCGTTGAACCAGCGCACGTCGCAGAGGATCAGGATCTTCATCGGTCCGCGATCACGACTCGGCCGACTCCAGCCGCCGGCCGGCGCGCTCCCCGGGCCAGCGCTTCCTCCACGGCTTCGAGCACCCGTTCGACCGGGACCTGCTCGAGCGGCCGCTCGACGCCCCCGGGCGCCTCGACCACGACCTGCGCCGGCGTCTCCGGGTTGGTCCACGCCGCCGCCTGGCCGGGGCGGAAGATGGTGACCGTCGGCGTGCCCACGGCCGCCGCGATGTGCTTCGGGCCGTTGTCGTTCCCGACCCACAGGGCGCAACGCGCGTAGATCGCGGCGAGCTGCCCGAGCGTCGTCCGACCATAGTCCCAGACCGCGGGCTCGCGCATTATCCCCGCGACCGTCCGCGCCACGTGCTCCTCGCCCGGGCCGCTCGTGATCAGCAGCCGACCCTCGAAACGGCGGGACAGCGCGTCGCCCACGGCCGCGAAGCGGTCGAGCGGCCATCTCTTGTACGGACGCCGCGAGACGGGCGACAACGCCGCCGCCGGCGCGTCCGCCGGCCAACCCAGCCGCTCCCAGAGCGCCGCCGCGAACTCGCGGTCCGCGTCGGCGACGGGCAGCTCCAATCGCAATGACCCAACGGATACGCCGAGCGGCCGGAGCAGCTCGACCTTGTGCGCCGCCGAGTACGCGTGCTCGCCCGAGGGATGCAGCCGGTGCGTGTACCCGAAACGAAACCGCTTGCCCCAGCCGATCCGCATCGGCGCCCGGGTCAGACGGGCCAGGATCGCGCTGTGCGGCGTCGACTGGAAGTCCACGACGACGTCATAACGATCCGCGCCGAACGACGCCGCGAGCAATTCCGCCTCTGTCCGCCGCGGCAGGTAGCGCCGCACGCGCCGCAGCGCCGGATTGCCGTCCAGGATCGGCGCGAACGCCGGGCGCGTGAGGAAGTCGATCTCCGCGTCCGGACACGCCTCGCGCAGCGAACGGATGGCCGGGGTGCCGAGGAGCACGTCCCCGAGTCGGCCGAGCTGGATCAGCAACACCCTCATGGACCGGTCAGGACCTCCGGTTACGCCGTCGCCGCATAGGCGCCGACCGCTTCCACCTCCTCCAGGCGCTCGCGCGCCACGGTTACTCCGGGGCCGCCGTTCCCGCCAGCGAACCGCGCCGCCACCACCGCGGCCGCATCGGCCTTGAGGAACAGCACATCCGTCGAGCGTACGCCCTCGAGCATCACGGCGAAAGACTCGCGGGGATAGAGCCGCCAGTCGTCGCCGTCCAGGAGGATCGCCGCATCGAAGTGAGGGGCGATCGGCGCCAGGTACTCCTCGATCCCGATCCCGGCGACCAGCTCGAGGTGCTCGGCGATGAATTCGATGTGGAGGACCCGGCACCGCTCCAGCGTGCGCTGCATTCCGGCGAGGGCAAGGGGCTCCGCGCCCTCGACGTCCACCACCACGACATCGAACGGGCCGCTCGTGACCGCGTCGTCGACGCGGCGCATCCGCACCTTCACGACCTCCGGCCGGTCGTAGGTGAAGGCGTAGTGCTCGACGCGCGGACGGATCTTGCTCCCGCCCGAATTGCTCGTGTTCAGGAAGAACTCGACCTCGCGCTCCGCATCGCCCGCCGCGAAGTGGTGCAACTCCGCGTTCTCCACCTGGTTGAGCTGCACGTTCAGCCGCAGCAGCTCGAAGGTTCGCGGGTTCGCCTCGACGCCGCAGACGTGGGCGACCCGTTTCGACACCGGGATCAGCAGCGTGCCCACGTGCGCGCCGACGAAGAGGACCCGCGAATCAGGGGTCAGGTGCGGCTCGAGTGCGTCGAGGCTACCGCGGCCGTAGGCGCCGCGCCGGCCCAGTCGCTTGGCCAGCACGCTGTTGTCCTCGGGCGTGACCAGGATGAGGCCGTTCTCCGCGTCGTACAGGACGGCGATCGCCCGGGGCCCGACGAGCCAGCGGATCATGCGGGAGCGGAGCGAGCGACCGAACAGCCGGCAGCGGCGGCCAATCGCCCTGATCATGATGGGACCTCCGGCATGGTGACGAGAAGGCTCTCGAGCGCCGCCCACACGGCTTCCAGCGGGATGTCCACGACGGTGTCCGTCTCGGAGACGACGACGCGGTGCTCCGCGCCGAGCGGCCGCCATCCACGGGCCTGCCTCCTCCCGCAGAGTCCGACCACCGGCACGCCTAGCGCTTCGCAGACATGGACCGGCCCCGTCATGGTCGACACGAACGCCGAGACGCGCCGCAGGAAACGAACGAAGTCGGGAAGCGGCCAATCGCCGGGGAGCACGGCCGCTGGCGCTGTCATGAGTCTCGCCACCTCGAGGGCGCGCTCGTGCTCGGCCGCGCCGGCGCACGAGACGACGACGCGTGCACCCGCCTCCGCCGCGCGGTCGCCGAGCGCCGCGAACCGATCGAGCGGCCAGCGGTACCGCTCGCGCGTCAGATTCGGGTTGAGCACGACCACGGGGTCGTTCGGGCCGATCCCGTGGTCCTCGAGGAAGCGTCGGGCGACCTCGGGGAGTCCGTCGGGGACGTCGAGGACGGGACGGTCCGGGGCGGGGACGCCGAGCACGGTGCCGACGCCCGCATGGGTCCGGACCTGATGCCCCTCGCCGTCGACGGGGAAGAGGTAGTCGAACCAGCCGCGGGAACGGGGATGGTCGAACGTCGCCGTCCGTCGCGCGCCGGAGAACCGCGCGACGAGCGTCGCCGTCGAGGAGAAGGCGGCGTTCAGGTCGAAGGCCAGGTCGAAACGACGGGAGCGCAGCGCCCGGAGCAGCGCCGGCCACGCCGTCGGGCGCTTGCGGTCGAAGAGCAGCACCTCGTCCACGCCTGGGACCCAGGGCGCGATCTGCACGCTCCGCGGCGAGACGAGAAGCGTGATCCGCGCATCCGGGAAGCGCGACCGCACCGCCGCGATCGTGGGCGTCGAGACGAGGAGGTCGCCCAGGCGGTCGAGGCGGAGGAAGAGGATGGACGCGACCTCCCCGCCGGGGCCCCCGAGGGCCGCCGGATCCCGCGCTTCCCTCCTGCCGAGCACCGACAGGAACAGCGCCATCGCAGCGTCGCGAACGGTGCGCACTACCGGTTTTCCTCCGACTGCGCCACGCTACGGACGTCCAGACGCGACCGGACGGGCGTCGCCCTCGAATTGCATGTCGTACAACCGGCGGAACAGCCCATCCTGCTCGAGCAGCTCCTGATGCGTCCCGCGCTCGACGATGCGCCCCCGGTCCAGGACCAGGATCAGATCGGCCCGCTGAACCGTGGACAGCCGGTGCGCGATCAGGAACACCGTCCGGCCCGCGAAGAGTTGCTCGATCGCCCGCTGGACGAGACGCTCGGACTCGGTGTCGAGCGCGCTCGTCGCCTCGTCGAAGATCAGGATATCGGGATCCCGCAGCATCGCCCGCGCGATGGCGATCCGCTGGCGTTGTCCGCCGCTGAGTCGCGTCCCCCGCTCGCCCAGGATCGTGTCGTATCCCTCCGGGAGCTGCATGATGAACTCGTGCGCGTGCGCGGCCCGGGCGGCGCGCTCGATCGCCTCCTGTGACGCGTCGGGGAGGCCGTAGGCGATGTTGGCCCGCACCGTGTCATGGAACAGCACGGTCTCCTGCGTCACGATCCCGAGCCGGGAACGCAGCGAGCGGAGCGAGAAGTCCCGCAGGTCGACGCCGTCGATCGTGATCCGGCCCTCGGTCGGGTCGTAGAACCGCGCGACGAGGTCCACCAGCGTCGTCTTCCCCGCCCCGCTCGGCCCGACCAGCGCGACGACCTGCCCGGCGCGGATCTCGACGTCGATCCCCTTCAGCACCGGCCGACCCGGCACGTACTCGAAGCCCACGCCCTCCAGCCGGATCGATTCCTCGACGCCCTCGAAGGGGCGCGCGCCATCGCGGTCGTCGATCTCGATCGGCGTGTCCAGGAACTCGAAGACGCGCTCGGCGCCCACCAGCCCCGGCTGCACCAGCGACGGGAACCGCGAGAGCCACTTCGCCGGCTGGTAGAGCTTCATGCTCAGCCCGAGGAACGCGATGAAGCTGGCCGCGTCCATGGACTGCTCGACAAGAACCAGCCTGCTCCCGTACCACAGGAGCAGCACCGTCCCGACCGCGCCCATCATCTCGGTGAGCGGGCTCATCAGCACGCGCAGCCGCTCCGTCCGGACGATGGACTTGTAGTAGTGCTGCGTGAGCTTCCGGAACCGTTCGCGCTCGAATTCCTCGGCCGCCGTCGCCTTCACGAGGCGGATCCCGCTCACCGTCTCCTGGAGGTGCGACGACACCTCGCCCGCCAGGTTCAGGACCCTCCGGTCGCCGCGCTGGAGCCGGTCACGGATCCTTCCCCAGATCGCGAACATCCCGGGAAGCACCACCAGCGCGACGATCGTCAGCTCCAGCGAGATCCCGATCAGGACCACGAAGGACGCGACGATCTGGAGCACCGAGGTCGCGAACTTCGCCAGGTTCTTCGTCACCAGCAGACGGAGCTGGTCGACGTCGCCCGTCAGCCGCGAGATGACCTGCCCGACCCGGGTGCGGCCGAAGAAGCGCAGGTCGAGGTCGAGGAGATGGCTGTAGACCTGGTTGCGCAGGTCGCGCGTCACCGCCTGCTCGAGCCGCACGACCAGGTACTGCTGCAGGAAGTCGAAGATGTTCTTCAGCAGGAAGACGCCGAGGATGAAGAGGTTGATCGCCAGCAACATCCGGTGGGGCTCGGCGTTCGCGGGAACGAATACGCCGAGCGTGTGGTCCAGGACCCACTCGATGATCTCGTCGTCTCCCGTCAGCTCCAGGGGTGCATCCCCGAAGAGCGCCTTGGTGAACGGGATGAGCATGAGCAGGCTGAACGCGTCGAGCGCCGCGAACGCCGCGGAGGCGAGCGCGGCGGCCACGCCCAGCCCGATGTATGGCTTCAGATAGCCGAGGATTCGGCCGTAGAGTCGCATGGACACAACTCGTAGTAGATTCTCTCGTATGCGTCGGCCTTGGCCGCGAGGCTGAAGCGACGGATCGCGTCCTCGCGCGCGGCCTTGCCCATGGTTCGCCGCAGCTCAGGATCCCGGAGCAGCCTGACGACCCGGTCGGCGAACGCCCGGGTGTCCGGGAAAGGCGCGAGGAAGCCCGTCGTGCCGTCCAGAACGACCTCCGGCGAGCCGCCGCCATCGAACGAGACCGTCGGAACGCCCATGGCCAGCGACTCGATCCGGCTGGTCCCGAGGGCCTCGTTCCAGCTAGTATTGACCGTCACATCCATCGCGGCGATGAGGCGCGGCACGTCGGCGCGGTACCCCGCGAAGACGATGCGGTCCGCCACACCGAGCGCCCGCGCCTGCTCCACGTACGGCGCAGGATCTCCGCTCCCCACCGAGAGGAACCACACGTCGGGGACCTGGCGCAACACCTCCGCGGCCATCTCGACGAAGAGGTCGTAGCGCTTGTATGCACCCAGATTCGCGATGATCCCGACGAGCGGCGCGCCGGCCGGGATGCCGAATTCCTCACGCACGCCCGCGCCGTCCACCCTCTCCGGATCGAAGCGCTCCAGGTCCGCGCTCTGATACACGACCTCGATCTTCCGGGGGTCGATTCGCCCCGTCCGCTGCAGGATCTCCTTCACGAACTCCGTGATCGCGATGATGCGACGGACTCGCCGGCTCCGGAACTTGATCGAATTGAAGACGTCCAGCGGGTACTGCATCCCATGCGTGTGGAGCAGCGGCGGGCAGCGTCGCAGCCACAGCGTCGCCAGGTAGAGGTGATCCAGGGAGCGCCCGCGAATGGCGTGCAGCGCGTGGTAATCGCCCTCCTTCACAAGACGACGGAGCGCGCCGAGCGTTTCGAGGCGCGGCCGTTTATCCAGGGGAGGCACCCGCACGAGGCGAGCGCCGACTTCCTCGAACCGCGACAGGTCCAGCGACGGCGGGACGGGCTCGCGCGGCGCCGGCGCCGCCACCGTCACCGAGTGGCCACGGCGCACGAGCTCGCCCACGAGCAGGAGCAACTGGTTCGTGGACCCGCTCCCGAGCTGGCCGTGCTGGTTCAGGTACAGTAGGCGCAACGGCGGACGCGCCCTGCCGCCCGCCGTTCGCCCGTCACTCGTGCTCGGCCCCGACTCCGCGCCGCCCATTTCAACTCCTCGCCCGCGGCATGAGAACGGCTACCGGCAGGATCATCTCTTCCGGACTGACGCCGCCGTGCAGGAACGAGCCCTTGTAGCGCGCCTGGTACTCCCGCAGCTTCGTCGGATACACGAAGAAGTAGTCCTCCCGTGCCAGCAGGTAGTTCGTCGACATTCGTCCCGGGGGGAAGCGCAGGACTCGCTCGTCGCTCACCGCGAAGACCGCCTGCGGATCTTCCGCGCGCAGATCCTGCCCGAATTTGTACCTCAGATTCGTCGTCGCGTCCCGTCGCGCGTAGACCGTGACCGGCTTCTCGCACAGGATCGCGCCGTGATCGGTGGTCAGCACCACCGGCACGCGCCTCACGTACGCCTCCCGGAGGATCCGCCGTGCGGCCGACCGCTCGAACCACTGCCGGGTCAGCGCCCGCAGCGCGGCATCGTCGCGCGCGACCTCCTGGAGCACCGCCGACTCGCTGCGCCCGTGCGTCAGCAAATCCACGAAGTTGAAGACGACGGCCGTCACGCCGCCGGCATGGAGCGCGCCCCGCACGCGCCCGATCAGGTCGTCCGCGTCGGCGTCGGTGATCACCTTCTCGTAGTGCACCGGCACGTCGCGCCCGGTCAGCCGCCGGAGCTGCTCGCGCAGGAGCTCGTCCTCGAACGCGTTCCGGCTCCCTTCGTCGGTCGCCCACCACTCCGGACGTCGGCGCGCGATCTCGTCCGGGAACCGTCCGCTGAAGAGCGCGTTCCTAGCATACGGCGTCGCCGTCGGGAGGATGCTGCAGTACAGCTCCTCGTCCAGGTCGAAGTCCGCGGCGACCAGCGGCCGGATCGCGCGCCACTGGTCCAGCCGCAGGCAGTCGATCACCACGAACAGGACCGCGCCCGCGTCCAGCAGCGGGACGAGACGACGCTCGACCAGGTCCGTCGACAGCGGCGGCCGGTCCACGTCCCCGCCGCTCGGCGCCACCCAATCGGCGTATACCCGACAGACATAGATGCCGAACTGCCGACGCAGGTCGGCCAGCAGCGCCTGGACCGAGTCCACGAGACCGGCCTCGCCCGACTCGCGAAGGCGCAGGTCCCAATCCACCAGCTCGTCGTAGAGCGCGAAGTACTCGCGCCATCCCAGCGCCTCGGCGCAGCGCCGCGACAGGTCGGGGAATCGGCTCGCAAAGTCCTGGGCCGCTTGTTGCTGCTGGAGCTGCGTCCCCTCCAGGAGGCGGGTCACCACGCTCAGGACCTGCCGGGGACTCGCCGGCTTGACCAGATAGTCGTCCACCCGGCGGCCGATCGCCTCGAGGAGCGTTCGGTCCTCGTCCGACTTCGTGACCATCACCACCCGCGAGTGCGGGACCTCCCGACGGAGCGCCGCGAGCACCTCGAGCCCGCTCCGCCCGGGCATTTGCTCGTCGAGCAGCACCAGGTCGTACCGCCCCGTCCGAACCAGCGCCAGGGCGTCGTCCCCGTTCGCGGTGGTGTCGACGTGGTAGCCCCGCTGCCGCAGGAAGAGCAGGTGCGGCTCGAGGAGCTCGACCTCGTCGTCCACCCACAGGATCCTCTTGGCCACGGTCGGCATGCGGCCTAAGTTAGATGCGCCCCAAGGTACCGTCAATCAATGAAAATCCTGCTGATCCGCTTCTCTTCGATCGGCGACGTCATCTTGACGACGCCCCTGCTAAGGGCGTTGCGTACGGCCTACCCCGACGCCGTGGTGCACTTCGCCACCCGTCGCGCCTTCGCGCCGCTCCTGGAGGGGAACCCGAACGTCGATCGCATCCTCACCCTCCCCGAGGGCGCCGAGGGAGGGCTGCGGGCTCTGGCCCGGACGATCCGCGCCGAGCGCTACGACCACATCCTCGACCTGCACGGCACGCTGCGCGCTCGCCTGCTCCGCATCCTGGTGCCCGGCCCGCGCTGGCGAGGCTACCGCAAGCACACGCTCCGTCGCTGGGCGTTGACGCGACTGAAACAGAATTGGTTCAGAGCGGTGGTGCCGGTGGCGGAGCGCTATTTCGACGCGGCGGCGGCTCTGGGCGTGCGGCCCGACGGCGGGCCGCCGGAGGTGTTCCCGTCCGCGGCGGCGCGGGAGGCGGCATCCACGGCGTTGCGGGCGGCCGGGATCGGAGAGGGAGAGGCGTACGTCGCCATCGCGCCGGGGGCGCAGCATGCGACGAAGCGGTGGCCGGAGGCATCCTGGGCGGAGCTGGCGCGGCGCCTGATCGGCGCGGGGCTCCGGGTCGTGGTGGTGGGAGGGCCGGAGGATGCGGAAGCCAGTGATTGGATCGCGGCGTCCTCGGGCGCGACGAGTGTGGCCGGCGCCCTCGACCTGCCGGGCTCGGCCGCCGTGCTCCAGGGCGCCAGGGCGCTGGCCAGCGGGGACACGGGCGTGATGCACCTGGCGACCGCGGTGGGCACGCCGGTGGTCGCGCTCTTCGGTCCGACGGTGCGGGAGTTCGGGTTCTTCCCCTACAGCAGCCGTGCGACGGTGCTGGAGCGGGAGCTGCCCTGCCGGCCGTGTTCGACGCACGGCGGTCCCGCTTGCCCGTTGGGTCATCATGCATGCATGAGGGAGATCGGGGTGGACGAGGTGGAGGCGGCGGTCCTGGCGGCTGCGGGGTGCGGGGTCGGCACGAGCTGACGGCCCCGGGGCCACGACTCCCGCGCGCCTCCGGGCCCGCGGCTCCGCCGCACCCGTGGGCGCACCGCTCGAGTGGCCCGGCTCCGCGCGCGTCGGGCGCGATCAACCGCCGCCGTCGGCCGCCTTGCGGTGCTCGTCCTTCTCCGCGTCCACCGGGAGCCACAGGGTGAAGGTGCTGCCCTTTCCCACGTCGCTCTCCAGGGTTACCTCGCCGCCGAGGGCGCGGGCGGTCCGGCGGCTGATGGCGAGGCCGATCCCCGCGCCGCCCTTCCCCGTGGGCTCGATGCGCGCGAATTCCTCGAAGACGAAGGCCTGCTTGTCTTTCGGGATCCCGGCTCCCGTGTCGGTGACGTCGATCGCGATCCACCGGCCCGGGCCGGGCGCCCCACCGTCCGAGCGCACCGAGGCACGTACCGAGATGCGGCCGCGGTCTGTGTACTTGATGGCGTTGGAGAGGAGGTTGCCGAGGACCTGGCGGACGCGGGCGGCGTCGGTCTCGATCCTGGGCATGTCCCGCTCGCATTGGATGTCGAGGGTTAGGCCCTTGGCCTCGGCGGCGGCGCGATTCTCCTCGGCGGCCTCGGTCACGAGCCGGCGAACGTCGACGGGCCGGTGATCGACCTCGATCTCCCCGGCCTCCGCGCGGGCGAGTTGAACGAGATCGTCGATCAGGTTGAGGGCGGTGCGGATCGCGCGGCGGCTCCGGACCACCGCGTCGCGCTGGTCGGGCGCGAGCTCGCCCTTGACCCCCATTTCGAGGAGCTCCAGGAAGCCGTCGGCCGCGCCGAGGGGGTTCTTGACGTCATGGCTGAAGCCGCGCACCAGACGCGCGCGGCTCTCCATAACCCGCTCGAGCTCCATCCGAACCGCCTGTTCTTCGCGCGCCCTGCGCTCGGCCTCGGCCCGGGCCGCTTGAGCCTCGGCGTAGAGCAGAGCATTGTCGTACGCAAAGGCGACCCGTACGGCCAGATCCTGGGCAAAGGCCAGATCCTCCTCGTCGAAACGGCGGCCCGAGACATCCGTGGTGAGGAAGATGGCGCCGAGCGTGCGTCCCCGCGCATTCATGGGGACCGAGATCGATGAGACGAGTCCGAGCTCCCGCAGCGCGCGGAAGTGGTCCTCGTCGGTGGCGAACCGCCGAAGCTCCTCATCGGTGAACTCCCGCACCAGCTCGGCCCGGGCCGTCTCGAAAACAGCGGATTCGACAGCGGTTCGGCCCGCTTCGATCGGCCACCGCCGGCTGATTTCCCGCATTGCCGCCTCGCGCGCCGGATCGGCGTGAGCGATCGCGACTCGTCGTGCGACGCCGTCCCTGAGCACGGTGATGATGCACCCGTCCGCCATCCCGGAGACCACGAGCCGCGCAATGGCCGGGAGCGTCTCCTCGAAATCCAGCGACGACGCCAGGGTGCGACTGGCCTCGACGAGCAGGCGCTGAGCCTCCTCACGCCGCTTGCGCTCCGTGATGTCTTCCATCAGGACCATGACGCCGAGGAGCTTGCCTTCCGCGCTGCGGACTGGCGCGGTCGAGACGCTGACGTCCACTCGCGAGCCGTCCTTGCGCAAACGCTGCGTCTCGAGCCCAGTGAAGATCTCGCCCTGGAGCGCGAGCTCGAACTCCCGCTCGACCTCCGAGGCTCTCTCCTCGGGGACGATCGGCGTGGGTTTGCCGAGCACCTCTTCCTCGCGCCACCCGAACATTCGCTCGGCGGCCGGGTTCCACGCCCGAACCCGGCTTTCGGTGTCCATGTCGATGATCGCCAGGGGCGAGGCCCGGAAGACCGCCTCGAACCGTTCGGTCAGCTCGTGGAAGGAGCGCTCCGCGAGCTTGCGCTGAGTGATGTCCTCGTTGACGACCACCGCGCCCAGGAACTCTTCGTTCGGGCCCAGGATCGGCACGGCCGCGTTGCTGATGATCCTGTGAGACCCGTCGCACCCTTCGATCTCGAACTCCTCGCCGACCGATGTCCTGCGTTCCCTCACCGCCCGCGTGACCGCCCACTCGTGGGGTCGTACCGGCTCCCCCGTCGCCAGCCGCCACGCGCGGTACCGGCCGTAGACCTCCGGTCCTCCGAAGACCGCGCCGCCCCAGATCCTCTTCGCCTCGGGGTTGCCGTAGACGATCTTCCCTGACCCATCCACGATCCAGACTCCGATGGGCAGGTGGTCCAGGACCGTTTGCAGCTCCCGGGTCGCCGCCTGCTCCCGGGACGTCTCCCGCCTCGCCCGCCGGACCGCCGCGCGCATACGCGCGGTGATCGAAGAGATGATCGTGGCGAGGATCAGGAAGAACGCGAAGGTGATGAACCAGAGGGGTGCGTCGAAGCCGATGTCGCCGATCGGCGGGAGGAACAGGTAATCCGCGGCGAGGACCGATAGCGCGCCCACCAGGAGGGCGGGCCAGAACCCGGCGAGCCACGCGCTGAAAACGACGGCCAGGGTGAAGAAGAAAAAGATGTCCCACCGTAGCAATTCGCGGGACACCGCGCTCGCCGCCAATGCCGCGGTGAACAGGGCAAGGGCGAGCACGTAACGCCTGACTGCGGGGGCGGACCAGCGGGTCGTGCCGCGATCGGCGGCGGGCGATTCTGGCATAGGCGTCCTGGAATAGGACAGATCGCGGCGGAGGCGCGGATCACGCCCGCCGGTGCCGCAGTTTGCGTACCCGACCGCCGATGCGCGCGTGGCCGTGCCGGACTACTTCTCCCGATAGATGCCGATACGGAGCGGCGGGTCGATGGACCAGTAGAAGTAGAGCCGGTTCTCGTAGCCGACGACGCGGACCTCGGTGCGGTCGCGGGTCTTCGGGTAATCCTGTCCTGGCTGGCTTTCGACCATGAGAACGTGCCCGGGGCCGACTTCGGCCTCGAGCGCCTCGAGCCGCTGGCGCAGAGTCTCGAGCAGCGCCTGCTCCGCCTCGTCCTTGACCTCGCCTTCGGCCGTGGCGTCCAGCGCCCGTTCGTCGACCTTCTCGTAACGTTCGAAGAACTCCTCGGCCGGGAGCGAGAAATCGGGCGTGCGCTGGAAGCCGATCTCCGTCATGGCCCGGGAGTCGAAGTTCGGCACGACGCTCTGCACTACGGTGCCGTAACGGCGTACGATCATGAATCCTCCGTCGAAAGGCTGAGGGGGAGGAAGATCGGGCGAGCGCAACGGGGTGGCAAGTGCGCCGGCGGCGCGCTACAACGAGATCACGTACCTGAACCACTCCGCGACCGGGACCCCTTCCTTGCGCGCCGGCTCGAAGATCCATTCCGCGGCCTGGCGCTTGAGCCGACGGTCGAAGCCGGCGTCGCCGGTGGAGGGGATGATGCGGGTGGAGTCGGGGACGACCCGGCCGTCGACGGCCACGAAGACCCAGACCTCGACCTCCTTGCCCCGCACCCGATCCGGACGATCCGAGGGCGGGAGGATCAGGCCGCGTGGAGTGGGAGGCACGACGCGGAATCGGCCCTCGGCCTCCGTTCCGCCGTCCCCCCGGCCGGTGCCGCCTTCGATCCCCGCGCCCGCGTCGGAACCCTGCTGTGCGCCTGCCGCGCCGGGGAGCTCGGAGAAGTCGATCGGCGGGGTCACCGGCTCCGGCTCCGGCTCGATGTCGACCACCGCTTCGGGGACGGGGATCGGGACCGGCGGACGCGGGATCGGCTGGACCTCCGGCGGCGAGATCAGCCGGAGCTGGAGAGCCTGCATCCCGCCGCCGGCGGGCGCCGCACGGTCGTCGCCGGCGCGGGGGCCCGCCGCGGCGTAGGGCGAGCGAGGCCGGACGTCGCCGCGGAAGATGAGGAACAGGGCGAGATGGAAGAGCACGGACAGGGCGAACGCGACCCGGCGGATGCGCCGATGCCGCTCTTTCAGTACGTCCGTTCGCCGTATCGATGTGCCTGCCATCGCTCTCCCTCGTCGAGCTGCGCGGTACCGCGACGGCGCCCGGAGCGGTGCCGAGGTGGTGAACTGGTGCGGCGGTGCCGGTCACGCTCCACGCGCCGCGCCCCTGGCGGTGTTTACGCCGTGGCGCTGCCGGTCGCGCCCCCGTTGCAGCGCTGCGCACCCGGCGGCCCCGTCTTCTACGCCGCTGCCCCGCCACCGTGTTTCATGTGGGGCGACCCGGTCGGTGACGCAAGTCGCGGGCGCAGGGCGACGGTGCGCCACCTTCGACGCCGAGGGACGCGCCGCGCCGGCCGGCTCGCCTCGCGGCGAACGCCGTGGCTCCGCCGAACATGGCGCTGGGTGCCGTGTGCCACTCCGGGAGCCGCCCGAGCGCTGGACGCCGCACGCCGCGGCGCCGTATACTCCGCTCGACATGCTCTACGACCTGGCGATCATCGGCGGCGGCATCAACGGAACGGGCGTCGCCCGCGATGCCGCGCTCCGGGGCCTGCGCGTCGCGCTCATCGAGCGCGAGGACTGGGGGTGCGGCACAACGGGCTCATCCACCCGGATGGTGCATGGCGGGATGCGCTACCTCCTCTACGACATCCCGACGACCCGCAAGTCCTCGGAGGACGCCGCCCGGGTGCGCAGGATCGCACCGCACCTCACGTTCCGGATCCCGTTCCTCTGGCCCATCCTCGGACAGAGCCGCTTCATGGCCGAGGCGATGGACGCCTTCCTCTCCGCCTACGACCGGTACGGGAAGCTGAAGGGCGGGCTGCGACACGCGCGGCTGAGCGCGGAGGACGCGCGGCGCATCGAGCCGGGGCTCGCGCCCGAGGTCCAGGGCGCGCTCACCCTCGACGAATGGGGCGTCGACGTCTACCGCCTCGCCGCGCTCAACGCCCTCGACGCCCAGGACGCGGGCGCTCACCTGTTCCCGCACACCGAGGCCGTCGACTTCGTCTACGACGGCCGGACCGTGCGCGGCGTTCGGGTCCGGGATCGCCTCACAGGCAACGAACGCACGATCGAAGCTCGCCTCGTCGTGAACGCCGCCGGGCCCTGGGCCCCCCGCGTCGCGGCCATGGCCGGCGCGACCGTGCGGCTGCGCCCGGGGAAAGGGATCCACGTCACCTTCGAGCGCCGCATCGGAAACTACGGCATGATCCTGGAGGGCGTCGACGGCCGGACCATGTTCCTGGTCCCCCACGGCGCCGAGACGATCGTCGGCACCACGGACGACGACTACTACGGCGACCCGGCACACGTCGACCGGGAAATCATGAACGATGAAGTGGCCTACGTGATCGAGGCGGCCGCCCGGGTGATCCCGCAGGCCCGCCGCTGGCGGATGCTGCGCGCCTGGGCCGGCGTCCGGAACACGATCTTCGAGTGGGGCGTGAACGAGGACGAGCTGTCCCGCCGCCACGAGATCATCGACCACGAGGCCCGTGACGGCGTCCCCGGCCTCTTCTCCCTCGCCGGCGGTAAGCTGGCCTCGTACCGCATGTTCGCCGAAGAGGCGACGGATCTGATCCTGGAGCGACTCGGCCGGCCGCGCGTCCCGTGCACCACCGCCTCGCGGCCGCTCCCCGGCGCGGAGCCCGAGCCGAACTTCCGCGCCATGGCCGAGCGGTACCCCCTCCCCGCCGCCGCGCTCGAGCGCATCTGGCGACGCCTCGGCTCGCGCATGCACGATGCGCTCGCCGACGCCGCGCCCGACGACCTGACCCCGATCTGCCGGTCGGAAGCCGTCACCGCCGCCGAGATCCGCTACGCGGTCCGCGTGGAGGGGTGCCTGACCCTCGAGGACCTGCGCCGCCACGCCCGCGTCGGCTCCGGCGCCTGCGATGGCGTCGACTGCGCCGCGCCCGCCGCGCTCCTCATGGCCGAGCTCCTCGACTGGACGCCCGAGCGGACCGCGGCCGAGCTCCGTGACTTCCTCGAGCGCCGCTGGATCGGCCGCCGCCCCGTGCTCCGCGGCGCATCGCTCGCACACGAGGAGCTGTACCGCGGGGTGTACGCGCCGGCCGCTTCCGCGCCCGCGCCATGAGCGGTCGACACGGGGCGCGCCGGGCGGGGTCCACCCGCCGCCCCCTCGCACGTCTCCTGCAGTCCCATCGCACCGTGAGCGCCCGCGCCTCGAGCGCCCGAGCCGACGGAAACCCATGAGCGTGTTCGAACCCCGGGAGCTCGCCGACATCCACAACCACCTCGTCCCGGGGGTGGACGATGGCGCCCGCACGCTCGCCGAATCGCTGCACCACCTTCGCCTCCTGGGCGCGGCGGGCGTGACTCGCCTCTCGGTGAGCCCGCACCTGGACGGCCGCTTCGTGCACGAGCCGGGCGCGGTCTACCTGCGGCTCGAGCGCCTCGAGCACGCCTTCAACGAGCTCGTCGCCGCGTGCCGGGAGCTCGACGGCGTCCCGGACCTCGTCTTCGGCCAGGAGATCCTCGTCCCCGACCCCGGGACCGCGCGGGCGCTCTTCACCACCGAGCCGCGCGTGGGCATCGCGGGGACCCGCTACGCGCTCATCGAGTTCGGTTTCGATCTGGGCGAGGATCCGGTGGGGGTGGTGCGGGCGGTGATCGCCGCCGGACGGCGGCCCGTCGTCGCGCACCCGGAGCGGTACCGGCGCGACTGGAAGCCCGTCGGGATCGAAGAGATCCGTAGCTGGAAGGAGGCGGGCGCGCTACTCCAGGTGAACGGCGGGAGCGTCCTCGGAGCCTACGGCGACGCGATCCGCGACACCTCCCTCGCCCTCCTCGACGAAGGACTCGCCGACCTCATCGGCACCGACCACCACGCCGACGCCCGGCCGGTCTCGCCCGCCGAGGTGGGCGCCGGGCTCGTCGACCTGGGGTTCGCGGCGCAGGCCAGGCGGCTGCTGTCGGAAAACCCTCACCGCATTCTCTCGGACCGCGACACGCTCCCCGTCGACGCCCGGGCTCTGGACTCGGCGGCGTGAGGTATGGGTGCCGTGAGGTTCGCGTCTCTCGGAGTGTGGCCCGCGTGAGGCGTGACCTTATGACCCGCCGGCCGGTTTGGGCGGGCCGCCCAGGAAGGCGACGGGGTCCTCGGGCTGCCCGGAGCGCCAGATCTCGAAGTGGAGGTGCGGCCCCGTGACGTCGCCGGAGGCACCGGACCGACCGATGACCTGCTGTCCCTGGACCTCCTCGCCGCGGCTGACCGCCACCTCGGAAAGGTGCGCGTACACCGAGTAGATGCCGCGGCCGTGGTCGATCACCACCGCGAGCCCGTACCCGCGTAGCTGGCCCGCCTCATAGACGCGGCCCGGGGCCATGGCCCGAACGGGCGTGCCGGTCTCCAACGGGATGTCTACGCCGTGATGGATCTCCGGCCACCAGCCCCTGAGGCGCAGGCCAAAAGGCGAGCTGATGGCCCCCTCCACCGGCCAGCGCGGGATCGCGCACGCGGAGAGGACGACGAGGCACAGGAGGGGCGTCCAGCGCATCGCGTTCACCTTCGAGCATCCTTGCGACAGCGCCGTCGCCCACGCTCGACGCCGACGGCGGCCGCACTCCGCACGACAGCGTTCGTCAATTCCCGCGCCGCCACACGTTGTTCGAACGGTCCACATCCGGGAAGGTCTGGTCCGGATCGATCGAGACGACGGCGACCCGGCCGGGCACCGTCACCGTCGCCGTCGTGCGACGCGCGCCGGAAAGCCACACGTCCACGGGGATCACGACCATCCGGGTCGCGCCCTCGGTCGTGGTCACCACCAGCTCGACCGGCATCGCCACCCCACCCTGCCTCTCGATCGTGACGACGGCCTGCTCACCTCCGTCCGCCGTCGATTCGATTGCGACGTCCACGATCGCCTGGTCCAGGTACTCCACCCCGAGCCACCACGGGAGCCAGAACCAGTCCAGGTCCCGACCCGCCACGTCTTCGACCGTGTTGAAGAAATCCTGCGGGTACGGATGGCGCAGGAGCCAGCGCTCGGTGTACATCTCGAGGGCCCGCCGCAACGTCTCCTCGCCGATCACGCCGGCCAGCGCGCGCATGAGCACCGCCGTCTTCGAGTACGACGCGATCGCGAAGAGCGAGTACTCGCGGTACTCGTCCGCGTGGCGCATGATCGGCTGCTCGGCGCCCGAGCCGGCGACCATCAGGTAGTTCTCCAGGTCGTCCTGCCACGCCGGCTCCCCCTCGAAGAGCGACTCCATCGCCTGGTTCTCGACGTAGGTGGCGAGCCCCTCGTCCTGCCACGCGTACGCCGGCTCCTTGTTCCCGGCCATCATCGGCCACCACTGGTGCGCCACCTCGTGCAGGATCACGCTCGCGAGCGTGCGCGCGTTACCGAAATCCCGCACGAAGACGACCATCGGGTACTCCATCCCGCCGATCGGCCCCTGGACCGACGTGATCTGCGGGTAGATGTAGCGGCCGTAGCGCTCGGAGAAGAATTCGAGCCCGAACCGAGTGTACTCGGCGGCGCGCCGCCACGTCTGGGCCCTCGGATGGTAGAACGCGTGCACCGCGACGACGCGCCGGCCGCCCGCGCCATCGTCGACCTCCGCACGCGTCGCGTCCCAAACGTACTCGTTGGACGTGGCGAATGCGAAGTCCCGCACGTCTCGCGCGACGAACCGCCACGTGAGCTGGCCGCCGGGCACGCGCTGCGTCGCGTTCCCGGCGCCCCGGTCCTCCGGGCCGACGACCTGCACGATGTCGTCGGTCTCGAGCGCCTGCCGCAGCCGCGCCCCCACCTCCTCCGTCAGCACCTCGTCGGCGTTCTGCAGTTCGCCGGTCCCGGCGACGAGCCACCCCTCGGGGACGGTGATCGAGACGTCGAAGTCCGCGTACTCCAGGTAGAACTCGCCATTGCCCAGGTACTGCCCCGTGTGCCAGCCCTCTACGTCATCGTAGACAGCCACCTGCGGGTACCACTGCGCCACGTTGTAGATGCGGTGGTCGATGTGCCCGGTGCGCGGCGCGCCCTGGGGCGGCACGGTGAAGCTCCAGGCGACCTCGATGTCCACGCTCCCACCGGGCGGGAGCGGCCGCGGGAGCCGGAGGTGCATGAGCGTTCCGTCCACCCGGTACGAGGGCGCCCCGGACGGCGGCACGTCCGCCATCTCGATCGCTTCGAGGCCGTCCACGGAGATCCGCTCGATCGTCATTCCGCCGGTGTTCGGGACGTTTCGATTGCGCGGCGAGCCCTCGCGGAAGAGGTTCTGGTAGAGGTGGAGGACGAGGACCGGGAGCGCGTCCGGCGAATTGTTCCGATATGTGATCGTCTCCAGCCCCTGGAGGCGCGCGGTGCGCGGGTCCAGCTCGGCGTCGATCCGATACGACACCTCCTGCTGCCAGTAGCGCGGTCCCGGCCGACCCGTCTTCGTCCGCGTCCCCGCCGCGATTGCCGCGTCGAACGACGACAGCTCCGAGACCGGCTCAATTGGCTCCTCCGTCAGCCAGGCGGGCGTCGTGTCCGGCGCCTCGGCCGTCGTGGCCGGGGTCGGGACCGGCTCCGCGGGCGGCGCGCCCCGGCCGCACGCCGCCACGACCACGAGCCAGGCTCCCCACCACCGAAGTCGCATCCACCTTGCGCGAACTCTACCTCCCCCCTGTCTCCACGTGCGCACCTTTTTCCTCACGTCCTCGTCTCCCATCGAGGGTCCCGGACCGCAAACCGCCGCCTGCGTCTCGGAAGATTTCGGTTTCCGCGCCCCCGCGGCAAGACCTGTGCGAACGAAAATCGGGCCGCCGACCGCTTCTGCGGTGGCGACCCGATGGGTTGGCGCGGAGCCGGCGTGCGGGCATGCCGGCGATCCGCGAGGCCGCGTGCCCGGCGCGGTGCCGCCCCGGGGCGCGCCGGCCGATCAGCTCCCCACTGCGTCTGCGCCGGCCGCGGCCGCCGATACCCGGAAGGAGCAGCTCGGCCGATCGCCTCGATGACAGCACTCGTCCGTCGGCAAGCCCGTCAGCTCCTCCACCAGCGCCTGCGCAAGCGTGCACACCGACGGGTGGTCCCGCACCACGCCGGACAGCGGGCAACCGTGGCCTCGCAGGAGCCAGCCATCATCGCTGCGCTCCACGACCACGTCGCCGCCGATCGCCCGCAGCACCTCCGCCGCCGCCGCGACCCGCGCCTCCGGATCCGGCGCGGCGCCCCGATGCGGCGCCGCCAGCCGCGACGCCACCTCCCGCATCAGCTCGAGCACCTTCGGCCGGCCGTCCCGCTCCTCCAACACCTCGATCAACTGCCCGAGCACGAGCGCATACGCTTTCGGGAACAGCTCCTCCGCCGCGCCGGTGAGCCGGTAGAGCTGCGCCGGCTTGCCACCCGTCGCGCGGAGCACCCCGCCCTCCTCCACCATCCCATCCCGTTGCAACGATGCCACGTGCATCCGCACCGCGTTGTCCGAGATCCCGAGCTCCGCGGCCAATCCGTTGATCGTGGTCTCGTTGCGCCGCAGCAAGGAAAGGATCCGCCCGCGCGTCCCGCCCGCCAGCACATCGAACCAGTTCATGCCTGCCTCCCGCCGTCGTTGGTGAAGAAGATAGCGTGGCGGCCCGGATTTGTCCACTAATCCAATAAATCTATTGACAAAGTAGGAATGGGCACCCACATTGCTCGCCGCTCGGACCGGCCGCGCCCCGGACCGGCGGCGACAACGAGTGCGGCAGGCTCGGGCCGACTTCCGGCCGCCTCCGCCCCAAACGGGCTCGGACGACGGCCGGCCCAACGCCAGCGCAACAACCCCTTCCAACGGAGGACGCCATGACGATCCGACTGATTCGCAACTGCACGGCTCTCTCGCTCCTCGCCCTGCTCCTCCCCGGCACGCTCGCGTACGGTCAGACCCGGACCGCGGCGGCGCCATCGCTGAACGACCCGCAGATCGCCCACGTGGCGGTCACGGCCAACGCGATCGACATCGAGCTCGCCCAACTGGCGCTCTCGCGCGCGTCGTCGTCGGAGGTCCGGGCGTTCGCCCAGACGATGGTCACGGACCACACGGCGGTGAACGAGCAGGCAGCGGCCCTCGCCCGGCGGCTGGGCGTGACGCCCGAGGACAACGACGTGAGCCGGTCGCTGAGGGACGGCGCGGCGGAGGCTCGCCGGAACCTGGAGGGGCTGCGGGGCGCCCCGTTCGACAGGGCCTACATGGACCGTGAGGTCGCGTACCACCAGGCCGTCCTGGACGCGTTGGACCAGGTGCTGATCCCGGGTGCATCGAATTCAGAGCTGCGTGCCCTGCTGGAGCAGGTTCGCCCCGCGGTGGCGGCCCACCTGGATCACGCGAAGCAGCTCAGGGCCAAGCTGGGAGAAGGCCGGTGAGCCGGATCGGAAAGCTCTGGCCGGCGCTCGCCGTGGTGGCGGTCGTGTCGGCGGCGTGGCTGTGGTGGAGTGCGGGCGCGGCGCCCGAACGGGCGCCGCGCCGCCACGTCGTGGAGATCCGGGGCTTCCAGTTCGTCCCGCCCGCCCTCGAGGTGGCGGTCGGCGACACGATCGTGTGGGTGAACCGCGACTTCGTGCCCCACACCGCCACGGCGGCGAACGGCGGCTGGGACTCGAGCGAGATCGCCAGGGACGGAACGTGGAGCTACGTCGTCCGAGAGCGCGGCCGACACGAGTACTTCTGCGCCCTGCACCCGACCATGGCGGCGAGCTTCACGGCCGAGTGAGAGCGGTGGAGGTGACATGAAGTCGATCGCAGCGCCGTCCCAGCAACCATCGACAACGATCCCGGAGCCCGCACCCGCCCGATCGCCGACCTCGACGGATGCGGAGCTCCAACGGCTGGTCCGGCGGATGCTCGAACTGCTCGGCGAGGACCCCGACCGCCCCGGCCTCGCCGCCACGCCGCGGCGCGTCGCGAACGCGCTGCGCTGGCTCACCCGGGGGTACGGCCGCGACCCCTTCGACGCGATAGCGGGCGCCATCTTCGAGGAGCGGCACGACTCGATGGTGCTGGTCAGGGGGATCGAGCTGTACTCCCTCTGCGAGCACCACTTGCTGCCGTTCTTCGGGCAGGTGCACGTGGGCTACATCCCCGACGGCCGCATCGTCGGGCTGTCGAAGATCGCCCGGGTCGTCGACGTCTTCGCGCGCCGGCTCCAGGTCCAGGAGCGGCTCACGGACCAGATCGCCGACGCGCTGACGCGCGTGCTGCGCCCCCGGGGCGTGGCGGTCGTGGTCGAGGCCCGCCACCTGTGCATGATGATGCGGGGCGTCGAGAAGCAGAACTCGAGGACGATCACCAGCGCCATGCGTGGCGCGTTCGCGAATGACGCAGCGACGCGGGAGGAGTTCCTTCGGCACGTGCTCCCCGGCGCCTGATCCGGCCGACCCCACAACGATCGGCTTGACAACGGCCGCCCGGGGTTCGACTGTTACCGAAACCGACGACAATGATCCTCCACGAGGCGGCCCCGGGGCCGCCTCCTCGATCCGCCTCTCGCCATGCCTGCGAAACGAGGTAGCCTCAATCGCACGATCCGTCTGCGTCCCACGCCGAAGGGCCGGACGGTCGATCCGAAGGCGCTTTCCGAAGTCCGCGCGCTCCTGGGTGATGCGCCGCGCCGGCGCGACCTGCTGATCGAGCACCTGCACCGGATCCAGGACGCGTATGGCCGACTGTCGGACCGCCATCTGGTCGCGCTCGCGGCAGAGCTGAAGCTCGCGCCCGCCGAGGTCTACGAGGTCGCCACGTTCTACCACCATTTCGACGTGGTGAAGGAGGGCGAGGCCGGGCCGCCGGCGGTGACGGTGCGGGTCTGCGACTCTGTCGCGTGCGAGATGGCGGGCTCCGCGAAGCTGCTGGAAGAGCTCCGCTCCCGCCTGGGCGACAAGGTGCGGGTGATCCCCGCGCCGTGCGTCGGCCGTTGCAACCACGCGCCGGTCGCGGTGGTGGGCCGCAACCCGATCCCCGAGGCCACGGCCGAGACCGTCGAGGAAGCGGTCCTGTCCGATCGGCTGGAAGCCGAGATCCCCGACGCCATCGACTATGCGGCGTACCGCGCGGACGGCGGCTACGCGCTCCTGGCGGCGCTGCACCGGGGCGAGCGGTCGGTCGACGATGTCATGGCCGCGGTCGACGCGGCGGGCCTGCGGGGGCTGGGCGGCGCCGGCTTCCCGTCGGCGCGGAAGTGGCGCTTCGTTCGCTCGTCGCCGGGCCCGCGCGTGGTTGCGTTGAACGCGGACGAGGGCGAGCCCGGGACGTTCAAGGACCGCTTCATCTTCGAGACCGACCCGCACCGCGCGATCGAAGGGCTGCTCATCGCCGCGTGGGTCGTGGAGGCGGAGGACGTCTACATCTACCTGCGTGACGAGTACGCCGGCATCCGCGCGCTCCTCCAGCGTGAGCTGGCCGCGCTCCAGGCCGACCCGCCGTGCCCGCTGCCGCGCATCCACCTGAGGCGGGGAGCCGGCGCCTACATCTGCGGAGAGGAGACGGCGCTGATCGAGTCGATCGAAGGGAAGCGAGGCCAGCCGCGGCTGAGACCACCCTACCCGGCCCAGCGAGGCGTCTTCGGCAGGCCGACGCTGGTGCACAACGTCGAGACCGTTTACTGGCTACGCGCCATCCTCGAGCGGGGCGCCGACTGGTTCGCCTCCCAAGGCCGGCGCGGCCGCAAGGGGCTGCGCTTCTTCTCCGTGAGCGGCCGCGTGGCGAAGCCCGGCGTGTACCTGGCGCCTGCGGGCGTGACCGTACGGGAGCTGATCGACGAGTTCGCGGGCGGGATGCTCCCGGGCCACGAGTTCTACGCGTACCTCCCGGGCGGCGCGTCGGGCGGGATCCTCCCGGCGAGCCTGGGCGACGTCCCCCTCGACTTCGACACCCTCGCCGAGCACGGGTGCTTCATCGGCTCCGCCGCCATCGTGGTCCTGTCGCACCGCGACCGCGCGCGCGATGCGGCGCTCAACATCATGCGCTTCTTCGCCCACGAGTCGTGCGGCAAGTGCACGCCGTGCCGGGTCGGGACGGCAAAGTCGGTCGAGCTCATGTCCGCCGAGCGCTGGGACACCGCGCTGCTCGACGAGCTCGGCCGGGCCATGGCCGACGCGTCCATCTGCGGCCTCGGCCAGGCGGCGCCGAACCCCGTGCGCTGCGTTATGCAGTACTTCGCCCATGAGCTGCAGCCCGAAGCGGAGACGGAGGTGCAGGCATGATCGCGGATCCGCGCAGGAACGGAATCGGGAACGGCGCGAGCGCCGCCACGGCGAACGAGCCCGCCGCCACGGCGAGCGGGTCCAGCGCCACGGCCGCAGAGCCCGGGGTGAAGTTCACCCTCGACGACGTCGAGATCGAGGCGCGCCCCGGCGAGACGATCCTCCAGGCCGCGCGTCGTCACGGCATTCGCATCCCGCACCTCTGCTACGCCGAAGGCTTGCCGGCGGACGGGAACTGCCGCGCCTGCGTCGTCGAGATCGAGGGCGAGCGCGTGCTAGCGCCTTCGTGCTGTCGCGAGCCCACCGAGGGGATGGTGGTCCGTTCGGCCAGCGAGCGTGCGCGGCACTCGCAGCGAATGGTCCTCGAGCTGCTCCTCTCCGACATGCCCGAGGAGCAGTACCGCCCGGACTCGGAACTGGCGCAGTGGGCGCGGGAGTGGGGCGTCGACGAGCCTCGTTTCGCCCCGCGCCGCCAGCCGGAGCCGGACTTCTCGCACCCGGCCATCGCGGTCCGGCTGGACGCCTGCATCCAGTGCACGCGCTGCGTGCGCGCCTGCCGGGACGTCCAGGGGAACGACGTCATCGGGTACGCCGGCCGCGGCGCCCACGCCCGCATCGTCTTCGACCTCGAGGATCCGATGGGCGCGAGCTCGTGCGTCGCGTGCGGCGAGTGCGTGCAGGCGTGCCCGACCGGCGCGCTCATGCCCGCCGGTCTCGCCCCGGACGTCCCGGTCGCACCGCCGTACATCTCCGCGGCCGAGCTGTTCGACGAAGCCGATGTGCCCGCGCGGCGCCTCACGCCCGTGCCCACCGTTTGCCCCTACTGCGGCGTCGGGTGCCAGCTCACCTACCACGTCGACGGCGACCGGATCGCCTTCGTGACCGGGCGCGACGGCCCCTCCAACAAGGGCCGGCTCTGCGTCAAGGGCCGCTTCGGCTTCGACTACGTCCGCAATCCGCAGCGGCTCACCGTGCCCCTGATCCGCCGCGAGGATGCGCCCAAGACCCCGGACGGGATCGTCGACCCGGCCAACCCGTGGGACGTCTTCCGCGAGGCGACGTGGGAGGAGGCGCTCGACCGCGCCGCGGAAGGACTGCGTCGCATCCGCGACCAGTACGGCCCCGGGGCGCTCGCCGGCTTCGGCTCGGCCAAGGGGAGCAACGAGGAGGCGTACCTCTTCCAGAAGCTCGTGCGCGCAGGCTTCGGCACGAACAACGTCGACCACTGCACGCGCCTCTGCCACGCCTCGTCCGTGGCGGCGCTCCTCGAGGGGATCGGCTCAGGCGCCGTCTCCAACCCCGTCTCGGACGTGCAGTACGCCGACGTCTTCATGGTCATCGGGTCCAACCCGACGGCGAACCACCCCGTCGCTGCGACGTTCATGAAGAACGCCATCGAGCGGGGCGCCAAGCTGATCCTCGCGGACCCGCGGCGCACCGAGCTCTCGCGCCTGGCCACGTACATGCTCCAGTTCAAGCCGGGGACGGACGTGGCGCTCCTGAACGCGATGCTCCACACGGTGGTCTTCGAGGGGCTCATCGACGAGCGTTTCATCGCGGAGCGGACCGAAGGGTTCGAGGAGCTGCGCCGCCGCCTCGTCGCCTATTCGCCCGAGGCGATGGAGCCGATCTGCGGGATCCCGGCGCAGACGATCCGCGAGGCCGCGCGCCTCTACGCGACGTCGAAGGCCTCCATGATCTTCTGGGGGATGGGCGTGTCCCAGCACACGCACGGGACCGACAACGTGCGCTGCCTCATCGCCCTCGCCCTGATCACCGGCCAGATCGGCCGCCGCGGGACCGGGCTCCACCCGCTCCGCGGCCAGAACAACGTCCAGGGCGCGTCCGACGTCGGGCTGATCCCGATGATGTACCCGGACTACCGGTCCGTCGAGAACGAGGAGGCGCGCCGCTTCTTCGAGGGGCTCTGGGGCGCAAGCCTGGATCCCAAGCGGGGGCTCACCGTCGTCGAGATCATGGACGCGGCGATCGAGGGGCGCATCCGCGGGATGTACATCATGGGCGAGAACCCCGCGATGTCCGACCCGGACGTGAACCACGTGCGCGAGGCGCTTTCCCGCCTCGAGCACCTGGTCGTGCAGGAGATCTTCCTGACCGAGACCGCGTCCTTCGCGGACGTGATCCTGCCCGCGACCGCCTTCCCCGAGAAGACGGGGACGTTCACGAACACGGACCGCCGCGTGCAGCTCGGACGCCAGGCGCTCCAGCCGCCCGGGCAAGCGCGGCAGGACTGGTGGATCATCCAGGAGATCGCGCGCCGCATCGGCCTCGATTGGAACTACGGCGGCCCGGCGGACATCTTCGAGGAGATCCGCAAGGCCACGCCGTCGTACGCGGGGATCACGTGGGAGCGCCTCGAGCGCGAGCACAGCGTGACCTATCCGTGCAGGAAGGAAGGCGACCCGGGCCAGGAGGTCCTTTTCGAGGAGCGCTTCCCCACCCCGAGCGGCCGTGGGAAGCTCGTCCCCGTTGACTACACCCCGGCGAACGAGCCTCCGGACGAAGAGTACCCGTGGGTCCTGATCACGGGCCGCATCCTAGAGCACTGGCACACCGGCGCCATGACGCGCCGCGCCAAGGTGCTCGATACGCTCGAGCCTGCGCCGACCGCCAGCATGCACCCGGACGAGATCGAGCGCCTGGGCCTCGCGCCCGGCGACGTGGTCACCGTCGAATCCCGGCGCGGCCGCATCCCGCTCTATCTCCGGAGCGACCCGGCCGTCCCGCACGGCGCGGTCTTCGTCCCCTTCTGCTACGCCGAGGCGCCCGCGAACGCGCTCACGAACCCGGCGCTCGACCCGTACGGGAAGATTCCCGAGTTCAAGTACTGCGCGGTTCGCATCACGCCCGGCGGCGGGCCGGTCGAGCCCGTCGGATACGGCGCCGGGCAGCTCGAAGCGGAGGTCGTGGGCGACTGACTTCCCGGCTCCCGGTCAGCCACGGTTCACGTCGGCCACCTGGAAAGCTTTTCGCGTTGCGCTGTATTATACGAGCATGGAGCATCGACCCCATGCGCCCGGGACGGCCGACGGAACACCGCGCTTCACGGTGACGACTCTTGCCCGTCCGGCCGCGTCTCCGGGCGACAACCGCAGGAGTCGCACTTGAGTGCAACGGAGTTGAAGTCCCCGGCGGCGGACGGGCTGGGCGGCGAGCCGGAGACGCCTCCCGGGGCCGCGCGCCCCGCTCGCCGGGCGCGAGACCGTTTCCGGGCGTACTTCGAGCTGACGAAGCCGGGGATCACCCGGATGTCCGTACTCACGGCGTTGGCCGGGTACTACATGGCGGTCACGGGTCCCGTCGACTGGGTGGTCCTGCTCCACCTCGTGGTCGGGACGACGCTGGCGGCGAGCGGGACCAACGCGCTGAACCAGGTGGCCGAGCGCGAGATCGACGGCCGGATGCTACGAACGCGCACGCGACCGATCCCGTCCGGGAGGGTCGCACCGCACGAGGCCGCGCGCTTCAGCTGGGGCACGGCGGTCATCGGGTTGATCTACCTGGCCGTGTTCGTGGAGCCCCTGACGGCGCTGGTGGTGGCGGCGAGCACGGTCAGCTACGTCTATATCTACACGCCCCTGAAGCGGCGGTCTTCACTCGCCACGATCGTGGGCGCACTCCCGGGGGCGTTGCCGATCCTGGCAGGATGGACCGCCGCCGGCAACGGGGTGAACACCGTCGGCTGGGTCCTCTTCTGGATCCTGTTCCTGTGGCAGTTGCCGCATTTCCTGGCCCTCGCCTGGATCTTCCGCGAGGACTATCGGCGCGGCGGGCTCGCCATGCTCAGCGTGTTCGACCCCGACGGCGAACAGACCAGCAGGCAGGCGCTGCTCTACTCCCTCACCCTGCTGCCCGTGAGCCTCTTGCCGACGCTCCTCGGGTTGACCGGAAGCATCTATTTCTTCGGCGCGCTGGTGCTCGGGATCGCCTTCGCGGCGCTCGGCGTCGCGCTGGTGGTCGAGCGCACGAACGCGCGCGCGAGACGCCTGTTCATCGGCTCGAACTTCTACCTGCTCCTGCTCATGATCCTGATGGTGGTGGACAAGGTCCCCGCCTGACCTTCCATTGATCGTACCCCGACCCGCCGGGTCGGGCTCTCGAGGATCGATTCGACGCATCGGACCGGCCCCACTGGGCCGGTCCGGGCTGCCGCGTCACACGGGACCGAGCCTTGCGGTCGAATCTCGCGCTCCGGGATTCGCCCTGCGCAAGGCAGTACCGGACCGGCGCGTCCGGCGGTCGCACTACCCCCTCGCACCCTGGAGGCAACGTGGCAACGCGCAAATCCATCCTCGGGCGCGGCCTCATGGCCGGTCTCATCGCTGCGACGACGCTCGTCGTCTGGTTCCTCGTGATCGATCTCGTGAACGGGCGGCCTCTCTACACGCCATCGTTCGTGGCCAACACGCTGCTGGGCCGCGACGCCGTGGAGATCTCCTTCGGGATCATCGCCTCCTACACGGTCTTCCACTATGCAGTGTTCCTCGCCATTGGCATTGCAGTGGCCTGGGTCATGACCAAGCTGGAGACGCCGCCGAACATCCTGCTCGGCATCGTGCTCGGTTTCTTCCTCTTCGATCTCGTCTTCTACGCCAGCGTCGCGGCCACCGGCGTGAACGTGGTCCTCTCCCTCGGCTGGCCGTCCGTCCTCGTGGGCAACCTCCTCGCAGGGATCACATTGATGGCGTATCTCAACCTCTCGGAGGCGGCTCCACGTCCCTCGTGGCTGGAGCTGCTGGCTCGGCACAGGGTCGTGCGTGAGGGCGTCGTCGCGGGGCTCCTCGGCGCGGCCGTCGTCGCGTTGTGGTTCCTGATCTTCGACGCCCTGGCCGGCCGGGTCTTCTACACGCCCGCCGCACTCGGCTCCGCGCTCCTGTTCGGCGCACGCAGCGCAGCCGAGGTCCAGATCGCGACCGCGCCGGTCCTGATCTACACACTCATCCACGTGGCCGCTTTCATCATCGTGGGCCTCGTCACTGCCACCCTCGTCTTCGCCGCCGAGGAGCAGCCTCCGATCCTGCTCGGCATGGTCCTCGTCTTCGCCGCCGCCGAGGCCGTTTTCATCGGGGTCCTCGCCGTCTTCGCATCCTGGATCCTGGACACGCTGGGGTGGCTCAACATCGCCATCGCCAATCTCCTGGCCGCGGTCGCCATCGGCGCATACCTGTGGGGCGAGCACCCGACCCTGCGCAGGGAGGTGCGTAGTCTCACGGGTCCTTCGCTGGAACGGCCGGCGTGAGCGGCTGAGTCGGAGCGCCGATTCGACGGGAGCGAGCGATCCGGGCGGGGATCCGTGCGGAACGAAAAACGGCCCGGCGGCACACGCCGCCGGGCCGTCTCGCTCAGCCGCCTGGCCGCCCCGCTCAAATGAAGGGGATCAGCTTGAAGAGCAAGACCATCGCCACGACCACCACCAGCGCCAACGAGAACGGCGCCAGGAAGACCCCGCTGAAGATCCTGCTGTCGAACTTCAGGTGCATGTAGTACATGACCACCAGCGAGAACTTGGCGGCCGACAGCGCGATCAGGATGTAGGCGAGAACGGGCCTGAGGGCCGGCATGTACGCGACAGCCACCTCCGCCGCCGTGATGATCGTCAGCACCACGGCGACCATGATGTAGGTCCTCGTCCCAGGGTGCCCGTGCTCTTGGTGCGCCAGCTCGTGGGCGGCGCCGGACCGATTGTCCGCCATGCGACCCTCTCTACTCCAACAGGTAAATGAGCGCGAAAATCGCGATCCAGACGATGTCGACGAAGTGCCAGTAGAGGCCCGCGACCTCTACCGTGATTGCGTCCTTGGGCCCCAGTCGGCCTCGGAGCGCCTGCACCCACAGCGTGAGCAGCCAGATCACCCCGATGAGCACGTGGGCGCCGTGGAAGCCCGTCAGGATGAAGAACGACGAGCCGAACACGTTCGTGCCGAGGGTCAGCCCGGCGTGGTAGAAGTGCGTGAACTCGTAGGCCTGGAACCCAAGGAATATCGACCCGAACAGCGCGGTCATGAAGAGCCAGAGCAGCGACCCCTTTCGGTCCCCACGCTGCACGGCCGCGAGCGCCAGCACCATCATCAGGCTGCTCATGAGCAGCACGAAGGTGCTGACCGACGTCAGCGGGATGTTGAAGACGTCGGACGGGAACGGGCCCCGAACGCTCTC
>Ga0207873_1000824_pt1 | contig 32396 bp, 29 predicted proteins | sample BGWIniCompost_FD_187373 | JGI IMG/M metagenome (GOLD analysis project Ga0207873, IMG submission 187373) | Cellulose adapted compost microbial communities from Newby Island Compost Facility, Milpitas, CA, USA - BGW Initial Compost (SPAdes)... ... | reverse complement strand
GCTGCGCTCCGGTTCCGGACCGCGTCCGCGCCCCGGCGACCGGGTCCGCGTCCACTACCGCGGCACCCTGCTCGACGGCACCGAGTTCGACAGTTCCTACGCCCGCGGCCAGCCGGCCGAGTTCGGTCTCAACGAGGTGATCGCGGGCTGGACGGAGGGCCTGACCCTGATGCCGGTGGGGTCCCACTACCGTTTCTGGATCCCGGGCGAGCTGGCCTACGGCAGGAACGGGAGCCCGCCCCTGATCGGCCCCAACGCCACCCTGGTGTTCGAGGTCGAACTGCTCGCCATTCCCTGATGTCCCCCGCGGCGCGTCGGCGCCGCCGCCCCCGCCGTATGTCGCACTGGAGTTTCCCCATGACAGTTTCCAAGCGTTCCATCCCCCTGGCCGTGCTCGCGTTCGCCGTCGCGGGGACCCTGGCGGCCTGCCAGCCGCTCGACAAGGAGACCGGCAAGCCGATCGCCAGGGACGGGACGGAGGCCGAGGAATCGGCCCAGGTCCCCGAGCGCGGCGGCATGAGGACCGAGCGCGAGCAGGTCAGCTACGCGATCGGCATGCAGATCGGCGAAAGCCTCAAGGGGGTCAGGGACGAAGTCGACCTGGCCACCGTGTTCAAGGCCGTGCGCAGCACCGTCGACGGCAAGGAGCCGCTGCTGTCCCAGCAGGACGTGATGGAAGTGATGCAGGGCTTCGGCATGCGCATGCAGGCCAGGCAGATGGAGGAGTTCGCGCGCATGGCCGAGGAGAACGCGCAGGCCGGCGAGCGCTTCCTGGCCGAGAACGCGGGCAAGGAAGGCGTGCAGACGACCGCATCGGGCCTGCAGTACCTGGTGCTCGAACCGGGCGACGGGCCGAAGCCGTCAGCCACCGACACGGTGCGCGTGCACTACCGCGGCACCCTGCTCGACGGCGAGGTGTTCGACGACTCCTACGCGCGCGGCGAGCCGGTCGAGTTCGCGCTCAACCAGGTGGTGCCGGGCTGGCAGGAAGGCCTGCAGCTCATGCCGGTGGGCAGCAAGTACCGGCTGTGGATCCCGGCTCAACTCGGTTACGGCGAGGGCGGCACCCCGGGCGGCCCGATCGGTCCCAACGCGACCCTGGTGTTCGACGTCGAACTGCTCGACATCGTCCGTTCCGGCCACTGACCGGGGGCGCGCATGGATGTCACGATCTTCGGTACGGGATACGTCGGACTGGTCAGCGGCACCTGCCTTGCGGAAGTGGGCCACGACGTCATCTGCGTGGACGTCGACCAGGCCAAGATCGACGGCCTGAACCGCGGCGTGGTGCCGATCTACGAGCCCGGCCTCGAGCCGATGGTGAAGGCGAACCACGCCGAGGGGCGGCTCAAGTTCACCACCGACGCGGCTGCCGCCGTCGCCGGCGCGGAGGTGATCTTCATCGCGGTGGGCACGCCGCCGGACGAAGACGGCAGCGCCGACCTGCAGTACGTGCTCGCGGTGGCGCGGACCGTCGGCCGGCACCTGCAGGGGCCGGCGATCGTGGTCGACAAGTCGACCGTGCCGGTGGGCACGGCCGACAAGGTGCGCGCCACCATCGCGGCGGAACTGTCCGCGCGCGGCGTCGACATCGCCTTCGACGTGGTGTCCAACCCCGAGTTCCTGAAGGAGGGCGCCGCGGTCGAGGACTGCATGCGCCCCGACCGGATCGTGCTCGGCAGCAACAACCCGGCCTCGATCGAGCGCCTGCGCAAGCTGTACGCACCGTTCAACCGCAACCATGACCGGATCGTGGCCATGGACGTGCGTTCGGCGGAGCTGACCAAGTACGCCGCCAACGCGATGCTGGCGACCAAGATCAGCTTCATGAACGAGATCGCGCGGATCGCGGAGAAGGTCGGCGCCGACGTCGAACACGTGCGCAAGGGCATCGGGTCCGATCCCCGCATCGGCTGGCATTTCATCTATCCCGGCGCCGGCTACGGCGGATCCTGCTTCCCCAAGGACGTGCAGGCCCTGGCGCGCACCGCCGCCCAGTACGGCCACGATCCGCTGCTGCTCAAGGCGGTCGAGGCGGTGAACGACCGCCAGAAGGGCCACCTGTTCGAGCTGTTCGTGCGCCATTACGGCGGCGTGGCCGCATTGCGCGGCAAGACCGTCGCGGTCTGGGGGCTGGCGTTCAAGCCCGATACCGACGACATGCGCGAGGCCTCGAGCCGGCGCCTGCTGCAGCAGCTGTGGGACGCCGGGGCGACGGTGCGGGCGTTCGATCCGGAGGCCCGCCACGAGGCGCGGCGGATCTTCGGCGAGCGTCCGGACCTGGTGCTGTGCGACAGTGCCGACCAGGCGATCGAGGGCGCCGACGCGCTGGCGGTGGTCACCGAGTGGAAGCAGTTCCGCAGCCCCGACTTCGCGCGCCTGCGCAAGGCCCTGGCCGACGCCGTGGTGTTCGACGGACGCAATCTGTACGAACCCGAGGACGTCGAGGCCGCGGGGATCGCGTACTGGGCGATCGGGCGCGGGCGCTCGATCCGGGACGAAACGGAGTAGCGGGGCGTGGACGGCGGCTCAACCCGGGTTGCAGGCAGGAGCGATTCGGAAATGGATGTGGGTGCACTCAACGAACGCTGTCGGGCGGCCGGATTCAAGGTCTCTGTCGGGCTGGACCGCTGGGATGACCGGCGACCCGTCGAACCCGGGAGCGGCCTGGCGACCCGCGTGGGCGACGGGGGCGAGGTGTTCAGGACCGGCGCGCTTCGATTGGGGGCGCAGCGGTCGGCCGTATCCGTGCGAGGGCGGGGGAGCTTCGTCCTCCTGGGCGACGGGGCGTTCCTCAATGACTCCCGGCTGCGCGTCGATGGGGAGGGGAGCGCGATCCTGATCGGCGCGGGGTGCAGGCTCAAGGGACTGAGGATCAGATTGAGCGGCCCTGGCTGCCTGGTCGCGATCGGGGCGGGCACGACGTGGGAATCCGGCGTCTGCCTCAGCAACTACGGGCGGGCGGTGATCCTTGGCGACGATTGCATGATCTCCAACGGGGTGATGATCCGTTCCGCCGATGGCCACTCCATCTGGGACGCCAGGACGAAGGAGCGCCTGTCGCTGCCCGCCGACGTGTACATCGGACCCCACGTCTGGCTCGGGAACGGATCCCGGGTATCGAAAGGGGCGCGCATTGGGGCGGGCTGTGTCGTAGGCCAGATGGCCCTCGTCACCGGAGCGTTGAAGCCACATTGCGCGTATGGCGGCGTGCCGGCGCGCCTGTTGCGCGAGAACGTGGAATGGTCAAGGACCTTGCGCTACGAGTCGATCCCTGACGAGTTCCGGTACACACCGCCAGCGGACCCGAAACAGGGCACGTCCACATGACGTCGTCACCCGACCTCGAGCAGCGCCTGGTCGAGCTGGAGACGCGGCTCGCGTTCCAGGAGCAGGCGCTGTCCGAACTCAACGAAGCGCTGACGGCGACCCGGCTGGAGGCCGCGGCCCACGCGGAGCTGTTGAAGCGCGTGATCCAGGACATGAAACTGGTCCGCGGCGACGGGCCGGGGGACCCTGCGCTCGAGCCTCCGCCACCGCACTACTGAACACCACCATGGCCAATTCCTTGCGCGACCAGTTGCTCGGCCTGGGCTTCAAGCCCGCGCCGAAGCCTGCACCGGGGCCGAAGCGGGCCAAGCCGCCGCGTGGCGACGGCCGCAATGCGCCCGACGCGTCCGCGAAGACGGGCCGTCGCGATGGCGGTCGCGGCGCCGGCCGCAAGGCCCGCGAGCGCGAGGACATCGACCTCGCCAAGGCTTACGCCATCCGCGCCCAGCGCGAGAAGGAGGAGCGCGAGCGCGCCGAGCGCGAGCGCCAGGAACAGGCGCGCCGGCGCCGCGAGGCCCGGGCGAAGCTGGAGGCGTTCCTGCAGGGCAAGGTGCTCAACGACCCGCAGGCCGAGATCGCCCGCCACTTCCCGTACGGCGGCAAGATCAAGCGCATCTACGTCAACCAGGAGCAGCTGCGCGCGCTCAATGCCGGCGAGCTGGGCGTGGTGCAGATCAACGGCCGCTACTGCCTCGTGACCGCGGCCGACCTGGCCGGGGCGGAGGAGATTTTCCCCGAGGCGATCGCGCTCAAGGTCGATCCCGACGCGCCGGCGGAAGACGATCTCTACGCCGATCCGAAATACCAGGTGCCCGACGACCTGGTCTGGTGACGCAGCCGGCGCGCATGGCGCGCCACGCGGCGGCGCTCACTCCGGATCGTAGTCGAGGTTCGACGCCAGCCAACGCTCCACCTGCGCCAGCTGCACGCCCTTGCGCCGCGCGTAGTCCTGGGCCTGTTCCTTCGACACCCGCCCGACCACGAAATACTGGCTGCCGGGGTGGCTGAAGTAGTAGCCGGACACCGCTGCGGTCGGCAGCATCGCGAAGCTCTCGGTCAGGGTCATGCCTGCGTTGCGCTCGGCATCGAGCAGCCGGAACAGGGTGGCCTTCTCGCTGTGCTCGGGGCAGGCCGGGTAGCCCGGGGCAGGGCGGATGCCGCGGTACCGCTCGGCGATCAGTGCCTCGTTGTCGAGCGCCTCGTCGGGGGCGTAGCCCCAGAACTCGGTGCGCACGCGCTGGTGCAGGCGTTCGGCGAAGGCCTCGGCCAGGCGGTCGGCCAGCGCCTTGAGCATGATCGCGTTGTAGTCGTCGTGGTCGGCCTGGAACCGCTCCAGGTGCGGCTCGATGCCGATGCCCGCGGTGACCGCGAACATCCCGATCCAGTCCTGGCGCCCGCTGTCGCGCGGGGCGATGAAGTCGGCGAGGCAGAAGTCGGGGCGGTCGGCGGGCTTGTCGACCTGCTGGCGCAGGAAGTGCAGGGTCGCCTCGCCGCCGTCGTGGCGCACGACCACGTCGTCGCCGACGCTCTGCGCCGGCCACAGGGCGAACACGCCGCGGGCGGTCAGCCACTTCTCCGCGATGATCCGGTCGAGCATCGCGCGCGCGTCGCGATGGAGCTCGGTGGCCTGGGGGCCGACCACCGGGTCCTCGAGGATCGCCGGGAAACGGCCGCCGAGCTCCCAGGCCTGGAAGAACGGCGTCCAGTCCATGCACCTGGCCAGCTCGTCGAGCGGGTAGTCGGCGAGCACGTGCAGGCCGGGCTGGCGGGGGGCGGGGGGCTCGTAGCGGTCCCAGCCGCCGTCGAACTTCTGCGCGCGCGCCTTCTCCAGCGACACCAGCCGCTTGGCGTCGCCGCGGTTGCGGTGGCGTTCGCGGATCTCGGCGTAGTCGGCCTCGTTGGCGGCGACGAACGGGCCCCGCAACTCGGGCGAGACCAGCGACTGGGCCACGCCGACGGCGCGCGAGGCGTCCTTCACCCAGATCGTCGGGGCCTTGTAGAACGGGTCGATCTTCAGCGCGGTGTGCGCGCGCGACGTGGTGGCGCCGCCGATCATCAGCGGCACCTGCAGGCCCTGGCGCTGCATCTCGCGGGCGACGTGGCCCATCTCCTCCAGCGAGGGCGTGATCAGGCCGGACACTCCGACGAGGTCGGCGTTCACCGCCACCGCGGTGTCGATGATCTTCTGCGCCGGCACCATCACGCCGAGGTCGATCACCTCGAAGTTGTTGCAGGCCAGGACCACGCCGACGATGTTCTTGCCGATGTCGTGGACGTCGCCCTTGACCGTGGCCATGACGACCTTGCCGTTGTTCCTGCCGGCGTCGCCGCTGCGCTGCTTCTCGGCCTCGATGTACGGCAGCAGGTAGGCCACGGCCTTCTTCATCACGCGCGCGGACTTGACCACCTGGGGCAGGAACATCTTGCCGGCGCCGAACAGGTCGCCGACGATGTTCATGCCGTCCATCAGCGGCCCCTCGATGACCTCGAGCGGCCTGGCGAACTGCTGCCGCGCTTCCTCGGTGTCCTGTTCGACCCAGGCGTCGATGCCGTGCACCAGGGCGTGCGCGAGGCGCTCGTTCACCGGCTTGTCGCGCCAGGACAGGTCTTCGGCGCGCGCCTTGCCCTTGCTGCCCTTGTACTTCTCGGCCAGTTCCAGCAGGCGCTCGGTGGCGTCGCGGCGGCGGTTGAGCACCACGTCCTCGACCCGCTCGCGCAGCTCGGGATCGAGGTCGTCGTAGATCGGCAGCGCGCCGGCGTTGACGATGCCCATGTCCATGCCGGCGCGGATCGCGTGGTACAGGAACACGCTGTGGATCGCCTGGCGCACGGTCTCGTTGCCGCGGAACGAGAACGACACGTTCGACACGCCGCCCGAGACGTGGCAGTGCGGCAGCGTGGCCTTGATGATGCGCGTGGCCTCGATGAAATCGACCGCGTAGTTGTCGTGCTCCTCGATGCCGGTGGCGATGGCGAAGATGTTGGGGTCGAAGATGATGTCCTCGGGCGGGAACCCGACCTCGTCGACCAGGATCCGGTAGGCGCGGGTGCAGATCTCGACCTTGCGCTGGCAGGTGTCGGCCTGGCCCTGCTCGTCGAAGGCCATGACCACGGTCGCGGCGCCGTAGCGCAGCACCTTGCGCGCCTGCTCGACGAAGGCCTCCTCGCCCTCCTTGAGCGAGATCGAGTTGACCACGCCCTTGCCCTGCAGGCACTTGAGGCCGGCCTCGATCACGCTCCACTTCGACGAGTCGACCATCACCGGGATGCGGGCGATGTCGGGCTCGGACATGATCAGGTTGAGGAAGCGGACCATCGCCGCCTCCGAGTCGATCAGACCCTCGTCCATGTTGACGTCGAGGATCTGGGCACCGTTGGCCACCTGCTGGCGCGCGACCTCGACCGCTTCCTCGAAGCGGCCTTCCTTGATCAGCTTGCGGAACTGGGCGCTGCCGGTGACGTTGGTGCGCTCGCCGATGTTGACGAACAGCAGGTCGGGGGTGATGACCAGCGGCTCGAGGCCGGACAGGCGGGTGTAGCGGGGAGTCGGCATGGGGGTCATCGCTGGGCGCCGGCGGCGATCGCCGGCCGGGCGCGGGCTGGCCACGCCGCGCACAGGGCGCGGCCGCGGGCGGAATCGGGGAAGGCGGCGGCTGGACGGGTCATGCCGCGTCGGCCACAGGCGCGGGCAGCGCCCGCGGCGGTACGCCGGCGACCGCGTCGGCGATCGCGCGGATGTGGTCGGGCGTGGTGCCGCAGCAGCCGCCGACCATGTTCAGCAGCCCGGACTGGGCGAACTCGCGCAGCACCGCGGCCATTTCCTCCGGCGTCTCGTCGTAGCCGCCGAAGGCGTTGGGCAGGCCGGCGTTCGGGTGCGCGCTCACGTAGCAGTCGGCCACTGCCGCCAGGGTCTCGACGTGCGGACGCAGCTCGCGCGCGCCGAGCGCGCAGTTGAGCCCGATCGAGAGCGGCCGGCCGTGCGCGACCGACGTGTGGAACGCCTCCGCGGTCTGGCCGGACAGGGTGCGGCCCGAGGCGTCGGTGATCGTGCCGGAGATCATCACCGGCACCCGGCCGCCGCGGGCCTCGAACGCCTCCTCGATGGCGTACAGGGCGGCCTTGGCGTTGAGGGTGTCGAACACGGTCTCGACCATGAGCGTGTCGGCGCCGCCGTCGAGCAGGCCGTCGATCGCCTCGCGGTAGACCAGGCGCAGCTCGTCGAAGCTGGTGTTGCGGAACCCCGGGTCGTTGACGTCGGGGCTGATCGAGGCGGTGCGGCTGGTCGGGCCGAGCACGCCGATCACGAACCGCGGCCGCGAGGGGTCGGCCGCCTCGGCCGCCGCACAGCATTCGCGGGCGATGCGCGCGCCTTCGCGGTTGAGCTCGTGCACCAGGTGCTCGAGCCCGTAGTCGGCCTGGCTGACCGCGGTCGCGTTGAAGGTGTTGGTCTCGAGCAGGTCGGCGCCGGCCTCGAGGTAGGCGGCGTGGACGCCGGCCACCAGCTCGGGCCGGGTCAGCAGCAGCAGGTCGTTGTTGCCGCGCAGGTCGCGGCCGCCGCCGGCGGGCGCCCCGCGGGTCGAATCGTAGCCGTCGGCGAAGCGCTCGCCGCGGTAGTCGGCCTCCTGCAGGCCATGGCGCTGGAGCATGGTGCCCATCGCGCCGTCGATCACCAGGATGCGCTCGCGCAGGGCGGCCTCGAGGGCGGCCACGCGCTCGGGATGGAGCCAGGGAAGTACGCGCATGTCGGGGCTCCTCGTGGTCAGGGCTTGCGGGCGATCAGCGAGATCACCTCGAAGTGGGGCGGGCGCTTCTCGCGGGTCACGGTCTCGGCGGTCAGCAGTTCGAGGCCGGCGCGGGCGGCGAAGCGGCGCAGGTCCTTGTCGGTGAAGCCCAGGTTGACGTGGCCGTAGGCCTGGACCACGTTCTGGTGCTCGTGCCGGGCCAGGCTCGACAGCAGCAGCCGGCCGCCCGGACGCAGCACGCGTGCCGCCTCGGCCACGGCCTGGGCCGGCTTCTCGGCGTAGGTCAGGGCGTGCATCAGCACCACCAGGTCGAATTCGGCGGTGGAGAACGGCAGGGCGTGCATGTCGCCCTCGAGCACCTCGACGTTGCGGAACCGGCGCAGGCGCTCGGCCGCTGCGGCCACCACCCGCGGGCTGCTGTCCACGCACACGTAGCGATGGGCGTGCGGGGCGAGCAGCTCGGCCAGCACGCCGTCGCCCGAGGCGATGTCGAGCACGTCGCCGGTCTCGAGCAGGGGCAGGGCGCTGCGGGCCAGGGCTTCCCAGGTGCGGCCGGGCGAGTAGTGGCGCTCCATGTCGCCGGCCACCGAGTCGGCCCAGTTCTGGTCGGCGGCGCGCATCGCCAGCACCCCGGCCACGCGCTCGGCGTCCTGGCGCAGCAGCGGGTCGTCGCTGCCGGTGGACAGCGCCTGCCACAATGCGCGCTGGGCGGGGTCGAGCGACTCGTGGTCGAAGCGGTAGTAGGCCGAGACGCCGGCGCGGCGGTCGCGCACCAGGCCGGCGTCCTTGAGCTTGGCCAGGTGGGTGGAGACGCGGGGCTGGGCGAGGCGGGTGATCGCGGAGAGCTCGGCCACGGTCAGTTCCTCGCCCTCCAGCAGCGCGAGCAGGCGCACGCGGGTGGGATCGGCAAGCACCTTGAGCCGCGTGGACCAGGCCTCGAGGTCCATACATATCTCCGTATCGCGATATAAAGATATTGTCCGGCCCGCAATCCGTGGCGTCAAGCCGCGCGCTCCCGGTGGGGACGCCCGCCGCGCCGGGGACGGCATGCGGTCCGGGCGCGCGGCCGGCTACAATTACGTTTCTCTGGAAACAATTGCGAGGCGGTCGTGGAATTCGGGTTCAATGAAGAGCAGCTGATGATCCAGGACGTGGCGCGCCGGATCGCCCGCGAGAAGATCGCGCCCAGCGCCGAACACCACGACCGCACCGGCGAGTTCCCGCTCGAGAACATCCGCGTGCTCGGCGAGAACGGCCTGATGGGCATCGAGGTGCCGACCGAGTACGGCGGCGCCGGCATGGACCCGGTGTCCTACGTGCTGGCCATGGTCGAGGTGGCCGCGGCCGATGCCGCCCACTCGACCATCATGTCGGTCAACAACTCGCTGTTCTGCAACGGCATCCTGACCCACGGCACCGAGGCGCAGAAGCAGAAGTACGTGCGCGCGATCGCCGAAGGGTCCGAGATCGGCGCCTTCGCCCTGACCGAGCCGCAATCCGGCTCCGACGCCACCGCCATGCGCTGCCGCGCGGTGAAGCAGGCCGACGGCAGCTTCGTGGTCAACGGCAAGAAGAGCTGGATCACCTCCGGCCCGGTGGCGAAGTACATCGTGCTGTTCGCCATGACCGACCCCGACAAGGGCAGCCGCGGCATCACCGCGTTCCTCATCGACACCGCGCGCGAGGGCTTCGGCCGCGGCAAGACCGAACCCAAGCTCGGCATCCGCGCCTCGGCGACCTGCGAGATCGAGTTCAACGACTACGTCGTCCAGCCCGACGAGGTGCTGGGCCAGGAAGGCGAGGGCTTCAAGATCGCGATGGGCGTGCTCGACGCCGGCCGCATCGGCATCGCCTCGCAGGCGGTGGGCATCGCCCGCGCCGCGTACGAGGCCACCATCGCCTACGTGAAGGAGCGCAAGGCCTTCGGCGCGCCGATCGGCACCTTCCAGATGACCCAGGCCAAGATCGCCGACATGAAGTGCAAGCTGGACGCCTCGCTCCTGCTCACGCTGCGCGCGGCCTGGCTCAAGGGCCAGGGCAGGAAGTTCTCGGCCGAGGCCGCGATGGCCAAGCTCACCGCCTCCGAGTCGGCGATGTGGATCGCGCACCAGGCGGTGCAGATCCACGGCGGCATGGGCTACTCGAAGGAGATGCCCGTGGAGCGCTACTTCCGCGACGCCAAGATCACCGAGATCTACGAAGGCACCAGCGAGATCCAGCGCCTGGTGATCGCGCGCAGCGAGACCGGGCTGCGCTGAGCCGCGCCGTGGATCCGCGTCGCCGCGCCAGGTTCACCACACGCCCCGACACGGGAGGCCGTGCGCTTCCCGTGGCCGCTTCCGCCGCGCCCCGGGCGCGGCACACCCGTCCCCATGGCCCGCGTGCAGACGCGGGCCTTTGTGCATAACGGAGCCGTCCCGACATGACCCCGTCCCGACCCGCCAGGGCCAAACCCCGCAAGTCCACCCGCAGCGCGGCGTCCTCCGCGACGCCGGAGGCCGCGCCCGCCCCGATCCTGGAGGCGGTGCGCAAGCGCGCCGGCAAGGCGGCGCAGGCCGATGCCGTGGCCTTCGCCAGCGCGTTCTACCGGCGCCTGAGCGAGGAGGAGTTGCCGCTGCACAGTCCCGACGCCTGGGCGGCGCTGGCCACCGGGCTGCTGGACTTCATGCGCCGGCGTCCGCCGGGCAGGGCCCAGGTGCGCCTGTTCAACCCGGTCCTGCGCACGCACGGCTGGGAATCGCCGCACACCGTGCTGCAGATCGTCAACGACGACATGCCGTTCCTGGTCGATTCGGTGACGATGGCGCTGGCCGCGCGCGGGGTGAAGGTGCACGTGCTCGGCCACCCGGTGATCCAGATCCGGCGCGACCGCGCCGGCCGCCTGCAGGCGGTGGGCCAGGGCGAGACCGAATCGGTCATGCACCTGGAGATCGACCGCCAGACCTCGGATGGCATGGCCGCGATCGAGTCCGCGCTGCTGTCGGTACTCGAGGACGTGCGCGCGATCGTGCGCGACTGGCCGCAGATGCGCCGCCGCATGCAGGAGGTCGCCGACGGGCTCGCCACCCGCCGCATGCCGCTGGGCGAGGGCGAGCGCCACGAGGCGCAGGAGTTCCTGCGCTGGGTGGCGGACGACCATTTCACCTTCTTCGGCTACCGCGAGTACGAGGTGCGCCGCCGCGGCGGCCGCGAACTGCTGGTGCCGGTCAAGGGCAGCGGTCTGGGCCTGCTGCGCGGCGAAGGCGACGCCGGCGGCCGCCCGCTGGAGTCGTTGGCCGCGCACCGGATGAGCGCCCAGGGCCAGGCCGAAGCGCTGGTCCTGACCAAGACCAACGCGCGTTCGACCGTGCACCGCCCGGGCTACATGGACTACATCGGCGTGCTGGGCTTCGACGAGAAGGGCCGCGCGGTGTCCGAGCAGCGCTTCCTCGGCCTGTACACCTCCAGCGCCTACAACCGCCGCCCGTGGGACATCCCGCTGGTGCGCGGGCGATACGAGTACGTGATGTCGCGCTCGGGCCTCAAGCCCACCGGCCACAGCGGCAAGGCGCTGCGCCACATCCTCGAGACCCTGCCGCGCGACGAGCTGTTCCAGTCCAGCGCCGACGAACTGTACCGCCTGGCCACCGGCGTGCTCGGCCTGCAGGAGCGGGTGCGCAGCCGCCTGTTCCTGCGCCGCGACCGTTACGGCCGTTTCTACTCGGTGCTGGCCTACATCCCGCGCGACCGCTTCAGCACCGACGTGCGCCACCGGATCGAGGCGATGCTGCGCCGGGTGCTGCATGCCGATCACGTCGACGCCAGCGTCATGATCAGCGAGTCGCCGCTGGCCCAGGTGCACCTGATCGTGCGCCCGCGCCCGGGCGAGGCATTCGAGGTCGACCAGGGCCAGCTCGACCGCGAGCTGGCCGCGATCGTGCGCAACTGGCACGACGACCTGCGCGACGAGCTGGTCTCGCGCCACGGCGAGGAGCGAGGCCTGGAACTGGCGCAGCGCTTCGGCCGCGCGCTGCCCGCCGCCTACATCGAGAACGCGACCCCGGTCATCGCCGCCACCGACGTCGAGCGCCTGGCCGCGCTCGGCGAGGACGCGCCGCTGCAGCTGAGCCTGCAGCAGCTGCCGGCCACGGTGAATGGCGAGGGCGCGCTGCGCTTCAAGCTCTACCGCCTGCACGAGGACATCGCCCTGTCCGATGCGCTGCCGATGATGGAGAACCTCGGCCTGCGCGTGGTCACCGAGCATCCTTACCGGATCGACGTGGACGGCACCACGGTGTTCATCCAGGACTTCGAGGTCGAGTCCGGCGTGGCCGGCCTGGACGTGGAGAGCGCCGCCGCCGACTTCAGCGAGGCCTTCGCCCGCACCTGGCGCGGCGAGGCGGAGAACGACGGGCTCAACCGCCTGGTGCTGTCGGCCTCGCTCGACTGGCGCCAGGTCGCGCTGCTGCGCGGCTACGCGCGCTACCTGCAACAGGTCGGGGTGCCGTTCTCGCAGAGCTACGTCGAGGACACCTTCTCCCGCAACCCGCTGCTCGCGCGGCTGCTGGTGGAGCTGTTCGAGGCGCGCTTCGACCCGGCCGCGGGCGGATCGTCGCGCAAGGGCAGGCGCAAGCAGGGCGAGGATGCCGGCGCCGCGCGCCTGGCCGCGCACCTGCGGGCGCTGGCCGGTGGCGACGAGGCCTGCATGGCGCTGTTGCAGCCGGTGGTTGACGCACGCGGGCTGGAGCGCGGCGCGCGCGCCGAGGTGGTACGCGGCGCGATCCGGGCGCTGCTCGACCGGGTCTCGAGCCTTGACGAGGACCGCATCCTGCGCAGCTTCATGGGCGTGATCGACGCCACCCTGCGCACCAGCTACTACCAGCGCAACGCCGACGGCAGCTGCAAGGAGACGATCACCTTCAAGTTCGACTCGTCGCTGGTGCCGGACCTGCCCAAGCCGAAGCCGTACCGCGAGATCTTCGTCTACGGCCCGCGGGTGGAGGGCGTGCACCTGCGCTTCGGGCCGGTGGCGCGCGGTGGGCTGCGCTGGTCGGATCGCCGCGAGGACTTCCGCACCGAGGTGCTGGGCCTGGTCAAGGCGCAGATGGTGAAGAACACGGTGATCGTGCCGGTCGGCTCCAAGGGCGGCTTCATCGTCAAGCGCCCGCCGGCCGAGCGCGACGCGCTCATGGCCGAGGGCGTGGCCTGCTACAGGCTGTTCATCAGCGGCATGCTCGACGTCACCGACAACGTGGTGGACGGCAAGGTGGTGCCGCCGCGCGACGTGGTCCGCCACGACCAGGACGATCCGTACCTGGTGGTCGCGGCCGACAAGGGCACGGCCACGTTCTCCGACATCGCCAACGGCATCGCCCGCGAGTACGGGTTCTGGCTGGACGACGCATTCGCCTCCGGCGGCTCGGTGGGCTACGACCACAAGGGCATGGGCATCACCGCGCGCGGCGCGTGGGAGTCGGTCAAGCGCCACTTCCGCGCCCTGGGACACGACAGCCAGAGCCAGGACTTCACCTGCGTGGGCATCGGCGACATGTCCGGCGACGTGTTCGGCAACGGCATGCTGCTCTCGCGCCACATCCGCCTGGTGGCGGCGTTCGACCACCGCCACATCTTCATCGATCCGGATCCGGACGCCGCGCGCTCCTACGCCGAGCGCGAACGCCTGTTCCGGCTGCCGCGCTCGAGCTGGGCGGACTACGACACCTCCCTGATCTCGAAGGGCGGCGGGGTGTACCCGCGCTCGGCCAAGTCGATCCCGGTCTCGCCGCAGGCGCGCGCGGCGCTTGGCCTGCCCGAGGGCACCACCTCGATGACGCCCAACGAGCTGCTGTCGGCGATCCTGCGCGCGCCGGTGGACCTGCTCTGGAACGGCGGCATCGGCACCTACGTCAAGGGCAGCACCGAGCAGCATTCGGACGTCGGCGACCGCGCCAACAACGCGATCCGCGTCGACGGCCGCGAGCTGCGCTGCCGGGTGGTGGGCGAGGGCGGCAACCTCGGCTTCACCCAGCTCGGCCGGATCGAGGCCGCGCGCAACGGCGTGCTGCTCAACACCGACTTCATCGACAACTCGGCCGGCGTCGACACCTCCGACCACGAAGTCAACATCAAGATCCTGCTCAACGCCGAGGTGCGCGCGGGCCGGCTGAAGATGGAGGCGCGCAACAAACTGCTGGCCTCGATGACCGACGAGGTCGCGCAGCTGGTGCTGTGGGACAACTACCGCCAGAACCAGGCCATCAGCGTCATGGAGCGCATGAGCGTCGCCCGGCTCGGGTCGAAGGAGCACTTCATCCGCACGCTCGAACAGCGCGGGCTGCTCGACCGGCAGATCGAGTTCCTGCCCTCCGACGCCGAGATCGCCGAGCGCAAGGCGCGCGGGCAGGGACTCACCCGGCCCGAGCTGGCGGTGCTGCTGTCGTACTCCAAGCTGGTCGCGTTCGACGAACTGCTGCAGTCCGACGTGCCGGAGGACAGCTACCTGTCGCGGGAACTGCAGCGCTACTTCCCCAGGCCGCTGCAGAAGAAGTACGCCGACGCGATGGAGCGCCATCCGCTCAAGCGCGAGATCATCGCCACCGCGGTCACCAACACGATGATCAACCGGATGGGTTCGACGTTCCTGCTGCGCATGCAGGAGGACAGCGGCCGCAGCATCGGCGACGTGGCCAAGGCGTTCACCATCACCCGCGAGACCCTCGAGGCGCGGGCGCTGTGGAACCAGATCGACGCGCTCGACGGCAAGGTCGCCGAGTCGGTGCAGGTCGATGCCCTGCTGGTGATCTGGAACCTGCAGCGCTCCTTCACCCGCTGGCTGCTGTCGCGGCCCGGCGCGATCCCGGACATCACCACCGCGGTCAATCGCTACCACGACGGGTTCCGCGACATCCGCGCCGGCGCCAACATCCTGCCCGACTCGATGCGCCCGGAGTACGAGGCCAGCCTCGCCGACTGGCGCGCCAAGGGCGTGCCCGACGCGCTGGGCGGCCAGCTGGCGGCGCTGCCGTACCTGGAGTGGTGCCCGGACATCATCGAGCTGGCCAACGAGCGCCGGCAGCGGCCGGTGGACGTGGCCCGGCTGCACTTCCGGGTCGGCGAGGCGCTCAACATCCCGTGGCTGACCCGGCAGATCGACGCGCTCCAGGTCGAGGGCCGCTGGCACGCGGTGGCCCGCGGCGCGCTGCGCGACGAGCTCGCCGCCCAGCAGCGCACCATCGTGGGCCAGGTGCTGTCGATGCCGGGCGACACGGCCGAGGCCAAGGTGCGGCACTGGATCGGGCGCGACGACCCGAGCCTGCGCTTCACCCTGTCGATGCTGACCGAGATCGCGGCGCAGAAGACGCTGGACTACCCGACCGCCTCGGTCGCGGTCCAGCGCCTGTCGCAGCTCGCGCAGCGCGGCTGACCGCGCGGACGGGCGGCGTGGGCCGCCCGTCCGTGGCATCGGGCCGCACGGCGCGGTGTCGCCGGCGATGGCTTGCAGCTGCAACCGACGCGGCGCGTCCACGCCGGTCCGGGTTATCCTGAGCCGCCGCCACGCGCACGGTGACGCCGATGACCCCGACGCCCCGCATCGCCTTCCTGGCCAGCCAGACCGAGGACGCGCAGCAGGCCATGGCCGCGCTGGTCGCGCGCCACGGCCAGTGCGAGCCGGACGAGGCGGACGTGCTGTGCCCGCTGGGTGGCGACGGCTTCATGCTGCAGACGCTGCACCGGTACGGCAGCCTGGGCAAGCCGGTGTTCGGGATGAAGCTGGGCACGGTCGGGTTCCTGATGAACCACTTCCGCGAGGACGACCTGCTCGAGCGCATCGCCGCCGCCGAGCCGGCGGTGCTGCGTCCGCTGGAGATGGTGGCGCAGACCGAGTCCGGCGCCACGGTCGGATCGCTGGCCTACAACGAGGTTTCGCTGCTGCGCCAGACCCGCCAGGCCGCGCACGTGTCGATCGAGCTCAACGGCAAGCAGCGGCTGGACGAGCTGATCGCAGACGGGGTGATGGTGGCCACGCCGGCCGGCAGCACCGCCTACAACTATTCCGCCCACGGGCCGATCCTGCCGCTGGGCGCGAACGTGATCGCGCTCACCCCGATCGCCGCGTTCCGCCCGCGGCGCTGGCGGGGTGCCCTGCTCAGGTCCGACACCGAGGTGCGGTTCCGGGTGCTCGACCCCTTCAAGCGGCCGGTCAGCGCCACCGCCGACTCGCACGAGGTCCGCGACGTGGTCGAAGTGATGATCCGCGAGTCGCGCGAGCGCACCGTCACCATGCTCTTCGACCCCGAGCACAACCTCGAGGAGCGCATCCTCAGCGAGCAGTTCGAGGCCTGAGGCGCCCCCCCGCGCGGCAGCCCGGCCGGGGCCAGGGGCGACCGGGGCACGACCGGGCGCGCTGCGCCCGCCCGCGTCTCACCTGCGGCGACGCAGGGGCGCCATAATCCCGCCATGTCCGGTCACGAGCCCACCGCGGTCCTCACCATCGCCATCTCCTCGCGGGCGCTGTTCGACCTCGAGGACAGCCACGAGCTGTTCGAACGCGAGGGGATCGAGCGCTACGCCGAGTACCAGCGCAGCCGCGAGGACGAGATCCTCGAACCGGGCATGGCGTTCCCGCTGGTGCGCAAGCTGCTGGCGCTGAACGTGGACGCGCCGCCCGAGTCGCCGAGGGTGGAAGTGATCCTGCTGTCGCGCAATTCGGCCGACACCGGCCTGCGCATCTTCAACTCGATCCAGCACTACGGCCTGGGCATCACCCGCGCCACCTTCACATCGGGCGAGCCGACCTGGACCTACGTGCGTCCGTTCGGCGCGCAGCTGTTCCTGTCGGCCAACCCCGAATCGGTGCGCCAGGCGCTGGCCAACGGGGTGGCGGCGGCCACGATCCTGCCCCAGCGCGAGCGGCCGGGTGCGGTGTCCAAGGAGCAGATCCGCATCGCCTTCGACGGTGACGCGGTGATTTTCGGCGACGAAGGCGAGCGGGTCTCGCGCGAGGGCGGCATCGCCGCCTTCCACCGCCACGAGATCGAGCGTGCGCGCGAACCGCTGTCCGGCGGGCCGTTCCGTGCCTTCCTCTCGGCTCTGCACGACCTGCAGGCGGCCTATCCGGCCGGCAAGGCCGCGCCGATCCGCACCGCCCTGGTCACCGCGCGCTCGGCGCCGGCGCACGAGCGGGTGATCCGGACCCTGCGCGAATGGGGCGTGCGCCTGGACGAGGCCCTGTTCCTGGGCGGTCGCCCCAAGGGCCCGTTCCTGGAGGCATTCGGCGCCGACATCTTCTTCGACGACTCCCTGCACAACATCGACAGCGCCCGCCAGCACGTGCTCGCCGGGCACGTGCCGCACGGGGTGTCCAACAGCTGAGCGGCCCTGCCGGCCACGCCCGTGGGCGCGAAGGCCCGATGGGCACGGCGGCCGCAGCGTCGCGCCGCGCGGCGAAGCGGGGCGGACGGGGCGCGCGGGGCGCGCGGGGCTGCACCCTGGCCTGTGGGCGGCGCCGGAAACGCAACGAACCGTTGCGCCGGTCCGGGCGCCGGTTAACGCCCGTCGACGCCGTGCTGGCGCATGCTGGGCGGCAGTCCAGACAGGAGCTCGACGATGAAGATCCAGGCTGCCGTGACCCGCGCCCAGGGCGCGCCCTTCTCGATCGAGGAGGTCCGGCTGTCCGGGCCCGGTCCGGGCGAGGTGCTGGTCAGGGTGGTGGCGACCGGGGTCTGCCATACCGATGCGGTCGGCCGCGACCTGGCGGTGTCGCCGTACCCGATCGTGCTCGGGCACGAAGGATCGGGGATCGTCGAGCGGGTCGGCGAGGGCGTCGACGACCTGGCGCCCGGCGACCACGTGGTGATGTCGTTCGCCCACTGCGGGCGCTGCGGCAATTGCCTGACCGGACATCCGACGGTGTGCGAGGCCTTCAACGAACTCAACTTCGGGGGGCGGATGGAGGACGGTGGCGCGCGCCTGCACCACGACGACGGCGACCTGTCCACCTTCTTCGGACAGTCCTCGTTCGGCACCTTCGCGGTCGCCCAGGCGCGCAACGTGGTCAAGGTGGACCCGGAGGTGGACATCGCCCTGCTCGGACCGCTGGGCTGCGGCATCCAGACCGGTGCGGGGACCGTGCTCAACCGGCTGAAGCCGGGGTTCGGCAGCTCCATCGCGGTGTTCGGCTGCGGCGCGGTGGGCCTGAGCGCGGTGATGGCGGCCCGGATCGCCGGCTGCCCGCGGATCTTCGCGATCGACGTCCACGACAGCCGGCTGGAGCTGGCGCTCGAGCTCGGCGCCACCCACGCCTTCAACGGCGGCAAGGTGGACGTGGTAGCGGAGATCAAGGCCGCCTCGGAAGGCGGCGTCCATTACGCGGTGGAAACGACGGGCGTCCCGCCGGTGGTGCGCCAGTCGCTCAACGCGCTGCGCCCGCTGGGCACCGCGGCGATCGTGGGCGTGACCCCGAAGATGGAGATCGACGTCCACAACGACCTGATGGCCGAGGGCAAGACCATGGTCGGCGTGATCGAGGGCGACTCGGTGCCGCGTGTGTTCATCCCGCAGCTGGTGGAGTTCCACAAGGTCGGCAGGTTCCCGTTCGACCGCCTGGTGCGCTATTACGAGTTCGACCAGATCGAGCAGGCGTTCGAGGATTCGGCCAGCGGCCGCACGGTCAAGCCGGTGCTGCGGATGCCGGTCGCGGCGGGCTGAGCCCGGCGCGGTCGTTGCCCGCGCTGCCGGCATCCGCGGACGGAGGTGGCAGCCGGATGTCCGAGAGCTTCCAGCGCAGGCCGGTGCGGCTGAGCACGAACACGACCGGTGCGCCACCCTCCATGGGCACGGCAATGGTGAAGCGCGACGGCGACTCGTAGCGTCGCCGTGCGCCGTGCCAGGGGTCGGGGCGCACGGCCGCCCCGGCCTCGGTGCGCGGCGGCGGCAGGCCGCGGGCGCGGTTCCAGACCTTGCGCCCTTCCATGAGCGCGCCCAGGCCCTGGGGGGTCACCATCAGGTCCACCGCGCCGCCCGCCAGTCCGTTGGCGACCGTGGCGCCGAGGCTGCCGAGCAGGCCGGCCTGGCGGTCGATGCCGGCGCTGCGCACGAGGCGCTCGCCGAGCTGCGCCTTGAGGCTGGCGCGCAGCGGCGGGAAGTCGATGTGCCGCGAGAGCGCAACATGGTCCTCGGCGCGGACCGCGTTGCCGATCGCGCGCATCGTCAGCCACGGCCCCGCGGCGACCCAGGCGAGCAGGGCGGCGAAGAGCAGCGCGACGGTCGCGGCCAGGCGGCGCATCAGAACTCCAGGTCCAGCGCGGCGCACAGGTAGTCCATGAACGGGGCCATGGCCTGCAGATCCTTCGCCAGGATCGACAGCAGCCGCGGCCCGGTCATCGTGGCGTCCTCGAGCGGCCGCCAGGCGACGAAATTGCGGTGGCGCAGGTCGTCGATGAACTCGAACTCCGGCGGAAAGCCGCGCGGCGGGCGCACCAGCATCTCGTCGCGGTCGAGGTCGAAGCGGCGCCGGAACGCGGGTGCGTGCGCGGCGGCCTTCCAGCCGCCGGGGTTGTCGAAGATGAACTGGCGGACCCGGCGCTGCACCGGCAGCTCCGGATGCCAGATGCCGCCGCCGAAAAAGCCGTTGCCAGGCTGCAGGTGCAGGTAGAACGAGGGCGCCGGCACCTGGCGGCTGCGCTCGTGGAACAGGCGCGCGCCCTGCCAGGTCTTGTACGGGGTCTTGTCGTTGGAGAAGCGCGTGTCGCGGTGGATGCGGAACAGCGAGCCGCCCACTTTCGCCGGGTCGGAGCGGAAATGCGTGCTCACCCGGGCCAGCGGGACCTGCAGGTCGCCGAGCAGGCGCTGGAACGGCTCGCGCACGTGCGCCTCGTAGTCGGCCTTGTGGGCCTGGAACCAGGCGCGCTCGTTGTGGCGGGCCAGGGCGCGGAGGAACTTCAGGCTCTTGTCGGTGAAGTAGGTACTCATGCCAGCGAGGATTGCAGCTGCCGGCCCCAGCGGTCGAGCTGGTCGAGCAGCGCCAGGCGCTCGGGGTCGGAGGCGTGTTGGCCGCGCAGTGTCGCAATGCGCTCGAAATAGGACGTGAACCCGAATTCGGACAGCCCGCTGCCGTCCGCGAGCCGGTCGCGGCGGTAGCCGTCCCAGCGCTGGCGTTCGGCCGCGTCGAGCGTCCCGGGCCAGTTGCGGGCGCGGTAGCGGAACAGCAGTTCGGGCAGGCGCGGGTCGCGGAAGCCGAAGTCGCGCGCGCCCAGCAGTTGCGGCGGCGTGGAGCGGACCTCGGCGAAGCGGCGACGGTCGGCGTCCTCGAGGAAGCGGTCGTAGAGCGCGCCGTCCGGGTCGGCAGCGGGCAGCTCCGGCTCGCGGGCATACACCTGGCGCAGCTTCTCCGCCAGCGCCGGACCGGCGGCGCGCAGGCGCGCGGCGCGCGACAGGGTGACGCCGGGATCGATCGACAGCCGCGCGAAATCGTCCGCGCGCAGGTGGTCCCAGCGCACGATGGCGGGACAGCGGTTGAGGTGCACTTCCTTGAGCGCGATCCGCGACTGGCCCTCGGGCAGCAGGTCCGAACGCACGTACAGGCGCGCGGCGATGGCGTCGGGGTCCAGGTCGAGCAGTTCGCCCGGGTCCTGGTCGAGGTCGAACACGACCACCCGGCTGTCGATGCGGGGATGGCGCGCGACCGGCGCCACCGCGGCCGCGCACAGGCGCGAGGCCGGGTAGCGCTGCGAGACGTGCAGCACCGGCGTCATCGCCACGGTGTCGAGCAGGCCGGCGACGCGGCGCTTGTCGCGCAGCCGCAGCGCGTACTCCCACAGCCGCGGCTGGGCCTGGCGGAACAGCCGCGCCAGTCCGATCAGCGCCCGCACGTCCGACAGCGCCTCGTGGGCGTCGCCCGTGCGCACGCCGTTGGCGGCGGCCAGGTGTTCGAGCTTGAACGAGGTGCCCTTGCCGTCCTCGCGCGCCGGCCAGGCGATGCCGTCCGGCCGCAGCGCGTGCATCAGGCGCAGCGCGTCGAGCAGGTCCCAGCGGCTGTTGCCGCCGCGCCACTCGCGCTCGTAGGGATCGTGGAAATTGCGGTACAGGCCGAAGCGGATGAACTCGTCGTCGAAGCGCAGCGAGTTGTAGCCCAGCGAGCAGGTCTGCGGCCGCGACATCTCCTCGGCGATGCGGGCGAAGGCCTCGGCCTCGGGCACGCCTTCGGCGAGGGCGCGTTGCGGCGGCAGGCCGGTGACCAGGGTGGCGTCGGGCGAGGGCAGCAGGTCGTCGGCGGGTCGGACCAGGAACTCGACCGGTTCCTCGACCTGCTCCAGCGCCTCGTCGGTGCGGATGGCGGCGAACTGCGCGATCCGCGAGCGGCGCGGGTCGGCGCCGAAAGTTTCCAGGTCGTAGAACAGGAAGGAGGCCGGCATCGGCGCATTGTAGGCGCTGCCGGCGGCCGGGGGCCGTAGGAGCGGCTTCAGCCGCGACCGCACGCGCCGATGGCCCCGGTACCGCTCACTGGATGACGCCGCGGGCCATCGGGCCACCCGTGTGCGCAGAATCCCGGGTCGCGGCTGAAGCCGCTCCTACAGGGGTTCGGGGAGCGCGAGGGAGGTGGTGCGCGCGGTGGAGGCCGCGGCGAGCGGTTCGAGCAGGCGCAGGACTTCGGCGTCGACGGCGGCCCAGTCCACGCCGTCCAGGCGGTCGAGCCCGGCCGTGGCGCGCTGCAGGATGCCGCGCTGCACCTGGCTGCGCGTCAGCGCCACCGAGTACGGGATGCGGGTGAAGCTGACCATGGTGTAGTGCGGGATGAAACGCCCTGGATGGCGTTCCTGCAGCCGCAGTTCGAGCGCGCGCTGCAGGCGGTAGTCGGCGTCGTCCACGCGGTCGCGCATCTCGATGTAGTTCTCCAGCGCCATGTGCTGGATCGCGGCCGCGTCGGGCATGCGCTGCGCGGCGAACGCGGCGTAGGCGGTGGCGAAGTCGGGCGCCGCGTCGAGGTGGCTGGCGAGCGCCACGCAGTCCTCGAAGGCGCAGTTCATGCCCTGGCCGTGGAACGGCACCATCGCGTGCGCGGCATCGCCCAGCAGCACCGCGCGGCCATCCAGGTGCCAGCGCCGCAGGGTCAGGGTGCCCAGCATCCCGGTCGGGTTACGGTCGAAGTCGTCCTCGAGCATGGGGATCAGCGGCAGCGCATCGGGGAACCGGCGCTCGAACAGCCCGACCGCGGCGGCGCCGTCCGGCACCGTCGCGAAGCTGGGCCATGGCCCCTCGTGGGGCAGGAACAGGGTGACGGTGAAAGTGCGCTCCTCGTTGGGCAGCGCGATGCACATGTAGTGGTCGCGCGGCCAGATGTGGAGTGCGTTGGGCTCGATGCGGAAGCTGCCGTGCGGGCCGGGCGGGATCTCCAGTTCCTTGTAGCCGTGGTCGAGCCAGTCGGTGCGCTCGCCGATGTCCACCACTCGCGCCATCTGCGCGCGCAGCGCCGAGCCCGCGCCGTCGGCGCCGATGAGGGTCGTGAACGGTCGCCACTCGTCGTGCCCGTCGCCGACGATGCGCATTGTGCGCGCGTCGAAGTCGACCTCCTCCAGGCGGCGGTCGAAATGCAGCACGGCGCCTTCGGCCTCGGCGGCGTCGATCAGCTCCAGGTTGAGGTCGGCGCGGCTGATCGACCAGATCACCTCGCCGTCGTCGCGTCCGTAGCGCTGCAGTTCGGCCCCGCCGGCGAGCGGATGCACCATGCGCCCGCGCATCATCACAGCGTGGCGCATCACCGCCTCGTCCGCGCCGGCCTGCTGCAGGGCGTGCAGTCCGCGTTCGGCCAGGGCGAGGTTGATCGAGCGACCGCCGGCGTACCCCGATACGCGCGGGTCGCCGCGGCGTTCGAACACCTCGACCCGCCAGCCGCGCCGCGACAGCAGGATCGCGAGCAGGGCGCCCGCGAGTCCGGCGCCGATGATGGTGATGGAACGCTGCCGGTCGGTCTCGGACATGGGGTGCGGCCGTGGGTGGGGACGGGGGGCGGGCCGTGGCCACCGCCCCGCGTACGGGGGCGGCGTGGCGCGGGAGCGGATCGGGCCGCGCTCAGGGATCGGAATGCCCGGCGCGCCAGCGCTCGACCTCGCGGGCGAAGCGCAGCACGTCGGCGTGGGTGTTGTAGAGCGGCGCCGGCGAGATCCGGATCACGTCGGGCTCGCGCCAGTCGCCGAGCACGCCGTGGCGGCACAGGTGCTCGAACAGCGACCGGCCGCGCTCGCGCCCGCCGGCCACGCGCAGCGACAGCTGGCAGCCGCGCCGGGCCGGGTCGCGCGGGGTGACGATCTCGAGCGTGTCGGCCAGGCGCGCGTCGATCAGCGATTCCAGGTAGCCGGTCAGGCGCAGCGACCGTTCCCGCAGCGCGGGCATGCCGGCGCGCGCGAACAGCTCCAGCGAGGCGCGCAGCGGGGCCAGCGCCAGCACCGGCGGGTTGCTCAGCTGCCAGCCTTCCGCGCCCGGGGTGGGGATGAATTCCGGCCCCATCCGGAAGCGGGTGGCGGCTTCGTGGCCCCACCAACCGGCCAGCCGCGGCCGATCGGTGCGGGCATGGCGCTCGTGCACGAAGCAGCCGGCGACCGCGCCCGGGCCGGAGTTGAGGTACTTGTAGTGGCACCACACGGCGAAGTCCGCGCCGCAGTCATGCAGGGCCAGCGGCAGGTTGCCGACCGAGTGGGCGAGGTCGAAGCCCACCTCCGCGCCGGCCGCGTGCGCGAGCCGGGCGATCGCGGCCAGGTCGAAGGCCTGGCCGGTGCGGTACTGCACTCCGGGCCAGAGCACCAGGGCGAGCCGGTCGCGATGTTCGCCGATCGCGCGCTCGATCGCGGCCATCGACACCGTGCCGCCCGGTTCGTCCGGCTGGACCTCGACCAGCGCGCGCGCCGGGTCCAGGCCATGCAGCTTCAGCTGCGACTCCACCGCGTAGCGGTCGGACGGAAAGCTCCCGGCCTCGACCAGGATCGCGTCGCGCCCGGCGCCCGGCCGGTAGAAGCTCGCCATCATCAGGTGCAGGTTGGCGGTGAGCGTGTTCATCGCCACCACCTCGACCGGCAGCGCGCCGACGACCTCCGCCAGCGGTTCGCGCACCAGCTCGTGGTAGGTCATCCACTGCGCCGGCGGGGCGAAGTGGCCCTCGACCGCCTGGTCGGCCCACTTGCCGAGCACCTCGTCGATGAAGTGGCGCGCGCGGCGCGGCTGCAGGCCCAGCGAATTGCCGCAGAAGTAGGCCTGCTCGCCGTCGCCGTGGCGCGGGACCAGGAATTCTCCGCGCAGGCTGGGCAGGGGATCGGCCGCGTCCAGCGCGCGGGCGTGCGCCTCGGAGTACAGGTCGTTCATGGCCCCATTGTAGGAGCCGCGGCCGGCCCGATGGGGCCGGCGGAGCCCGGGCGTCCGCGCCCGCGGAAGGGCGCGTTCAGGTGATGTCGGCCCGGGAGTCGGCCTGCATCTCGTAGCGGTTGGGGCGCGGGTTGAGATGGCCGCAGGCCCGGCAGGTGCGCAGCGCGTCGGAACGGTAGAAGGTCTCGAACACGCGGAAGAAGTCGCGCTCGATGTCCTCGAGGTGGAAGAACTCCTCGTAGAGCTTGTGGTTGCACAGCTCGCAGAACCACATCAGGCCGTCGTCCTCGTGGGCCAGGCGCCGGCGCTCGATCACCAACCCGATCGACCCCTCCGCCCGCTGCGGCGAGTGCGGCACCCGTGGCGGCAGCAGGAACACCTCGCCGGCGCGGATCGGGATGTCGCGCGGGCGGCCGTCCTCCTGGATCCGCAGCACCATCTCGCCCTCGAGCTGGTAGAACCACTCCGGGCCTTCCTCCCAGTGGTAGTCGGTGCGCGCGTTCGGGCCGCCGACCACCATCACGATGAACTCGCCATCGTAGATGCACTTGTTGCCGACCGGCGGCCTGAGCAGGTGGCGGTGGTCCTCGATCCACTGCCGGAAGTCGAGCGGTGCGGGAATCATGACGGCTCCTGGCCCGCGCACGGGCCCGATGACGTGGGGAAGGCCGGCGCCGCGGGGTGCCGCATCAGCGGTCCTCGCGGTCGGCGCGGATGCGCTCGAGCGCAGGGCCATACTGCCCGGCCAGCGCCGCCTCGCTGTCGATGTCGAGGCCCAGGTCGTGGACGCGGCCGTCGCGCAGGGTGTACACCCAGCCGTACACGTGCACCGACTGGCCGCGCGACCAGGCGTCGCGCACGATCGTGGTCTCGCAGACGTTCGCGACCTGCTCGAGCACGTTGAGCTCGCACAGCCGGTCGTGCCGAAGCCCGTGTTCCTCGATCCCGGCCAGCACGCCGGCGTGGCGGTTGGCCACGTCCTTCACGTGGCGGATCCAGTTGTCCGCCAGGCCCACCCGCTGGCCGTCGAGCGCGGCCAGCACGCCGCCGCAGCCGTAGTGGCCGACCACCAGGATGTGCTCGACCTTGAGCACGTCCACCGCGAACTGGATCACCGACAGGCAGTTGAGGTCGGTGTGCACCACCACGTTGGCGATGTTGCGGTGGACGAACACCTCGCCCGGGGCCATGTCCACGATCTGGTTGGCGGGCACGCGCGAGTCCGAGCAGCCGATCCAGAGGAACTTGGGCCGCTGGATCCCGGACAGGCGCTGGAAGAAGGTCGGATCCTCGGCCTCGATCCGCGAGGCCCAGGCTTCGTTCTTTTCCAGCAGTTCGACCAGTCGGCTCATCGCGGGTCCGGCGGGGGCGGGCGGGCATTATCGCAAAGCGGCGTCAAGACCTCGCGGGGTCGCGCGGACCGGCCGGGCCGGATGCGGATGGTTGCGCCTGCATCCGTGCGCGCTCAGCGCTGGCAGCCCGGGCAGGCGTACATCCGCCGTCCGGCGCTGGCGGTGCGCACGATCGGCGTGCCGCAGCGGTGGCAGGGCTGGCCCTCGCGATCGAACACGTGGAAGCGGAAGCCCTCGCCGTCGGCGACCAGGTAATCGCGGCGCATCCCGCGCGCCGGGGCGATGCCGCGGGTGCGGTAGCTGCGGCGCGGCACGTCGAGCAGGGCCCGGGCCAGCTTCGCGCGCGCGTCGTCGTCGAGGTCGACCGGCCGCCGGCCCGGCGCGATGCCGGCCTCGAAAAGGGTTTCGGCGCGCAGGTAGTTGCCCATGCCGGCGAGGAATCCCTGGTCGAGCAGCAGCGCGTCGAGGGTGCGGCGCGCGAAGCGCGGGTCGCGCAGGCGCGCCTCCACCGCAGCGGCGTCCAGCGCCGGGTCGAGCACGTCGGGTCCGAGCCCGGCGAGGAAGGGATGGCGGGCGAGGTCTTCGTTGCGCCACATCGAAATGTCCGAGGCCGAGTACAGCAGGATCGCGCGCTCCGCCGTTTCCAGCGCGACCCGCAGCACGCGCGTGGTCTCCGGCCGCTCGCCCGCGGCGCACACCTTCCAGACGCCGTAGAGCTGGTTGTGGCTGTAGAGGGTCCAGCCGTGGTCGAAGCGGGTCAGCAGGGCCTTGCCGCGCGCCTCGACGGCGACAATATGCCGGCCCGGCAGCCCCTGTGCGTGGCGACGAAGCGCGGGCAGGCCGAACCAGGCCGAAACCAGCGGGCGTCCGGCCACGGCCTCGGCCAGGCGGTCGGCGGTGCGGCGGATCTCGGGGCCTTCGGGCATGGGCGTGGGAGGACGAGGCGCGCGACCGGCTCAATCGCCGCTGCCGCCCTCCAGTTGTCCGCGCATCAGTGCCGCCACGGCCTGGCTGCGGGGCGCGCCGAGCCGGTCGAGCGCATCGGCGACCGCGCGCCGGTTGCCCGGCGGGTGGTTCTGGCCGAGCTTGAACTTGAGTTCGATGCGCGTGGCCTCGAACCGGAAACCCACGATGCCCCGAAGCTGGCGACGATGTTCGTCGCGTTCGGGCTCGAAGCGCCACGACTGGCCGACCGTCGCCTCGAAGCGGTCGCCGGTGCGGGCGACCAGGTCGGCCAGCGAGGCCTCGTCCCCGAACACCTCGAGCGTGCCGGAGAGGTGGGCCACGGCGTAGTTCCAGGTGGGCACGCGCGCCGCCGGCTCCTTGTCCGGATACCAGCCCGGCGAGACGTAGGCATGCGGGCCATGCACGATCGCGAGCGCGTGGCCGCGGTGGCGCGACTGCGGGTTCGGGCGCGCCCAGTGGCCTTCGAGGCGCACCCGGTCGCCGTCGCGCCGGTACAGCACGGGCAGGTGGCTGGCGAACGGCGCGCCGTCGGCGTCGACCGTAACCAGGGTCACGAAGGGATCGGCCTCGACCAGCGCGTCGAGCCGCGCGAGGTCGGTTTCGGCGAAGGCGGCAGGGGTGTACATGGGCGCATCCTACGGCACCGCCGCCGGACGCGGTGGCGCGTGCTCAGGCGCGGCCGCCCAGCGACTGGACCATGCGCCCGCGCAGCGCGGACTCGTCGTCTCCGGCCGGTGGCGCGACCTCGTCGAGCGAGAAGCCGCGTTCGAGCGCGTCCGCCTCGTCCAGCCCGTCGAAGGCGACGAACTCCGCGTCCATCAACATCGAGCGCGCGGTGTCCTCGCTGTCGTACACGAGGGTATTGCCGTCGCTGTCGAACACCTCGGCGGTGCCGGCCTCGCGCACGCGCAGCCGCGCCCAGACCAGGGTGCGGCCAAGCGTGGCCAGCCACCACTGCTCGGACACGTGCCGGGGCCCTTGTTCCGCGTCGTTCATCGCATCGTCTCCGACCACAGCCACAGCAGGCCCGACATCCCCAGCGCCGCCAGGATCACGATCGCCGACACCCGGGCCGGCGTGGCGAGGCCGGTGAACCGCGCGTCGGGCACCTCGCGGTAGCCGCCGCCCAGCAGCCAGGACAGCGCCCGCGGCGAGAGGAAGGCGCCGTCGCCCAGGCGCGCGCGCACCTCCGGATGGCGGTCGCGCAGGTGCACCAGGGCCAGCGGCCAGAAGATCACGAACGCGGTCAGGCCGCCGATCGCCACGCCGACGAAGCACAGGGCCAGGAACAGGATCATGCCGCCCCCACGCCGTTGCCAGCCGCCACGCCGTCAGTACTCCGCATTGCCCGGCGCGCGCGGGTAGGGGATCGCGTCGCGGATGTTCGCCAGCCCGCACACGTAAACGATCAGGCGCTCGAAGCCCAGGCCGAAACCGGCGTGCGGCACGGTGCCGTAGCGGCGCAGGTCGCGGTACCAGTCGTAGTGCTCGCGCTCCAGGCCGAACTGGTCCATGCGCGCGTCGAGCACGTCCAGCCGCTCCTCGCGCTGGCTGCCGCCGATGATCTCGCCGATGCCCGGCGCCAGCACGTCCATCGCGGCGACGGTCTTCCCGTCGTCGTTCAGGCGCATGTAGAAGGCCTTGATGTGCTCGGGGTAGTTGGTCACCACCACCGGGCGGCCGACGTGCTTCTCGGTCAGCCAGCGCTCGTGCTCGGTCTGCAGGTCCAGGCCCCACTCGACCGGGAAGTCGAACTTCTCGCCCGACTTCTGCAGCAGCGACACCGCCTCGGTGTACTCGATCCGCTCGAACGGCGCATTGATGAACGCCTCCAGGCGCGTGATCGCGTCCTTCTGCATGCGCTCGGCGATGAACGCCATGTCGTCGCCGCGCTCGTCGAGCACCGCGCGGAACATGTACTTGAGGAACTCCTCGGCCACGCGCGCGTCCTCGGCGAGGTCGGCGAACGCGATCTCCGGCTCGATCATCCAGAACTCGGCCAGGTGGCGGGTGGTGTGCGAGTTCTCGGCGCGGAAGGTCGGGCCGAAGGTGTAGACCTTGCCCATCGACAGCGCGAACGCCTCGACGTTGAGCTGGCCGGAGACCGACAGGAACACTTCCTTGCCGAAGAAGTCGCGCGAGAAGTCCACCGCGCCGTGCTCGTCGCGCGGCAGGTTGGCCAGGTCCAGGGTCGAGACCCGGAACATCTGCCCGGCGCCCTCGGCGTCGGAGGTGGTAATGATCGGGGTGTTGATCCAGTAGAAGCCGTTCTCGTGGAAGTAGCGGTGCGCGGCCTGGGCCAGGCAGTGGCGGATCCGGGTCACGGCGCCGAACAGGTTGGTGCGCGGGCGCAGGTGCGCGACCTCGCGCAGGAACTCCAGCGAGTGCGGCTTGGGCTGGATCGGGTAGGTCTCGGGATCGTCCACCCAGCCCACGACCTCGATCCTCGTGGCCTGGATCTCGAAGCTCTGGCCCTTGCCCTCTGACGGCACCAGGGTGCCGGTGGCCACGACCGCGCAACCGGAGGTCAGGCGCCTGACCTCGGACTCGTAGTTGGGGAGCGTGGCCGGCGCCACCACCTGGATCGGCGCGAAGCACGACCCGTCGCTGACGTTGACGAAGCTCAGTCCCGCCTTGGAATCGCGCCGGGTGCGTACCCAGCCACGCACGGTGACTTCGCCGCCGGCGGGGATCCTGCCCGCGAGCGCGTGTTCGACGCTGGAAACCGTCATGCCTTGGGGTCCTGCGAGGGGCCGATGGGTGGAACGCACAGTCTAACGCGCGCGACCGCCGCCTCATGCCGGTTTCAGGCGCGGCGGGCTAGAATCCCGTGCATGGCCATCAAGCTCACTCCCGCCGCCCTGGAACGCGTCCGCAGGTTCCTCGCCACCGAGCCCGGTGCGCTGGGCCTGCGCTTCGGCGTCGAGCGCACCGGATGCTCGGGCTGGGGCTACGTGGTGGACATCGCCCGCGAGGCGCGCGAGGGGGATTCGGTGACCGAGCAGGACGGGGTCCGGATCCACGTCGACCCGGACAGCCTGCCGATGGTGGACGGCACCACGATCGACTTCGTGCGCCGGGGCCTGAACCACGAGTTCGTGTTCGACAACCCCAACGCGGCCGCCGCCTGCGGCTGCGGCGAGAGCTTCACCACGGACGCCGGCAAGGCGGCCTGAGGCCGCCGGGCGGCATGCCCGCCGCCGCCGGGGGGGGCGGCCGGCCTTCCGGGCACCCGGACGGGAAGGGTCCGGCCGGCGTCTTGCCCGCAAGTCATTGATCCGTCATAATGCGCGGCTCCCTGCGGCCTTGCCGCCCGGGAGCCCTTGCTCCACCGCGTCCATCCCGGGCGTCGGGGGGCTGTCCGGATCCGCCCGCGAGGGCGACCGAATACCCGAAAGGAACCTCCATGCGTCATTACGAAATCGTGTTCCTGGTCCATCCGGACCAGAGCGAACAGGTGCCGGCGATGATCGAGCGTTACAAGACGCTGATCGAGAACGGCAACGGCAAGGTCCACCGGCTCGAGGACTGGGGGCGCCGCCAGCTGGCCTACCCGATCCAGAACCTGGTCAAGGCCCACTACGTGCTGCTCAACATCGAGGCCGCCCAGGACGTGCTGAACGAGCTCGTCGAGGGCTTCCGCTTCAACGACGCGATCCTGCGCCACCTGGTCATCCGCCGCGACAAGGCCGAGACCGAGCAGTCGCTGATCATGAAGAACAAGGACGAGAAGGGCGACAAGCCCGACCGTAACGAGCGCCGTCGTCGCGACGACGAGGAAACCCCGTCCACCGATGGCGACAGCGCCAAGGCCGAACAGGCCGAGCCGTCCGCCGCCGCCTGAGGAGCACACACATGTCCAAGTTCTTCCGCCGTCGCAAGTACTGCAAGTTCACCGCCGAGGGCGTGCAGGAGGTCGATTACAAGGACCTCAACACCCTGCGCCAGAACCTCACCGAGAACGGGAAGATCGTGCCGAGCCGCATCACCGGCACCAAGTCGCGCTACCAGCGCCAGCTGGCGACCGCGGTGAAGCGCGCCCGCTACCTCGCGCTGATCCCGTACACCGACAACCACAACATCTGACCGGGCCATCCCCCGGGCGGGCGCGCCACCCGGTGGCGGCGCCGCGGCCCCGGGGCGCCGGCAGCGGCCGCCCCGCACCGCGGGGCCGGCCGACCCGATCCGTCCGATTCGGACAGCAACCGTTGCGGCGCGCCAGCGTCGCTAACGAATACGGAGACATCCCATGGAACTGATCCTGCTCCAGCGCGTCACCAACCTCGGCAACCTCGGCGACAAGGTCACCGTCAAGCCGGGCTACGGGCGCAACTACCTGGTGCCGCAGGGCAAGGCCGTCCCGGCCACCCCCGCCAACATCGCCGAGTTCGAGGCGCGCCGCGCCGAGTACGAGGCCAAGGCCCAGGCGATCGCCGACGAGGCCCAGGCGCGCCTGGCCAAGATCGACGGCGCGAGCGTCACCATCTACGCCAACGCCTCCACCGAGGGCAAGCTGTACGGTTCGGTCGGCCCGCGCGACATCGCCGAGGCCCTGACCAAGAACGGACTGCCGGTCGAGAAGTCCGAGGTCGTGATGGGCGAGGGCCCGCTGCGCAACACCGGCGAGTACGAGGTCACCGTGCACCTGCACGCGGACGTCGAGGCGACCGTCAAGGTCATCGTCGAGGCCGAGCCGGCCTGATCCCGGCCAGCGGCTGGATGTTCGACAGGACAGGCGCCCCGGGGCGCCTGTCCTTTTTCGTGCCGGCGGCAGCGGGACCGGCCGCCTCGCCGGCCTAGAGCCGGTGCTCCTGCATCAGCCGGTACAGGCGCAGGCGCAGCCGCAGCAGCGGCTGGGAAATCCGCTTCGGGATGTGCACGGTGCCGCGGCGGTGCCGGATCGGGCCGCTGGCGGCCTCGCCCGCCACCTCGGCCGGGGCCGACGTGGTGCGGATGTCCGACAGGGCCGGCTGCGGGGCCTGGCGCACCGGCTGGCGGACCGGCTCGGGCGCGACCGCTCGCGGCGCCGCCGAGGCCGAGGCCGAGGCGAACAGGCCCAGCGGCGTGTAGTTGCCGAAGCCGGGAAACACCTGGTCGACCGCGGCGTGGCCCATGCGCTTCTGCAGCAGTTCGGCGAACACCCGGCGGTAGTCGGTGGTGACCGGGATGTCGCCGAAGTAGGGCGACAGGGTCTCGGGATGCAGCCCCGCCCAGGTGCCGTAGAAGCGGCCGCCGTTCACCGGGCCGCCGAGGACGAGCAGGGGGTTGCCGTAACCGTGGTCGGTGCCGCCGCTCCCGTTCTCGCGCACGCGCCGGCCGAACTCCGACTGCACCACCACCGTGACCCGTGCCATCTCGCCGGTCCGGGTGAGTTCGCCGTAGAACGCGGCCAGCGCCGCCGACAGTTCGGCCACGCGGTCGCGGTAGTAGCCGCCGCCGTCGTTGCCCTGGCTCTCGTGGGTGTCCCAGCCGCCCACGTCCAGCGCCGCGTAGCGCAGGCCCAGGTCGAAGCGGATCGACTGCGCCACGGTCCACAGCTGGCGGGCGAAGTTGGTGCTCGGCCAGCCGTCGGGCAGGGTGGCGGTGTAGGCCTGCTGGGCGACCGTGCGCAGCGCGGCATCGGCGGCGCGGCCGGCGTGCTCGATGCCGACGTTGCCCTGCCACAGGCTGGCGAGGG
>Ga0207873_1000822_pt1 | contig 32443 bp, 25 predicted proteins | sample BGWIniCompost_FD_187373 | JGI IMG/M metagenome (GOLD analysis project Ga0207873, IMG submission 187373) | Cellulose adapted compost microbial communities from Newby Island Compost Facility, Milpitas, CA, USA - BGW Initial Compost (SPAdes)... ... | reverse complement strand
GCGCCACCTTGCATAGCTGGTCGTTTTCCCAACTCCGTTCGTTTATCGAGTACAAGGCCGCGCTGGCAGGCGTGCCAGTGGTCGCGGTAGACCCGCGCAACACCTCGCGCACCTGTCCGGCCTGTGGCTGTGTCGATAAGCGCAATCGTCCCTCTCAAAGCAAGTTCTCCTGTATCGAGTGTGGCTGCGTCGGCCACGCCGATCACTTCGCGGCGGTTGAAATATCCCGCCGGGCCGCTGTCAACCGGCCAATCGTAGGCAGTACCGCCTAGCGGTATCGACTTACAAGCTCCTGGCTTTAGCCGGGGGTAGTTGACTCTCACGACGCCTGTCGATCAGTCTTGTGGCGGCGTTCATCCTCGTTGTGATTATGGGCGTAGCCTTGACCGCTGCACAGGACCTGATTCACCCGGACGGGCGGCTCAACCAGATCGCGCACTTCGGCGGTGACGCCTTCTACTGCGTTGACGCCGACAAAAACCCCACCAACGATCTGGAGGCCTTTGAGGAAGATGGCGGCTTCCTGCTGCTGGACGCCAACGGCCAGGAACTGTGGTTCGTTGCCGCTGCAGACGTGGCGGAAGCGGTGGCCACGCTTGAAGCTGACAGCGAGCCGGTCCTCATCGCGTCCGGTCAGGGCAGCTACGGCCCGGTCGAACTCTACGTCTACCTCGCTGGCGATGAGCCTGAATTTGTCTTCATCGGCTACGACGAGCACGGCAAGTCCAACAGCCTGACGTTCCGTGGTTGCTCGCCGGTTGGCCCGGGCCCCGACCCCGACCAGCCGGAGGCAGCGGAAGATCCGACACCGACTGCGACGCCGTTTCCGGTAGCATAAGCAACTGAATAATCGAGGGCCTGAGCAAATTGCTCAGGCCCTGATTTTCCCCACACAGGTTAAATGCGATAGACCTTCGACGCCGTGCCGCCGAGCACGGCGTTGATTTCCCCGCTGGAACGGCCTTCCAACGCGTCATTTATCCCTAGCCAGATGGCCTGATAAGAACCGGCCAGCGTGGAAACTGGCCAGCCACTGCCAAACATCAGGCGATCTGCCCCGAAGGCGTCGAACGCGACATCGACGTAGGGCTTGAGCGTGGCGGATGTCCACGTTTCCCAGTCCGCATACAGCGGCAGGCCGGACAGTTTGGCATACACGCGCTCGTGCTCGGCGGCCTCGCGAAGCTGGATTTCCCATGGCGTCAGGTTACCAGCGCGAATCGGCGGCTGGCCCAGATCGTCAATCACGATGGTCAGGTCGGGCACGGCTTTCGCCACTTCGGAAACCAGCCGCAGATATTCGGGAAAACCCCCGGAAAACTCGAAGAGCTGGCGCTTGCTGGCCAGCAGCTTCAGCGATTCGAGCACGACAGGCTGCAAGACCCACTCGACGTTCGTCTCCAGATTCAGCAGATGGCGCACGCCGCGAAATTTCGGGTGTTGCGAGTACATATCAATGCGCTTCTCCACCTCTTCGGGGATCATCAGATCGACCCACCCGACGACCGCGCCGATCCAGTCGGTCGCATCGGCGACGCGCAACATGTAGGCCGTATCCTCATACGAATTGGCGCTTTGCACCAGCACGGTGCGATCAATGCCGGCGGCACGAAGCTGCGGCGCGAGGTCCTCAGGTTCAAACGACCTGTAGAGCGGCCCAAGCTCGGCTGTTAGCCAGGGATATTCGACTTCATGCATGTTCCACAGGTGTTGGTGCGCGTCAATCCGTGCCATGCCTGCTCCTCTCATGAGTAGCAGCGACAATGCGCGCTTTTCGCTCCGCCGTCGCGCTGCTTGTGGCCGACCTGCCCGCACCTATTATAAGGTGGAATGTAATAAAATAACCAGTGCGTTACGGGCGCTGGTTTCGAAGTGACCGCGCGGGAAACTCGCTGCTTATGAAAAATGAGGGAAACGCCGGGGATAGATCGAAGCGCCCGCGCCTCTTGCTTCGTAGCTTACGGCAGGAGACGCGGGCTGGTGTTTATTTCGCCGGTTCGTCGCACGGCAGGCTTGCGCGCCGGAACGTGCCGGTTTCCCGCACGATAGGCCGCATTTCGTTCGTCATCAGCACCAGATCAGTCGCCCGGCGGATGCGCGTTTGGCGATACGGCGGACGGTCTGTGCGGGTCAGCGCTACCCAGTTGGCGCTGGCCCGCCGCCACCCAGCAATGCCTGCGCTCAGCCACTGGCGAAACCGGGCGATCGGGGAGACGTGAAAGCGCGTCTCGCGGGCCAATACTGCCAGGCGTTCCATCTCGGCTTCGCGCAGCAGGTCGCGGGCGCGCGCCCGCGATACATTTTCGATTTCATATAGATTATGCAAATCCATGAAGAAGCCCTCCTCCTGCGCGATAGTTCAGAGTTCGACTTCGATTTCAACCGTAGCGCGGGTTGCCGATGAGACAACCGCGTGATCCCGACGCCGGGATAGAAGCGCGAGCGCTTCTCCAGCCTGAATGATGTAATCGCGCCCGGCAAAGGTTGCCCAGGCTTCGCCGCGTACCACCCGCAGCCAGCGCGCTGCATGGGGAAGATGCGCGTAGTTCTTGCCACGCAGCGTTAGCCTGTGCCGCACCGGCTCGTCGTCAACAACAGCATCGCCACTGGCAGCGCCGGTCGCCGCCAATTCTGGTGTTGTGTCGTCATTCTGGCGCATGGCGTTCCTGGCCTCCATACTCACCCATCACCGTGTAGTCTAGGCATTCAACGCATAGACAGCGCAGAGGAAACGCAAATCCGCCAGACATTCCTGCCTGTGATGGTAAAATTCTGCTAGAATGTGTCGCCAGGTTGTAACCGCGCGGTTCGCCCCGCGCCTGATACGGATGAGGACACGAACGTGGATACCAGTCGACTTGAAAAGCTGCCGGTCATCTCCTGGGCCGTCGGCCACCCGCGAATTGCGGCCTGGATCGTGTTGTCGCTGGGCATGATCATTCTGCTGGTGATTGAAGCGCGTGAGGTGGGTCTGCTGGCAACCCAGTGGCTGGCGCTCATCGTCGCCTGCGTACTGGTCGCGGGGGCCTGTGTATGGATCATTAGCTGGGAAGGCGACGATGAAACCGACGACGACCTGACCGGTGAGGCGGCTGTCAAAGACGACAGCGCGACCACGCGCGGCTAGCCTACCCCCACCCCTTCCGACAGCGAATACAAAACCTCTCCACCTGCCCGGCAGCAAGCCCGGCGTGTGGAGAGGTTTTCATGTTAGGGAATTGCCCGGCTAGCGAATCTTCAATTCGCCGATGCCGCCGTCGTAACGGATATTGATCTGCCGTGTAGCGGTTTCGTAGTTCGGCGACTGCCAGACGCCTTTGCCACCAATCGCCGACCGGCTGCCGCTTACCTGTATGAACGACGACGGCACGTTTATGTTGCCCAGTCCAATTCTGGCTTCCAGCCGCACCGCCGCGCCGGGGGCCACGCGGATTTCGGTTTCGCCGACGCCGCCCTTGATGACCGCATTCATCGCCGTGTTTTCGCCGATCCGCAGCTCGATTTCTCCCGTGCCGGCGCGCAATTGCAGATCGATGTTGCTGTTCGGCGGCACATTGACTTCGATCTCACCGATGCCGCCGTTGATGACCGCCGGCAGGATGCTGTCGGTCTGCGGCAGATGCACTTCCATCTCGCCCGTACCGCCATGAATCTCCAGCTTTGTCAGTTGCATCTGGCTCAGGCTGTAGACCGATCTGCCCACGCCGCTGTAAATGTCCAGTTCCAGCGGGATGTTGGGCGTCAGCGCCACATTCCAGCGCAGTTTGCCACCGCTGCCAAACCAGCCCGCAATCCCGCGCACCCAGTCGGCGGCAGCGCTGCGCTGGCTGAGCGTGACGTCCTTCTCCGTATCGCCGATGACGGCAAAGTCGATTTCGCCAACGTGCGTGATTTCAGCATCAATCAGCGCGTCATCCGTCGCGGCGTAGACGGCGGTTTCACCTACCGGCGTGTCGAGACGAACACGTGCTGCCGCGGCATTGCCGACGATTTCGGTGAAGCGCTCGGTCTTGATAGCCTCTTCATCGCCGGCCACCCCTAGCGACTGCACAAACTCGCTGATGCGGTCGCCAAGCTCCGCGAACGAGAACGACCACTCGGTCTTGTAGGTTGTGTTCTTGCGTTTCTCCTCGGCCATGTCATGTTTCCTTTCGAGTTAGCGTTGTGCAATTGCCGTGCGGTGGCTTCACCCGGCAAACCTAACGAATGTTCAGGCTGCCGGTTCCACCGTGGAAAATGATCTCGATCTGGCGTTCTGCCGTGTCGAAACCGGCGGTCTGCCACACGCCTTCGTCGCCAATGAAGCGGCTTTCCTCACCGCTCACGCGCGTCCAGCCGCGTGGCACGTTGATCGACCCGGTTCCGACCGAGCCGCTCACCCGCACCGCCGCGCCATCCGGCACATCAATGGCGGTGCTGCCGGTTCCGGTGTTCACACGCAGCGTTACGGCGGCACGATCGGGAATGGCGACGTTGATACTTCCCGTTCCGGAATCAAGCAGCACTTCATAGGGCGTCTCCAGAGCAGGTAAAGCAACGGTAATCGAGCCGGTACCCCCGTGAACCTCCAGACTGTTGAGCATCACATCGGCAAGCTGAAGCTCGGACGATCCGGTTCCGGTGTTCACGATCAGGTCAACCGGAACCCCCGTATTGAGCCCCAGTTCCCAGTCGGCTTCGTCTTCATCGGTGAAAAGGTTGAAGAAGAAGGAGCTAGTGCGCTCGAATTCATTGTGCAGGTTCACAAAGCGCCGGCCATCTTCGTCGCCGATGGCGATGTCCAGCCTGCCGAAATAGTTCACCTCGCCTTCCAGCAGCTTGTCCGGGTCAGTGGACGGAGTGACGCGCAGGCTGCCAACGGCAACATCAAGCTGGATTTCGGCGCTTTCAGCGTCATCCAGAGGAATGTCGATGGTTTCGGTCTGCGCTTGCTGAGCCTGCACAAGGCCAAGCGAAGGCCCCGCCAGCACCAGCGCGACGATCAATGCCACCGCGCCAACGCCGATTAGCGTCGACAGAGCGGGCGAACGGCGGCCTAACAGGAGTTCCAGCCCAATGGCGATGAGAATCACGGGCCAGAAGCGGAAGAGTACCGAAAGGTGCGCGCCGGTAATGACATTGGCCTGAGCAAGCAGCCAAATCACGCCAGCGCCGATCAGAATGGCCGGCCAGATCGATAAGCCAGTACGATGCGGTCGTGTTTCCTGCATGGCGTCAACTCCCCCGGATATTACGGGCTACTGGTATTTACGCAGCCAGTGGGGAAAAGTTGCGACGCCGGTTTTCAATGCCTGCAAACGCCGGCTCAGTTCGCCGGGGCGCAGCCGGGAGGGCCTTCAGGAGGATAGGTCCACGTCTGGCGCACGGACTCGTCGGCGGTCATGGCGCGAAACTCGTTGTAGGTCGTCAGCAGAGTGCGGCAGTCGCCGAGAATTTCGGCAGCCTGCCCCTGCAAATACCAGCATTCAAAGCGCCGCTCGCTGACCGGGACGCCCTGAATGACCTGCAGGGTCGAACAGCGGTGCAGGCTGTCACGCGCGGCAGCGAAATTGCCCTGCAGGAAATACTCGCGCCCCAGTTGGTACCAGCCATCCGGCCAGCTTGGCGCAAGCTGGGTCACTTCCTGACAGTAATGCAGCGCGGCTTCGCGCTCGCGCATGGTACTGGAAAGCTCGCACAGACGGAAACGCGCCTTGACGTTATCGCCGTCGAACGTCAACACCTGATAGTAAGCCTGTGTTGCCATGTCGGCATTGCCGAGCTGAAGGGCAAACAGCGCCTTCTCGAAATAGAGCGGCAGCAGGCGCGGGTTAAGCTGGATGGCCCGGTCAACGGTGTCGATGGCCGTTTGATAATCGGCAACATTGCTGTAACTGAGCGCTGCCGCCCGCAGCGCGTCCACGGCCCACCCGCGGCCCTCGACGGCGCGCTGGCTCTCGCGCATGGCGATTTCGAAGCTGCCGACGCTACCATAGGCCAGCGACATGGCGGTGCGGGCCAGCGCATGATCCGGGTCGATGTCCAGCGCGCGCTGGGCCACTTCCGCCGCTGCCGCCGGGTTCCCCCCCGCGGTGAGCGCGAACGCATGGACAGCCAGCAGGTCCGGATTGCCGGAAACGCGCGTGACGACTTCCGATGTCAATTCCAGCGCGGACTGGCGGTCAACGGCGCGGTTATAATCGCTGTAGCTGCGATAGATCAGCGCCCGCGCAAGCAGGACGACAGCCTCCGGCTGGTCCGGTTCCTCGCTCAGAATATCCCGGCTGATCTGAACGGCACTGTCCAGATCTCCCCGGTTAAACGCCTGCAGCGCTGCCGCCAGACGATCATTGATCGTGCTGCCTCCCGGCGGCGCGGCGAGGCCGTTGGCAAGCCGGGTTTGAAGCCAGTTCCACGAAAGCATACCAACGCCGACCAGTATGCCCAGCAGGATGGCAGACGGCAGGCATCCCGTTTTCCGGCGGCGACGATTGCGAAAACTGAGACGAGAGTTATAGCGCTGCACACGCATGGATTTTTGCCGGTTGTGTTTGGAGAAGGAGCAACAAGTACCCGCCAATTATTACACACTCGGCGTCAAAACCACATGAATCGTCCTCGTATTTTCCTCACATCATTTCGTTTGCCGCCGGCTTTCGCCGTATAACAGGCGTCACGCCAGAGTCTTATCGGTTTCTAAAAACCATACGAGCGCCGGTTTTCTATAATGCGGTCATCGGTGGCTGAAGTTGGGAGATGATTTGATGACCGGACGACGACTGATTTTGTTCCTAGTTCTGGTGTTCGTTCCCACCCTCGCGCTTGCTCAGGAGCCGACCGAGGAAGCCACACCGTCGATGCTGGAACCGGGGCCGGACTTCATCACGCTGGCCGATCCCGGCCTGATGCCGGAGGGGATTGAATATGACGCCGAGCGCGATGTCTTTCTTGTCGGCTCGCTCAGCCGTGGCAACGTCAACCGCGTAACCCTCGACGGCGAGATTACGGAACTGGGGAACAGCGAGCAGGCGGCCTCGATTGTCGGTCTTGAAGTCGATGAGGCGCGCGGGCGCTTGCTGGCAGCCGCCAACAATCAGGCGGAAGGGACGACAGGACTGGCGATCTTTGATCTTGAGACCGGCGAGCAAGTGGCCTACGTCGATCTCTCGGCGCTCATACCGGACGCCGAAGGCTATTTTGCGAACGACGTCGCAGTCGATGCCGACGGCAATGCTTACGTTACCGACAGCGCGAACGGCGCGATTTATCTGGTGGATGCCGAGGGCAATCCTTCGATCTTCCTGATGGACGAGAGTTTTGTCGGGCAGTTCATTGTCAATGGCATCGCCTATCATCCTGACGGGTATCTGGTCGCCGTTCGCAGTCCGGGCCTGATCAAAATCCCGTTGGACGCGCCGGAGAGCTTCACAGCGATCGAATCGCAAGACGAACTGGCCCCCGGCGACGGCCTGATCTTCCTCGATGATGACACGCTGATTCTGGTTTCAAGTCAGGAGAACCGTGTGTTGCGCCTGGAAAGCAGCGACGATTTTGCCACCGTTTCGGTGAGCGGCGAATTCTGGGCGCTGCCAGACTCATCGACAACAGCGGCGATTCGCGGCGACGAAATCTACATCGTCTACGCCAAATTCGGCCAGCAGAATGTCGAAAACTACGCCATTCAGAAGGTTGTGTTCGAGGAAATAGCCGGATAATCGCAGATGCCTATCTGATGAGGTAATCCCCGCAGGGCCGGCATGTCCGGCCCTGTCCCCGCTGTCGCCTGCTCGCCCATCTGCTCGATGACTCAGACGAACCTCCGCGCCGAGGCCAGCGCGGGATGCGTTACAATATACGTCATTTGAGCAACGGCCATGAAACGAGATGGATCGAGCGCGACATGATTACGGTAGCCGACGCCCTCAGCCTGAACGAACTCAACGGCGCGCGCGTGGTTGCCGGTAATGCCGGCCTCAACCGCCCCGTGTCCTGGGTCCATGTTGTCAGTGTCCCGGACGCAGCCGAGTGGTTGAACGGCGGCGAACTGGTGTTGACAACCGGCAACAACCTGCCGCCGGATGCTGAAGCGCAGCAGCGCTACGTGCAGGCGCTGGCAGACAAGGGTGTCGCCGGGCTGGCGCTGGCCGTGGGCCGCTACATCAGCGCTGCGCCCGAACATATGCGTGCGGTTGCCGAACAAAACAATTTTCCGCTGATCGAAATCCCATTTCAGTCGCGCTTTATCGACATCGCCCGACAGGTCAACGAGCGTATCAGCCAGCAGGCGCTGGCGACGCTGGAACGGGCGCTGACCATCCATCGCGTTCTGACGCAGTTGGTGCTCGACGGCGGCGACCTTAAGGATCTGGCAGAGACGCTGGCCCGCCTTGTCGGCCAGTCGATTAGCATCGAAAACGAGCGTTTTGAAGCGCTGGCCAGCGCCAACATCGCGCCGGTCGACGAAGCGCGTCGCTACACGCTCAGCAAGGGGCGAACCGACCCGCGCCTGATCGAGGCGTTGCAGCAGCGCGGCGTGCTCGACCTGATCCGGCATACGCTGCGCCCGGTCGCCCTGCCGCAGATGCCCGAAGTCGGGCTGGAGATGGAGCGCATTCTCGCGCCGGTCGTCGTTCACGGCGAGATTTACGGCTATATGTGGATCATTGCCGATGACCGTCCGTTGAACGACCTCGACCGGGTGGCGATCGAAACCGGAGCGACCATCGCGGCGCTGATTCTGCTACATCAGGAGGCGGTGCAGGTCGCCGAAGCCTCGCTCAAAGGCGGCCTGCTGTCCCAGCTCATCCAGCCGGACGGCAGCCATGAAACCGTACTGGCCGATCAGGCGCTGCGTTATGGGCTGGACCTGACACACGCCTACCGGGTGCTGGTGATCGAAGCTGCCGATCGCACATCGCAGAAGCATCTGGCCCTCTACCGGCAGCTCAACCGGCTGGCAGCGGCGCAGAAATGGCCCGCGGTTGTCGGCCAGTTCGCCGGGCAGGTGGTCGTCATCGCACAGGGCGATAGTCAGGTTCAGGAGATCACCAGCGGCATCCTCGCTGAAATCAATAGCGACATCCGTCTGGGCGTGAGCGCGGTGCATCACGGCGTCCGGAAGGTCTCCGAAGCCCACCAGCAATGTCTCGACGCTCTGGAAATCGCCAGACGCCTGCGGATGCCGGATCGTGTCGCCCGGTTTGAAGCGCTGGGCTATCTACATGCGCTCTATCGCGCCGGTAGCGAAAGCGTAGCGCTCAACCCCTATGTGCCCTGCCTGCGCCGGCTGCTGCGCGAGCAGCAGGCCGACCTGTTCAACACGCTCGAAGCCTATCTCGATGCGGGCGGCAACGGCGTGGCGACTGCCGAGCGACTGACCATTCACCGCAGTACGCTCAACTACCGGCTGGCGCGTATTGCCGAAATCTGCGAGGTTGATCTGAGCGATCCACTGACGCGCACCAACCTGCAGGTCGCGCTCAAACTGCTGCGCCTGTTCGAGCCGGCGCTCGGCTAAACGCCTTCTGGCGGCGCTGCAGTAATTTTATTTGCAGCCCTTCATGGTATAATTGCAATCAGTATAACGTTTTTCATCCCTATTCGGCTCCCCGCACGGCACAGCCGTGTTGCAAACATCCGAGAGGAGTACCCTATGAGCGAGCAACCCATGACGAATGGCTCTCGTCAGGGCCTCGATCCCCTGATCGTCATTGCATCTAACCGTGGCCCCTTCTCGTTCAAACGGCGTGAAGATGGCAAGTTTGCCTACAAGCGTGGCGAAGGCGGACTGGTCACAGCCCTGTCGGCGGTGGCCGATAAACACGATGTCCTCTGGATTTCCGCGGCGCTCAGCCGCGACGATCAGGAATGGGCGCGCCGCCATGGCGACAAGCCGCAGCAGGTCGGCAATATGCGGCTGAGGCTGCTGACGATCGAACGGCAGCGCTACCGCAAGTACTACAACGTTTTTGCGAACCCATTGCTATGGTTTATACAGCACGAACTCTGGGACGCGCCGCGCAACCCCGTCATCTCCAAGGAAACCTGGGATGCCTGGGAAAACGGCTACGTCAGCGTGAACAAAAAATTCGCCGAGGCGATCGTCGCCAGCCTGCCGAAAACCGACCGGCCGATCATTATCTTCCCGCAGGACTACCACCTCTATCTGGTTCCCAAATACCTGCGCGAGATGCTGGGCGACCGCGTCCAGATCCAGCCGTTCATCCACATCCCATGGCCGGGGCCGGATGCGTGGCGCGTTCTGCCGCAAGCGATGCGGGAAGCGCTGTTTGAAAGCCTGCTGGCCTCGGATCGCGTCGGGTTTCAGACGCAGACCGACGCCTTTAACTTCGTGCAGACCTGCCGGCTGTATATCAAGGACGCCCACTCACGCGGCAGCCGCAACTCGATTGAGTATCGCGGGCGGCGGGTTCTGGCGCGCGCCTATCCCATTTCGATTGACGTCGAAAAGGTGCTGGCGCTGGCCAACGAGCCGCAGACGCGCCTGCTGAAACAGCAACTGATGATGTCGATTGGCGACAACAAACTGATACTGCGTACCGACCGCATCGAGCCGAGTAAGAACATCCTGCGCGGCCTGCTGGCGTTCCGCACGCTGCTGGAGACGCATCCAGAGCATCGCGGCAAGGTGCAGCTCCTCCAGTTGCTGGTGCCATCGCGCATGGGCGTCAACGAATACCAGACTTATCTACAGGAGGTCACGGCGACGGCGGCCATGATTAACGCCGATTTCAGCGACGATTTATGGGAGCCTGTTCGCACGATCATCGGCAATAACTACCACCGCGCGCTGGCGGCGATGCAGCTTTACGACGTGCTGCTGGTCAATCCGGTGGCCGACGGCATGAATCTGGTCGCCAAGGAAGGCGCGCTCGTCAACCAGCGCGACGGCGTGCTGATCCTGTCCGAACTGGCGGGCGCGTTTTACGAACTGGGCGAATACGCGCTGGACATCTCGCCCTACGACGTCTACAGCACGGCGGAAGCGATACATCAGGCGCTAACGATGGACGATGAGGAGAAGCGCCGCCGGGCAACGGCGCTGCGGGAGCAGGTCGCCAACGCAGACGTGACGCAATGGTTTTTCAATCAGGTATCAGACGCGCTGGCAGCGCTCGACAACCATGAGAGAAATTCCTCAACCCCCGGCACACCAGGCAACAAAAAGTCCGCCGATTCGCGTACGGAAGCCGGCGTGCCGGACGCTTCAACGCCAACCCCAAGGGCGTAACACATGCCGTTCGAGCGCAATTCCCGCGCCACGCGGAGGGCGTCGGCATCGGTGGTGTCATCGCCAATGAACACCGCCGCATCCAGCACGAACTCCTCGATCAGGCCGCGAAAAGCGGTTCCCTTGTCAATTTGCACCGGGGGGCGCAGTTCAAACACCCTGTGCCCCTCGAAAAAGCGAACGCCATGCGCCTGAGCGATTTTTTCGATCCGGGGGCCGAGCGTCGCCTGAACGCGATCCGGCGCTTCGGCCAGACGGTAGTGGATCGAGATGGTCGCATCCTTGTCCTCGACGATCGTGCCGCCAACCAGCAGCGGCGTCACCTCCGCCATGACGGCTTCGAGCGCCGGGCGATAGGACCGGGCTTCCGGCACGATTTCGACCCGCCCGTCAACCCAGCGTTCCAGACCGTGATTGCCGATGTAGGTCAGACCGTCCAGCCCCACCCTGTCGCGCAGGTCACGGACGCCGCGGCCGGAAACCACGCCCACCAGCGCCAGTTGGTTCCGCAGCAGGGCCAGCAACTCGCGGTTACGCGCGGAAAGTTGTGCCGCGTCCGGCGTCGGCGCAATCGGGCTGAGCGTGCCGTCGAAATCGGCGACCAGCCCCAGACGCGAATGCTGAACCAGCGCATCGAGCAAATCAGCGTGGCGTTGCTGCCAGATCGTCATGCGTGCCACTCTCCCATTCTAAGATTGTGTGTTGGCGGCGAATTCACAAAGAATACACAGATAATTAAGCCATCAGCCATCTCAGTGGCATAGACTGTAGGTGACTTGAGTTTCTGCAGGAACTTTTGCACATACCGGGGTTTCACGCCACTTGTTAACGACCGACTTCCAGATACCGTCACTGCTGTTTCATCTGATCATCACTATCAGTCTGCTGCTTTCGCTGACTGTAATCTATAGCTACAGCCTCCCCTTTTTCGTTCACAAACGCCCGCTGCTGCGCTCACTCATCAACGGCGTGGTCTTCGGCGTGTTCGGCGTCATCGACATGGGACTTTCGATCGTGATTGCGCCCGGCCTCCTGTTTGACGGGCGCAATCTCATGATCGCCGTTGCGGGCGCGTTTGCCGGACCACGAGCGTCATTGGTGGCCGCAGTCATCATTATCGTCGCGCGGTTCATGATAGGCGGCGCAGGCGTGCCTTCTGCGGTGGCCTCGGCCCTGTCCAGCGTTGCCATCAGCTACTGGTTTTCGGGCCGCGCCCGGCAAACCACGCCCGCGTTCAACGCGCGCCAGTTGCTCGTGCTGGGTCTGCTGATCGCGCTCCAGCAGGCGTTCTGGGCCACCCTCATTACGCCGGAGGCGATGCAGGCTACGCTGTTCGCTCTGGTGCTGGCTTCGCTGATTTTGCTGCCGCTGACGACGTTGCTGATTGGCCGGCTGCTGCTGGACCAGACAGCGCGGTTCGAACTGGACGCCGAGCTCAAAGAGACCAACGATATCTTTCAGCAGTTGATCCACCAGCTCAGGCAGGTCGTCTGGGTCACCGATCGCGAGCAGCGCCTGCTATATGTCAGCCCATCCTACGAGGCATTGACACAGCAGTCCGGCGAGGCCCTTCACCGGGACCTGCGCGATTTCCTAACGCTGGTTCATCCCGATGACCGCAAGCGGGTGGCCGCCGGCCTGTTTCAGCATCCCGAAGGCGGGGTCGACGAGGAATTTCGCTACATGCTGAAGGACGGCACGGTCCGCTGGGTCGCCGCGCGCACGTTCCCTATCGTCGACGACCGGGGCAACATCCAGAAGATTGTGGGCCTTGCCGAAGACATCACCGAACGCAAAGCCGCCGCAACGGAAAAGCTGGAACTGGAAACGGAACGCGCGCGCGTCGCCGGTCTGCGCGAATTTATCGCCAACGCTTCTCACGATCTCGGCACGCCGCTGACCGTGATGCAGACCAGTCTGTATCTGCTGGCGCGCGCAGCGACCGACGACCGCCAGCGCCAGTACATCGACCGTTTGAAGCAACAGGTCGACCGCATACAGACGATGATTACCAACCTGCTGACGCTGGCGCGGCTTGAAGCCGGCAGCGCCGGGCGCGAGTTGATGGCAACCGACGTAAACAGCGTGGTCGGGATGGCCGTCGCCGTCATCCAGATCCGCGCCGAACGAAAGCATCAGCAAGTTCGCGTACATCCTGACCCCACCACGCCCCACGTCTGGGCCGACCCGGCGGAACTCGAACTGGCCATCGAGCACCTGCTTGACAATGCCGTCATTTTCAGCCCGGACGCGGCCACCATCGAAGTTCGCGTCAGCCATGATGAAGATACGGTCGCCATCGAAATTCAGGACGAGGGCATGGGCATTCCCGAAGCGCTGCACGACCGCATTTTCGAGCCGTTCTACCGGATCGACCAGGCGCGCGGCGCGGATACCGGCGGCAGCGGGCTGGGCCTCACCATCGCCCAGAAAATCGTTCAAACCGCGGGTGGGCGCATCACCGTCACCAGCAGCGAAGGCTCTGGCAGCGTGTTTCGCATTGAACTGCGCCGCTGCAAGGGTGACGCCGCTGCCGCGCACGACAGGAATTAGCATTCGCCGGATGTTCGTTACAATACATCTGGTACGCCGATATCAATCGTGACCCGCGTGCCGGGGCACGCGCCGCCGAAGGAGGCCACCGATGACCGCGCTCATGAACGCCGTGCAAAAGAATGACCTTGCGACCGTAAAGCGATTGATCGAACAGGGTGTCAACGTCAGCGAGCCGGACGCCAACGGCGACTCGCCGCTGATTATAGCCGCCTACAAGGGCTATACCGAGATCGTGCGCGCGCTGCTCGAAGCAGGCGCAGACGTCGGCGCGCTCGACCCGGGCATGAAAGCGACGGCGCTCCACGCAGCGGCCTATGCAGGACGCGCCGAAGCCGCGCGCCTGCTGATCGAGTACAACATCGACATCGACAAGCAGGGGCCATACAACGGCTACACGGCGCTGCACGACGCCATCTGGCAGAACAATATCGACGTCGCCGAAATCCTGATCAATGCCGGAGCAAACCTGAGCATCCGGTCGAACGACGGCCAGACGCCGCTGGAGTTCGCGCGCTCCAAAGGCCGCACGGAAATCGCGCGCATGATCGAGCGCAAGCTGGCGGAAGGCTAGCCGCACGGCGCTGCGTAGCTGAGAAGCTGAACCTCATCCCCCGCGCTTGCGGTCTCGCTGCCGCCCCCGACCTGAAACGCGCTCCGCGTTGGCATCCCAAAGGGACGTTTCAGGTCGGGGCTATAGTCGACTTCGGCCTCGTGCCTCGGCCCGCCGCTGCCTTCTCCACGGCGAAAAGCGCGCCGTAGAGAAGGGGAGCCAGCGTATACGACGATGCTTGCAGAAGCGTAGCAATTCATGCGTCTGTCCGGTTCCCCCTCTCTAAACCGGTCACGGTTTGGAGAGGGGGCTAGGGGGTAAGGTTCCTTGCTCTGCAACACAACAAAGCTGCCCTCTTGCCCGAAACCTCATCCCCCGGCCCCTTCTCCACGGCGAAAAGCGCGCCGTAGAGAAGGGGAGCCAGCGTATACGACGATGTTTCCAGAAGCGTAGCAATTCATGCGTCTGTCCGGTTCCCCCTCTCTAAACCGGTCACGGTTTGGAAAGGGGGCTAGGGGGTGAGGTTCCGTTACAGGCCGCAGCCAACGCCGGAACGCTACAGCTCGTACCGCTTCGGGGCCTGATTGATGCGCTGGATCGCCGCGCCGAAGTCGAGGCCGATGGTTTCGCAGTACCAGCGGATCGAGTCGTAGCGCGGCTGGTTGTCTTCCTGTGCCCGCGCCAGCCCTTCTTCACGCGTAATCATGCCCTCGCGGATCTGGTTGCTGCGAAAGGTGTCGTTTTCCGAAAAGCCCGCCATCACGTAGTAGATGTAGTTGTAGAACGAGGCCGTGCCGTCGCCGATGCGCCATGTCGTTTTCGTGTCCGGCGCGGTTTCCCAGTCGTATTCGTTCAACAGCACGCCTTCCACCGTCTGCTCATCCCAGCGCAGGTAGTCGTAAAGCGTGGCGAAGTTCTTGGGGATCAGATAGTACGAGACGAACGCCGACGCCGAGTCGAGCAGCGAGGTGTTGAGATAAGCCGGGTTACGTAGAAACTCGCCGCCGTAATAGGCGATCATGCGCGCCTGATTGGCCAGAGACAGCGCGTAGTGCTTTTCCTGCTTGGCCTCCGTCTCATCGATGCCGCAGAAACCGACCTTAAAATCGGTGCGCTCCAGCCGGTTCATGCTGAAGATGACGATGCCGAGGTTCATCTGCTTTCGCAGCAGACTGGCGTAATAGAAGAACTGCTTATCGCCCGCCATGAACAGCGGCACCGTGCCGAGCGAAGGCCGCTTGAGCCATGCGGAGACGTTCTTACGCACGAACTCGCGCTTGCGCCGGATGTCCGCCGACACGAGGATATGCTCGACGCCGAGCGCCCCGCACATGCGCGAAATATTGCGCCGCGCCAGATCGGTCACCATGCCCCAGTCGTAAGTATAGGCGACCGGGTTCATGCCCAGCTCGGTTTTGATGTAGTGCAGGCCATAGCAGCTATCGCGCCCGCCGCTCAACGGCACAAGGCAGTCGGGTCGCCCGTCGGAGCGGCGGTACGGCTCCAGCAATTCGCGCAGCGTGTCGACGCCCTTAAATTCAAGCGGCTGGTAGTTGCGGCAGAAGTTGCAGACGCCGTGCTCATCGAAGCGGATGAAGGGGAACGTTTCCGGCAGCAGACAGCGCGTGCAGCGTCGCAACGACGCGACGGCATCGTTCACCCGCTGGATAAAGCGGTCGTTCGCGCCCAGATCAAACGGGCTGGACGTGACAACGCGCTTGCGCGCCGGATGCTCAGGCTGTACCTCGCGCACGGAACGCGGCGCGTGGGCGGGCAAAGACATGGCCGTCTTGTGGCCGTTGAGCGCGAACGGCTGCGGGATAAGCTGATCCAGATCGAACGCGCAGCCGTTTCCCGCCGCAAGCTGGACGATGCTGGCCTGTGCAAATTCCTCAAATTCAGCTGCGATGCGCTCCAGAATATAGCGCTCGGAGGCGAAGATCAGGGCGCTGTCGTTTACGGCGTAAAAGAGCGAACCGTTGCTGGTGGCCAGCAGCAGGCCGTGCAGGTCGGCGGGCAGCAGCGCGACCGAGTTCGCGCCCCGCAGGCAGCGGAAGGTTTCGATCAGGGCGTCGACCGGCGACAGGCTCCCGGCGCGGTACATCTCGAACAGGCTGAGGATAACTTCGGTATCGACTTCATAGCGCCGTTCCAGCGCGGGGAACGCGGCCCACAATTCGGCATCGTTGACGATGATGCCGTTATGAATGCAGACCAGACCGTTCTTGATGACCGGCTGGTTGTTGTCCGGGTCGGTCTCGCTGCCGTTCGTCACCATGCGGGCGTGACCCATCGCCAGATGCGCCCCACGCCGCCGAAAGCTCGCCAGCGCCTGCTCGAACGGGCGCGAACCCAGAAGCGCGCGGGCGCGCACGGCGTTTTTCAGCACGATAATTTCGTCGTCGTCCAGCAGCGCCAGCCCGGATGCATCCTTTCCACGCGCTTCCGAGAGCAGAAACAGGCGGCGCAACACCGGCTCCAGCCGCTCATGCCGCAGCGTCGAACGCGGGCTGACCGCGATGCCGAAAATTCCGCACATATCAACCCTCTTGCTTCTGCACGACAACGTACTGAATATCGCCGGATGGCACGTAAACCGACAGCCCCGACAGCGGCGGACGCCGGAACAACCCGATCACTGGCGACGGGACGAGGCGAGGCGCTTTGCGCTTCACCTTATGCAACAGGAAGCCCATATTGACGCGCTTGCCGCGCGTCGACCAATCGACCAACTTCTGCCCCAGCCGCTCGACAAACAGAATTCCCATCGCCTGCCGGGTGAAGAAACTGAGATGTTCCGGCGGCGTCATAAAAGCCCAGTACCGGCCCATGATTCGCGCCAGCGGCGCGCCGATATTCGGTGTGGACACAAACAGATAACCGCCCGGTTCGAGCATGTCGAGCAGGCGGCGGCAGGCGTCCGCCGGGTCCCACAGGTGTTCGATGACATCCCACAGACAGATCGCCTGATAGGGTGCGTCCGCCGCGCCCGGCAGCGCTTCAAACGTGCCGGCCCACAGCCGGCCATCGATATGCGGCAGTCGCTGGCGGGCGATGTCAATCGCGGCGGCGGAAATGTCGAAGCCGGAAACGCGGTATAGCGCGCTGGCGGCAGCCAGAAAATCGCCAGAGCCACAGCCCGCGTCGAGGATGCGCGCCCCCGTTTCGGGCAGGAAGCGCCGCATGAGGTCGAGGCGACGCGCGTTCTCCGCCGCCTGCGTATTCAGGTCCGCGTACTTGGCATGGGAAAAGTAAGCCGCTTGATAAATCGCTTCCAGCGCGCGCGCGTCCGGCCGCTCGGCCACCTGAACGAAGCCACAGTGATCACAGACCTCCAACCGGCAGCCGTTCACGCTGTAGCCCGGCCTGACCGCCGACCGGCAGATGCGGCAGTTCACGAGCAGGCACTCCGGCAGTCAGCCGTGTTTGCGGCGCTGAAACAGGCAGGAATGGGGCGGGGTGAAAAATTCATCGGCTTCGCTGTTGCTCTCTGTGATCACGGCGTGACATCACGCCATTGTACTGAAGAACGACACCGTTTGTACGTCTGATCGCCTGACATTGGTCAGCAAACGCTACCCAACATTTCCGAAAACGCGCAGGAAAGTTATACTTACACCACTGTTCACCGGCTGCATCTCTGGTGCAGCCACCCAGTCGAGGCAACTCATGAACAACGCGATCCCCGTGCTGGAAGTACGCGGCCTCACCAAGCGGTTTCCAGGCGTGCTCGCCAATGACCATATCGACCTCAAGCTCTACAAGGGTCAAATCCTGAGCCTGTTGGGCGAAAACGGCGCGGGCAAAAGCACCCTGATGAACCTCATCTACGGGCTGTACGAGCCAGATGAGGGCGAAATCCTGGTTAATGGCAGGCCGGTCACAATTCGCAATCCAAACGACGCCATCTCGCTCGGCATCGGCATGGTTCACCAGCATTTCCAACTGGTTCCCGTGCTCACCGTGACCGAAAACGTCATGCTGGGCAACGAAACCGTTAACGGGCCGTTTCTGAACCGCCGGGCCGCCCGACGGCGCATCCTCGAAATTTCGCAGCAGTACGGTCTGGAAGTCGATCCCGACGCGCTGGTCGAAGACCTGCCCGTCGGCGTGCAGCAGCGCGTCGAGATCATCAAGGCGCTCTACCGCAAGGCGGACATCCTCATCCTCGACGAACCGACCGCAGTGCTCACGCCTCAGGAAACCGAAGGTCTGTTCGACATCATGCGGACGCTGCAATCGCGCGGCGTGAGCATCATTTTCATCAGCCACAAGCTGAAGGAAGTGCTCGAAATCTGCGAGCAAATCGTCGTGCTTCGCAACGGGCGCGTCGTCGGCGAAACCAGCCCGATTGTCGCCACGCCCGAAAGTTTGGCCTCGATGATGGTGGGCCGCGAAGTCATCCTGTCGGTGGACAAGAAACCGGCCAATCCCGGAGAGCCGGTGCTGGTCGTGCGCGATCTTTACGTCAATGACGACCGCGGCCTGCCCGCCGTACGCGGCGTCTCGCTGGAAGTACGTGAGGGGGAGATACTCGGCATCGCAGGCGTTCAGGGTAACGGCCAGACAGAGCTGGTTGAAGCCATCACGCGGCTGCGCCCCATCGTCAGCGGCCACGTCCTGATCGACGGGAAAGATGTCACGCATGGTGGCCCGCGGGCCGTGACCAGCGCCGGCACAGGGCATGTGCCGGAAGACCGGCAGAAGAACGGCATGGTCGCATCCTTCCCCGTGAAAGACAATCTCGTGCTGCAAAGTTATTTCCAGAAACCGTTCAGCTCTGGCATCGTGACCAACGATCAGGCGATCATCGAAATGGCTGAGCGGCTGGTCCGGCAGTATGACGTCCGCACGCCGGACGTGTTCACGCCGATAAGCGCGCTTTCCGGCGGCAACCAGCAGAAGGCGATCGTCGCGCGCGAGTTCTCGCGCAATAACCGCCTGCTCATCGCCGCCCAACCGACGCGCGGCCTCGACGTCGGCTCGATTGAATTCATCCACAGCCAGCTCGTACGCATGCGCGATGCCGGCACGGCGGTGCTGCTGGTCTCCGCCGAACTCGACGAAATTCTTTCGCTCTCGGATCGTGTCGCGGTCATGTATGCGGGGCAGATTATCGACGTGCTGCCGATTGAGGAGGCGACCCGCGAGCGCGTTGGCCTGCTCATGGCGGGCGTTAATCCTACGAAGGCAGAGGAGACGGTGAATGGCTGAGCAGCAAAGCGCCGCGTCGGATTCAGCCGCCCCCGCGTTTGTCCGCGCCTGGCAGCGCATTTCGCCGCCACTGTTACCCATTTTCGCGGTGCTGACCGCGCTCATCATTACCGTGCCGTTCATGGTGGTGACCGGCGGCAGGGGAAATTTGGCCCGCGGTCTGGAAATCGTGGGCACGGCCTACAGCGCGTTGGTGGAAGGCGCGACCGGTCTGGTCATCAACGATATGCTGACGCCGGACAACCTGACGCTGGTGCAGCGGCTGGCCGCCGCCAGCGGCGATCTGGTACAGCGCGACCTGCGCCGGTTTGCGACTTCCGTCGATACGGTGAACACGACCGGCGTGGCGCGTGTCCGGAGTTTTGGCGAAACGTTGGCCGCACTAGGCGACGAGGTGGACGACGAGCAACTCACGGCGCTTGGCCCGCGCCTGCCCGACATCGCCAGCATCGGCAGCGATACGCTGGCGGCCATGCAGCCGCTGATCGCCGACCTCGGCGAGCTTGAACGTAGCGAGGTGCGCGCGCTGGCGGAAAGCTATGCCCGGCTCGACAGCCTGAGCGCCGATGACCGTGCGGCTCTCGAAGCCGTCGCGCCGTCGGCGGCGAACTACGACGATGAAACGCTGCTTGAGTATCTGACGATCATCGACGCCGAAGGGATCGTCTCGCTCGAACGCAGTATCGAACAACTGCCGCTTCTCGAAGCCCTCGGTCTCGATCCCGCGTCGCAGGTGGCAGCCGATCTGGCCGCGATGGCCGAACTGCGCGGCGGCGTGGCCGATGCGCGCCAGTTGGCCAGCACGCTGGCTCAGGTTGAAGCGGCGGGAATTACCGACCTACCCGCCCTGTCCCAGCAGATCAGCATGGTGCGTGAGCTTTATAGCCGCGGCCTGCTGACGAACGAAGTCGTGACCGAAGCGATTGAAAACGAACTGCCCGAAGCGGCGGCGAATAACCTGCTGGTACGTCGACCGGGCAACCGGCTGGTGATCGCGCCGGGCGGTTCGCTGGCGGGCGTGCTTTATACCGAGGCAGGAACGCCAGAGGCAGCTTACCTGCGTCTGGGGCGCTCGACGCTGTTGTTCTTCCCGGCCAATCTGGAAAGCATGATCGTGCGCTCGATCCCGTTCGTGATCGCCGGTCTGGCGGTCGCGCTCGGCTTCAAGGCCGGCCTGTTCAATATCGGCGCGGAAGGACAGCTTTACATCGGCGCGACGCTGGCCGTGTGGGTTGGCTTCTCGCCGCTGTTCGTCGGTCTGCCCATTTTCATCCATTTGCCGCTGGTCCTTCTGGTCGGCATTTTCGGCGGCAGCCTGTGGGGCGCGATACCGGGCGTCCTGAAGGCGTTTACCGGCGCGCATGAAGTCATCGTGACGATCATGCTCAACTTCGTCGCCATCCGCCTCGTCGACTGGCTCATCAAGTGGACCAACCCGTACATTCTGGGCGACCCGAACGCCAGCGTGCCGCGCACGCCTTACATGGTTGAAAGCGCGCGCATTCCGACCTTCGACGTGCTGCCGCCGTTGATCTTTGTCCTGCTGGGCATCGGCACGGCGCTGATCGACATTTACACGCAGCGCCGCAACAGCGTCCAGCGCCTGAACCTGCTGCGCCCCATTCTGAACGGGCTGCTGGTCACGCTGGCGGGCCTGTTCCTGAGCTGGATCACCGTCACCGGCTCGCTGCATCTGGGCCTGTTGATAATGATCGTTGCCGTCTGGTTCACGCAGTGGCTGCTCAACCGCACGATCTACGGCTTCGAGCTGCGAACGGTCGGCGCGAATCCCGATGCGGCCCGCTATGCCGGCATGAGCGTGCGCCGCAACATCATTCTGGCGATGGTGCTCAGCGGCGGCCTCGCCGGCCTGGCGGGCGTCGTCGAATTGAGCGGCAAGGCATTCTCTCTGCAACCGGAATTTTTCGCCGGCCTCGGCTTCGACGCCATTGCCGTGGCGCTGCTGGCGCGTACGAACCCGCGCAACATGATCGCTGCCGGGTTCCTGTGGGGATCGCTGCTGGCAGGCGCGGGGCTGATGCAGGTGCGCGCCAGCATTTCGATCGATCTGGTGAAGATCATCCAGGCGCTCATCATCATGTTCATCGCTGCCGACGCCATCATCCGCTATCTATGGCGCGTGCCCAAGACGCCCGAACGCGAAGTGACCTCGACATTCTCGAAAGGCTGGGGCGGCTAAGAGGATGGCAGCTATGTTCGTACGCAGAAAAGAAGCGGCTGACAAACGTCTGCGGGGCGCGGGACTGCTGTCGCATTTTCTGCTGGGGAAAGGCGACATCGAAGGCGACCCGTTCGCGGTGACGTGGGTGGATATCGCGCCGGGCGCGCGCCAGCGCCTGCACAACCACCCGCAGCCGCAGGTCTACGTCATCGTCGCCGGTAGCGGACTGATGCACGTGGCCGGCGAGTCGCGTCAGGTGAGCACCGGCGACCTGATTTACATCCCGCCGAATGCCATGCATGGCATCGACAACAATACCGACGTGACGCTCAGCTATATTTCTGCGGCGACGCCCGCATTCGATTTGACCGAGGTATACGACAACGGCCAGCTTACACCAGCGGCTTACGACCTGTAGCCGCTGAATCGGAAACAGGATCGATATCCTTATGCAAACGACTTCTCCGCCACTTGGCCCCAGCGCTCCGGCGCTCCCGACCCAGTCCTGGCGCGACAGGCTGAAAATCACCCGTTCGGGCGTGTTTTCGATCCTGTTCGTCCTGTTTGGCCTGTGGGCGCTGATCGCCGCGCCGCAGAGCTATTCGCCCGAAACCGTCACCGGGCTGACGTTTGGCTCCGGCCTTCCCCGCGTCGAAGTGCCGACGCTGTCCTTCGTGACGGTCGCGGGCTGGCTGTTTCTGCTCGGCGGGCTGGTCGGGCTAGCTGCTTCCTTCATCAGCGGCGGCTCGCCGGTCGTCGTGGATGAGCGCAAGCCGCAGGCCACGGTTTTGGATCGCGTCGCACGCTTCTGGCTGATCGTCAACGGCATTCTGATCATCCCGACCATCCTGATTATCGCCGCGGCGAACAATAGCACCAACGTGACCGTCATGCTTCAGGTGAGCGTGCGCCTCGCCACGCCTATCGCGCTGGGGGCGCTGGCCGGCATCTGGTGCGAGCGTTCGGGCGTCGTCAATATCGCCATCGAAGGCATGATGCTGACCGGCGCGTGCTTCGGCTTTGTCGCCCTCACGATCTTTGCGGAAATGATGCCGACTGCGACGGCGATCTGGCTTGGCGTGCTGGTGGCGGTGCTTTCCGGCGGGGCGATGGCATTGCTGCACGCCTGGCTTTCCATCACGTTCAGAACGGATCAGATCGTCAGCGGCACGGTCATCAATATTCTGGCGGTCGGCATCACCAGCTTCCTGCGCCGCGAAGTGCTGTTCTCGTCCGAAGCGGGCCGCGAAACGCTCCAGGCGATCCGCATTCCCGTGCTGGCGGATATCCCGGTGCTGGGCGATGTGCTTTTCAACGGGCGTCCCATTTTCTACGCCATGTTCATTCTGCTGGTCGTGACGCACGTTGTGCTGTTTTACACGCGCTGGGGGCTGCGGACCCGCGCCGTGGGCGAAAATCCCCACGCCGCCGATACGCTCGGCATCAACGTCATCCGCAACCGCTGGATTAACGTGCTGATCGGCGGCCTGATCGCCGGGCTGGCGGGCGCGTGGTTCTCGCTGGAAACGACGGGCAACTTCGAGGACAACATGACCAGCGGGCGCGGCTTTATCGGCCTCGCCGCGATGATCTTCGGCAAGTGGACGCCCTTTGGTTCGTTCGCGGGCGCGCTCCTGTTCGGCTTTTCCGACGCGCTCGGGCAGCGCTTCCAGTTCCTGGGCGTGCCGGTTCCGCCGCAGTTCCTGCAAATGGTTCCTTACATCATCACCATCATCGTGTTGGCGGGCCTCGTCGGGCGGGCCGTCGCGCCGAAAGCCGACGGCGTGCCGTACGAGAAAGAAGGCAAGTCATAGCGCGGGGCAATCAAGTGGCGCAGTCGCCTCAAGCGGGGCGCTGCGCCGGCAATTCACCCGCGTGCAAACAGCCGGGGCCGGACACCAGCCCCGGCTATTCTTCGCGCAGGAAACCGAAGATCGAGTTGCCAGAAACGGCGTAGATGATGCGGCGGTTCTGGTCAACAACGGCATCGGCAAGCGAGGCAAATATTTCCTCGTCGTGCGGCCGGTACGCCGCGATGAACGTGCCGCCGAGCGTGGTTTCGTAAACCGTGCGCGCGTTTTCGTCGGTGATGAGCAGCCCCTGCGCGATTGGATTGCGGTTGAGAAACATCCCTTGCGCCGTCGCAATCTGCTGGCCGTCGGGAAAACCGGCGTAACCGAACGGCACTTCCTGACCGGAGTTGTACTTCTTGATCGCGCCGTTGGACATCAGGATATAGACCTGCCCGGAGTCGTCGATGCCGAAATCGGTCGCCATGCGAATGTCCGGGCGGCCAGAACCGACGAAGTATTCGGTCGGCGCGTTGGTGAAGGCCGTCGGCCCCGGTTCGTAGCGCCAGATCTGGTTCGCGCCGGGATCGAGGATATAGAGCCTGCCCTGCCAAAAGGTGATCGCAATAGGCGAAACCCACGTGTCGCGGTTCAGAAGCTGCTGCGCGCCGCACGACAGCGTATCGAGAAAGCGCGGCGGGCATTCGATCAGCACGCCGTTCGCGTCGAGCGCGACCAGCACGTTCGGTTGGCTGAGGCCCCTTCCGTCCTGCGCCCAGGCGATGTCGAGAATATCGCCGACCGTGAACTCGGCGACGCGCGCGGTGCGCCGCATCGACTGAATCGGCTGCTGCGAGCCGGGGGCCAAACTCAGGCCGTCCTCGGCCACCTTGACGCGGTAAACCAGATCATTACGGTCGTCCAGCACGTACAGATCCTCGCCCTGCAGGACGATACGCGCCAGCCCTGCGCTGGGGAATGACGCGACGCGCGTCATGCGCCGCCGGCTGATCTGGAGCAGTCGGTCGATCAAGTCGCGGCCTTCGCGTTCCAGCGCCGCCACTTGCAGATCGCCCTCTCGCAGTTCCTCGCAGCGGGCAGTCACGGTCAGCACGGCGTTCCAGGCGGCCAGCGTCCCGGCGACGTCCGCCGGAGACACCTGACGCGCGACGCCCGCAGCGGTCGACGCCTCGTTCAGACATTGCTCAAACTCGCTCTCGCCGATGCCGGTCAGCCACAGCACCAGCACCAGCGCCACGACGATCACCGGAACCAGCACGGCAGCCCCGGCGGCCAGCGGCGTTGACAGGCGGCTGCGTCTGGGTTCCTTTGGCGGCGGCAGCAGACGCTCGAAAACGAGGCTGAAAACGCGGGTGATACCCGCCAGCGCCAGCGCGCCCTTGCCGAGCAGGCTGCGAACCGGCGCGTCGAGCGGGCCGGGCGTGCGCTTGCGCTTGCCGCCTTCCCCGATGTCCTCAAGCGCGTCCATGGCTTCGGTCGATTCGCCCTCGTGGACCGGCAGCGCGACCGGCGCTTCCGGCGAGACGAATTCGACCACCATCATGATCGCATGGTTGAGGATCAGGTCTTTCAGGTTGACCAGCGCCCCGGCGACGTCTTCGGCGTCGAGCGCCTCGCCCAGCCGGTCCATTTCGACATCGCTCAAATGCGGGTCGGACAGCACCAGACGCGTCCCCTCGCTGACTTCGTAGTGCGCCATGCGAATATCGGCTACCGGATCGATCCCCAGCGGCGGGCCGTAGAGCGCGTCCTTATTGTCGAAATCGGTCGGGAACGGTTGCAGCGCGTCTTCCTGATGCAGCACGGCGATCCCGGAGCCGACGCGCGCCAGATAAAGATCCGGCCCGCGCAGCACCGCGCAGAGAATGCTGGCCTCGTAGCGCTTCGGATCGGTGGCGTTGTGCTGGTACAGATCGTCGTTCAGCGAGTTCAGAATCGCGCGCAGCGCCGAGGTCACACTGCCCGAACTGCTGAAATAACGCTCGGCGCTAACCTGACACATCTGCTCGTAAAACGCGGCAGGCGCGATGGTCTCTCCCGCCGGCAGCACCATGACGAAGAAGGTGTCCAGCTCGCGACCACGCGCCGCTTTTTTCGGAGCCACCTCCACCAGCGTTCCCGGCGGCGCTGCGCTGATCGTGCGCCCGCCGACGATATAGAGGTGGCCGACAAGAGCTTCATATTCCAAAGGCATTTGTTCCAAAACTCCGCGTTTTCGCTCTTACCGTCATTCTACATGGATTGCCCGCGCGCTCCAAAGCAGGCAAAGCTCACGGCAGGTCAGGAAAGACCGGCGTGCGTTTAAGGAGTCGCCCGGCGGCTGCCGCGCCCGGTTGCCAGCGGGCCGCGCCGCGCTCAGGCTTCGGCGGTGTCGCTGACGACGAACTCAAATTCGCTGACCACGCGGTTGCCGAGCAGCAATTCCACCCGGTACTGCCCGGCGGGATAGCCTTCGTCGTAGCCGAAGAAGAAGTAGGTCGTGCCCTCTTCGCCCATACTCCACAGCAGCGTGCTGCCCTGAAACAGCGCGCCGTCGCGGTAAAGCACGCGCGACCAGATCACGCCGTCCTGCATGTCGCGGAAGCTCACGAAGAGATACACGCGCTTGACGCCGGTCGGAAACTCGACGCGCGGATTGAGCGGCGTCGCGTTGCTCGACACCGCCATATCCGCCGAGAGAATGCTGACTTCCGCCTGTTCCGGCGCTTCACGACCGCCGGCGGGCTGCGCCAGATTGAGCGCCGTTTCATAGGTGGCGGTTGGCGTCGGTGTTTCGGATGGCGTCAGGGTCAGGGTCGGTGTCGCGCTGGGCGTCAGCGTCGGCGTCAGGGTCGGGGTGTCGGTGGGCATGGGCGAAGGCGTCGCCGTGGGAAGCGGCGTCGGCGGGTCTGCCGGTTCGAGCGTGCCAATCGTCAGGGTGAGGGTTGGCGCGGCTCCCGCCGCGGCCCCGGCGCCGGGCGACAGGAACCATTCGTTAAAACGCCCCAGCGCCAGCGCGGCGAAACCGCTGAAGAACGCAATCGCGCCCGCCAAGCCGAAGGTGGCGACCGAAAGCAGAAACAACTTGCCGCCGCGCTGCCCGGCTTCGCGGCGAATGCGCCAGTACGGGCCGCGCCGGCCCACGCGAAGCTGGTGCAGCGCCAGCAGGAATAACACGCCGCCCAGCGCCAGCAAGCCGGCAACGACGTGTGGAATATAGCGCGCGAGTTCCTGTGTCGTCATAGCGGGGCCATTATAGCGGGTTTTAGAGCGCGTAAAAGTGCCGGGGCAGCCCGCCTGTGATGTGAGGCAAGGACGAAATGGAGCGTGCGATAAACCGATACAGACAAACAGCAGGGGCAGCCCGATTGGCCGCCCCTGCCCGCTTCTGAACGTTCAGAACCTTAAGCCTGCTGATTTTGCCAGTACGCTCGAAGCGCCTTGAGTTCCGCTATCCAGAACGCCCGCTCCGCGCGCTCATCCTTGCTGTTGAGCTTGCCCATCTCGCGAGCCAGTTCAAAGAAGCCGCTGCCCAGCTCGTTCTTCGAGCCGATAGCGATCGCCGAGAGCATCGGGCGTTGCGGGTCCTGCTTCAGATCCTCCTGTATCACTGCGTAAAACAGATGCCCCAGCGCGCCACTCAGAGCATCGCCTGTCAGATGCTGAAGGCCCCCTAGCTCAATGACTTCCTTGTAGAAAACGAGTTCCTCATCAGTTTTTGCGGCGGCGGATCAGCCGGTCATGGACGGCTTTGCTGTACACGATGATGACCCCCTCTTCTCGGTGTTACTCCCGTTCGAACCCGTAGCTGTCGAATTTCAGGACGCGGCTGTTTTCGCTGACGGTGCGCGTCGTCGCCTCGTCGAAGCCGCTGCGTTTATGCGCCGTAATTTCGAGCCGCACATCGACCTCGCAGTCCGCCAGCGCCGTCAGGTGCTGCAGCACTTCCTGCGCGATCGTGTCGATCGCGCGCGTCACCTTGAGCGGGTCCAGTTGAACCGAGCCGTGGAAACGCGTCAGCAGTTCTCGCGTGGCTTCCGGCGCCGGGGCCGGCTGGCCTCCCCTCGCCGTCCCAACGCCGGAACCACCACCCCGCATCGGGCGGTCAATGGCCGGGGCTCCTGCGGTCGCCGCCGCGGCCTCGCGCGCCTGCTGTTCGCGGGCAATTTCCGGGCGCACGATCACGCTTGTCGCATCGAAGTACACGCTGCCCGGCCTGCCGAATACCAGCCCGGTGTACTGCCCGTCCGCCGTGACCGATGTGGCGTAGCCAAAGGGCGCGTCCTCACGCGCCGCGCCGTCGCGGATGGCGTTCATCAACACTTCCTGATCGAACAGCCGCGGCAGATAGCAGTAACGCGCGAAGTATTCCCAGAGCTGCTTCACGGCGACATGGTTCTGATCGCGCCACAGATAGTTGTTCAGCTCGATCACCAGATTATCCGGCGACCACGCCGTAATCAGCTGTTCGCTCTGGCGCAGCTTGCGCGCCGCCCGCTCGTAGAAGCTGTCCGCCCCGGCGATGCGGTGCGCCTGATACTCAATCGGGCCGGTCGGCTCCGGCTGCGTGGGCACGATCAGCCAGCAATAGGTCTCCTGCAGCCTCGCCTCGACCGTTTGCTCGGCGGCCTTCAGGCTTTGCGCTACCTGTTTGCGCTGCTGCGCGTCCAGATTGAGCGGCTCGGCTTCCTCGTCGATGGATTTCCACGCCAGATACTCGCGCAGCGCCTTCTCCCACGCTTCGGCATTGGTCGCGTCCGGCGCGATGAACACGAGCATGTTACGGTACAAACGCGGCGCGCTTCCGCGGTTTTCAAGAATCTGCTGCGCCATCTGCTGCGCTTGTGATGTGCCGTCATTGCGGCGGTGTACGCAATCCGGCGGAAGCACAACCACGCGCGCCCGGTCTTCATCGGCCACATCGCCGGAAGCCTGTGGCGCGACATGGAACGCGGCGAAGTCTCGCCTGTTCTTTGCCTGCGCCTGCAGCCGCCTGAGCGCCTCTTCATAGACCTTATCCCACTCGATCGTCTGCGCCCGGTCCTGCGCCATGCGATTGACGGTGGGGCGCGTGTCGAACCAGTAGCGGCTGACGCCGTCCGAATACAGATAGGTCAACTGGCTGCTCATCCGCCGCAGCGCGTCGTTGAAGGCCGCCACCTGCTCGCCCGGTTGCACCGTCGCCAGACGAATGCGGACTTCTTCGACGCCGCGCACGGACTGGCCGGCGACCGAGGGCGCGCTGCCCATGAACACCGCGCGGGCCACGCGGCGCGCGGCCGAATACTGGCCAAGCGTCGGGATAGACTTGTCAAGCTGGTAGGTTTTTGAATTTTCGCCGTCGATATCGGCATCGACGATGGCGGGCCAGTTTTCCGGCAGGTAGCGCAGGATTTCCTCACGGACGGTTGAAGCCCACAGCGGAATCGATCCCGGCATAATCAGAAGCGACTGGTCGTGGTCCTGCCACAGCTTGTGAATGACAGCCGACATCAGCCGCAGCACACCGCGCGTGCGTTGAAAGCGGTCCAGCGTCGACCAGTCCTCGTACAGCCGCGCGAACAATTCCGGGTGAATCGGATAGGCTTCCTTCATCCGGTTGAAGTAATCGAGTTCGGCCACGCCCGGTGGAAAATCGCCGCTGCTACCGGCATACATCTCGCGGAAGGCCGAAATCACCGCGTCCCGCGCGGCGAAGTCGATCTCGGATGAGAACAGGCGGCGGCGCACGATCTCAAAACTCTCGGTCGAGGTAACCGGCTTCCAGACCGACTCGATGCGCCCCACGATTTTGGCCAGAATTTCCAGCGCGGCCTTGCCGCCCTCGCCACCGATCTCGATATCGCTTTCGGGGATCGAAATGAGCATTATCGAGTCGCTGGAACGGCGCACGGCTTCCGTCAGCGCCTGCATGAAGGTCATCAAGGCGTCGAACGTGCCGGCGGGCAAACGCACGGTGGCGTTATAGAGATTGCGCGCGAAGGCCACCAACTCGTCGATGATGATCAGCGCCGGGCCATAGTCTTCCAGTATCCTGAGAATGGTATCGGAACCGGGGCTGACTCCCGCGAGGTCGGCGGTTTCCACCATCCGGTAGGCTTCGACCCCGCCGAGTTGGTAGGCGATTTCGCCCCACATCGTATGGGTTGTGGCGTCGGGATAAACCCGCGGCTCGGAGGCGCTGAAAGCCGTGCCAACGATCACCGCCCGGTTCGCGCTGATGCGGTCGTCGATATCGCCAACGCGGCTGACGATGTGTTCGCCGCCGGGAATCTCGGAAAACCCGATCTCGCCGCTCACCAGATGATACATCGCCAGCATGCTGTGGGTCTTGCCGCCGCCAAAGCTGGTCTGAAGCTGCACGACGGGATCGCCGCCCATGCCGCACAGCCGCCGCACGCCGGTCGCCAGCAGGTCGAGCAAGCCTTCGGTGAGATAAGTCCGGCGGAAGAATTCTATCGGATCGCCGTATTCCGGATCGGCTTTGCCCTGAACGACCTGTGACAGGTCGGCAACAAATTCCGACTGAAGATAGCGCCCGCTGGCCACATCCGGGTGCGGCTGCACGACCATGCGCCACGGTTTGAGGCCGCGCGTGGTCGTGGCCGGCGCGTCCATCGGTAGCGGCCCGGTTGGTTTCTTGGCCTGCTTCATCTCCGCTTCAAAGCGCAGCCGCAGCAGTTCCTGCCCGATCGCCTTGACGACCTGCGCCTGCTTTGGCGCGCCGACCGCCTCCAGCAGCCGGTTGGCGGTATCCGCCACACGGTAGGCTTCATCATTGGTGAACGGCTTCTGGTGCGCCCAGTCGTTGCGCGCGTCCTGCAGCTCGCCCACATACGAGCGCTCGGACTTGCCGAGCCGGGCGCGGAAAATCTCGTTCCACTGGCGCACCATCAGGTTCAGCCAGCCCTGCACGTCGATTTCTTCCAGCGCCGTCGCTTCGTCGGGCAGGTGCGGGGCGCTGTAAGCGCTGGTACTCAGCGTCAGCTCGATTTCCTGAAGATAGCGCGAGGCGTTGTAATACTGTTTGTACTCGCGCAGGACAAACGGCCCCAGCCCTTCCTTGAGGGCGTCCATCACTTCGCCAACGCGTTCACGATTCGATTTTGCCATCAGTCGTTCATCCTCTAAGTCTAAGTATCCTGACGCCGGCTCTGCCTACCGGCGCAGATCGAGGGCGAAAACAGTCATCTTGTCACGATACTCATTCGCCTTTCGGCGTATAGGGCTGCCCGGTCGCCCGGCTCAGCGCCAGAAAAAGACTGTCTACAAGGTCGTCGCGCTCATGATAGGTCCAGCCGCTCCAATAATCTGCGCGAAATTCGTAGAAAAGCATCAGCCGCACTCAAGCACCGAGAGGTTCCAGCTCCCGCTTTCCTTGAAGCGCCGTTCCTGCTCCGCCCCCCACGAATGCAGATCAAAGCCGAGTTCTTCGGCAATCGCATATCCATCCCGGTAGGGGCGAGCCGCCGGCTCGCCCGTACAATCATCGCCGCCGCCCGCACAATCACCGCCGCCGCCGCTACAACAGGCGCTCCTGTTCCATGGCCTGGCCGGCCTGTTCGGCTTCACGCAGGTGCGCCGCGACTTCGTTGATGCCCGCCCAACTGACGACCAGCGCGTTGTAATCGCGGGCGTGTTCGGCCCAGCCCTTACGCTCGCAGATGCTGTACAGGCGGTAGGCAAGGCTGCGCGCCTCGGCGGCCATATCCGGCGGCATGCGCAGCATCAGCCTTGCCGCGCCTTCTTCGCCGTGGCTGTGCAGGCGTTCGATCAGGTGGTGCGTCGCTTCCCAGACCGTTGGCCGCCGGTCCTGACGCGGGTCCCACGCGCCGGGATCGTACTCGCGCCAGTGAATGAGCCTGACCTTGCCCCGCGCTGACCGGACCACATTGGCTGCGTCCACGCCCTGCACGCTGGTGTTCTTGGCGCGCGCCAGCACGTCCGCCCGGCCAAATTCGCCTTCCTCAAAACCGAACTGCTCGAACCACGCGACGGCGAAGCGCGTGTCGGCGTCGATGTCGCCATCCTGCTCGGCCAGATAGGCGTCGAGTTCCTGATTGATGAGGCCGAGCGCGGTTCGCACGCTCATCGGCGTGCCGTCGGCTTCCAGCACCTTGCTATAGCGGCTGAAAATCGCCATGCCGGGGCCGATGCTGGCCTGCGCCAGATCGACCGGGGCGATGTTGCCGGACTGCATCTCCCTCAGCGCCTTGGGCAGTTCGCGGCGCAGGGCGTCGACGAACTGGCGGCGCGAGATCGTCGGCGCGTCTTCCGGGCGCGGGCGGCAGACGAGGACGATGGACGAGGCGAGGGCGTTTGTGCCGCTGCGGGATATCGCCCTTGATTGCATTTCCGTTCTCATCGGCCACGTGCCATCAATGCTGAAGCCCGAATCTATCAAGCTTGAGAGCATGGTTTCCCAACCGCTGCTAACAACCTGAGATTGGACCTCACCTTCGCTAGTATCGACGGGTTCGGAGTCTTGTTGTTTGTAAGCGTAATAAACGGTTACTGGGAAATCTGTGGAGGTAAAACGACGAATGCTTCGAAATGTCTGTTGTAAACCACCCTCAAAATGCTTGTTTGCGGCTTCCCGGCTTCCATGACGATAGGGGCTAGCAATCATTTCTGCTTCTTTTGGCACGAGCATAGTCCCAAATAAATTGGGATAAACACTTTGGAGGCTAGGCCGCATCCAAACGTAGAAAAAGTCTGATAAGTCAGCATAGCCGATATTGTCATAATAAGGTGGATCGGTTGAAAGTATGATGGTGCTAGTGAATTTACTAAGTTGCATTGCGTCTTGTTGATTTGCAAACCCAACAGCCGTATTTCTCAAGGGAATCTCTTCAAGGATCTGAGCAATTGAATTAAAACTTTGGTCAAATGCTAGCTTTAGACCGAGAGGATTTGCCTCA
>Ga0207873_1000818_pt1 | contig 32624 bp, 23 predicted proteins | sample BGWIniCompost_FD_187373 | JGI IMG/M metagenome (GOLD analysis project Ga0207873, IMG submission 187373) | Cellulose adapted compost microbial communities from Newby Island Compost Facility, Milpitas, CA, USA - BGW Initial Compost (SPAdes)... ... | reverse complement strand
GTAGCTGGTGGCGAGGGAGCCGTCGGTGCCGGCCAGGCCGACCACGGTGCCGAGCGCATCGGTCAGGTAGATGCGGGTCTCGCCCTTCTCGGTGCGGGTCAGGAACTGGTCGAGCCCCGAATTGACCAGCGTGGCGGTCGTCGCCCCCGAACCGTCCTGCTCCACCAGAGGGTTGGCGCCGTCGGTGAGATAGCGGCTGGTGGTGCCGTCGATCGTCTTGGTGAGGCGACCGCCGAGCGGGTCGTAGCCGAACGCCGAGGTGGTGCCCGCCTTGGTCAGTCCGGTGAGTTCGCCACGGGCGTTCCAGGTGTAGGTGCGCAGGCCGTCGCCGGTGAGCCGGCCGTTCGCGTCATAGGTGAAGGTGCGGCCGGCGTAGCTGGTGATGCGGTTGTCCTTGCCGAACCGCGTTCCGCTCTCCTCGGCCGGCAGGGCCACTTTGGTCAGCGCCCCGCTCAGTCCAATCTGCAGCGAGCGCTGGTCGCGTGCGTAGTCCAGGGTGCCGATGGTCCTGGTGCCCCGCTGGTACGCGATGGACGTGATGACGCCGGTCGCGTCGTAGCCGGTGGTGCGGGTGATGCCGCCGGGCAGTGAGGCGGACTTCTCCCGGCCCACCGCGTCGAGTCCGAACGTGACCTCCTGGGCCCCGGACTTCACCGAGGTGAGGATGTCGGAAGCGTCGTAGCCGTAGGTGGTGGTGGTCCCGGCCGCGGTCATCCGGGTGCGCCTGTCCCCGGCGTCGTACGCATAGCCGACCGTGCCGGTCGGGCCGGTGGTGGAGGTCAGGCGGTCGTAGACGTCGTAGGTGAAGGACCGGTTGCCGGCCTGGCTGTCGCTGACCTGCTTGAGCAGGTCGTGGTCGTCGTAGGTGTACGCGACGGTGGACTCTGCCCGGCCGGCGGCATCCACGCCGTACCGGGTCTGCTTGGGCCGGCCCAGCACGTCGTACTCGGCCACGGCCGACAGCCCCGACCGGTCGGTCGCCCGCTCCAGCAGACCCGCTGCGTTGTAGGAGAACCGGGCCTGCGCGCCGAGCGGGTCGGTGGCGGACGTCGGGCGGTCGGCGTCGTCGTAGGCCCACTTGGTGGTGTTGCCGCGAGGATCGATGAGGCCCGTCAGGTTGCCGTTGGCGTCGTATTCGAGGGTGGTCCTGTGGCCCAGGGGGTCGGTGACCTCACGGGCCTGGTTGAGTACGTCGTAGGAGACGGTCGTCAGGGAGCCCGCCGCGTCGGCCAGGGCAGTCACCCGTCCGGCGGCGTCCGTGAACTGGCGGGTGACCCGGCCTTCGGCGTCCTTCGTGGAGACCAGGTCGCCGTGGTCGTAGGTGTATTCGGTGGTGGCGTTCGCGTTGTCGGTGACCTTCTTGATCTGGCCGTCCGCGGCCAGGGTGAAGGTCGTCCTGCGGCCCTCCGGATCGGTGATGGTCCGGAGGTCTCCGGTGCCGGTGTAGGTGAAGGTGGTGGTGTGCCCCAGCGAGTCGGTGATCTTCGTGGGCTGGTCGTAGGGCCCGTCGAACACCGTCGTCCCCGAGGACCGGGCGTCGGCGGTGCCGGCGAGTTCCACGGCCGAGGTGACATGCCCGTTGGCGTCGTACTTCAGCTCGGTACGCCGGCCGTGAGGATCGACCACGGCCATGATGCGGTGGGCGGCCCCCCGCTCGTAGACGGTCTTGCGGGCCAGTGAGGTGCCGTAGGCCTCGGTGTCGCTGACGGCGAAGCCCGAGCCGTCGAACTCCACCCGGCGGACGGATCCGCCCGGTTGGGTCACCTCCGTCGCCGTGACCTGACCGGGGCCGGTCATGGTGTAGGCGAAGGAGTACACCTGCCCTTCGGCGAGCCTCTGCTGAGTGACTCTGCCGTCGGCGTCGAAGGCGTTCGTCATGTAGACGACGCCGCGGGCGTCCGTGGCGGTCTTGATGCGGTTGGAGGTGCCGTCGTAGGTGTACGACATCACCTGGCCGGCCGGGTCGGTGACCGTCTTCAACCGCCCCGCACTGTCGTAGGTGTAGGACGTCGTGCGGCCGGTGTTGTCGCGGGCCCGGGTGACGCGGTGCTGGTCGTCGTACGTGAGGGAGATCCAGCGTCCGCCGGGGGTGGTGATGGTGGTGATGTCGCCCTTGGTGCCGTTGGACCGGGTGAGGCGGACCGCGTTGCCGTGACGGTCGCGGATCTCCTTCAGCGGCCCGTACCAGGGGAAGGTGAACTCGGTCCCGTCCCGCAGCACCAGGTGCCAGCTGCTCTTGTGCTGCGTGATGCTGGCGCCGTCCAGCGCGGTGGGGGAGCCTTCCGGCTCGAAGACGACATCCCTGTAGTCGGAGCCCGTCTTCCGGATGAAGTGCACCTTCCGGCCGCCCGGCAGGTACAGGTCCACCTCGCTGTACAGGCGCCGGGAGTGCAGATACATGTTGTAGGACAGGTCACGGCCGATACCGAAGGCACGGGAGCGGGTGTCGCCCTGCCAGTAGGTCCGGGTGACCTCGGCCGGGCCCAGCGGGTCGGCGACGGCGAGGTCGGTGCGGGAGTCCGTGAGCAGGCCGGTCTGCAGGTCGACCGGGTCTCCCGACAGCCAGTCGACGATGTCCGCGACGCGGGAGATGTCGAACGGGATCGCGTCGGAGACGCTGATCATGGCCCCCGTGAAGGCCCAGATACGGGTCTTCCGGTCCGGTACGACCTGCTTGCCGTCGCGCGTGACGGTCCCGTGGCCGTAGGTGTGCCAGCCCTTGTCCGCCGGGTCGTAGGCGAGGAAGTCGACGCGGGAGCCCGGCGCTTCGTGCGTGTAGTTCGGGTAGATGATCTGGGCGCCCTCGGGGAAGATGTAGGTGCCGCCCGGCTGCACCGTGAAAAAGACGGGGACGGCACTGTTCTCCGGCAGCGGGAAGGGCGAGCGGTCCACCGGGATCGCCGTGATGCCCAGCTCGGTGACCGTCCTCCCGTGCTCGTCACGCACCACGGAGCCCTTCGGGAGGCGTACCTCAAGTCCGGGGATCTTCGGGGTGGTCAGCGTGACGTCGGCCTTCGTGGGCGCGTCGAGGGTGACCGTGTGCCTGGTGTCCAGGGGGGACATCCACACGGGGAAGCCCAGGTCGGTGCTCCGGCCGGCGACCGGGTGGATCCGGATGTCGTACCGGCCGTACGTCCGTGTCCTCGTACTGGCGCTCGCCCCGTCCACGACCAGCGTGGTGGCGTCGGGGCTGATGCCGGACAGCAGGAAGCGTCCCCGGGCGTCCGTGCGGCCGGTCCTGGCGCCGACCCGGACGGTGACGCCGGCCAGCGGCGTGCCGTCCAGCTTCAGCACATGGCCGGTCAGGGCGGTACGGCCGGGCGGGGCGCGCAGCCGGGGCGGGGCCTTGGGGGCGGCGCCGCGCCCGGTGGTCCAGTCCCGGCCGCTGAGGTTCCGTTTGCCCGGCTGCCAGGCATCGGGGCCCGTCGGCACCACACCGGCGGCCTCCTTCGCCTTGGCCGCCTTGGCTTCGGCCTGCTTCTGCAGCGCGTCGCACTTGTCGGCGCGCACCTCGGCGTGGTCCGGCACCAGCAGCGGCAGCCGCTGGGCGAGGCATACGGCCGGCAGGGGGATCTGCGGGACCTTCGCGGTGAGGGTGCCGCGGACTGCGGCGGCGGAGGCAACCGCCTTGAGCGACAGCTGGACGCTTCCCGTGCCCGCGGCGCTGGGATTGATCAGAACGGTGTAGGTCCCGGTTTCGGGGAGGTCCGCCAGGGCGATCGTGCCCGAGGCGCCGGCCGACACCAGGCGCTTGCTGACCACGGCGGCACCGGTCGGGGCCAGTACGGTCACTGCCAGGCTCTTGGTGAAGGCGTTGGACGCCAGGCCGAGCGACAGGTCGTCCCCGGCCTCGGCCGTGAAGGAAGCACCGATGTTCTGTCCGGGCCGGGTGACGGTGGCCCTGGTCGTGCTTCCGTCGCGGGGCAGGAGACCGGCGTCCGCCGGGCGCGAGAGCGTCAGGGTCACCTTGCCCGTGTCGAGCTTCCTGCCCGCGACGCGCACGGTGTACGTGCCGGCCGCGGGCAGCGCGTCGCTGTCCCAGTCGCTGTCGCGGCCGGGCGACGTGGTGAAGCTCTCGGCCTTCTTGCCGTCCGGTCCGGTGACCGTGACCGTCGCATAGCTGGGCACGGTGGTTCCGGATGCCCCCAGGCTGAGCCGGTCGCCGGCCTGAGCGGTGAAGGTCGCGAGCCCGTCCTGACCGGGCCGGGCGAGATCGAAGGTCGTCGACGGAGCCGTCGGTGTGAGCGTGCCGCCCTGCGCATAGTGGGACACGGCGACCTTGACGGTTCCGGTCCCGCCCTCGTCCGGGTCGCAGCGCAGCGTGTACTGGCCGGTCCGGGGCAGCGAGTCGATGTCCACCGAGTTGCCGTCGCCCTTCGGTACGGGCAGGTAGTCCGCCTGCGTTCCGTCCGGCAGGTACACGGAGCACCGCACATAGCTGCTCATCTCCGCGGCGTCGACGCCGACGCTGAGGGACTCGCCCTTGGCCGCGGTGAACGTCCAGGCGCCGTCCTGCCCCATGCGGGACAGCGCGGTACTGGCCACCGGGCCGTCGAAGGTGAGCGGCTCGCCGGCCGGCTTGGACACCATGACGGCCACCGAGCCGGTGTCGTCGGAGCGCGGGTCGACGACGAACTGGTACGTCCCGGACTCGGGCAGCCCCGTGACCTCCCAGTCCGCAGACAGACCACTGAAGCTGGTGGATGCGACGACGGCGCCCTGCGGGGAGACGAGGCTGATGTCAGCGCGGGAGGAGAACGACGCCCCCTGCAGCCCGAAGCCGACCGTGTCACCCCGTTCGGCGTCGAAGAGGACCCGGGCCTTGTGCCCGGCCGACGCCACCGTGATCTGCGACGGGTCCGCATCGGACGTGGAGGCGCGCATCGTCGTGTCGAACAGCGCCTCGCCGGAGTCCCGGGTGACCGTGAAATCGCCCGGTGCGGTGGCGGAGCCGTCCGGCGTGGCCACCTCCACGCGTCCGGTGCGGGCATTGGGCGGCACCTCGACGGTGAGCGACGTGGCCGTGCGCTCCTTCACCTCGGCGACGATGCCGTTGAACCGTACGACGTTGTCCGTCACGGTCCCGGCGAACCCCGAGCCGGTCAGCACGACCCGGTCGCCGGGCTCCCCGGACTGCGGCTCGGCCTTGGAGACCGCCGGCCCGGAGGGGGCCACCGTGAAGGACTCCGTTGCCTCCGCGGTCCTGCCGCCCACCGACACGGTCACCTTCCCGCTCACCGCGTCCGACGGCACGGTGACGACGAGACGGGTCGGAGAGGCGGAGCTGACCGTGGCCCTCTTTCCCCCCACGGTCACGGTGTGGGCGGAAGGGGTGGAGGAGAAGCCGGTGCCGGAGATGGTGATCTTCGCGCCCGGCGCGGCCCGGACCGGCACGACCGAGAGCACCGACGGGGTGCTGGAGGGGTACCGGTCGATGCCGAGCCGGTTTCCGGCCTCGTCGTACCGGTAGCGAGCGGTCTCGCCGTCCGGGTCGGTCACGCCGACCAGCCGGCCGGCGGCATCGTAGGCGTAGACGGCGTTGTCGGTGGTGGGTGCCGCAGCGGAGTCCGCGGATGCGGATGCGGATGCGGATGCGCCGGGAGGCTGAGGGGGCGGCGCGGGCTTCGCCGGAGCGGCGTCCCCGGTCGCACGAGGCCGGGTCGGTACGGCGTCGGCCGTCACCGTTCCGGCAGTCAGTGCGACCACCAGCAGGCCCACCGTCAGCAGCCGTCGCCGCCGCTGTCCGGCCCCACGCAGAAGTAACCCCCGCGACCGCATTGCGCCCCTCCCCACAGCACCTCACGGGTCACATGCACCCCGTGTCCCCCCACGACGTACAAGCCGGATCACCATAAACACCGACTGTCATGAATGCGACACACAGCGCGAGGTATGGCCGAGATTGATCTCGTCGGGGCCGGACCGTGTCGCTGCCGCCGGGACACCCGGCGCGCCCCCTCGACCCTCCGCATCCGCCCCGGAAGCTGGAATGCTGGACCACATGAGTTCGGGGATGCGGGGGGTCGAGAGCGTGGAGGACAAGGTGCGGGTGGTCATCGCCGAGGATTCCGTGTTGCTGCGGGAGGGGCTGACCCGTCTGCTGACCGACCGCGGGCACGAGGTCGTCGCCGGGGTGAGCGACGCCGAGGCGCTGATCAAGACCATCACCGAGCTGGACGACCGGGGGCAGCTGCCCGATGTGGTCGTGGCGGACGTCCGTATGCCTCCCACCCACACCGACGAGGGCGTGCGCGCGGCGGTGCAGCTGCGCAAGGCGCACCCCGGGCTCGGGGTCCTGGTGCTGTCGCAGTACGTGGAGGAGCGCTACGCCACGGAGCTGATCGCCGGCTCCAGCCGGGGCGTCGGCTATCTGCTCAAGGACCGGGTGGCCGATGTGCGTGAGTTCGTGGACGCGGTGGTGCGCGTGGCCGAGGGCGGTACGGCCCTGGACCCGGAGGTGGTGGCGCAGCTGCTCGGCCGCAGCCGCAAGCAGGACGTGCTCGCGGGGCTCACCCCGCGCGAGCGGGAGGTGCTGGGCCTGATGGCCGAGGGCCGGACGAACTCGGCGATCGCCAAGCAGCTGGTGGTGAGCGACGGTGCCGTGGAGAAGCACGTCAGCAACATCTTCATGAAGCTGGGCCTGTCTCCCAGTGAGGGCGATCACCGGCGGGTGCTGGCCGTCCTCACGTATCTCAATTCCTGAGATTCCTGAGATTCCTGAAGAGTCTCCTGAGATCCCTGAAGACTCCGTCGTCCTCGGACCCCCGTCCGGCCGAACCGTGGGCCGTGCCCGCGGCGTCTTCGACTGTGAGGGACCCAGGGCGCGGCACCAGCGGTGATCCAGGGGCGGCTGGGTACGGCCGGTGCGCCGTGTGAAGTGCGACGCACGTCCAAAATGCGAATCACTCAAGGAAGGCGACCCTTACGGACGTAGGGTTGATCCCGGGAGGGCCTGCGGGAAGGCCCGGCCCGGACAGCCGCCTCGAGGGAGGTCCAGTTCAGTGACCAGCCAGGTCAGCAGCCCAGCGGAGCACGCCGACGGTGCAGTCGTGGGAGAGCAGCGCACAGCGGCGGGGTCGAAGGACGTCCGCCGCCTGGACCGGGTGATCATCCGGTTCGCGGGGGACTCGGGTGACGGTATGCAGCTCACCGGCGACCGTTTCACCTCGGAGACCGCGTCCTTCGGCAACGACCTGTCGACGCTGCCGAACTTCCCGGCCGAGATCCGCGCCCCCGCCGGCACCCTGCCCGGCGTGTCGTCCTTCCAGCTGCACTTCGCCGACCACGACATCCTCACCCCGGGTGACGCGCCGAACGTGCTGGTGGCGATGAACCCGGCCGCGCTCAAGGCCAACATCGGCGACCTGCCGCGCGGCGCGGAGATCATCGTCAACACGGACGAGTTCACCAAGCGGGCGATGCAGAAGGTCGGCTACGAGACCAGCCCGCTGGAGGACGGCTCCCTCGACGGCTACCACGTGCACCCGGTGCCCCTGACGACCCTCACCGTCGAGGCGCTGAAGGAGTTCGACCTCACCCGCAAGGAGGCCGAGCGCAGCAAGAACATGTTCGCGCTGGGCCTGCTGAGCTGGATGTACCACCGGCCGACCGAGGGCACGGAGAAGTTCCTGAGGTCGAAGTTCGCCAAGAAGCCGGACATCGCGGCGGCGAACATCGCCGCGTTCCGGGCGGGCTGGAACTTCGGCGAGACCACCGAGGACTTCGCGGTCTCCTACGAGGTCGCCCCGGCCGCGACCGCGTTCCCGCCGGGCGTGTACCGCAACATCTCCGGCAACCTCGCCCTGTCCTACGGGCTGATCGCCGCGTCCCGCCAGGCGGACCTGCCGCTGTTCCTGGGCTCGTACCCGATCACCCCGGCCTCGGACATCCTGCACGAGCTGAGCAAGCACAAGAACTTCGGTGTGCGCACCTTCCAGGCGGAGGACGAGATCGCCGGCATCGGTGCGGCGCTCGGTGCCGCGTTCGGCGGTTCGCTGGCCGTGACCACCACCTCCGGTCCCGGTGTGGCGCTGAAGTCCGAGACCATCGGCCTGGCCGTCTCCCTGGAGCTGCCGCTGCTGATCGTGGACATCCAGCGCGGCGGCCCGTCGACGGGTCTGCCCACCAAGACCGAGCAGGCCGATCTGCTGCAGGCGATGTACGGCCGCAACGGCGAGGCTCCGGTGCCGGTGGTGGCGCCGCGCACCCCGGCCGACTGCTTCGACGCCGCGCTGGAGGCGGCCCGGATCGCGCTCACCTACCGCACCCCGGTGTTCCTGCTCTCCGACGGCTATCTGGCCAACGGCTCCGAGCCGTGGCGGATCCCGGACCTGGAGGAGCTGCCCGACCTGCAGGTGCAGTTCGCGCAGGGCCCCAACCACACCCTGGACGACGGCACCGAGGTGTTCTGGCCGTACAAGCGTGATCCGCAGACCCTGGCGCGGCCGTGGGCGCTGCCCGGCACGCCGGGACTGGAGCACCGCATCGGCGGCATCGAGAAGCAGGACGGCACCGGCAACATCTCCTACGATCCGGCCAACCACGACCTGATGGTCCGCACCCGCCAGGCGAAGGTCGACGGCATCGAGGTGCCGGACGTCGAGGTCGACGACCCGGACGGCGCGCGGACTCTGGTGCTGGGCTGGGGATCGACGTACGGGCCGATCACGGCGGCGGTGCGCCGGCTGCGCCGGGCGGGCCGGTCCGTGGCACAGGCGCATCTGCGGCACCTGAACCCGTTCCCGAAGAACCTCGGCGATGTGGTGCGGGCCTACGACAAGGTGGTGATCCCCGAGATGAACCTCGGGCAGCTCGCCACCCTCATCAGGGCGCAATACCTGGTGGACGCCACCTCGTACAACCAGGTCAACGGCATGCCGTTCAAGGCGGAGCAGCTCGCAACGGCTCTGAAGGAGGCCATCGATGGCTGAGACGTCCAGGGAAGGCACGGGCACGATCGAGGCTCTTTCCCTCGTGCCGAAGGCCGAGGGAAAGCAGTCCATGAAGGACTTCAAGTCCGATCAGGAAGTGCGCTGGTGCCCCGGCTGCGGCGACTACGCCATCCTGGCCGCCGTGCAGGGTTTCATGCCCGAGCTGGGGCTGGCCCGCGAGAACATCGTCTTCGTCTCCGGCATCGGCTGCTCGTCCCGCTTCCCGTACTACATGAACACCTACGGGATGCACTCCATCCACGGCCGCGCCCCCGCCATCGCGACGGGCCTCGCGGCCTCCCGCCGGGACCTGTCGGTGTGGGTGGTCACGGGTGACGGCGACGCGCTGTCCATCGGCGGCAACCATCTGATCCACGCGCTGCGCCGCAACGTCAACCTCAAGATCCTGCTGTTCAACAACCGGATCTACGGTCTCACCAAGGGCCAGTACAGCCCGACCTCCGAGGTCGGCAAGATCACCAAGTCGACGCCGATGGGATCGCTGGACGCGCCGTTCAACCCGGTGTCGCTGGCGATCGGCGCGGAGGCGTCCTTCGTGGCCCGCACCGTCGACTCGGACCGCAAGCACCTCACCGAGGTGCTGCGGCAGGCCGCCGCCCACCCGGGCACGGCACTGGTGGAGATCTACCAGAACTGCAACATCTTCAACGACGGCGCCTTCGAGGTCCTCAAGGACCGCAAGCAGGCGGAGGAGGCGGTGATCCGCCTGGAGCACGGGCAGCCGATCCGCTTCGGCGCCGACGGTGCCAAGGGCGTGGTGCGCGACCCGCAGACCGGTGATCTGCAGGTCGTCACCGTGACGCCGGAGAACGAGGCTCAGGTGCTGGTGCACGACGCGCACTCGGCGTCGCCGACCACCGCGTTCGCGCTGTCCCGGCTGGCCGACCCGGACACCCTGCACCACACGCCGATCGGCGTGTTCCGCTCGGTCGACCGGCCGGTGTACGACACGCAGATGGCCGACCAGCTGGACAGCGCCATCGAGCAGCACGGCAAGGGCGACCTGGCCGCTCTGCTGGCGGGCGGGGACACCTGGACCGTCGTCGGCTGAACCGGCGGCCGCAGCCGCCGGCCACGAGGCCCGGGCCCTCGCGGTCCGGGCCTCGTCGTCTGCCCGCCGGGTGCGCCCTGGCCCCCGGGCCCCGAGAAGCCCCCGACTGTCATGACCGTATGCCGATACGGGCATGACAGCCGGGGGGCTTCGGCGTTACCGTCGTCCGGGTGAGCTTTCGCTCGCACAGGTGATCGTCGGGCAGGGCGTCAGGCACGAAGGAGGGCCCGTGACCGGGAAGTCGGCCGCCGAACGGCGCATAGGACTGCTGAACGGCTTCGCGGCCTACGGGATGTGGGGGCTGGTCCCCCTCTTCTGGCCTCTGCTCAAGCCCGCCGGGGCGGTGGAGATCCTCGCCCACCGGATGGTCTGGTCGCTGTTCTTCGTCGCCGCCGCGCTGCTGGTCGCCCGCCGCTGGGCCTGGCTCGGCGAGCTGCTGCGGCAGCCGCGCAGGCTGGCCCTGATCACGGTCGCCGCGTCCGTGATCACCGTGAACTGGGGCGTCTACATCTGGTCGGTGAACTCCGGGCACGTCGTCGAGGCCTCGCTGGGCTATTTCATCAACCCGCTGGTCACCATCGCCATGGGCGTACTGCTCCTCAAGGAGCGGCTGCGGCCCGCGCAGTGGGCGGCGGTCGGCATCGGCGCGGCGGCGGTCCTCGTCCTCACCGTCGGCTACGGCCGCCCGCCGTGGATCTCGCTCGTCCTCGCCTTCTCCTTCGCCACGTACGGCCTGGTGAAGAAGAAGGTCAACCTCGGCGGCGTGGAGTCACTGGCCGCCGAGACCGCGATCCAGTTCCTGCCCGCCCTCGGCTATCTGCTGTGGCTGAGCGCGCAGGGCGACTCGACGTTCGCCGCGGAGGGCGCCGGACATGCGGCGCTGCTCGCCGCGACCGGCGTCGTCACCGCGCTCCCCCTGGTCTGCTTCGGCGCCGCCGCGATCCGGGTGCCGCTGTCCACGCTGGGCCTGCTGCAGTACCTGGCCCCGGTGTTCCAGTTCCTCCTCGGCGTCCTCTACTTCAAGGAGGCCATGCCGCCCGAGCGCTGGGCGGGCTTCACCCTGGTCTGGCTGGCCCTGACCCTCCTCACCTGGGACGCCCTGCGCACCGGCCACCGCAACGCCCGCGCCCTCGCCGCCGCGGCGGCGGAGGCGAAGCAGACGGGGGCGGCCGTGGCCGCCGGGCCGAACCAGCCCGAGCCCGCCCTGGCCACCGAAGGCAGCCGGCCCGCACCGGCGGCGGGGAACGTGCCCGCCGGCCCGGACACCGACCCGCTCGAAGCCCGGCCGTGATCTTCCCGGCTACGCCCCCTCCTGCGCCTCTCGGCGTGCCCGGTGGGCGCGGACCTTCGCGCGGTTGCCGCAGTGTTCCATGGCGCACCAGCGGCGGCGCCCCGGGCGGGAGGTGTCGACGAACAGGAGGCGGCAGTCATGGGCGGCGCACTCGCGAATGCGGTGCGCGTGGGGCCCGCTGAACAGGTCGATCGCGTCGCGGGCCACGGTGGACAGGAGCTGGGTGCCGGTGGCACCCGGGGCCCAGGAGCGGGAGCCGTCCGCGGTCAGGCGGGAGACGAGCGGGGGCTCGGCCGCGGCGGCGTTGATCAGATCCAGGTGCTCGTGCCGCAGCGGGCGTCCGTGTGCCCGGTCGGCGGTGAGCAGGAACAGGGCGTTGCGCAGGGCGCGGGCCCGAGCCAGCTCGGCCTCGTCGACGGTGAGGTCGAGACCGTCCGCGAGCCGGCTCTGCCCCGCCCAGGTCACCAGGTCGGCGGGGGTGTGCAGCACCTCGAAGCGGGCGTGGACGCCCGGGCCGCCGGTGGGCAGCAGTTCCAGGCAGAGGGCGCCCGGGTCGAAACGGTAGGGCGTCCCCTCGTGCGACATCAGGGTGAGACCCGGACCGTTCTTCCGTCCGTCCATTGCACCGCCGGCCATGTAACCAATATAGATGGTTACATGACGCAGTCACCGGAGCAGCCACCGGCACCGCCCGCACCCGTGCACTGGAAAGTGGTCGTCGACGCGAACGATCCGCACGGGCAGGCCGACTTCTGGGCCGCCGCCCTCGGCTACGTCGTGGAGGACAACAGCGCCCTGATCGGGAAGCTGCTCGCCGCCGGCGCCGTGCCCGAAGCGGCCGTCACCGAGCACCACGGCCGCCATGCGTTCCGGGACCTGGTCGCGGTACGGCACCCGGACGACCCCGTCGACGAGACCAGCGGCACCGGGCTCGGCCGGCGGCTGCTCTTCCAGCGGGTCCCGGAGAAGAAGACGGTCAAGAACCGCCTCCACCTCGACCTGCACCCCGGCGAGGGGCGCCGCGAGGGGGAGGTCGCACGGCTCGAGCGGCTCGGCGCGAGCGTGCAGCGGCATGTACGGGAGCCCAGCGGGACCTGGACCGTGATGCTGGACCCGGAGGGCAACGAGTTCTGCGTGCACTGACACCCCTGCGTGCGCCGACCGTCCTCCGATCGGCGACGCCCTTCCGATACCGATATGTGTGAAGCGCTGTCCTGATATCGCTCTTGACGGAGTGTCAGTTCACCTCGACCATCCAGGCACCCACTTCACAGTGGCGTGCCTGTGGGCACCCCGACCCACGGGCCTCCCCAACGGAATTCGGAGTCCCCACATGAAACTCTCCGTTTCCACCCGTGCGGCCACGGCCGGCGCCGTCGCGATGGTCACCCTCCTGGCAGGCGGCACGCTCGCCGACGCGACGACGACCACTCCCCCTCGGCCCGCCGCCGCACCCGACATCCCCGTCGCCGACGTCAAGGCGCATCTGACCCGGTTTCAGTCCATAGCCACCGCCAACGGCGGCAACCGCGCCCACGGCCGCCCCGGCTACAAGGCGTCCCTCGACTACGTGAAGGCCAAGCTGGACGCGGCCGGATTCACCACCTCCGTCCAGCAGTTCACCAGCTCCGGCCGCACCGGCTACAACCTCGTCGCCGACTGGCCCGGCGGCGACCCCGGCCAGGTCCTGATGGTGGGCGCGCACCTCGACGGCGTCTCCTCCGGCCCCGCCATCAACGACAACGGCTCCGGCTCGGCCGCCGTCCTGGAGACCGCGCTCGCCGTGGCACGCACCCAGTACCGGCCCACCAAGCACCTGCGGTTCGCCTGGTGGGGCGCCGAGGAACTCGGCCTGGTCGGCTCCCGCCACTACGTGAGCCGTCTGACCACCGGCGACCGCAACCGCATCGACGGCTACCTCAACCTCGACATGGTCGGCTCGCCCAACGCCGGGTACTTCGTCTACGACGACGATCCCGCGATCGAGAAGACCTTCAAGGACTACTTCGCCGGCATCGGCGTCCCCACCGAACCCGACACCGAGGGCGACGGACGCTCCGACCACGCCTCGTTCAAGAACGCGGGCATACCGGTCGGCGGACTGTTCACCGGCGCGGGCCGCCTGAAGTCGGCCGCGCAGGCGGCGAAGTGGGGCGGCACGGCGGGCCGTGCCTTCGACCGCTGCTACCACTCGTCCTGCGACACCACCGCCAACATCGACGACACCGCCCTGGACCGCAACAGCGACGCGATCGCCCACGCGGTGTGGGAGCTGTCCGCGTAGCGCAGGGCACTGTGCACGTCACGTACGTTGTGCGCGTCACGTACGGTGCGCACGGTGCATGCGGTGCGTACGTGCGTGCGGTACGGACGTTCGGCCCCTGTCAGTCCCGGCCGGCGCGTTCGCCCAGCCGTCCCATCCGGGCGCGGGCGGACTCCAGCTCCTCGATCTCGTCGGCGGCCGGGCCGCCCTCGGCGGCGAGTTCCGTCCACCGGGCGATCAGCTCCTCGCCCAGCTCCAGGCCGTGCCGGGGATCGCGCACCGCCCGCCAGGCGGTGGCGGCGCTGCGGACGTTGCCGTAGGCGGCCTCCGTGTCGCCGGTGCGGCGGCAGATCCCGGCGAGATCGAGGGAGAGCCGGAAGGCGCGCACCGGCTCGCCCGCCAAGTAGGCGATGTAGGCGGTCAGTTCGCCCAGCCGGAGCACCTCCGGGTGCTCCGGCCCCAGCTCGGCGGAGGCGTCGGTCATGGTCTGCTCGGCCAGGCGGGCCGCCTCGTCGATCCGGCCCTCCCGGACCGCGTCGTTGATCCGCCCCATGGGCTCGGCCAGCCGTGCCTCGTCGGGCACGGCGAGCGGTTCGTCCCCGAGCACCGCCTCGGCAACGGCGTCGAACCCGCGCGGCGGCGTCGGCTTCGGGTCCGGGGGCAGCCCGAGATCCTCCGGCTCCGCACGCGGTCCGGACTCGGGCGCCGGGGCCGGGTGGGGCTTCGTGTCCATGGCCGGGGGCGGCCCGAAGGCACCCGTCGGCGGCATGACCGTACCGGGCGGCACGGCGTCCTGGGGCTGGGAGAGCGCACGCAGCCGGAAGGTGGGTGCGGAGTCGCTCGGTACGTGCGGCTCGGGCACGACCCGCAACGGGAAGGTCGGGGCGGGATCGTGGACGGCTGCCTCGCCGGTTGTCTCCCCGGATGCCTTCCCGGCGGGGGTCGAGGCGGGATCGGTGTTCGCTTCAGGTGCGGCGCCCGACTCGGCTGCGGCACCCGTTGCGGCGGGCGGAACCGCGTCCGAAGGGCTGGCCGACGGCTGCGGCGAAGGCGGAGCCGTCGGGGCGTCCGGGGCGTCCGGGCTGGTGGCCGGACTCGGGTCGGTCACCGGCCTCCCGCTGCTCGCCGGAGGCACGGCGCTTGCCGGAGGCGGGGTGCTTGCCGGAGGCGGGGTGCTCGCCCAACTCCCGGTGCCCCCGGGAGGCGCCGTGCTCGCCGGAGGCGCGGTGTTCGCCGGACTGCCGGTGCTCGCCGGAGGCGGGGTGGATGACGGGGGCGGCTCCGGGACGTGGCGGAGCAGGTGGGTGGGCAGGTCGCGACCGCCGGACGGCGCCGCGGGCGGGGCAGGTGCGGGGGATGCCGCTGCCGCCGCGGCCGCTCCCATCCGCAGCGGCTCCCCCACCAGGTGGCTGGAGCCGTCCGGCTCGACCCGGAGCGGGACCACATAGCCGATGCGCTCGTCGTGCACGGTGGCGAGGACCGGGTGACCCGAGGCGATGGCGATGCGGTGCAGGCGGTCCAGTACCACCTGCTGGATCTCCTCACCGGGCCCGGCGACCACCGGCACCCCGCCGACCGAGGCATGGACCGAGGCACCGCTCGGCGCGCCGGGAACGCCGGCCCGCGTACCCGGCACCGGCAGAGGAACATGGACGTCCATCGGCGCCGTCCCGGGCTCCGCCGCGTGGACGGCCTCCGCTTGTTCCCGCTTCTTCTCGCGGCTGAGTCGAGCCATCGTCCCCTCATTCGGGTCGTACACCTGTCTTCGAGTGTGTCCGCTCGCTCGCGTTTCTCACGTCACTGCGATGTCACAGGCTCGTCCCAACGCCCGTCCGCCCCGGCCCCGGCCACCGGGCGGTGGCGTGAGGATCGGAGGGCGAGGCAGCGGTGGCATGGGGATCGGAGGACGAGACAGGAGAGGAGGCATGGGCAGAGGCATGGGGAGAGACATGCAGCAGGGACCGGAGATCTGGCTGCGCGGTCCGGTGGCGACGCCGGAAGCGGCGGCACGGGAGGCGGGCGGCCCCCCGGGACCTGCGCCCGCGCGGGCGAGCGGCCGGGTCTTCTCCTGGGTGGGCACCCACGGCGGCGCCGGCGTCTCCACCCTCGCCGCGGTCTACGGCGGTCACGACAGCGGGCGGTCCTGGCCCGGCCCCGGTGATCCTCAGTCGGTGCTGCTCGTCGCGCGCACCCATGCGGCGGGCCTGGACTCGGTGACGGCGGCCCTGGAGCTGTTCCGGCTCGGGCAGGTCCCGCAGGGGCTGGACCTCGACGCCGTGGTGCTGGTGGCGGACGCACCGGGGCGGCTGCCGAAGCCCCTCGCCCAGCGGATCCGGCTGATCGAGAACCTGATCGACGTGTACCGCGTGCCCTGGGTGTCCGAGTGGCGGCTGGGCGATCTCAGCGGCCGCCCGCCCCGCGAGGCGGAGGACCTCGCCCGCCTCACCGGAGCCCTGCGCTGAGCAGCGCAGAACCGATTCCGCCGCGCTCGGCGGTGAGGACCGCCGCCGTCCCGGCCCGCACCCTCCGCGCCACCGAGGTGGTGGCGCGGGCCCTGGAACGCATCGAGCGCACGGACCGTGCGCTGTGCGCGATCGTCGAGGTGTGGCGCGAGGAGGCGCTGCGCCGAGCCGGCGAGGTCGACGCGCGAGTGCGGGCCGGTGAGCGGTCGCCGCCGGCCGGGGTGCCGATCGCGGTGAAGGGCCGGCACGGGCTGCTCGCGGCGAGTGCGCTGGTGGGGGCCGGATGCGTCGCCGTGGGCGCCACCTCCGTGCCGGGGCCGGGGACGCCGTGGCGGACCTGGGGGCTCGGAGCGCGGGGCCGCACCGTCGATCCCTGGCGGCCCGACCGTACGCCCGGGCGGCTCGTCGGCCGGGTCGGCGGCGGCCGTGGCGACCGGGCTGGTCCCGCTGGCGACCGGCGGCGACGGGGCGGGGTCGGTGCGGAACCCGGCGGCGTGGTGCGGGGTGCTGGGCCTGAAGGCGACGGTCGGCCGCCTCCCGTCCCCGGACCGCCCGGGCCTGGCGGCCCCCGGCGTCCTCACCCGCACGGCTGCGGACGCGGCGGCCTGGTGGCGCGCGGTCTCCGACGAGAGCGTCGCCTTCGGCGGTCACGGTGCACCCTGCACCGCCGTATGGTCCGCCGACCTGGGCTTCGCCGACCCCGACCCCGGGCAGACGGCCCTGGCCCGGGCGACCGCGGACCGGCCGGCGAAGGCCGGCGTCCTCCGCCTGGAGCCTGCCGCCACACCGCCCCGCCCCCTCGACCCGGCCACGGCATGGCTGTCCCTGCGCTCCCGCCCCGGCCCGCGCTCCTCTGCCCCCGGTCTCACGGAAGCCCACCGCGTCCGCACGGAGAACGACCGCCGCCCGGCCGCCCTGTTCTCCGAGGCCGACCTGCTGCTCACCCCCACCACCGCCGACGCACCCCACGGCCACGACGGTCCGGGCGACCGCTACTCCACGGCGCTGACCTGGGCGTTCAGCCTGAGCGGCCACCCGGCCTCGAGCATCCCTGCCGGAGTCGGCTCCGACGGCCGCCCCGCCGGACTCCAGCTCGTCGCCCGGCCCGGACCGGAGGCGCTGCTGCCGGCGGTGGCCCGGGAGGCGGAGCGCCACGCGCTGAGGGCGGCTCTCTCCCGCTCCTGCTCCTCCCCCAGCCCCTGAGCTGCACCCCTCACGCGGCCACGACGGCCGCCGAAGGGCGCCCCTTCCGCCCGTTCCCAGCCGCTCCTTGCGGGATGTACTTGCACACGCATAAGATGCACACGCTTTTAATTATCGCGCGCCGGATATCCGCCGTCCGGGGACCAGGGACCACCGTGTCGGCCGCGCGACCACCTCTGTCCACACCTACGACCTGGGGGATTCCCATGACCCGCCGCTTCCTCTTCGTGCTGGGCAGCGCCCGCTCCGACGGCAACACCGAGCTGCTGGCCCGCCGCGCCGCCGAGCAGCTGCCGCCGGATGTGGAGCAGCAGTGGATCGACCTGACCGAGCACCCGCTGCCCGACTTCGTCGACCTGCGCCACGACAGCGATCATGTGCGCCCCACCGAGGGCAATGCGGCCCTGCTGCTGGACGCCACCCTCGCGGCCACGGACGTGGTGATCGCCTCGCCGCTGTACTGGTACTCGGTCTCCTCGTACACCAAGCGGTACCTCGACTACTGGTCCGGCTGGCTGCGCACCCCCGGCCTGGACTTCAAGGCGACCATGGCGGGCCGCACCCTGTGGGGCGTGGCCGCGCACGCCGACGAGGAGCCGTCGGTCGCCGACCCGCTGATCGGCACGCTCAACAACTCCGCCGCCTACATGGGCATGCGCTTCGGCGGCGTGCTCCTCGGCAACGGCAGCAAGCCGGGCGACGTCCTCGGCGACAGCGAGGCGCTGGCCAGGGCCAAGACCTTCTTCTCCCGGGAGGCTCCCCTCGCCCGCTTCCCGCACGAGGAGAGGTGAGCACGTCCGGGAGATGAGCGCTCCCGCGCTGTGATCGCTACGAGGTGATGTCCTTCGCCGTGAACCTCGCCCACGCCGCCGAGCCGAACACCGCCGCGTAGAGGGCCTGCAGGCCGAGGTTCCTGGTCAGGTTCTCCCAGTAGACCGGCTCGCGCATGAGGTCGGCGAAGGACAGCCAGTAGTGGGAGAAGAAGTAGGGGTGCAGGGCGTGCAGCTGGGGGATGTGGTCGAGGATCTGCACGGTGATCAGCAGCCCGACCGTGGTCGCCATGGCGGCGATGCCGCTGTTGGTGAGGGTGGACACGAACAGGCCGAGAGCGGCCACCCCGACCAGTGACGCGGACACGACCAGGGCGATCAGCAGGGCCCTGACCAGCCCCTCGGCGAAGCCGATGCGGGTGCCGGAGATGGTGGTGAGGTCGCCGAGCGGGAACAGCAGCGCGCCCACGGTCAGCGCCGACACCGCGACGGCGAGGGTGGCGACCAGGCAGAACGCCAGGACGGTCGCGTACTTGGTGAGCAGCAGGCGGGTGCGGCCCGCCGGGGCGACCAGCAGATAGCGGAGCGTGCCGGCGCTCGCCTCTCCCGCGACGGCGTCACCGGCGACGACCGCGACAGCCATCGGCAGGAAGAAGGGCAGCGTCGCGGCCAGCGCCGCGAACACCAGGAACAGCCCGTTGTTGGTGACCTGGGAGATGAAGGCGGGGCCCTCGCCGCCGCCCCCGCCCCCGGGGGCGCCGCCCCCGGTCTCGATCCGCACCGCGACGCCGATCAGCACCGGAACCGCCACCAGCACCCCGAGCAGGGCCAGGGTGCGCCAGCGCCGCAGGGTCGTCAGCAGCTCGCTTCTGAACAGGCCGAAGGTCCACCGCCACCGCACACCGGGGACGGCCGTCTCAGCCCGCGACATCGAAACCCTCCCCGGTCAGGGCGACGAACGCGTCCTCCAGCGAGGCCCGTTCGACGCCGAAGCCGCGCACCCGCACCGATGCCCGCACCAGCGCGGCATTGAGGTCCGCGAGGTCCCGCTCCCCGGGCACCTCACCGGTCACCCGCTCCTCCTCGGCGACGACATCGCCCACGCCCTGCTCCTTGAGCACCCGCGCGGCCTCCGCCACGTCCGGCGTGCGGACCACCAGCCGCCCCCGCGCCCCGGCCGCCAGGTCGGCCACCGGGCCCTGGGTGACCAGCCGGCCCCGCGCCATCACGGCGGCATGGGTGCACACCTGCTCGATCTCGTCGAGCAGGTGCGACGAGAGGAAGACGGTCGTGCCGTCCGAGGCCAACTCCCTGATCAGGGCACGGATCTCTCGCATTCCCTGCGGGTCGAGCCCGTTGGTCGGCTCGTCCAGGACCAGCAGCCGGCGCGGGCGGAGCAGCGCCGCGGCGAGCCCCAGCCGCTGCTTCATGCCGAGCGAGTACGCCCTCGCCTTCTTCCCTGCGGCGGCCGTGAGGCCCACCCGCTCCAGGGCGCCGGCCACCCGGGCCCGCCGGGTGCGGGGGTCGGAGGTGGGGTCGGCGGCGTCGTACCGGAGCAGGTTGTCCCGGCCGGACAGGAAGCCGTAGAGGGCCGGGCCCTCGATCAGCGCCCCCACCTCGGGCAGCACGGAGCGCGCCGCACGGGGCATGGGCCGGCCCAGCACCCGGACCGTGCCCGAGGTGGGCTCGATCAGGCCCAGAAGCATCCGGATGGTGGTGGTCTTCCCGGAGCCGTTGGGACCGAGAAAGCCGAAGACGCTCCCGTACGGCACCGTCAGATCCAGTCCGCCCACGGCGAGTTGGCCGCCGCGGAACCGCTTGGTGAGGGAGCGCGTGACGATGACGCCGTCGCCTTCCCCGGCCGCGTCCGGCTCCGGCCGTTCCCCGATGGACGTCTCGCCCATCCGCTCCCTCGCTCCCCTGACGGCTCCTCTGACAGCTCCTCTGACGGCTCCTCTGACGGCTCCCGCGAACCCTACTTCGCTTCCTCGGCAGCCTTCACCAGCGCCTGCTTGGTGACGGCGCCGGCGTAGACGGTGCCGTCCTCGGTGACCAGCGCGTTGATCAGGCGGGTGCTGAACACCGTGCCGGTGCCGAAGTCGCCCTTGACCTTGTCGCCGAGCGAGTCGAGGAAGCCGCCGGCGGGCAGGCCCGCTCCGCCGGTGTCGAAGGTGGCGACAGTGGTCCAGCCCTCGCCGAGCATCGTCATGCCGTCGGGCCCCTTGCCGAGGTCCTTCTCCGGCTCGTGCTCGGGCCTGCCGCCCTTGTCCAGGTCGCCCTCCTCGGTCACCTTGGCGCCCTTGGGCGGGGTGAAGTCGAAGGTGGAGGCGGCCGGCTTGTCGAAGCTGACCTTGGTGAAGCCGACGTCCACGACGGCGGCACCACCGGCGGCCGGGGTGAGGGTGAACTTCAGCGGCATGCCGGTCCTGTGGTCGACGGCGACGCTGATGGCGCCGACCGTCGAGCCCGGCTGTTCGGGCTTGATGACGAGCTTGTAGGCGTCGCGGCCGGCCACCTGGGCGGTGCCGTCGACCGTGACGGAGGTGGTGTCGTCGACCGACTTCAGCGCCTCCTCGGCGAAGTCCTTCGGAGTGGCGGGGGGCCGCTCCTCCTCGGCCTTGCCGACGGGCTCGTCGACGGTGCCGTGGTAGACCTCGTTGGACTCGCTGTCGTAGCCCCAGACGTCCTTGCCGTTGTGGATGAGGCTGTACTCGGCGGCGTCCTCGAGCAGGGACAGCTTCTGCCGCTCCGGGCCGTCGGTGGCGACGCGCAGGGTGTGGGTGCCGGAGGCGAGTGCGGTGAGCCTGGTGGCGGGGTCGGCGGCGGAGCCGTCGTCCTCGCCCTGGCTCATCGCGCCGGAGGCGAGGCTGCTCTCCAGGCCGCCGAGGTCGGGCAGGCCGAGGTCGGTGGTGATCTTCACGGTGCCGGACAGCTGCTCGACGTCCGACTTGGCGATCTTCTCTATCAGCTGGGCCGCGGTGATCTCCGGGAGGTCGGGGTCGCCGGAGTCGGCGAGTGCGGGGACGAGGCCGATGGTGGCGGCCGCCACGCCCATCACCGTGACGGGAACGACGTAGCGGGCGGCCCTGCGGCGGGCGCGGCTCGGCTCGTCGGCCTCCCCTGCGGTGGTGTTGCCGTCGGTGTCGTGCGGTGCCATGGTCCGGTACCTCCGTGGTCGGCGGCGGGCTCGGCCTGAGCCGCCATTCTCACCCGTTACCGGTGAGAAGTGGTGATGTCCGTCGCTGTCCATCTGACCAAACCGGGCCACCGGATACGTCAGCCCGCGGGCTCAACTCCACGTACTGCTCCGGTATGACAAACCCCGCACTTCCTCCACCGACCAGTAGGGGACACCGGTGACTTCCCGTTCCCGGCATCCGGGGCGGGTGCGGCCGGGGGCAGGTCCGCGGGGACGCCACCAGCCGCCCGGCAGGCGCAGGGCGGGAGGGAGGCGGGTCAGCCGGCGCGGTGGACGACTGCGTCGCAGAGCTGCTCGAGGGCTGCCTTGGCGTCGCATTCCTGGAGGGGGGCGAGTGCCGCCCGCGCCTCCTCCGCGTAGCGGACGGTGTCGCGGCGGGCCTGCTCCAGCGCCGGATGCGCCCGCAGCAGACGCAGCGCCTCGGCATGCCGCGCGTCATCCGTGAGGTCGGAGTCCAGCAGCTCGCACAGGGCCAGGTCCTCCGGCAGCCCCAGCCGCGCCGCCCGCTCCCGCAGCCGCAGCACCGGCAGCGTGGCGATCCCCTCCCGGAGATCCGTCCCCGGCGTCTTCCCCGACTCGTGCGAGTCCGAGGCGATGTCCAGCACATCGTCCGCCAGCTGGAAGGCGACCCCCAGCCGCTCTCCGTACTGGGTCAGAACGTCCACCACCGTCTCGTCGGCGCCGGACATCATCGCCCCGAACCGGCAGGACACGGCCACCAGCGACCCCGTCTTGCCGCCCAGCACGTCCAGGTAGTGGTCGACGGGGTCCCGCCCGTCCTGCGGCCCGGCCGTCTCCAGGATCTGGCCGGTGACCAGCCGCTCGAACGCCTCGGCCTGCACCCGCACCGCCTCCGGTCCGAGGTCGGCCAGGATGTGCGAGGCCCGCGCGAAGAGGAAGTCGCCGGTGAGCACCGCGACCGAGTTGCCCCACCGCGTGTTCGCGCTGGCGACGCCGCGCCGCACGGCCGCCTCGTCCATCACGTCGTCGTGGTACAGCGTCGCGAGGTGAGTGAGTTCCACCACAACCGCGGACGGCACGACCCCCGGCGCGTACGGGTCACCGAACTGTGCGGACAGCATCACCAGCAGTGGCCGGAATCGCTTGCCCCCGGCCCGCACCAGATGCTGCGCGGCCTCCGTGATGAAGGGCACCTCGCTCTTGGTGGCCTCGAGCAGCCCTTCCTCGACAGCCGTCAATCCGGCCTGGACATCGGCTTCGAGAGCCTGGTCCCGCACGCTCAGCCCGAACGGCCCGACGACGGTCACGAGGGGTCTCCTGTCTGCTGGTGTCTACTGCCGATTACACGGTTTGTCGATAGGTCGCTGCCGCCACTCAAGTCAGCGTATCCGGTCACGTTTCGATCACCACCAGCGCCCGGTGTTACCCGCCGGACCCGACGGGATCACAAGCACCGCATTCCAGATCGTTTGATCACAACGCGTCCCACTGATCACCACTGATCACCACGGAGCACCGCGCACCTCACCTCGCCACACTCACCATCCTGCCCGCCCTCTTGCCCGATTTGCCGCAATTACCAGGCGAATTCCCCTTGGCGAAATATGCTCCCACCCCACTCGCCCAGTGAAGTGCCTCACGCCTGGAACCCCGTCACCCCCACACCCGTCCGCCCCCCTTCTCCCCGTCCCCGCAACGGAGTTGCTTCTTGGCACCGGCAAAGGGGCAGGTGCGCAAATCACCCCAGGACAAGATCAAACGGCCGCTTCTGTGATGACCACACTTGTTCCCGGCATGTGCTCTCGCATACGTTCCCGGCCTGCCGGGCGGACGCCGAATCCTGCCGCCGCCCGCACCACCGATCGTCGATCACTCACGCACGGCAGGAGCGGGGGACCCAGGTAAGTCGCCGGGCCGGACATCCGTCCGGAACGGCTAGGGGTGAAGCCATGCCCGAAGGGGCACGGCCGGGCACTCTCCCAGCCCGAACCCGACAGCTCACCTCGCAGGCGCAGGAGAGGACACACGAACATGCCTGCAACCGGTATGACCCGCCGCTTCGGCGGCCGCCGTCTCGCCCGTACCCTCGCCGTCGCCGGCACCGGCGCCGCCGTGGTCGCCCTGCCGCTCATCGGCGCCACCAGCGCCTCCGCGGCCCCGGCCGCCGCGCCCGCCGCCGCCACCTCGACGGCGTACCCGAACAACCTCGACGGCTGGATCCGCGAGGCGCTGTCGATCATGCAGCAGCACGGCATCCCGGGCTCCTACGACGGCATCCACCGCAACATCATGCGCGAGTCGTCCGGCAACCCGAACGCCATCAACAACTGGGACTCCAACGCCGCCAAGGGCACCCCGTCCAAGGGTCTGCTGCAGGTCATCGACCCGACCTTCGCGGCCTACCACGTGCCGGGCACCGCCTTCGACCCGTTCGACCCGGTCGCGAACATCGTGGCGGCCTGCAACTACGCCGCCGACCGCTACGGCTCCATCGACAACGTCTTCGGCGCCTACTGAGCCGAGGACCCACCCGCGGACGGCCCGGGCGGCCATTGGGGAGCCGCCGGCCGCCGGACGCCCTCCCGCTCCCGGCCACCGGCACGACACCCGGCAACCGGGACGACACCCGGCTACTGGGACGACAGAAGCGTCCTCTCGGCGGACGAGGACGTGGATCCGGAATCGCACCGGGGCGGCACCTGTTGGGGCAGGTGACACCCGGTCTCCGGGAACAGACGCTCGAGGACGACGGCCACGCCGTCGTCCTCGTTCGTCGTGGTGACCTCGTCGGCCACCGCCTTCAGCTCCGGGTGCGCGTTGGCCATGGCGACGCCCCGGGCCGCCCAGTCGAACATGGGGATGTCGTTCGGCATGTCACCGAACGCCAGCGTCCGCTCCGGGCCCAGCCCCAGCCGCTCGGCCGCCAGCGCCAGCCCCGTCGCCTTCGTCACACCGCACGGCTGGAGTTCCACGGTCCCCGGCCCGGACATGGTCACCGTGGCGAGCGAGCCGACCACCGCGCGCGCGGTCGCCGCCAACTCGTCGTCGGTCAGCCTGGGGTGGCGCAGCAGCACCTTGCTGATCGGCCGGGTCCACAGCGCGTCGCGCCGCTCGACCCGCACCGCGGGCAGCGTGGGGTGCGGCATCCGGTACCCCGGCTCGATCAGGGTCAGCCCGTCCACGCCGTCCTGGTCGACCGCCGCGTAGACCTCCCCCACCTCGGCCTCGATCTTGCCCAGCGCGGTCTCCGCCAGCTCCCGGTCCAGGGTGACGGACCACACCAGCCGGTGGGCGCCCGCGTCGTACACCTGCGCGCCCTGTCCGCACACCGCGAGCCCCGTGCAGCCGAGGGCCTCCAGCAGGGGCCGCACCCTGGGGGCCGGGCGCCCCGTCACCACGAGGTGCCGGGCACCGGCCCGCGCCACCCGCGCGAGCGCTGCGAGGGACCGGGCGGACAAGGTGTCGTCGCCGCGCAGCAGCGTCCCGTCCAGGTCGGTGGCGATGAGTGAATATGCGGTGGGTGCGGCCATGATCAGAGAATACGGACAACACGCCGGTGCTTCTCACCGCCGTCGGGTACGCCCGCGCCCCACGCCTTGTGCACCGATTGGCAACAAGATGGTCCGCTACCTACCGTCCATGCCCTCCCGGGCGGTACCTTCCAAGTGTCCAGGGGGGACTTGATCGGGGGGTCAGGTGAGCAGTGGACGTGTGCACGTACTGAGGCCGGAGGATCTCGGCGAGGGGGAGCGGCAACGCTGGCGGGAGCTGCGCGCGGCCGCCGAGGTACCGCGCAACCCGTTCATGGAGCCGGAGTTCACCGCCGCGGTGGGCCTGGTGCGGCCGGGCGCCCGGGTGGCGGTGCTGTACGAGGGGACCGAACCGGCGGGCTTCCTGCCGTTCGAGCGCGGGCCGCTGGGGCAGGGACGGGCCATCGGGCTCGGGGTGTCGGACTGCCAGGGCGCGATCCTGCGTCCGGGCCTGGTCCAGGACACCGCCGAACTGCTGCGGGCCTGCTCGCTGTCGGCCTTCGCCTTCGACAACCTGGAGCCCGAGCAGCGGCTCTTCCTGCCGTACGCGGCCGAGGAGCACGCCACCTTCGTCATCGACGTGGAGAAGGGCTACGACACCTACGAGTCGGTGCTGCGCGCCCAGTCGCCGAAGTTCCTGAAGACCACGCTGGCCAAGGAGCGCAGGCTGGGCCGCCAGGTCGGCCCGGTGCGGTTCGTGTTCGACGAGCGCGACCCGGCGGTGCTGCGCACGCTGATGGAGTGGAAGTCGGCGCAGTACCGCAGGACGGGGCGGCGCGACCGCTTCGCGCAGGAGTGGATCACGCGTCTGGTCGGCCGGCTCGCGCAGACCCGTGCGCCCGAGTGCACGGGCACGTTGTCGGTGCTGTACGCCGACGGGCGGCCGGTGGCCGCGCACTTCGGGCTGCGCTCGTCGTCCGTGCTGGCCTGCTGGTTCCCGGCGTACGACCCGGCGTTCGCGAAGTACTCGCCGGGCCTGGTGCTGCACCTGCGGATGGCCGAGGCGGCGGCGGCCGAGGGCATCGGCCTGCTCGACATGGGGCGCGGCCCCGCCGAGTACAAGGACTCGCTGAAGACCGGCGAGCTCGCCGTCTACGAGGGGGCGGCACTGCGTCCCGGCGCGGGCGCCGCCCTGCACTGGCTGAGCCGCGAACCGGTGCGCCGCGCCCATGCGTTCGTCCGGGCGCACCCGCGGGTGGCGTCGCTGGCCTCGCGGGCCCTGCGCGGCGCGGGACGGCTGCGGGCCGGCCACCGCCGCTGACATGCACCGCTGACCAGGGGGTCATGAGGAGGGGGAGGGTTCATGTCCCGCACATCGCGCACATCGCTGATGTCCCGGGCATCGCGCGCATCGTCGATGGCCCGGGCCTCGATGCGGTGGAGTGCATCGCGTACGCAGGAGGAGATCCGGAGGTTCCTGTCCATCGGGGCGGTGCAGGTCGCCGAGGTGGATCTGGGCGAGGGCGGGGAGGCGGTGCTCCGGCCCGGTCCCGGCAGCCCGCCGGTCACCGCCGGCGAGGTGTTCGTGCTGGTCAGACGGGAGGGCGTGCCGGCCGGAACGTTCCTGGAGCGGGTGCCGGAGGGGGCCGATCCGCGGGCGGTGCTGAGCGCGGCCGCGCGGCGGATGCTCGCCGGCTCCGCGGCCCCGCCGGGTGAGCGGGCGCCGGCGCGCGAGGTCGCGCCCCCGTACGCCTCCGTGGTGGTGGCGACCCGGGAGCGGGCCGGGCAGCTGGCCCGTGCGCTGGACTCGCTGCTCGCCCAGGACCACCCGCGCTTCGAGATCGTGGTGGTCGACAACGCGCCCGTCACCGACGAGACAAAGGAGTTGGTGCACCGGAAGTACGGGGAGCGCGTGCGGTATGTCCGCGAGCCGGTTCCGGGGCTCGCCGTCGCCCACAACGCGGGGCTGGCCGTGGCCGGGGGCGAGGTGGTCGCCTTCACCGACGACGACGTCATCGCCGACCCCCGCTGGCTGACCGAACTCACCGTGCCCTTCGCCGCCGACCCGCGCCTGGGCTGCGTGACGGGACTGATCCTGCCGGCCCGGCTGCGCACCCCGGCCCAGGTGCTGCTGGAGAGTCACGGCGGTTTCGCGAAGGGCTTCACCCCGGCGACGTACGACCCCGCCGAACCGCCCCGCGAGGAGCCCCTGTTCCCGTTCACGGCGGGACGTTTCGGCTCCGGGGCGAACATGGCGTTCCGCACCGGGGTGCTGCGGGAGGTCGGCGGGTTCGACCCGGCCACCGGTGCCGGCACGCCCGCGCGCGGCGGCGACGACCTCTACGGCTTCGTCCGCGTGCTCGCCCACGGGCACCGGCTGCACTACACACCCCGGGCGCTGGTGTGGCACCACCACCGGGAGACCTGGGCGGACCTGGAGACCCAGGCCTACGGCTACGGCGCGGGGCTGACCGCCTATCTCACCGCGATCCTGGTCAACCGGCCCGCACTGCTGCCCGCCTTCCTCGCCCGGCTGCCGCGCGGCCTGGCGCACGCACGGGCGCTGACGGCCGTACGGGACGCCGAGGGCGGCGGGGCCGCTCCGGGGGACCACGACAGCCGCAGCCATCCCTGGCCGCGGCGCCTGTCCCGGCTGCAGCGCCGGGGCATGCTCTACGGGCCCGTCGGCTATCTGCGCGCCCGGCAGGCCCTGCGGAAGACGGCCGCGAGGGGGCGGAGATGACGACGACACCGCGGGAGCCGCTGGCGGGCGGAGCGCGCACGGAAGCCGGGAGCACGGCCGGTGCCGACAGCCCGGCGGCCGTCCCCGTGTTCCTCTATCACGCCGTGATGGACGATCCGCCGGACTGGATCGCCGAGTTCACGGTCCCGCCGAAGGAGTTCGCCGCGCACCTCGACGCCGTCGTGGACAGCGGCCGCACGCCCGTCACCATCAGCACCCTCGCCGCACATCTCGCCGGCCGGGCGCCGCTGCCGCCCCGGCCGGTGCTGCTGACCTTCGACGACGGGTTCGCCGATCTGCCGGGCCCCACCGCCGAGGCGCTGGCCGCGCGCGGCCTGGCCGCCACCGCGTATCTCACCACCGGCGCGCTCACCCCGGGCGGACGCTGCCTGCTGCCGCCCGCGCCGATGATGGCGCTGGCGCAGGCGGCGGAGCTGGAGCAGGCCGGGATGGAGGTCGGCAGCCACACGGTCACCCACGCCCAGCTGGACACCCTGACCCGCCGGCGCCTGCGCACCGAGCTGCACGACTCCAAGGCCGTGCTGGAGGACACCCTCGGCCATGCCGTGCCGCATCTCGCCTATCCGCACGGCTACAACAGCCCGCGGGTGCGGGCGATGGCGGCACAGGCGGGCTACGAGACGGCGACCGCCGTACGGCATGCCCTCAGCTCCGAGCGGGACGAGCGCTACCGCATCGCCCGCCTGATCGTCCGCCGCACCCACACCGTGGACGACGTGCGCACCTGGCTCTCGGGCGGCGGGGCGCGCATCGCGCCGTACCGGGACGGGGTGAAGACCATCGGCTGGCGCTGGTACCGGCGGCTGCGGGCGGCGGTCCACGGCCCGGAGTTCGCGGGCTGACCGCCCGGACCGCCGGTCGGGCCGGGCTGCCCGGACCCACCCCGGGCCGGCCCGGCCCTCCTCGGTCACTCCGCGGGATGCGGCTGGTTCAGGTACGGGTCGGCGGCCACCTTGCGCAGGCTGTTCCAGGCCTCGTCGTCGGCCAGGGCGAGATTGCAGTGCGGGCCGGGGTCGCGGTGGTTCCACTGGAGGGCCGCCTTGACCCCGTCCAGCCGCTTCAGCACCCCCGGCACCTCGGCGTACCACTCGGCCTGCCGTCCGGGACGTGACGGGTCGTTGGCCGTGCCGAACTCGGAGAGCATCAGCGGTTTGCGGTCGGAGATGTTCTCGCGGATCCAGGCGTGGGTGGCCGTCTGGGTCCGGGCGAAGCTCTGCCAGCCGGTCTTGTGGCAGCGGTAGTAGTTGTACTGGTTGTATCCGATCCAGTCGACGTACGCGTCGCCCGGGTACATCTGCTCGAACAGCTCGGCGTGGCCGAGGTATCCGGTGATGATCCACGTCCACACCACGTTGTCCACGCCCAGTTCGCGGAACCGGTCGTGGATGTGCCGGTAGGCCTCCACGTACTCGGCGGGGGTGCCGTTGTCCGGGGTGCGGGTGTCCATCTCCAGGTCGAAGGAGAGGAAGACCTTCTTGCCGGTGCGGTCCCCGTACTCCTTGATGCGGCGGGCCTGGACGTCGATGACGGACTTGTCGAGCTCGCCGTCGGCGATCTGCCTCCAGGTCGGCTGCTGCTTCTTGCTGCCGCCCCACCACTTGCTCTCCCAGGACAGCAGCAGCATGCGGTCCTCGCCGACGCGCTGCTCCTCCGGGGTGAGCAGCTGCCCCTCCCGGCGGCTGCCCCGGGGCAGCGACATGTCGTGGTACGTGTACACGATGTCGAGCTTGCGGCCCACCCGCTTCTCGTAGGCGGCCACCTTCTCCTCCAGGTCGGCGCGCTCGTGCGGGACGAACGCGCCGAACCAGGCGCCGCACGGCGGCTCCAGCAGCTCCGTGGGCCGGCACTCCTCGCCCATCGCGGACGGCTCCGGGCCGGACCCGGAGGGCCCCGCGGCCTCCCGCACCACCAGTGCCCCGGCCAGGACCGCCCCGGCCACCGCCACGGAGGTGATCAGCAGCCGCCGGCGCCGGGACGCCGGCCCCTGCGGCGGGGCCGCCGCGTCCTCGGCGTCCGTTCTGCGGTGCCGGCCTTCGGAGTCGCGACGAAAGGGACGCATGGAGCGAAAGGGACGAGCAAACCTCACAGAGCGGAACCCTTTCCTGTCCTGGGCTTACCCGGCGTCGGCGGCGAGGCCCGCAGCCGCGGGCAGAACGCGGCGAGCGTGGTGAGCACGGTCAGGGCGAGCAGCACCCGCTGCGCGGTGAAGGCGTGCGTGGCGAACAGGACGGTCGCCACGATCATCACCGCGCCGACGCTGACGAAGACGATCAGCATCAGCCGCTCCAGCAGATCGGAGCGGCGGGCGAAGCCGGGGTCACGCCCGTCCACCGGCCCCTGCGCGGGCCGCACCCGCAGCGCGGGCGCGCAGAGCCCCACCAGGGCCACGCCGGGACCCGCCGCCAGGAAGACGGCGACCGCGGCGCCGCGCAGCGGCGATCCGCCGGGCAGGGCGAGCGCGGCGAGCGCCAGCCAGCCGCCGAACGGCGGCAGCATCCGCACCACGAGTTCCTGCGGGGTCATCGCGCCGCACCTCCGTCCTGACGCAGTTCGTAGAGGCTTCCGGCGCTGTTCTCGGCCACCAGCCGGAACCGGGGCGAGCCGGCCACCGACTTCCGTATGCGCTCCAGCTGCTCCCCGTCGAGCTGCCCGTTCATCTCCGAGTTGGCCACCTGGCCCCGGGTGAACAGGACGTAGGCGCGGCCGGGGCGCTCCACGCCGCGCATGTCGCGGGCGAGCGTGGCGGCCGGGTCCGCGACGATCGCGTCGACGTGACGCCGGTCGTCCTCCAGGAACCAGTAGTGGTCGACGCTGCCGTACGAGGCGTACGCCAGCGGGTAGTTGCGGTTGGCGGCGACCACCAGGGAACCCTCACCGGCTTCGTCGAACACCCGCTGGACCAGCTCCACCTCCTCGGGCGGGAAGTAGCTGATCCGGTCCTTGCCCGAGTAGCTCGGTACGAACGCCAGGGTGAGCGCCAGCAGCGCGACGAGCGGGCCGCCCGCCGCCAGGGCCCGCCGCCGGGGCGCGGCGGAGCGGACGGTCTGCTGCTCGCGGGCCTCGCCCGCCAGGGTGCGCACCGTCGGCAGCAGCGCCGCCGCGGCGAAGAACGCCACGCCGGGCAGCATGAACATCAGCACCCGGAAGATCATCTCGCTCCCGTAGCTGTTGGCCACGAGCATCGGCAGCGGCGCCAGCGCGATCAGCAGCAGCGGCAGCGCCCGGTGCCTGAGCACGCGTTGCCGCCACACGCCCACCGCCCCGAGCAGCAGCACCGAGCCGGACAGCAGCCGGGCCGCCCACGACGTCGCCACCGCTCCGGTGCCGGTCGGCGTGGTGCCGTAGCCGGTGGACACATTGGCGCCCACGTCACCGACCGAGCGCAGCATCTCCGGCAGCGCGGCGGACAGGAACGGCAGCGCGGCCGTCATGCACCAGGCCAGGAAGATGCTCACCACGGTCACCAGCGGCACCCAGTCCCGGTAGCGGCGCAGCAGGCACAGCACCAGCAGGGTGGCGGCCAGCATGGCGGGGGTGAGCTGATGGGAGATGACGATGGTCACCGCCATCAGGGCGATCGCCGCCGTCCACAGCGCCTGCCCGCGCCGGTCGCCGGTGCGGCCGTAGCGGCGCAGCACCACGGCCAGCACCCCGAGGTGCAGGGCGAACGCCACCGACTGCGGCGAGAAGTAGTCCTGCCCCACCCAGTTGGCCACGTAGAACAGCCACAGCGCGGTCCAGATCAGCCGCCGGTCCTCGGTGAAGGTGCGGTAGATCAGCAGCAGCGGGAGCAGGAGCAGCAGGCTGGAGACCAGCGGCCACCAGGCCATGTACATCGCGGCCGAGTCCACGCCGAGCAGCCGCACCAGCGCCGCCTGCGCGGCGAAGAAGCCCGGCCACTGGTCGTACACCGCCATGTCGCCCACCTGCTCGGCGCCCTGCAGTTCGCCGGCCGTCAGCAGGTGCTCCACGACTCCGTCGTGCTTCCACGCCCAGGCGTACAGCGGCGTCGGATACAGCACGGCCTGGGTGGCCCGCTCCATCACGAGCAGCCCCAGCACATACGCTCCCGGCCAGAGCCGGGACCTCGCGGGGTCGCGCACGGTGAGCCAGAAGCCCGCGGTGAGCACGGCGAGTCCGGCCCAGAAGCTCGGGTGGAGCGCGGTGACGAGCCCGAAGTCGTCGAGCGCCGACACGTCCGTGTGCCGTACCGCGTACGCCCACAGGGCCAGGGCCAGCAGGAGCACCGCCGCGGGCCAGGCGGCGCGGGCGCGGCGCCAGGTCAGGGCGGGCGGCAGATCGGACAGGTCCGTCACCGGCTCGGGCGCCGGACTGGGCGGCTCCGCCGACGGAGGTGTCCGGTCCGTGCCGGCCGTGGCGGACCCACCGGGGGCCACCGGCGCCGGCGCACGGTCCGGCGGCGGTTCGGGCGCTGATCCGTGCGCTGATTCGGGCGCGGATCTCTCGCGTGGAGTGGTTGGCGGACGCACGGTGGTTCCCCCCTGCTGATTCGGCTCTTGACGCTTGATCAGTCCCTGGATCGTTCGTTGGGCCGGCGGCGGCCCGGCAGGGCTCCCGCCACGGCTCTCCCGGCGGCGCGGCCGAGCGGCAGGAGCAGGACGAGCACGGTGAGGACGGCGAGCAGCAGCGGGGTGTGCGGCGCGAGTTCGTCCCGCCAGACCCAGCCGCCCACCGCGATCAGATACAGAACCCCCCAGCGCCCCGCCCAGGACAGCCGTCCGCCCGCGCCGGCGAGCAGCAGCCACAGTGGGACCAGGCACAGCAGGGTGCAGACGAGCGGCGCCCAGCGCAGCAGCGTCCCGGGCCCGTCCAGGCCGAGAGCCCCGGCGAGGAAGCGGGCGGTCCTCTCGTACAACGCGCCGTCCAGCGACGCCGGTTCCCGGCCGAGGGCGGCGGGCGCGGCGTGCAGCGCGAACAGCGCGGAGCCCAGTGCGGTGCCGGTGAGCAGGGCGTCGGCCCTTGTGCACAGGGTGACCGAGGCGACGAAGACGAGCAGCAGCACCGCCCCGGCGCCCAGGGCGGGCAGCGGCATCCCCTCCAGCAGCTCCCGCCCGGTCAGCTCCTTGTCACCGCCGCCCCGCAGCCATGGCAGACCGCGCACGGACCACCAGAAGGCGAGGGTGGCGAGGCCGGTCAGGGCCCACAGGAGACCCTTGATCAGCCGGTCCGGGTCCTCGGCGGGCGGCTGTGCGGGCGCTGCGGCGCCCGCGACGCCTGC
>Ga0207873_1000817_pt1 | contig 32625 bp, 30 predicted proteins | sample BGWIniCompost_FD_187373 | JGI IMG/M metagenome (GOLD analysis project Ga0207873, IMG submission 187373) | Cellulose adapted compost microbial communities from Newby Island Compost Facility, Milpitas, CA, USA - BGW Initial Compost (SPAdes)... ... | reverse complement strand
GGCGGCAACCCCCTTCTCTCCGTACAATCTCCGGATCTACCGGCAGACCTACACCGGCATCCGCGACCTGCTGGCCCCGCTGGTGGCCGCCGGGACCGCCTGCGTCGTCCCGATGCAGCCTGCGTTGCCGGGGCGTGCCTGGCTGCTGGAGGTCTGTCCGGCGTCGACGCTCAAACGGGACGGCCGCTATGCTCCCTACAAAGGACGGGGTGAGGCGCGCCGCGCCGGCCGGGCCCGGATCCTGGAGGCGCTCGCGTGTGTGGAGCGGGTTGCCGTGCCAGACAAGGTCCGGTGCGCCGCGCTCGACGACGCTGGCGGTGACGCGCTCGACAGCCTGCTCGCCGCAGTCGCGGCCTTCCGGGCCATCACCGACCCGGCGTTTCCCGGGCCGCGCGATGGCCGGTACGTGCGCGAAGGCCGGGTGTATGTGTAAAGCGTGTTGCGTGCTTCGTGTTCCGTATTGGACTCTCTATATAATGATTCCAGCGTTGAGGGAAGCTGGCGGTACAGCCTGCGCTCTACGGAGCACGCAACACGGAACACGCAACACGAAGCACCTACCACAAGGAGCGGTATGACTGCGACGTCCTCGAAGCGAGAACAGCGACCGGTGCTCGACCTGCCGCGATCGTCGTTCGAGATCGTGGGGGAGTTGCTGGCCCTGATCGGCATCATCGTCACCGTTGCCATCCTGCTGTATGCCTGGCCCGACCTGCCCGACCGGGTTCCGACGCACTTTGGCGTGACCGGGGAGCCGGACTCCTGGGGGTCTAAGACGTCTGTCCTCTTCCCGCCGCTCGTGATGATGGCGCTCTATGCCGGGCTAACGATCCTGAATCGGTTCCCGCACATCTTCAACTATCCCCGGGTGATCACCGAGGAGAACGCGCCGCGGCAGTACCGATTGGCGCGCACGCTGATGACCTGGCTGAAGGCGGAGCTGGTCTGGCTCTTCGCATTCCTCGAGTGGAGCATCGTCCGGACGGCGCAGGGGGAGTCGACGGGCATCGGCGTCGTTTTTCTGCCGGTCATGCTCATCGTCTTGTTCGGCACGCTCGGTATCTACTTCTGGGTCTCGGCGCGGAAGGCGTAAGTCCGGCGGCTGAACGCTCGGCGCCGGCCCGGGGCGCGCGGGCACGCAGCAGCCCATCGCGCGGTCTTCGCCACAACAGTCCGCTGACGGCGGTTCGATAGGACGCACCCATGCGCATCTGGGATCTCCCGCCCGAGTGCCTCTGTCGCCAGCATCTCCTCGGCGAGCACCGTGAGTTGCACGCACTCTGGTCGATCCTGACGGAGGGGAAGCCGGGATTCGCCAACCACCCGGAGACGCGGCGCTGGCGCGGCAAGCTCAAAGCCCTCTTCCTGCGGCATGACCAACTCGTCGCCGAGATGCAGCGTCGCGGCTACCAGCACCGCAGCCCCCTCCCCGCCGCTTTCGCTACCGGCGCCGCTGTCCAGACCGAGTACGTCGACACTCCCGAGGAACAGCGCCGCCTTCTCCGCGAGAAGGGGTGCGGGTGTGGGGTGTAGCGGGTGCCAGCGAGGGGCTGTGAGGACAGGCTCCGCAACCTGTTATCGGCTATCGATACCAGTGGTGTATCCGATATTCTCAGTACGTGCCTGTGCTGCTAGACTGATGAAGCATAGATGATGACTTGGATGCGCAGCGTGACGAGCGGCTACGGCTGGCTCTGATCTTGCAACGATCCTGTGAGAAGCAAAGGCAGGACGCACTAGGATGAGGCAGACCAGCGTGCGACTTGACAATGAAATCCCCGTGCAACGCATTGGCCGCGCGTTTGCTGCCTTAATACAGGATGAGCCAGCGGTACAGCAGTTCTGGGTTCGCCAGCATTGCGGTTGGGTCGAACTATGGCTGCTGACGGAGCCGATCGACCGCTCGATCGAGCGACACCTCTACGGCACTGTGTCACACCTGTACGAGCAGTTCCCTGAGGCAGCCATCCGGCTTCACCTCATCAACCCGCGCCTCTATGAGGCAATGGATTTGGAAACCATCATTCCGCAAGACGCGGAGTCAGTTCCTTTGCACTAGGTGCGGTGGCGGTGAAGAAGCGGACTGTTCAGCATCTCGCCACCGCCGACCGTAACCGCGATATTGCCTGGCAACTAGCTCAGATCACTAACATCCAGCCTTCGCCAACCGAGTGGTCGGTCGTAGTCGGTTTCTACGCTGCCGTTCACTACGTGAACGCATTCCTCTGGGAGCGGCTGGACTACGAGCCAAAGAGTCATCAGGATCGGTCCCGCTTGGTCAACCTGACGGCTGAACTGCGTCCTATCGCATCCTCATACACCCTGCTGCTTGACTACGCATATAAGGCGCGATACGAGCCTGGCTTTCGTCTCACACGTGATGATGTTATTGACGTCCTCCGCAACGATGTGGACGGGATTGCACAGCATATCCGCAGGGAGTTAGGGCTTATCCCCTAATCAGCTCTGGAGTGTGATGCGTTGATTGGGGCGACGGCGGTGATGCGTGCCCGGGGGTAAACCCCCGGGCTAACAAGGGAAGCCGGCTGAAGCCGGCTTTGGAGTGCGGCGGCTCCGGTCGCCGCTTTGGTATGGCGCGGAATCATCCCGCGCCAGCGTTGGTTCCGCGCAATCGTCGGGACGCGGGATGGGTGGTGCGAGGATCCCGCGCCGTGGTCGGGGCCCGGGGCTAAAGCCGCCGGGCTAACAAGGTGAAGTCCACTAAAGGGACTAGGGACGAATATCGTTTCAGCCCCTTTAGTGGGCTTTTCTGTATCAGCCCGGTGGCTTTAGCCCCGGGCCCCGACCACGTACCACCATGGCTGCGCCGGGATCACACCCCCTCAAACGCCTCCGGATAGACCACGAGCCCGTGAACGCCGTCGAGTGCGCCGGGCGTGAGGGCGAGGGCCATGAAGGCGGGGTCGGAGACCGGGAAGGGGGCTTCCAGCCCTTGCGCCCGGGCTGAGGTGAAGCCGAAGCGGGGGTAGTAGTCGGGGTGGCCGACTACGACCACGATCCGGTGGCCGAGGGCGCGGGCACGGTCGAGCCCGGCGCGGATCAGTGTGGAGCCGATTCCCTGACCCTGGTACTCCGGTAGCACGGCGACCGGCGCGAGCGCCAGTGCCGGAACCTCCTGCCCCTTGTCGGTGCGGATCGCGATCCGGCTGAAGAGGATGTGGCCGACGACACGGCCGTCGCGCTCGGCGACGAGTGAGAGCGCCGGGATGAACCCCGGTGTGTCGCGGATCGCCTCGACCAGCCGCGCCTCGTTCTCGCGGCCGAACGCGAGCCGGTTGACCTCGGAGATCGCCTCGGCGTCGGCCGGTGTCTCGGCCCGGATCGTTGTCATCGCCCCCACCCTCTCTTCTCGACTGCTCGACTGTTGGAACGTCTTGATCGCCCTCTGGGAAGGATGCCATGGGACGTGAACATCGCTATGTGGAGTTGCACCTCCACACCGCGTACTCGTTCCTCGACGGCGCCTCGTTGCCGGAGGAGATCATTGCGCGTGCCTCGGAGCTTGGCTATCGGGCGCTGGCTATCACCGACCACGATGGCCTCCACGGCGCGATGGAGTTCGCCCAGTTGGCGCGTGCGGCGGACATCCAGCCGATCACCGGCGCCGAGCTGACCCTGGCCGACGGCTCGCACCTGACGCTGCTGGCGGAGTCGGTGACCGGTTACGGGAACCTCTGTCGCCTGATCACGGCCGCGCACCATGCGGGGGAGGACCGCGTGCCCCGGCTCGATCCCGACCTGCTGCCCCGGCACGCCGAGGGGTTGATCCTGCTCACCGGCTGCCGGCAGGGGGCGCTGGCGCGGCTGGTGGATGCCGGAGATCTGGCCGGGGCGGAGGGGCTGCTGCGGCGGTACGTGGAGTGGTTCGGGGCGGAGAATGTCGTCGTTGAGCTGCAGCAGAACCTGGTCTACGGCGATACCCGGCGTGTCCGGCTGCTGGTGGAGCTAGCGGAACGCCTGGGCCTGCGCTACGCCGCGACGGGGAATGTCCACTACCACCGGCCGGAGCGGCACCGCCTGCAGGATGTGCTGGTGGCGATCCGCGAGCGGACGACGCTCGACGGGGCGCACCGGGCGCGGCGGGCCAACGCGGAGTTCTACCTGCGTGCCGCCGAGGAGGTCGCCGTACTCTTCGACCGCTACCCGGCGGCGCTGGAGGCGACGCTGGAGATCGCCGAGCGCTGCGCCGGGTTCGATCTGACGCGGGATCTCGCCTATCGCTTCCCCGACTACCCGACGGAGCCGGGGGAGACGCCCGATGACCTACTGGCGCGGATCTGCCGGGAGGCGCTGGCCGAGCGCTACCCGGAGCCGGAGCGGCGCGCGGCGGCTGAGGCACGGCTGGCGGAGGAGTTACGGCTGATCGCCCGGCACCGGCTGGCCGGCTTCTTCCTGCTCTACCGCGACCTGTTGCTGCTGGCGCAGGAGGTGGCGGCCGAGGTGCGTGGGACGGACACGCCGCGTGCGGGCGGGAACCTGCCGCCCGGGCGGGGGCGCGGTTCGTCGGTCAGCTCGATCGTCTGCTACCTGATCGGCCTGTCGCACGTCGACCCGCTGGCGCACGGGCTCTTCCTCGGTCGCTTCCTCAACGAGGATCTGCGCTCGGTGCCGGACATCGACCTCGACTTCCCGCGCGACATCCGCGAGCGGCTGATCGAGCGGGTCTACGAGGTGTACGGCCCGGAGCATGCCGCGCTCGTCTGCGCGTTCTCCACGTACAAGCTGCGCAGCGCGGTGCGCGACATCGGCAAGGCGCTCGGCCTTCCCCAGCCCGACATCGACAAGATCGCCAAGCTGAGCGAGGCGCGCTCGGCGAAGGATCTGGGGGAGGAGCTGGCGCGCATCCCGGAGTTCGCCGCGCGGCGGGACGCGCCACCGCTGCGCTATCTGGTGGAGCTGGCTGAGGAGCTGGCCGGCTTCCCCCGCCACGTCACCCAGCACGTCGGCGGGATGATCGTTTCCTCTTCGCCGCTGGTGGAACTGGTGCCGATCCAGCCGGCTGCCATGCCGGGGCGCTACCTCTGCCAGTGGGACAAGGACTCCTGCGACGACGCCCGCTTCATCAAGATCGACTTCCTGGCGCTGGGGATGCTCTCGCTGGTCGAGGAGTGCCTGGAGTTGATCGTCCGCTCGGGCAAGCCGCCGGTGGATCTCTCGCGGATCGACTTCGCCGACCCGGCGGTCTACGACATGATCTGCGCCGGGGACACCATCGGCGTGTTCCAGATCGAGAGCCGGGCGCAGATCCAGATGCTGCCGCGCACCCAGCCGCGCTCGCTGGAGGACCTGATCGTCCAGGTGGCGATCGTCCGTCCCGGCCCGATCGTCGGCAAGGCGGTCAATCCCTACGTGCAGAACCGCCAGCGGCGGATGCGCAACCCCCGGGCGCCGATCCGCTACGACCACCCGTCGCTGGAGCCGGTGCTGGAGGAGACGCTGGGGGTGATCCTCTACCAGGAGCAGGTGCTGGAGGTGGCGATGGTGCTGGCCGGGTTCACCGCCGGGCAGGCCGAGGCACTGCGCCGGGCCATGAGCCGCAAGCGCTCGCGCGAGGCGATGCTCCACTTCTGGCGCCAGTTCCGGGATGGGGCGCTGGCGCGGGGGGTGCGCCTGGAGGTCGCCAAGGAGGTGTTCCGCAAGTTGCTGGGCTTCGCCGAGTACGGTTTCCCCAAGAGCCACTCGGCGGCGTTCGCCGTGCTCGCCTACCAGTCGGCCTGGCTGCGGTGCTACTACCCGACCGAGTTCACCTGTGCGCTGTTCAATAACCAGCCGATGGGGTTCTACCCGCCCCACGTGATCGTCAACGACGCCAAGCGGCACGGCGTGCGTATCCTCCCGCCCGACGTGAACCAGAGCGGCGCGCGCTGTACCGTCGAGGGGAACGCCGTGCGCATCGGCTTCGGCTATGTCCAGGGGATCGGCGAGGATGCCGCGCTGCTGATCGAGCGGGAACGGGAGGCAAACGGCCCCTACCGCTCGCTGGCCGACTTCGTCCGCCGGGTGCCGCTGGCGCGGGAGGCGGTCGAGAACCTGATCGTGGTCGGCGCGTTCGATGGCTTCGGCCTGGGGCGCCGGGAGGCGCTCTGGCAACTCGGCCTGTTCATCCCGGCGCGAGGATTCGGGAAGAACGGGGCTGCCGGGAAGCAGCTCCCGCTGGCGCTGCCGGTGGAGCAGGACATGGTGGAACTGCGGCCGATGAGCGCCTGGGAGCAGATGGCGGCGGACTACGACACGCTCGGCCTCTCGCCCCGCTACCACCCGCTTGGACTCCTCCGCCCGCACCTGCCGGAGGCGATCGTCTCCACAGTCGATCTGGCGGAGATCCCCGACGGGACCGAGGTGCGGGTCGCGGGGTTGGTCGTCTGCCGCCAGCGCCCGGGGACGGCCAAGGGGATCACCTTCCTGTTGCTGGAGGACGAGCGAGGTCTGGTGAACGTCATCATCTACCCGGCGCTCTACGAGGAGCAGCGGCTGCTGGTGCGGGGCGAGCCGTTCCTGGTGGTCGAGGGGCGCCTGCAGCGGCGCGACGGGACGATCAACCTCGTCGCCCACCGCCTGCACACGCTCGACGCGGCGCGCCGGGCCTTCGCTCCGGCGCCGTCGCCATCTGTCCACGAGGCCGGCCCCATCTTCCCCGAGCGCAAGCCCGACCGCCGGCTCGCTCCCGTCTCGCACGACTTCCGGTAAGGGGGTCTGGTGTTGGAGGGGGCCGGTACCGGCTGAGGGCGCCAGACACTCAACCGGTACCGGCAGGCGGTGCGCTCTCTTCGTCAGGGCTCAAACGCGGGCGAGGGTACTGCGCACCGCTTCGATGATGGTCTGCGTTGACGGAAGGATCGCCGCCTCGACCGCGCGGCTGTAGGGGATCGGAATATCCGGCGTGGCGATGCGGGTGACTGGTGCGTCGAGTTCGGTAAAGAGCTCCTCCTGGACCCGCGCCGCGATCTCCGCGCCCGGCCCGAAGCTCCGGTGCGCCTCGTGGACCACCACCAGCCGGTTGGTCTTGCGGACCGAGCGGTAGATCGTCTCCATGTCGAGCGGGACCAGGGTGCGCAGGTCGATGACCTCCGCCGCGATGCCGTCGTCGCGCAGCGCCTGAGCCGCCTCGACCGCCCGCAGCAGCGAGCGCGACCAGGACACGATGGTGATGTCGGACCCGGGTACAACGACCTCGGCCTGGCCGAAGGGAATCACATACTCCTCATCCGGAACCTCGCCGCGCGTGAAGTAGAGCATCTTGTGCTCCAGGAAGACGGTCGGGTCGTCCTGGCGCAGGGCGAACTTGAGCAGCCCCTTCGCGTCTCGCGGGGTAGCGGGGAGGACGACCTTCAGCCCGGGGATGTGGGCGAACAGCACCTCGAGCGATTGCGAGTGCTGGGCACCGTTGCCGCGTCCACCCCCCTGCTGCGTGCGGATCACGAGGGGGACCCGGGCTTGCCCGCCCGACATGTAGCGCAGCTTCGCGGCCTGGTTGAGGATCTGATCGATGGCGACCAGGGTGAAATCGACCCACATCACCTCGACGACCGGTCGCATCCCGGTCATCGCCATGCCGATCGCCGCGCCGATGAAGCCGGTCTCGGAGATGGGTGTGTCCCGCACCCGATCGGGGCCGAACGTGTCCAGGAGTCCGCGGGTCACCTTGAAGACCCCACCGTACTCACCGATATCCTCGCCGAGCAGGACGATCCGCGGATCCCGCTCCATCTCCTCCCGGAGCGCCTCGTTCAGCGCGTCTGCATAGGTGATCTCACGCATGATCTCCTGCCCGCCCCTTAGCTGCTCGGTGACACCCACACATCCTCGAACGCCGACTCAACCGTCGGCTCGGGGCTTGCCAGGGCGAACGCCACCGCCTCTTCGATCCAGCGCTCGACCTCGCGCTCGGCGCGATCCAGCGCGTCCTCAGCGACGCCCAGCTCGATGAGCTTCTGCCGACTCAGCCGGAGCGGGTCGCGCGCCATCCACTCCGTCACCTCCTCACGGGTCCGGTAGACCTCGGAGTCGCCGATCATGTGACCCTTGAAGCGATAGGTCTGGGCCTCGATCAGGGTTGGGCCGCCGCCGCTCCGGGCACGCGCGACGGCTACCACCGCCGCCGCATGGACCGCCTCGACGTCCATCCCATCGACGATCACCGCGGGGATGCCGTAGGCCGTTGCCCGATCCGCCAGGCGCTCGATCCGCACCGTGCGCCGGATGGGGGTCATCTCGGCGTACTGGTTGTTCTCGAGCACCAGCACGACCGGTGCTTGCCAGACGGCGGCCAGGTTCATCGCCTCATGCCAGGCACCCTGGTTCGTCGCTCCCTCCCCGAAGAATGTGACCGCGACGCGATCGCTCCCCTGCATCTTGGCCGAGAGCGCGGCGCCGACAGCGATCGGCACGCCCGCGCCCACGATCGCGTTCGCGCCGAGGCACCCCAGCTCCACGGCGGTGACGTGCATCGGCCCCCCCTTGCCCCGGCAGTAGCCATCGCGCCGGCCCAGCAGCTCGGCCATCGTCCTGCCCGGGTCGGCTCCCTTGGCCAGGAACTGGGGTCGCCCCCGATAGGTGTTCGTCATGTAGTCGTCGGGACGGAGCGCGGCGCAGACTCCGACGGCCACCGCTTCCTGGCCAATGCCGACGTGCAGCGAGCCGCCCATCAGTCCCTGCTGATACAGCTCGATGGAGCGCTCCTCGAACCGCCGTAGCTGGAGCATGCGGCGGTAGAAGTCCATCAGCCGCTCTGCTCGCGTCTCGCTTGACATCCCTGCTCTCCTACTCCTCCGACACGTCCGGCGGCCAACTCCCGGCAACCGGGATGCGGCGGCCGCGGGCGTGGCTCGGGAGCTGATCGTCAGTCGCCGGTGCGGGCGGTGGCAGCCATTGCCTCCGCGGCCGCCTCAACCGCGTCGACGATGTTCTTGTAGCCGGTGCAGCGGCAGAGATTGCCGGACAGCGCCTCCCGAATCTCGTCGCGACTGGGCCGGGGATTGTCCTGCAGGAAGGCGTATGCGGAGATCACGAACCCGGGGGTGCAGAAGCCGCACTGCAGGCCGTGGTGCTCCCAGAACGCCTGCTGGATCGGGTGGAGCTCGCCCGGCCCCGGAGCCAGCCCCTCGATCGTGGTAATGGAGCAGCCGTCTGCCTGGACTGCCATGGTGATGCAGGAGCGCACGGCCTCGCCGTCCAGTAGAACGGTGCAGGCGCCGCAGACGCCCTGCTCGCAGCCGACGTGCGTACCCGTCAGGCCCAGGTCATATCGAAGGAAGTCGGCGAGCAGCCGCCGCACGTCGACATCGCGCTCGTGCGTGACGCCGTTGACCGTGACCGAGATCCGTTGCCGGGTCGTCACTTCCGCGCTCACCTAGATCTCTCCCTTCGCACGTGCCAGAGCCGTCTCCATGGCCCGCCGAGCCACGACGCCGGCCAGGTGCTTCTTGTAGCTCACGTCCACGGTGCCGTCTGGGTCTGGCTGGACGTTGGAGGCGATGCCGAGGGCAATGTCGGCCAGCAGGTCGGGCGTCGGGCTCTGGCCGGTCATGTCGATCGCGGCCAGGTACGGGATGCCTCCGCCGACGTTGCCGAGGGCCACCCGTGCGTCCTTGATCGTTCCATCCGGGTTGAGCTCCATGGTGGCCGCCGCGGAGATCATCGCGAAGTCCCCGTGGCGCCGCGCCAGCTTGACGAAGGCAGCGCCCTTCCCGTTGAGCCTGGGGATGCGAACCTCCGTGATCAGCTCATCGGGCGCGAGGGTCGTGGCCAGGTACCCAACGAAGAAGTCGCGGGCCGGGATCACCCGCTGGCCGCCTGGGCCGGTGGCGACGAGCTCGGCCTCCAGCAGGCGGGCGACGACCACATACTCCGCGCTGGGGTCGTTGTGGGCGAGGCTCCCGCCGATGGTGCCCCGCGTCCTGATCTGGAAGTGTCCGATCTGCCGTGCGGCCTCCTGCAAGAGCGGGTTCGCGCGCTGCACCACCTCTGAGCGCTCGACCTGGCGGTGCCGCGTGAGCGCCCCGATGGCGAGCCCGTCCCGCGTCTCGCGGATATAGCTCAATTCAGCAACGCGGTTGATATCGACGAGATAGGCCGGGCGAGCCAGGCGCATGTTCATGGCTGGTATCAGGCTTTGCCCGCCCGCGAGCGGTCGCGCGTCCGGCCCATACTGCTGCAGCGTGTGGATCGCCTCGTCGACGCTCGAGGCAACCGCGTAGGCGAATGGAGCGGGCTTCATGGTGCTCTCCTCCTTACCGCTGGCACGTCGTCTCCAGGAGTTGCGCGAGCTGAGCCATCGCCTCGTCGAGATCGCAGATCTGGAGCGCCACGCGTTTGATGCCTCGAACCACCATCGTCACCTCCCTGCCCGGGCCGGCAGCCCATCTGCCCAGCGGTGGAAGATGTCGTAGTCGTGGGTGGGGAGCGGGAAGTCGGCGTCCGCGCGGATGCGGGCCATGGCACGCCGCGTCGCTTCGAGGTCGTAGTACAGCCCGGGCGGAATCCCCTGGTTGATGTTCAACTCCACATTGCGAGCGATATCGCCCAGGATGACCGCCGTCCCACCGGCGGTCTGGACGTAGACGGCCTGACTCCCCGGGGTGTGGGTATTCGCAAAGAGCACGCAGCGCACACCGGGCGCGACCTCGGCGTCTCCCTCCAGGAGGTCAACGCGCGGCCAGAACGTGTCGACCAGCAATGCGACATCCCGGCGGTCGTAGAAGACAGCCCCGCCTCCGAAGTCGAGCTGCCGGGAAACGATGGGGGCGGCCGCTGCCTGCAGTTCGCTCCGCTGCACGACGAAGCGCGCCTGTGGCAGTGCCACGCAGCCACCAGCGTGGTCGTAGTGCAGGTGGGTCAGGATGACCGTCTCGATGTCCGCCACGGTGAGGCCGTGGAGGGCCAGTTGGGCCTCCAGGGTCCACTCGGGCCGGCTGCGGTGCGGGCCAAGCCGCTGAATCGACATGGCCCGCTCGGCGTCGCTGAAGCCGGTATCGACCAGAATCGGCCGTCCCTCGCCGTCGGAGATGAGCAGCCACGCGAGGATCGGCACGGTCACGACGTCCTTCTCCCGGCTCAGCGACCAGAAGGCGTCGAGGGTCCGCGAGACGTCCGCCTCGCCGAGCAGCAAGGGGTAGATAGTCCAGTTAGTTGCCGCCATCGCGCGCCCGCGCTTCCTGGATCCACCCGTACACGCGCTCCGGTGTGAGCGGCAGGTCGCCCACGCGGACGCCGAACGGCGCCAGGGCGTCCTCCACCGCGTTCGCCACCGCCGCGGGCGATGGGATCGTGCCGCCCTCGCCCATGCCCTTCGTGCCGAGTGGCGTGAAGGGGGATGGGTTCTCGATGTGGGCTACTTCGATGTCCGGGATCTCCATCGCCGTGGGGCAGAGGTAGCTGCTGAAGTCGGTGTTGAGGAGTTGGCCGTTCGCGTCGTAGCGCAACTCCTCGAGCAGCGCGCCACCGATGCCCTGAGCCACGCCGCCGACGACCTGCCCCTCCGCGATCATGGGGTTGATGATGGTGCCGGCATCGTGCGCGACGACGAAGCGATCGACCTGGACGAAGCCGGTGTCTACATCCACGGAGACCACCGCGATGAAGACTCCGGTCGGGTGGGTCGTGTACAGGTTGAACGTGCCGTGCTCGTCGGGCACCCAGCGCACCACGCTGCTCGTCCAGGTGTAGGTGCCCTCGAGGTTGGCATCGACTCCCTCGGGCAGGGTGCCGTAGGGGCCGGGCCAGAGGTGAACCCGGTTGCCGATGTCCTTGAGCGCGATGGCGCGGTCCGGGCTCCCCTTGACCTGGGCCCGACCGCCGACGAGCTCCACGTCTTCGGGGTCCACTTCGAGCAGGTGACCGGCGATCTTGCGTAGCTTGTCGCGGAGGACCCCCGCGGCCTCGTGAACGGCCGAGACGACGAAGGTCGCACCCCGTGACGACCATGGGCCGAGTCCGTACGGGGTGGCGTCGGTATCCCCGAAGACCAGGCGAACATCATCGACCGAGACGCCGAGCACGTCGGCCGCGACCTGTGCCAGCGTCGTCTCGACGCCCTGGCCGATGTTCTGATGACTGGTAAGCACCTGGATGCCGCCTTCTGGCGTCATCCGCACCGTCGCCGGCTGGTAGCCGTTGAAGATGCCGTTGAAGACCGCCGCGCCTGAGGGCTCGAGCATGGCCGCGATGCCGATGCCCAGGTACTTCCCCTCGGCGCGCAACTCCGCCTGCCGCTGCCGCAGCGCCGGCGCGTCGATCATCTCCAGGGCCATGTCCATGAGCCGGTCGTAGTCGCCGCTGTCGTACAGGGGGCCGGAGATCTGCTGGTAGGGGAACTCTTCCTTACGGATGAAGTTGCGGCGGCGAAGCTCATCGGGCGCGATGCCAAGCCGCTGCGCCATGATCTGCATCATGCGCTCCATCGGGTAGTTGGCGACATCTTTGCCGTACCCTCGGTAGGCGCCGTAGGGAGCCTTGTTGGTGACCACCCCGATGGTCTGCACCCGGTACGCGGGCACCTTGTAAGGGCCGGGGAAGTAGGCACCGGCGACCAGCAGCGAGGGCGTGCCCGCGGCGTGGCACGTGCCGTCGACGCCGATGTTCCCGGTCAGGCTGACATCCAGGCCCAGGATGCGGTAGTCGGCGTCCAGCGCGACCCTCATGGTGCAGGTGTAGTCGCGCGACTGCACCCCGGTCAGAAGGTTCTCGGTCCGGTCCTCGGTCCACTTCACCGGCCGGCCGAGCAATCGGGAAACGGCGCAGGGGATGACCTCCACATCGGCCTGCAACTTCGTTCCGTACCCCCCGCCGACGTCGGGCGCGATGACCCGGATGTTCTGCTCCGGCATCTGGAGCGTCTGGGCCAGGAGCGTGCGCACCTGATGCGGCGCCTGGGTCGAGCAGGTGACGTGAAGCATCCCGGTCGCCGGGTTGTAGTCGGCCAGGCAACTCCGCGTCTCCATCGGGGTTCCGGTGTAGCGGCTGTGGGTGATGGTCTCCTCGAAGACGTGCGTCGCCTCGGCGAACGCGCGTTCCACGTTGCCGATGCTGTTGGACCAGTCCAACTGGATGTTGTTGTCCCAGTCCTCATACAGCAGCGCCGTTGGGGCGAGCGCGTCCTCGATCGTGACGACGGGCGGGAGTTCCTCGTATTCCACCTCGATCAGATCGACCGCGTCCTCGGCCACGTAGCGATCCACCGCCGCCACCACCGCCACCGGTTCGCCGACGTAGCGCACCTTGTCGACGGCGACAGCGTAGAGCGTTGGGACTTTGGTCAGGATGTCGATGGTCCGCGCGAGCGGTCCCCACACCTGGCGTAGATCCTCCCCAGTGAAGACCGCGGCGACGCCGGGGAGGTCGCGCGCCGCGCGGGTGTCGATGCGCCGGATCCGTGCGTGGGCGTACGGACTCCGTGCCATGGCGAGGTGCAGTGTGCCGGCCGGCTCGAGATCGTCGGTGTAGCGGGCGTGGCCCGTCAGGAACTTCGGGTCCTCTTTCCGCTTGACGCTCGCACCGAGCCACTTGGTGGTGGTTACCATGCGTCCGCCTCCAATCGGTCGGTCAGCAACGTGACGACCTCGCACGCACGGTCATCACGGCGGGTCACGATCGACGATTGCGTCTCGGAACAGCCGCAGTCGCACTCCGTCGCCCGCTGCCCGCCCGCGATCCATCGCGCGGCGCCGAGGCTGTGTCCGCCTCGGCAGCGAACAGCGGCGAGGGCGGCGGGTGCGACTCGGGGCATCCCAGGAGGCGTGATGCCTCACGGGCGGCACCGACCACCGCCCGCACGAGAGCCTTGCCCGACTCGGCATAACGCACCGCCGGGATCGCAACGGTGTACGAGCCGACGGGGAACGCGCTGCGGTCGAAGAACGGCGACGCGATGCAGACGACCCCTTCGGAGAACTCCTCGTGATCGACCGCCCAGCCGCGCCGGGCTGTCATGCGCAGGTGGTCAAGCAGGGTATCGAGCGTGGTGATGGTCGCCGCTGTTCGCCGGGGCAGCCCGCGCCAGGCGAAGTAGTCGCGCACCTGGCTCTCGGGTAGGAAGGCCAGGATCGCTTTCCCGGAGGCGCGCGCGTGAGCATAGCCCCGGTAGCCGATCTCCAGGCTCCGGACGTGGAGCGCGCGCGAGCCTTCCAGGTAGCGCTGGAGGACGATGTCGTCACCGTACCAGCCGGTGAGGTAGGTGGTCTCGTCCACCTCCTCCCGCAGTCGTGCCAGGATGTTCAACAGCTCGGGGGACGGCGCCAGCATGCTCCGCAGGCTGTCCTGCAGGAACGCCACGCGGCTCCCGAGACCGAACCGGCCACCCGGGAGCCGCACGATGTAGTTCTCCGACTCCATCGTTCGGAGCAGGTGGTAGCAGGTGCCCAGCTTGATCCCGAGGCGATAGCTGAGGGACTTGGCGGTCGCCTCACCGTTGCCCTCGGCGACGGCTTCCAACAGGCGCAGTCCCCGCTGGAGGGTAACGAGTATCCCATCCTGCCGCTGATTCGCAGGTACGCCGCTGACGTTCACGTTGTCCATGGCGCTGATCCTTTCGCGCTCCAGCGTAGTGAGGGGGAGAGAGTGAGTCAAGATAAACGACATGGATTCTCAAATATCCGGAAAAAGTCGTAGCGAGGTGCGCGAAAGCGTATACGGTGTCGGGGCTCAAGTCAAGCCGGTCGGAGTCGGGCTGCCGCGCGGGGTCAGGGAACACAACCGTGGGCAACCATCCGCTGCGGGCCCCACTGCCTTCCCTGTGGGCGCCTACGATGGTTCGAGACGAGTTCCTGCGCGCTGGACGGCATCATTGCCATTAGGCGATAATCGCTTATCTGTCGCTCTAGGGGCACGGAGGAGAGGAGGATGATGCGCTCAGTCACGCGGATCATCGTGCTCGTCCTGGCCGTCGCGCTGCTACCGGTGATGCCGGCGGCGGCCGAGCCGATCGGCCATGACGCCTTTCGGCGCACCTGGGAGCGCACCGACTTGCCGGTAGCGACGCTCCGGGTGAGCCGCACCTGGATGTGGGGGCCGGAGCCGTTCAGCCCGGTCTTGTACGAGGAATACGCCCAGGCGCCGGGCGGAAAGCGGCAGGTACAGTACTTCGACAAGTCGCGCATGGAGATCAACGACCCCGCGGCGGACCCAAGCGCGCTCTGGTACGTCACTAACGGGCTGCTGGCGCGGGAGTTGATCACCGGAGAGATGCAGGTCGGGGACCGGGAGTTCCGCACGCTCGCCCCGGCTGAGGTGAACGTCGCGGGTGACCCGGACGACCCGACTGGCCCGACCTATGCCACGTTCAACCCGCTGATGGCCGCCGCGCCGATGCCGGACGGGTGGCGGATCACCGCGACGGTGGATCGCGCGGGTAATGTCGGAGTCGACCCGGCACTGGCGCGGTTCAACGTCCGTGCGGTCGCCGTCGGGGCGCCGACCGGGCACACGGTTGCCTCTGTCTTCTGGGAGTTCATGCACAGCGCGGGGCTGGTCTACCGCGATGGTCAGTACGTGCATGACCGGCTGGCGGAGAACCCCTTCTACATCACGGGCTACCCGCTAACCGAGGCGTACTGGACGACGGTTCGCGTCGGCGGGGTGCCGAAGCTGGTGCTGGCGCAGGTATTCGAGCGGCGGGTCCTGACCTACACGCCGGAAAACCCTGAGGGCTGGAAGGTCGAGGCGGGCAACGTCGGGCAGCACTACTACCGCTGGCGCTACGGGCAGATCGGCGCGCCCGACCCGGACCCAACCCCGCCACCCAGCCACGAGCCGTCGCCGCAACCCGACCCCGGCCCGTTGAGTTTCCCGGATGGCACCTATCGGGTCGGCATCGACATCGCGCCCGGCACCTACCGCAATACCGACTCGTCTCAGTTCTGCTACTGGGAGCGCCTCAGCGGCTTCAGCGGCGAGCTCAACGACATCATCGCCAACGGATTCTCCGATGCGCGCCAGATCGTCACGATCGCCCCGACGGATGCCGGCTTCGTCTCACGGCGCTGCGGCGGCTGGGTGCCGGACGATACGCCGCTCACGAGCAGCCCGACAGCGCCGTTCGGTGATGGGATGTACCGGGTTGGACGGGACATCGCGCCCGGCCTCTGGCGGAACAGCGACTCGACAGGGTTCTGCTACTGGGAGCGGCTGCGAGGCTTCAGTGGCGAGTTCGACGACATCATCGCCAACGAGTTCAGCAACGCTCCGCAGATCGTGCGGATCGCACCGACCGATGTCGGCTTCAGCGCCTCCCGCTGCGGGATATGGACGAGGATCGGGGACTAGAGATGCGTGTTGCGTGTTCCGTGTTCCGTCATGCGTGATGCGTCATGCGTCCCCCTCATCCCCGATCCCTCTCGGACGGAGCCCACCAGGGGAGCGGGGAGCACTACTCATTTCATTATGGGTTTATGGGTGACGTATGACGCATGACGTATGACGTTCTCTGCACTAGCCAAGGACCTCGTCCTCGTCCTCGTCATCACCGCGAGCTGCGAAGAGCCACCAGAGGACGACGGCGCCGAGGATGCCAGCGATGACCCAGATGACCCAGCCGGCCCGCTGGAAGATGCTCTCTCCCGCGACGTCCGCCTCGAAGCTGGCCTGCCCCTGCCCGTCGGGCCCGTCGACGAGCACGGTGAAGCGCCAGGTGCCCTCGCTGGGGATCTCGAACTCGGCGGCGTAGTAGTTCGGTTCGGTCGCCTGATCTTGCGTCGCCGGTTGTTCGATGGTTTCGCCGCCGTCGAGCGGTTCCGCCGTGACCAGGAGGCGCGCATCGAGCACGAACTCGTCGGTCTCCGGCCGCTGGAGGAGCACGCTGATGTCCACCAGCCCGACCCGCAGTGGCGACGGGCTCGAGGTCACGGTCAGGTCGTAGGGGCCGACCCGTTGCCGGTCGATGCGGACCTGGCCCCCGTTGGCCATCGCGGGCATCGGGAGGAGCGCTGCAAGGCACGCCAGGAGCGCCAGTGCCACCAGTCGCCGGTTGATCATGCAGGAGATCCCTTCCTCGCCGCTCGTCTCGCCGCTATCAGCCGGCCAGCATGGTACCGCGCATCTCCATCGGGAGCGACATCAGCCACAGCCCGAGCGCGGAGAGGAGGAAGCAGAGGACCACCCACGGGAGTGCGGCTGCGCGGGTCTGGCGGCGGCCGCGGTAGTGGTCGCCGGCCACGCGGCGCACGGCCCAAAGGGAACCGAGCAGTCCACCGATGAGGAAGGCCGCCTCGATCGGGTCGGTCCACTCGACGGGCACCAGCGCCGCCAGGTCCCAGCGGGGCGTGCCGAGGATCGGCAGGCCCATGTCAGCCATGAAGCTCTGCGTCACCGGGACAATCGTCAGCGCGCCGACGAGGAAGTGGAAGCCGTAGTGGGCCAGCCACATGCCGAAGCCGAGCGGGACCAGCGCGTAGCTGAAGCGCACGGCCGTCCCGACGAGCGAGCCGCGATCCCCGGTGAGCCGGCGCGTCGCGAGCGCTGCTCCGGCCAGGAGGAGCAGCGGCACGATGCCGAGGAAGAGCCCGAACATCAGGGCGAGGAGTGCCGGGCGGGACGTGAGCCCGAACAGGCCCGCCATCCACGCCTCGAGGCGGTAGACCGGCTCGACCATGCCGAAGGCGTTGAGGAAGGCGCCGAAGACCAGCACCAGCACCAGCGCGGCGAGGTCGGTCCGCTGCGCGGGTCGGCCGACGCCGGAGCGCTGCACGTCGAGCCGGAACTCGCGGCTCGGGTGGCGGCGGAGGACGCCGACGTTGTCGTATGGGCAGGCCTGCACGCAGTCGAGGCAGAAGGTGCAGTCGATGTTCCCGACCTTGCGCTGCTGGAACAGCCACAGCTCGCAGCCATTCTGCGTGATCCGCCCATCCGGCCCGGTGCGACCGCTGATGCAGTCCTTGGTGGTGCAGGTGGCGCAGGTGTTCGGGTCACGGACGCTCACCTCGAGCGGTGAGGCCATGGCGTTGACGAAGTGGAACTGCCCGATCGGGCAGACGTGCTTGCAGAAGGCGGCGCCTTTGAAGAACCCGTCGATCACGAAGGCGGCGACGAAGTAGGTCAGCGCGACCCAGGCGGTCAGGAGCGGGCTGCTCCAGAGCGAGAACGCCTCATAGGCCCAGAAGAAGACGACGAGGACGCCGACCGCGAGCCACTTGCCGGGCAACCAGTTCGGCCAGGCGCGGCTCGCGGGGAGCAGCCGCTTCGCCAGCCGGCGCGGGAGCATGAAGGGGCAGGCAAAGCAGAAGAGGTTGCCCGCGACCAGCAGGGCGAGGACGACGAATCCCCGCCAGTGGACCCAGGGCAGGACCCCCGCCAGGTTCTTCGGCGCCAGCGTGGGGCCGAAAAAGCCGTCGTACAGGATCGCCAGGCTGAGCAGGAGCATCGGCACCTGCACGGCCGTTCGAGCGTGCCGCCAGCGCAGGAAGCGCCCCAGCACCGGCACCCGGAGCAGATCGAAGCGGGGTCGTGCTGCGGTTCGTGTCAGCGTAGCCATCGGAGATCCTTAGGCGTCATGCGTGTTGCGTGATACGTGTTCCCTGTTCCGTAGTTCTCCCCTCTCCCTTGGTGGGCTCCGTTCGAGCGGGGCCGGGGGTGAGGGGGACGCGTGACGCATGACGCATGACTCAATGCCCCGCGTCCTCGTGGTCGTCGTGGTCGCCGTGGTCCCCGTTGTGCTTGTCATCCCCGTGGACGCCGGGGAGATCCTCGCTGTGCTCGAAGGAGGTGCCGTCGGCGAGCGTCACGCGGGCGGTGAGGATCCAATCGCCGCCCATGGTGAACTCGAACCCATCGGTCACGTACTGGCCGTCACCCTGGTGGTGCGCGTCGGCGAAGACGGGCTTCATTCCGGCGTGGCTCATGTTCCCCTCGACCTCCACCGTGGCGCCCGTCACCGGCGCGTTGTCCTGATCACGGATCGTCACGGTCACGGTCGCCGGGCCCACGGCGGCGGGTGACGGTTCGACTGCGAGCGTTACCTGGTAGTTCGAGGGCGCCTCTGACGAGGCGCTGCGCCCGCAGGCCACGCCGACCGTCAGGACCGCCACAACCGCGAGCAGGACCAGCCCGCGGCTGAACTGCCTCATGGCTCTCGTACCTCCACCTCGATCGTCATCTCTCCGGCGCGTTCGAACTTCAGCGTGGCCGAGAAACGATCCCCGACCTCCAGATCACGCGTGAGACCGATCAGCATGATGTGCTCCGCGCCGGGCTTCAGCTCCGCTTTGCCGCCCGCGGGGATGGTCACCCCGTCGATCGGCTCCATCCGCATGACGCCGCTCGCGTCGATAGTGCTGCGGTGGATCTCCACCACCTCGGCCACGTCGGTGGTCGCCGCCACCAGGCGGTCGTCCTCGTTGCCGGGGTTGCTGATCGTCAGGAAGATCGCGCTGGTGCCGCCGCCGCCATGACCCCCGTGGGCGCTGTTGTCGTCGGTAGCCTCGTCCGTCTCATCGTGGGACATCGTTGACTGGCCAGGAGATGCCAGGCCGGGCCGCGCCCAGGGCTCGTCCAGCCGGAGCCCGCCGGCCTCGGCCTCTTCGGACCCTCCGCAGGCTGTCAACGCCACCAGGGCCAGTACGATCAGCAAGACCAGGCCGGGAGCCCGTCGCGCTCGTGGCCACCAGCCCTTCCCGTGCGTCACCATCCACTCCTTCTCAGTCGTCACCTGGCTCAACATCATTGCTTCAGCGCCCAACGCAAATCGTTCGCAATTTGCTCCCCGGTCAAGCCGTACGGGAGCATCAGGCGGAGGTCGCCGTTGCGGTCGAGGACGAGCACCGTGGCGGTGTGGTCCACCAGATAGCCGCCCGCGCTGCCGCGCTCCTGCTTCTCGAAGTAGACGCCCATGCCGGTCGCCACCTCGCGGATGCGCTCGACGTCCCCGCCGAGCCCGACGAAGGACGGGTCGAAGCGGCTGACGTACTCCTGGGTGATCTCCGGCGTGTCGCGGTCGGGATCGACCGTGATCATCACGACCTGCACGTCCTCGGCGCGCTTGCCGAGTTCCTTCAGAGCGCGGGCCACGTTGGCGAGCGTGGTCGGGCAGACATCGGGGCAGTAGGTGTAGCCGAAGTAGAGGACCACGACCTTGCCGCGGAAGTCGGCGAGCCGCACCTCGCTCCCATCGGCGCCGATCAGGGGCGCGTCGACGATCGGCAGCGGCGGGTCGATCGCCGATCCGTGCAGGCTGCCCCCACCGAAGGGGAGCCAGCCGGCCGCGAACGCGCCGGCCGTGGCACCTCCCACCAGCACCAGCGCGGCAACGGTCAGGATGATCCAGCGTCTCACGGCATCACCTCGTCCGGCAGACGAATAGATGGGTCGCCTCGTAGGCCAGGCGGGCCGGGCCGCGACTCTTGCGGGCCTCGTTGGCGACGATGCGAATATCGTTCACGATGTGCTCTGCGCGCGGCGGGCCGACCCGGTACTCGGCGCGCACCACGCCCCAGCCGTCGACAAGCACCAGCGTCGGGTCGAAGCGGAAGGAGCCATCGGGTTTCTGCTCGTAGAACACATTGAACCCGCGCCCGACGATCAACTTCATCAGGTCCGGGTCGCCCGTGGCGAAGGTCCAGCGGGTCGGATCGGCACCCGCAGCTTCAGCGGCTGCCTTGAGCGCCTCGACCGAATCGCGCTCCGGGTCGAAGGAGATGGTCACGAGGCGGACCGGTGGGTCATCCTCCGGTTCGGCAGCGAGCTGTTCCTGGACCTCGCGCATGGTGGCGGTGGTGCGGTTGCACGGCTCCTGGCACGACAGGTAGGTGAAGTCGAAGAGGACGATCGACCCGCGCAGGTCATCGCTGGTGAGCCGGTTGCCGTCCTGATCGGTCAGGGCGAAACCCGGCGCCGGCGCGATACGCGGGAGCACGCGGATCGGGCGCAACGACGCCAGGGCGACGATCACCACCGTCACCGCCAGGATAGATCCGTAGAGAATGGTCGTCCGCTTCATCAACCTACCGCGACCCCGCGCGAGCCACTGCGTCCCCGCGCGCAGGGCCACTCGCCCGCCGGCCCGCTACCCATAACTGTACGGCGCGCGCAGCGGGGAACCGATAGCCCCTTGCGGGCCAGAAGGGTCAAAAGAGGGTCATACGGGTGCTGCACGAGTCGAATCCTACTCATCTCTGGCCTTCGGCGGGGGGATCAGACCGTGTGCCACAGCGTAGGCCGCTGCCTGGCGACGGCTGGAGAGCTGCAGCTTGGCGAGGATGTTCTTCAGGTGGTTCTTGACCGTGTGCTCGCTGATCGAAAGGCGCGCGGCGATCTCCTTGTTCGACAGCCGCAGCGCGACCAGCTCCAGCACCTGGACCTCGCGCGGGGAGAGCCCGCCGTCCGGCTCGAGGATCTCCGCCTGGCGCTCCAGGCGGGCGAACTCCTCCAGGATGCGCGCGGCCATGCGGCGGCTGATCGCCGCTTCCCCGCGCGCCAGCCCGCGGAGCTGATCCAGGAGCTCAGCGGAGCGGATGTTCTTGATCAGGTACCCCTGGGCCCCGGCCTTGATCGACTGGAAAAGCCGTTCGTGGTCGTCGTAGACGGTGAGCATCACGACGCGCACCTCGGGCAACTGGCGCTTGATCCGGCGCGTTGCCTCGATGCCGTCGATGCCGGGGAGGTCGATATCCATCAGCACGACGTCGGGCACCAGTTCCCGCGCGCGCTCGACGGCCTCCTCGCCGCTCGCCGCCTCGCCGACGACGGTGAAGTCCGGCTGGTACGAAAGCAAGCTGGCCAGCCCCTCACGGAAAAGGGCATGGTCGTCAACCAGCAGCAGCGAGATCTGCGACACGATGAGACACCCCTGTCGTCGGGAGCGGCGCGCGGAGTGTGATCCGCGTCCCGCTCCCGGGCTGGCTTTCGATCTGGAGCGTGCCACCCAGGCTCTCCGCACGCTCCCGCATGGTGAGCAGGCCGAAGTGGTGGCCCTGACGGTTGGCCGATGACGGATCGAAGCCCCGCCCGTCGTCGGCCACGGTGAGGATCAGGTCTCCCTCCTCGACGGTGCAGCGAACGCGGACGCTGCGCGCGTCGGCGTGCTTGCGCACGTTGCTCAGCGCCTCCTGCGCGATACGAATGACCTGCAACTCGGAGGCGCGAGGCAGCGCCCCGGGCGGCAGGTCGTCGATCTCGAGCGTGACATCCAGGTCGGTCTGCTCGGCGAAGTCGTCGAGGTACGTGCGCAGCCAGGCCGCCAGGCCGGGCGCGCCGTCGGTTACCAGCCGCAGCCCCAGGATCTGCTCCCGCACATCGGTGTAGGCGCTCTCGGCCGCCTGGCGCAGCGTCTCGATCTCCGCGCGGGCGGTGTCCGCCGCACCCGCGGCGAGCAGGCCATCGACCGTGCCCAGCTTGACCAGGACGTAGGCGAGCATCTGCGCCACGCCGTCGTGCATCTCCCGCGCGATCCGGCCGCGCTCCTCGACGACTGCCGCCTCGTGCACCTGCTGGTGGAGGCGCGCGTTCTCGATCGCCATCCCCAGCGTGTCGCCGATGGCCCGCAGCAGGCGCTGATCTGCCTTGGAGAACTCGCCCCGGGAGCGCGTCAGCCGCAGCGTCCCGTGGCGGTGGCCGCGGGCCTGGAGCGGCACGCGCATCTCCCCCGCTGCCAGGCTCGTCCCGTCATCCGGCACATCCCCGGCACCCGCGAGGACCGGCTCCGTCAGGTCGATGCGGACGGAATCTGCCGGGAAGAGCCGCTGGAGAGTCTCCTCCGCCTGGGCGACGATGTCCCCGACCCGGAGCGACGCCCCGGCGGACGCAGCCACGGCGTTGAGCGCCGCCAGCTCCGCGTTGCGGCGCAGCAGCCGGCGTTGCATGTGCTCGATCACCCCGAAGACGAGGTGGCTGAAGCCGAACGCGAGCCCGAAGGCCAGCAATCCGACAATCAGGTTTCCGATGTCGAGCGGGATTGCCGGCAACCGTCCGGTCGCGCCGTGCTCCCGCAGGAACGGCTCGACCACCTGGTGCCGCGTGCTTTCCAAGACGAAGATGAAGACGCCAGGGACGAGGACGGTGATCCACTTCAGCAGCCGCAGCCTGCGGGCGAACGGCGGTGTGGGCTCCAGCGGCACCGGCCCGTCGCCGCGGGCTGTTGCCGCTCCGCCCTGTCGCTCACCCGTGTTGCTGCGTGCCATGTCGCTTCCCTGCTCCGTCGCTCGCTGCCACCGCTCTTCATTATAGGAAATGTCCTCCAACGCCGTCGGCGGGCGGCATGTTGGCCAGCTCTTGCCGCGTAGGATGTCGGCGTTCACCCTTTCGTGCAGAGGCGGGCGTACACCGCATCCAGTTCGGCCGCGATGGCGCGCCACTGGTAGCGCTCGCGCACGAGGGCGTAGGCACGGTCGGCCAGGGCCTGCCGGAGGGTCGCGTCGGCCGCGAGGCGGGTGATGGTGGCGGCGATGGCGTCCGGTGTGTCGGCCAGCAGGAGGTGCTCGCCGTCCTTAGCGTCGATCCCGGCGGCGCCGAGGCGGGTGGAGACGACCGGGCGGCCCATGGCGAAGGCTTCCAGGATCTTCAGCCGGGTCCCGCCCCCGGCCCGCAGCGGGACGACGACCGTCCCGGCGCGTTCGACCCAGGGACGGACGTCGGGAACCGTGCCGGTGACGTAGACGCCGGGCACAGTGCCGAGCGCCAGGACGTCGGGCGGCGGGTCGGCGCCGACGATGGTGAAGGTCGCGGTCGGCAGCGCAGCGCGGACGCGCGGGAAGACGTGCTCGACGAACCAGCGGGCTGCGTCGGCGTTCGGCCGGTAGCGCATTGCGCCGACGAAGACGAGCGCGGTCGGGTCGGCCTGGTCGAGCGGGAAGCGAGGGAAGCGGTCGAGGTCGACACCGTTGGGGACGACTGCCACCTCACGGCCGGTGGCGGCCCGCACCACGGCGGCATCGGCGGCCGACGTGGCGACGCAGGCCGTGGCGCGTTGCCAGGCAGCGACCTCGTCGCGGCGGAACTTGCGGTACTCGATCTGGTTGAAGATCCGGCGCGGCAGCGATCCCCGCGCCGCGGCCTGCCGCAGCACGTCGTACTCCACGTTGTGGATGTCGAGCACGACCGGCACACCAGGCGGCACCCGGTAGCCGCCCATCTGCGAGAACTCGATCTGGATCAGGTCGAACCGCTCATCGCGCGTCAGCCGATCGAGGGCGCGCTGCATCGCCGGATGATGGTAGAGGGCGTGCTGGAACGAGCGGCGGGAGAGGAGCGAGCGGACCTGCCCCAGGCGTTTGCGCCCGCCCGGCGGCTGGTGAGCGGTCAGCGGCACCGGCACCGGCACGATCCGCGCCGGGAGACGACCGGGCGGCGTCTCGCCGGGGCCGGCGAGGCTGAGGACCACCACCTCGTGGCGCGCGGCTACCTCCTGGATCAGGTGGAACATCCGCGCCGCGCCGCCGAAGTCGGGCGGGTCGGGCAGGTATGGTGTCAGGAAGAGGATGCGCATGCTCGGCACGCTCCGAGGTTCGTTGCCGCCCGGCCCTAGCCCCGGGCGCGACCCGGCAGGGATGATAGCAGGTCACATCCGCCGCCCGGTCGGGCTCCACGGGGATCGATGTCGCGCCGTGGGTGTATCCTCGATGGCAGCCGCGCGAGCGGCGGAGAGGAGGCGCACGTGTCGGAGCAGGTCGTGGCCGCAGTGGTGGAGGCGGTGCGGCGTCGGCATCCGGACGCGGTGCAGGTCGAGGCGCGCGCCGTTGAGCCGCAGGCCGAGGGTGGGTCCGGGTCGCTGCTGGCGGTCGAAGTGACCTGGCTGGCGGGCGGGGAACAGCAGGCAGCGTGGTTCGCCGCCAAGCCGGACGAGGCCGGGGCAGAGCGACGGATCCTCGCAGCGCTGGCCGAGACGAACGTGTCCGTGCCGCGTCTGGTCGAGGGTGATCCCGACTCACCGGTCCTCATCATGGAGCACCTGCCAGGCCGCCCGGCTGACGAGGTGCTGCGGGCCGCGGGGATGCGTTGGGAGGTGAGTGCGCTCGCCTTCACCGTGGCGCGGGCGCTGGCGGAGATCCATGCCCTGCAGTGGACGCAGGTAGCCCCGTGGCTGGCCGCCCCCGAGGCGTTGCCGGAGGACGTGGTGGACGACCAGGTCCAGGACCGCTGGGAGCGATGGGAGGAGCGCATCGCGGCCCTCCCTGCTGGTGCGCGCTCGCCGTTCTCAGCGGCGCTCGCGTGGCTTGACCTTCGGCGCCCGGTGGAAGTATCAGTGTGCCTGTGCCATGGCGATTTCCGGCTGGCGAATGTGCTGCTCGTCGATGACGAGGTCAGCGGCATTGTCGGATGGAGCGCGGCGCGGGTGGCCGACGCGTCCGAAGACGTCGCTACGCTGGCGGTCGACCTTGGCGGGCTGGGTCTGCCGGTGGACACGGCTGAGTTGTTCATGCAGGCGCTGCTCGGGTCCTACCTCCAGGAGTCGCCGCGCTATCTGATGAATCTGCCGTTCTCGACGGTCGCCCTGCTCCTGGACCGTGCCCTGGACGCGGTCGAAGCGGGGGATCCATCCGCGCCGGACGCTCTGGCAGCGATGCAGCGGGCGATGGCTGGTGGTGGCCAGGTACCGTGGCGAACGTGAGTGGTGGCATGACGAGCGAAGGATCGAGCCCCGACCGCAAAGAGCGCTCCCCAATTCCGCCCATCTGGTTCTCCATCGGAGACCCGCCACGCCGCGAGCCGCCGGTGGTGCCGGGCTACCGGCTGGCGGTGTGGGAACAAGTACCGCTGGTCCGCGCGAACGTGCTCGGCTGCCTTTCACTGCCGGTGTGGTTCATCTTCTTCTCGTGGATCGCCGCGATGGTCAGCAGGCGATCCGAGTACGCGATCGTCTTCACCCTCCCGTCCTTCGTGGTGGGACTGCTCCTGGTGGTAGTAGGAGTGCCGTTGGTGCACGAAGCCGTGCACGGCATCGTGGCGCTCCTCCTTGGTGCACGCCCGAGCTTCGGGGTCGGTGCCGGGTTCGCCTACACGACCTTTCGCGAATCGGTCGGGCGTTCGGGCTATGCCGCGGTCGCTTTGGCTCCGCTCATCGTCATCTCGTTCGCGGGGATCGCCGCCGTAGCCGTGTGGCCGGAGCATACCGAGTTGATTCTGTTCGTCGTGGTCGTGAACGCCGCGGGGGCGATCGGGGACCTCTGGATGACCTGGCGCCTGCGCGACGTCCCGCCCAATGCACGCCTCTACGACCTCGCGGACGGGTTTGCCGCACTGGTGCCCGAGGAAGCGCCGTCTCAGGTCGGCGCTGAAGCCTGAGCCGCGGTCCAGCCCAGCGCCGGCTATATCTGGCATCCCAAAGCCAAGAAGTCCAGCCAAAACCTCGGACTACGCACCCGGGGCCCCGGGCATCTTTGGAGCCGGCCCGCTCGACGGTCCCGGAAACGTTCGAGCGCCGTGGGGGCGGCGCTCGAACGGGACACGAGGAGGAGTAGACCTGGTAGGCGTGGTCAGGCAGTGACGGCCAGCTCCGGCGTGAGGGCCGAGTGGATGGCCCGGGCCCGGGCGGCGATGGAGGCCAGTGTGTCGGGCGTGATCGACTGCGGACCGTCACACAGGGCGTCGTCAGGATCGGGTACGGCTTCGATGATCAGGCCATGGGCTCCCGCGGCGATGCCAGCCAGGGCCATCGAGGCCACCAGGTCACGGCGCCCGGTGCCGTGGCTGGGGTCGACGATGATCGGCAGGTGGCTGAGCTGGCGGATGAGCGGGACCGCGTTCAGGTCAAGGGTGAAGCGGGTGGAGGGGTCGAAGCTGCGGATACCGCGTTCGCAGAGGATGACGCGGTCGTTGCCGCCGGCCAGGATGTACTCGGCCGAGAGCAGCCACTCCTCGATGGTGGCGGCGAAGCCGCGCTTGAGGAGGACGGGGCGATTGACGCGGGCGACGCGCTTGAGGAGCGGAAAGTTCGCCATGTTGCGGCTGCCGATCTGGAGGACATCGGCGTACTCGGCGACGAGCTCGACCTGATCCGGCTCCATCACCTCGCTGACGACCGGCATGCCGGTGGCGGCACCGGCCTCAGCGAGCAGGCGCAGGCCCTCCTCGCCGAGCCCCTGGAAGCTGTAGGGGGAAGTGCGGGGCTTGAACGCGCCGCCGCGGAGCATCACCGCACCCGCTGCCCGAACCGCCTCCGCGGCCCGCAGCATCTGCTCGCGGCTCTCGACGGTACACGGCCCGGCGATGATGACCGGCTCCGGCCCGCCGATGCGGACGTTCCCGACCTGCACGACGGTCCCGGACGGGCGCGCCTCGCGCGCCGCCAGCCGGTAGGGGCGGGGCGAATCGAGAACATCCGCGACGCCCGGCAGGCTGCAGAGGGTCGGGCCGAGGTCTTCCGGGATCTGCCGGCCGTTGACACCGATGACCGGCGCGCCGCTCGAGGCGATCAGGTGGACCTCGAAGCCCCTCGACCGCAAGTGTTCTGCAACCGATCTGGCCGCTTCCGTATCAGCGCCCTGCTGCATCCGTACGATCATCGCCCGCGTTCCCTTCCGCCCGAGCTCACCGCCATCCGCGCCCGGATTCCGACAAACAAAAAAGCAGAGGTGATTACCTCTGCTCCCCTCCGACGTTGCTTGGTGGTTACGCGGCTACCGGATCAACACCGATTGCCCCACCAGCAACGCCGGAGGGGTAAAGTAAAAGTAGTACCAGTCCTGGTACTCGTATCGGTGTTGGTCGCAGTCAGTCCGCGTATCCATAGTGTGGCCATCGTAGCCTATCTCTCTGCCTCTGTCAAGCATTGGTGTAGAAATTCACATGCTCCTGGCCGAACGGCCAGTAGCAGGTCGGAGAGCCATGGCGTAGGATGGTTGCAGAGACGCAAAGTATTGGCTCGGAAGGTTGGTGAGCCATGGGTCACGATCTCCGATCGAATCAGCCGGAGGAGACGGGCCAGGCAGCCCGCAACGAGACAGGTCGGGCCGGATATCCGCAGCCCCTGGTGTGGCTGTTTGTGGCCACGGCACTCTGCGCCGCGTCCGCGTCCCTTGTGCTCAGTGGCGTGATGGGGGACGGCGCGCCGGAAACCGCGCTTGGGAAGGCTGCTCTCGTCCTCGTCGCTATCGCGGTTGGTCTCGTCGCCGGCGGGGCCATCGGATTCGCTGTGCGCCGCACCCAGGCGGAGTGAGGGGCGGCCCGGGAAGAGCCACCCCCGTGACTCCTAGCGCGGCTGCATCGTCAGCACCTGACGGCCAAGCAGTCCGCCCATGACCCGCCAGGAGGGCGGGGCTTCCGGATGGTACTCGAAGCGTTGTCGCTCGAAGTATTGGACGGTGACCCCGTTCTCCACGAACTCCTCGCTGATCGGGTAGCCGAAGATCGCTAGGCCACCGTTGACCCTCCAGTAGTCGCGGAATCCGAAGCAGAGGCGGTGACCGGTCTGGGGATAGAAGGTGCAGTTGGCGTCGTCCCCGCCCTGGACCGGCTGGAACGGGGCTTCTCCTGCGCGTCCGGCTGCCACCTCGCGGCCGAGGTGCCCGAGCAGCACATCGTAGCGCTCCGGCGCGGCGCCGGGATGCCACTCAAAGCGGGCCCGCTCGAAGTACTGGACGGTCACGCCGTTCTCGACGAACTCCTCGCTGATCGGGTAGCCGAAGATCCTTAGCCCACCGAATCGCTGCCAGTAGGAGAGGAACCCGTGGCCGACCCAGTGGCCGGTCTCGGGGAAGTAGCGGACGGTCGGGCCGATGCGCCCGGTGACGAACTCCTCGATGGTGGCGAAGCGGTAGCCCCGCGCACGGAGCTGGTCGATGATCCCGCCCAGCGCCAGGCCGTCCAGTGAGGTGGCGCCGACGTGCATCAGCACGATCGCCCCAGGAGCGGCACCGGCGAGGGTTTCATGGGTGATCGCCTCGATCGAGCGGCCCTGCCAGCCGCGGGTATCGACCGACCACATGATGTTGTAGGTGTAGCCGTTGGCTGCCAGATCCGCGAGCACGCTGTCGTTCATGGAACCGTAGGGCGGGCGGAAGTAGGGCCGCATCTCGTAGCCGGTCAGGGATCGCACCACATCCTCAGTCCGCCGGAGCTGATCGGCGCGCTGGGCTGAACCGATGACGGTGAATTCGGGGTGGTCCCAGGAGTGGTTGATGAGCTGGTGGCCCTCGTCAACCATGCGCCGGACCAGATCCGGGTTGGCCTGTGCCCAGGCGCCGGTCATCCCGAACGTGAGGCGCACGTCCTTCTCCTTGGCGGTGTCGAGGATCTGCACCGTGTAGCCGATATCGGAGCCACAATCGAAGGTGAGAGCGATCACTGGCTCATCAGTTGGGAACCGATAGATCGTCTGCACGTCGCTGGGGGCGGCAAGTGCCTGCTGTGCCGGGAGTCCCATGGCCACGAGCGCCAGGATCAGCGCCGTGACCAGGCTGGCGCAACTGACTCGCCGGGGTACCGCCCTGTGCAGACTCATTTCCTCACCCCAATCATGCTTCCCGCGTATCATCCTCTTGGCGAATAATTAAGCTAGTCCTATGCCACTGGGTTTGTCTTTCCCTCTGTGGCGCACACTTACGAAGTGGACAGCGGCCGCCACCGCGATGTGGGCGGCGACCGCTGCCGGTGCTCTTCCCCCGGATGTGAATGAGGGGGTGCCGGTCATCCCGGCGAGCATGCTACGACTCCGGGGTGAACGTCGCGACGATCATGCTGTAGTACGACGGTGCTTCATAGGAGAGGACCTCGCCGCGCATCGGGGTATGGGCCATGGCACCGGCCAGCATCAGCGTCTGCCACAGGCCGTCAATGGCGGCGTTCTGTACCTCTTCCTCGGTCAGCGAGATCAACCGGCCGGGGTCGTTGTCCTTCAGCGCGGCGACCACCTTGGCGTCAACCTCGGCCGCGTCCGGGTGGAAGCCGTACGGCCCGCTCTCCTTGTGGGTGTGGGCCCAGTCACACGACGCGACGAACGCCACCCGTCGGCCGCTCTGCGCGGCGGCTTCGGCGATGGCTACGCCGAAATCGATCATCGTCTCCCGCGGCAGCAGGCGCGACGGCGTGGCGATCACGGCCGGGGGGCCGATGTCCTCCGGCGCGGGCGCCAGGACGTCACCGTGTCCGACCATGTTGCGACCGTGGCCCAGGAACCAGAGTGGAGTGATGGTGCCCCAGTCGAGGGGGATGCAGCTCTGGTACCGGCGGTTGCCGGCGAAGCCCGCCATCGCGATCGGGATGTCACGCGCACGGGCGCGCTCGGCGATGAGGTCGGTCATCGGGCCGTCGACCGGGATGTTCATCTCGATCTGCCGCCCCTCCCAGCGTAGCGTCCCGGCGCCACGGGCGACCGACGCCAGGCAGATCGCGCCGTCCACCCGCGTGCCGTGGGGGGTGGCGACCACGATGACGTCGGGTTGTGCAGCGGCGCAGCGGCGCCCCGCCTCCTCCATCGCCGCGCGCGTGGCGAGCGCGCCCTCGGCGTCGTCGCTCAGATCGGGGATGATCGGGAACCCGTGCGGCAGCACCGCAGCGAAGACCAACCCGGCCATAGACGTGCCCTCCTTCAAGTAGTCGTGTGCTGTGGCTCCAGCTATCGCAGCACCGCCAGTATTGGTGTGTCACCCGCAGGCGTCAACGGCCTTTCCAGGAGCGGCCCTCGCCCCCGGCCCCTTTCCCAACGTTGGGAGAGGGGACCTATTACGCGAGCACCGGGAGTGAGGGCCGTCCCCCGAGTTATCTGAGGTAATTCTCCAGAAGCTCGGCCACGACCTGGCGGCTGCGAATCAGGCGGCTGAGATCCCCCTCGCAGTTCCCTTCGAGGATCAGCGGCCCGGTGTAGCCGATGGCGCGGAGCCGGGAGAGCAGGTTCCGCCAGTCGATGGTCCCTTCCCCGACCGGCAGGTGTCGGCGCCCGCCGGGTGCGTGGTCGCTCAGGTGGACGTTGACCAGCGCGCCGCGCATGGCGTCGATCAGCTCTCCTCCATCGACCCCCGCCTCGGCGGCCTGGAACGGGTCGAAGGTGAACCCGACCGGCACTCCCCAGCCGCGCACCAACCGGACGCTCGAAGCGTCCCGCACCAGGCACCAGCTCACGTTCTCCAGCGACAGCGTGACACCGGCCCCGGCGGCCTCCTCGCCCAGGTCCGCGAGGACCGCGCGCAGCCGCTCGGACGTGATGCCCTCGGGGAGTTCGCGGCGGGTGGGGCCATGCCAGATGAGGACGCGTGCGCCGAGCGTGACGGCCGCGTCGATGGCGCGCAGGAGCGCGCGGCGTCCCTCCTCGCGCCGTCGCGGGTAGGGATCGAACAGTGGGTGCAGGGCGGTGAAAGTATGCACCGAGGCAACGGCCGTCCCGCCCGCTCGGACCCGAGCCGCCAGATCACGGACGAACCCGGGCTCGTACTCGCCCGCGGTCTGCAGCACCACCTCGATGGTGGGAAACCCCAGGCGCGCCAGCGTCTCGACGGCTTCCTCGGTGTGCTGGTGGGGGTAGAGCGTCCCGGTGGACGCGCCGATCAGCATGCCTGTCCCTCACAGTTGTCCCGCCCCGCGCAGTTGCCGGGTGTCCGGACAGATGGTAGCATTCGGCCCCGTGCCTCGCGGCTTCGACGGTGGCCGACGACTCGGCCGCGCGGCACCGGAACCCCGGCTCCATCCACGACATACCGACGCGACGACGGGACAGGCATGCCGACGCGGCTGAAGCGCCTCGAACTGCATGGCTTCAAGAGCTTTGCCACGCCGACGACGTTCGTCTTCGATCCGGGCATCACGGCGATCATCGGCCCCAACGGCTCCGGCAAGTCGAACATCGCTGAGGCGGTGCGCTGGGCGCTGGGCGAGCAGAGCTATGCCAGCCTGCGGGGACGCCGCACCGAGGATGTCATCTTCGCCGGGAGCGCGGCCCGGGCGCCGCTCGGCATGGCCGAGGTCAGCCTCACCCTCGACAACGAGTCGGGGGATCTCCCTCTCCCGTTCAGCGAGATCACCATTACCCGCCGCGCCTACCGGAGCGGTGAGAACCAGTACTTCATCAACGGCGCGCGCGTCCGTCTGAAGGACGTGCTCCAGGTGACCGCCTCGCTCGGGCAGGCGTACACCGTCATCGGCCAGGGGCTGGTCGACGCCGTTCTGAGCCAGCGGCCGGAGGAGCGGCGCGGGTTGTTCGAGCACGCGGCCGGCATCACCGGGCTGCGGTTGAAGCAGGCCGAGGCTCAGCGCCATCTCGCCGAGACGGAGGCCAACAGCACCCGGCTGGAGGATCTGCTGGCCGAGATCGAGCCGCGTCTGCGCAGCCTGGAGCGCGCCGCGCGGCAGGCGCGGGAGTCGGGTGAGGTGCGCGAACGGCTCAAGGCCGCGCTGCTGCGGCTCTACGCCCACCAGTGGCAGGGCGCGCGACAGCGTCTCCAGGCCGCCGAAGCGGCGGAGGCTGCCGCTGCCCAGGCGGTCGAGGCCGCCGTGGCGGCCCACGCAGCGGCGCAGACTGCCCTGGCTGACATTGAGCAGCGGGGGGCGGCACAGCGCGCTGAGGTCGAGCGTCTGGCTGCCGAGACCGCCCGCCTGCGTGCCGAGGAGCGGGAGATCGAGCACCGCCGCGCGCTCGCCGCCGAGCGCCGTGCCGCGCAGGTACGGCGACGCGATGACCTGGAGCAGGAGGCGGCGCGCCTCCGCGGTGAAGCCGAAGCCGCCGCGCAGGAGGCCCAGGAGGCGAGCGACGCGCTCCAG
>Ga0207873_1000815_pt1 | contig 32647 bp, 30 predicted proteins | sample BGWIniCompost_FD_187373 | JGI IMG/M metagenome (GOLD analysis project Ga0207873, IMG submission 187373) | Cellulose adapted compost microbial communities from Newby Island Compost Facility, Milpitas, CA, USA - BGW Initial Compost (SPAdes)... ... | reverse complement strand
CGTCACGCTCCAGCAACCGGCTTCCCGCCACGAGCTGCCGCAGCCGAGACTCGGACTCCGCCGTGCGGAACATGCTCTGCTCCTCCGCGAGCTGCTCCTCGCCTTCCAGCACGTCCAGCGCGGCGCCCGCGACGATGCCCTCGTCCAGCGCCCACAGCAGCGCCTCGGTGTCCACGAGCGCGCCGCGCGCCGTGTTGACGAACAGCACGCCGCGCCGCAGCGAAGCGAAGCGCTCGCGGTTCATCAGGTGCCGCGTCTCCGGCGTGAGCGGTGCGTGCAGCGAGAGGACCTCGGCCGCGCCGAGCAGGTCGATCAGCGACACGTAGCGGAAGCCGAGCACCTCGGCGATGAGCGGCTGCGGCGCGATGTCGTAGGCGACGACGTGCATGCCGAACGCCCGCGCAATGCGGATCACGTGCAGGCCGATCGAGCCAGCGCCGATCACGCCCAGCAGCTTGCCGCGCAGGTCCGTGCCTTCCAGCCCCTCCAGCGAGAAGTCCCCGACGCGCGTGCGCTGGTTCGCCTGGAGGATCTTCCGCGAGAGGGCGAGGATCAGGCCGAACGTGTGCTCGGCCACGGTGTTCTCGCCGTAGTGCGGGACGTTGCTGACCTGGATCCCCCGCTCGCTGCACGCGGCGAGGTCGATGTGGTCGAACCCCGTGGACCGCGTCGCCAGGAACCGCAGCCGCGGCAGCCGGTCCAGCACCGCGCGATCGACGCGCGAGCGGATGAACACCGATACCGCCTCCGCCTCCCGCGCGCGGTCTGCCGTCTCTGGCACCAGCGGCTGCGGCTCGAACACGAGCGTGTGTGCGGCGAGCTGGTCCCGCAGCCGCTCCCGCTCCCACTCCTCCCGGATCTCGTAGAACGCGATGACCATCGCTCCCGGCACGCGCAAGCTCCGTTCCCGTTCCTTCCTCTTCCGGCCTGCGCGGCGACGCGGAGGTTCTGAGAGGGCCAGGGCAAGGGCGAGGGCGGGGGCAAGGGTGGGTCGCTCTGGTTCTTATGCGTTCGGGAGACGGCCCGGCGTGATCGCGGATCCTCAATGATGGTATCGTTTGCTCCGGGTGAGTCAGCGTTCGCGGGGTGAAGCCGGCCTTGCCCGGAGGGTGCCCCGCGCGATGGGCCTGGATCCCACCGGAATAAACCACACATATCCTGAACGTGGATCCGGGCGAGGAACGCTCGGCACCACGATGAACGCAGCCCGGCCCGGCAACCTCCTCCGGGCCTCCGCGTCTCCGTGTGAGCCGATGACTCCGCGTCTCCTGTCTTGACCTCCGCGCCCTCCGGATTAGCCGGGAGCCGCGGAGGACGCGGAGCACCGGATGGCACCCCGGAGCCGCTGGCCTGTACAAGTTTCTCTGTGCCGGGCACGCCCGCTGCATGGCGACCCGGCTTGACGCTGCTTGCCGGAGGATCGACTGGATGAAACCGCTGCCGCTGTTGCTCGCTGCCCTCATCGCGCTGGGCGCCTGCGCCACCGCCGGGCCCACCGAGGACCCCACCCCGCGGCCCACGCGCACGGCGGACGCGCCCGCGACGACCGAGACGCCGCCCGCGCGCGAGACCCCGCCCGCCGAACCCGCCGCCGCGCCCGACGCGCCGGCCATGGCGCCGGACCACTGGTGGCTGAAGGACGCCTCGAGCGATGGCGTCATCGGCACGAGCGTCGAGCGGGCGTACCGCGAGCTGCTGGCGGGCAAGCAGCCGCGGCGCACCGTCATCGTGGGCGTCATCGATTCCGGCATCGACACCGAGCACGAGGACCTGCGCGCCAACATCTGGGTCAACGAGGACGAGGTCCCGGGCAACGGCCGCGATGACGACGGCAACGGCTACGTGGACGACGTGCACGGCTGGAACTTCATCGGCGGGCCGGACGGCCGGCACATCGACAAGGACACCTACGAGGTGACCCGCCTGTACGCGCGGGACAGCGTGCGCTTCCACAACGCGCGCGTGGACACGCTCTCGGCCGCCGCGCGCGCCGAGTACCAGCGCTACCAGGAGGTCCGCCAGGCCTACATCGAGGAGTGGCAGGAGGCGCAGGAGATCCTGCAGCAGGTGCGCGTGATCTCCAACACGATGAATCAGGTCTACGCGATCCTGCGCCAGCACCTGGGCACCGACTCGCTGACCGTCGAGCGCGTGTCCGGCATCGCCTCGCCGCGCCAGGACGTGCAGCAGGCGCGCGCCGTGTTCCTCCAGCTCGCGAGCCACGGCATCACGCCCGAGGCCCTCGAGGAAGAGCGCCAGAGGCTCGAGGATCTCCAGAAGTTCGGGCTCAACCCCGCGTTCAACCCGCGCCCGCTCGTGGGCGACGACACCATGAACATCGCCGAGCGCGGCTACGGCAACAACGACGTCCGGGGGCCGGACGCGACGCACGGGACCCACGTCGCGGGCATCATCGGCGCGATCCGCGGCAATGGGGTTGGCATCGACGGCATCGCGCCTGATGTCCGCATCATGGTGATCCGCGCGGTGCCGGACGGCGATGAGCGTGACAAGGACGTCGCGAACGCGATCCGCTACGCCGTCGACAACGGCGCGCACATCATCAACATGAGCTTCGGCAAGTCCTGGTCGCCGCACAAGGAGGCGGTGGACGCGGCGGTCCGCTATGCGGAGGAAAAGGGCGTGCTGCTCGTGCACGGCGCCGGCAACGACGCCGAGGACCTCCGCTCCGCGGCGAACTTCCCCAACCGCTACTACCTGGACGGCGACTCCGCGCGGCTCTGGATCGAGGTGGGCGCCTCCTCCTGGGAGGGGAGGGATCGGCTCGCGGCATCGTTCAGCAACTACGGCGCGGGCCGCGTGGACGTGTTCGCGCCCGGCGTGGCGATCCGCTCGACCGTTCCGGACAACGGCTACCGCGACCTCTCCGGCACCAGCATGGCCTCACCGGTGGTCGCGGGCCTTGCCGCGCTCATCATGGCGTACTATCCGGAGCTCGATGCAGCCGATGTCCGGCGCGTCATCCTCGAGACGGCCACGCGCTACGCGGACCAGGCGGTGGTCCCACCCGGCCGGCAGGACGGCAGCGTGCGCTTCGGCGACCTGTCCACCACCGGCGGCGTCGTCAACGCGTACGCCGCGATCCAGATGGCGGAGCGCCTCGCGGCGGCGAAGCGAAACTGAGGACGACCGTGCCGCCACGGCGGTACGGTTCCTGAAGCACCAACCCCTCGGCGGCGCCGGCCAGAGTTGGCCGGCGCCCGTGCTTTCAGGGCACGGCACGCGCGGAGCGGGAGGAGCGATGGGCGGCAAGCGGCCCGACCAGTACCGGATCACGCCGGACGAGACGCTGACGACGGATTACAAGTTCTATCCCAACGAGCCGCGCGAGGGCGATCTCCGCGACGAGCTGTACAGCCGCGTCATGGAGGGCTCTGTCCCGGCCGAGCAGTCGATCCCGCCCGACGTGCCCGAGCCGGAGACCGAGCGCGCGAGAGACCGGGAGCTCGAGCGCGAAGCGCAGGTCCGTGCGCACGGCCGTCGCCGGCAGCGAGGGCCAGCCCGGGCGAGGGGGCGGAAACCCCGGCGGGAGAGCTGAGATGGCCATGCCGATCGGAGACCGCGGCGGCGAACAACACGTCCGCATCCCCGCCGACGGCGCCATCCTCGATGGCGACCTCGCGCTGGCCGCGGCTGCGCGTGGCGTCGTCGTGTTCGCGCACGGCTCGGGAAGCAGCCGCTTCAGCCCGCGCAACCGCCACGTCGCCGCTCGCCTCCAGGCCGGCGGCCTCGCCACGCTCCTCATGGACCTGCTCACGCCCGATGAAGAGCGCGTCGACGTGGTGACGCGCGAGCTGCGCTTCGACATCCCGCTGCTCGCCCGCCGCCTCGTGGCCGCCATCGACTGGCTGACTCAGCAGCCCGGCACCGACCGGCTGCCGGTCGGCACCTTCGGCGCGAGCACCGGCGCGGCCGCCGCGTTGATCGCCGCAGCCGAACGGCCGGCCGTGGTCCGCGCCGTCGTCTCGCGCGGCGGCCGCCCGGACCTCGCCGGCGACGCGCTCGAGCGCGTCCGCGCACCCACCCTGCTCATCGTCGGCGAGCTGGACCCCGCCGTGATCGAGCTCAACCGGCAAGCGCTCGAACGCCTACCCGGCCAGAAGGCGCTCGAGATCGTGCCCGGCGCGACTCACCTGTTCGAGGAGCCCGGCACGCTCGCGCAGGTCGCGCGCCTCGCAGGCGAGTGGTTCGAGGCCCACCTCGCCGGCCCCGCGCGCGAGACGCGGCACGACACGGCCGCATCGCCCTGATCCGGGGAGCAAGCCTCCGCACGTACGGTCGCGGGCCCGCGCCGGACCGGGCTACCCGCCGATCCTTCGCTCCGCCACCGCGCGCAGCACGTCCGTGCTGCTGACCACGCCGGCGAGCCGGCCATCCTCCATCACCAGCACGCGGTGCACGCGCTCGCGCAGCATGCGCTCCGCCGCGACGTGGATCTCCGCGTCCGGCGGCAGCGCAACGACGTCGCGCGTCATGATCTCCGCCGCCGTGTGCCGGTCGAGCGGATCCGCTTCCATGGACCGCGATTCCAGGAACCGCTCGAGCACCTCCGGCCCCGGCTCCGCCCACAACTCCGCGACGAAGCCGGGCGGCGGCTCGGGCTGCCGCTCCTCGCGCCCGCCCTGCGCCGGCCGCCGCGGGCGCGGCGCCGCCTCCGGCGACTCGAACCTCACCAGGTCCGTCGCCGTGATGACGCCGACGACGCGCCCGCCGTCCACGACCGGCGCGCCCGAGACCTGCCGCTCCGCGAGCACCTCCGCGACTTCGCGCAACGTCGCATCCGGCGGAACGCTCACCACGTCCGTGGTCATGATGTCCCGCAGTCTGAGCATCGGTCCGCTCTCTCCGGTCCGCCGTCCAACCGCGCGTTGCCGACGCGCATGCCGCATGCCCGGCGGCACGCCGCCGCTCGCCACACGCGCAGCCCTCGCACGCGCCCAACGACTGTCCGCCGCCCTGGCCCGTCAGGCCTGTTCCTTGCCCGAGCACACCGGCCGGATCACCCTGTTCGCTCACCACACCGCGAGGAGGATGCATGGCAGTCGAACGAGGCCACACCCGCCCCTTCGAGCTCGCCCCATGGCGCGCCTTCGACGAGCTCCAGGACCGGCTGCGCCGCTGGGTGTTCGGCGAGTTCGTGCCGCCGACCACGCTCAGCGAGATGATGGCCTGGACGCCCGCGGTCGAGATGGCCGAGACCGATGACGAGCTCCTGCTCTCCGTCGAGCTGCCCGGCATGAAGCGCGAGGACATCCAGGTCACGCTCGACGACGGCGTTCTCACGATCCGCGGCGAGAAGAAGGAGGAGCGCGAGGAGAAGGAGAAGCGCTACCACCTCTGGGAGCGCCGCTACGGCACGTTCGAGCGCTCCTTCACCCTGCCGCGCAGCGTGGATCCGAAGGGCATCAAGGCCCGCTTCGAAGACGGCGTGCTCAAGATCGAGATGCCCAAGTCGCGCCAGGCCCGGGGCCAGCGCATCGAAGTCGAAGGGGAGTAGGCGCCGTGCCACCGCTCTGCGCCCTCCGCGGCTCCTTGTCACGCGGAGGGCGCGGAGTAAGAGGGCTCACACAGAGACGCGGAGAACGCGGAGTCGGTTGCCGGGTCGGGCTTCGTTCTTCGTGGATCGGAGCGCTCCTCGCCCGGATCCACGTTCATGATTATCTGTGGTTTCTTCCGGCGGGGTCCGGGTTCATCCCGCCGCGGGGGCTGCCGGGCGAGGCCGGCTTTCACGCCGCGACCCCTGACTCGCCCGGAGCAAACCACACCATTCCAGGGATCCCTGATTACGCCGCGAAGTCTCCGCAGCGCCAGAGAACCACAAACACCCCTCTGCGCCCTCAGAACCTCCGCGTTCTCCGCGTCTCCGTGTGAGATGAAAACTCCGCGTCTCTGTGTGAGCCCTGAGCGAAGCGGCTCCGTGTGACCGAGGAGGAGCACCAGCGCGGCGAACAGAGCGCTCAACCCACTTTGCGCTCTCCACCCACCCGCTGGAGCAGGACCCTCACGTCCTCATCACTGAGCTGCGGGAAGCTGTCGTACCAGAGGCTGATTGCCCCGAACGGCTCCGGCGTGAGCAGGCAGATCACTTCGTCCGCTTCCTGCTGGAGCATCTCGCATACGTCCGGCGGCGCCACCGGGATCGCGACAATGATGCGCGCGGGCTCCTGACGACGCAGCGCGGCGATCGCTGCGCGGATCGTCGAGCCCGTGGCCACGCCGTCGTCGACGAGGATCGCGATGCGGCCTCGAACACGCGGCGCCGGCCGCATCCCGCGGTACGCACGCTCCCGCCGCTCGAGCTCCGCTTGCTCGCGCATCGCGACGCGTTCGACATCGGTCTCCGAGATGTACAGCATGCTCAGGACCTCGTCGTTCATGATCCGCACGCCGCCGCTCGCGATCGCGCCCATCGCCAGCTCCTCGTGGCCGGGTACGCCGAGCTTGCGCACGACCATCACGTCCAGGTCTGCGCCCAGCGCGTCCGCGATCTCGCGGCCCACCGGCACGCCGCCGCGCGGCAGCGCCAGCACCACGGCATCCGCGAGCTCCGGCCGGCCGCTCAGCCGTGCCGCCAGGCGCCGCCCCGCATCCGCTCTGTCCCGAAACCGTCCGTCCATTGGAGCCAACTCCTCGCCGCGCTCGCGCGCCGGCCTGGGACGCGCCCCCGATCTCGCCTGCTCGCAACGCGCGTACCGGGCTCCTTTGCTTCAGTCGCTTCCGGGCGTCACGACCACGACGGGCGAGGATGCACCGCGCATCACGGCTCGCGTGACGCTGCCGATCAGCACCCGCTCGAGCGCGCCCGCGCCATGACTGCCGAGCACGATCAGGTCCGCGGCATACCGCGCCGCCGCGGCAAGGATCTCGTGGCTAGGCTCGCCGAGCGCGACGCGCGTCTCCACCTGCTCGGGCGCGAAGCCCGCCGCCCGAACGCGCTCGCGCAGCCAGTCCAGCGCGCCGCGGTGCATGTCCTCGCTCAGCTCCTGCCACTTCGTCTCGGACGAGATCAGCCGCATCTGCCAGAGCAGCCGCGCGTTCAGCACGTGGAACACCATGATCTGCGCGCCGAATCCCTCGCCCAGCAGCCGCGCCCACTCCAGCACGCGGTCACCCATGGGAGACTCGTCGATCGGCACGAGCACGCGCTGCGGCGCCCCTTCTGCCTGTCCCCGCGCCAGCAGCACCGGCACCGGCGAGGTATGCACGAGCTGCTCTGCCGTGTTGCCCAGCACATCGCGCAGCCCGCGACGGTGGCCGTGCTCGCCCACGACGACCAGGTCCGCGTTCGTTTCCCTCGCCATCTCGGCGATCCGCTCGGACGGCCTGCCCTCACGCACCTCCGCCCGCTTCCGCGCCGACGGCAGCGAGTGGCCCAGCTCGCGGAGCTGCTCCAGCGCACCCTCTCGCGCATGCCGAAGCACCTCCTCCGGGCTCGGCAGCAGCGGCCGCAAGAACGCCGGCGGCTTCGGCAGGTCCAGCACGTGCAGCAGGATCAGCTCCGCGTCCGGCGCGAACCACTGCGACGTCCAGCGCGCCGCCGCGATCGACGCTTCGCTGAAATCGATGCCCGCGACCACCTTCTCCAACCTGGCCATGAGTGCCCTCCCCCGGCGAACGGGTTCGTTCGAGCGCCGCCCAGCACGGCGTTCAGACGTGCCTCAATGTTGCCATTCTCCATGCCGGGTGTCTGTGGGGCAAGCACGGATTCCCTGTCGGGGCCAACGCCCGCCCTTGCGTAGTCCGGCGCCCGACACTGCCCCAGCCACCATCCCACCCCCTCGTCTGGCACGACCGCCCACCACCCACCTATTTTTTCGGCCATGAACACGATCTACTGGGCCGCCCTCGTTCTCGGCGCCGGCCTCGCACTCCTTTCCCTCGCAGGTGACATTTTCGGGGGCGACGCGGACATCGACGCCGATGCGGATGGCATCGACGCCGGCCACGACGTCGGCGCGCTCCGCATCTTCACGCTCCGCAACCTCACCTACTTCTTGATGGGGTTCGGGGCCGTGGGTGTGGTGCTCGGCTGGCTCGGGGCCGACTCGTCGCCCGCACTCACGGCAGGCATCGCAGCCGGCACCGGCCTCCTCTGCGCAGCGATCAGCGCAGTCGCGTTCGGCTACCTGCGCAGGACCAGCTCCGGCCAGATGCCCGACGACCGCTCGCTCGTGGGCCTCGTCGGCGACGTCGTGCTCCCGCTCGCGAACGGAAGCGGCAAGATCATCGTGCGCCGCGCCGGCCGCGAGATCGAGCTGCTCGCCCGTCCGCTCGATGACGCCGCCAGCGACAGCGAAACCTGGACCTCTGTCCTCGTCGTAGAGGTCAGGGACGGCATCGCGTACGTCGCGCCGTACCGCGATCTGCTCGAAGAATAGCCGCGTCCATCACCCACGCCCCGGAGCCGACAATGCCGTACGACGTTCTCGGTATCGTCATTGGCGCGGTCCTCCTCGCCGTCGCGTTCGTCGCGATCGTCACGATCAAGTCGCTGATCGTCATTGTTCCGCCCAACATGGCGGCCATCATCACCGGCCGCCGCCGCATGCTCGAGGACGGCACCGAGGTCGGCTACCGGACCGTCACCGGCGGCCGCACGCTGCGCATCCCGATCATCGAGCAGGTGCACTGGCTCTCGCTCGGCACCATTCCGCTCGAGGTCTCGGTTTCCGAGGCGTACTCCAAGGGCAACGTCCCGCTGACCGTGCAGGCGATCGCGAACGTCAAGATCGCTTCGACGCCCGAGACGGTCTTCAACAACGCGATCGAGCGGCTGCTGGGCAAGAGCATTTCCGAGATCGAGGCGCTCGCCAAGGAGACGCTCACCGGCAACCTGCGCGGCGTGCTGGCCAAGCTCACGCCCGAGGAGGTGAACGAGGACCGGCTCGGCTTCGCACGCCACCTGTCGGAAGAAGCGGACCACGACCTCAAGAAGCTCGGCCTCCAGCTCGACGTGCTGAAGATCCAGCACGTCAGCGACAAGGTCGGTTACCTCCAGGCGATCGGCGAGAAGGCCACGGCCGAGGCGATCCGCGATGCCGAGATCGCCAAGGCGGCGGCCGAGGCGGAGGCGAGGCAGAAGCAGGCAGAGGCCAGGCGGATCGCCGAGGTCGCGGCCGCGGAGAACGAGGCGCAGACCAAGCAGCGGCAGGCGGAGGCGAGAATGCTTGCGGAGGTCGCGCAGGCGGATGCCGAGGCCACGATCAAGCAGCGCCAGGCCGAGGCCCGCCGTCTCGCGCAGATCGCCGAGGCAGAAGCAGAGGCCGAGATCCGCAAGCAGCAGGCAGCAGCCAGGAAGCTCGCGGAAGTCGCGCAAGCCCAGGCCGATGTCGCCATCGCCGAAGCGCGCAACCAGCTCCGCGTCCGCCAGGCCGAGCTCGACCGCGAGGCCCAGACCGCCGAGAAGGTGGCCCGCGTCGCCGCCGAGCGCGCGGAAGTCGAAGAGCGGCAGAAGCTCGAGGCGCAGCGCATCGAGCTCGAGCGCATGCGGCTCCAGGCGGACGTCGTCCAGCCGGCCGAGGCCGCGCGCCTCGCCGCGGAAGCGCAGGCGCGGGCGGAAGCCGCGCCCATCCTCGAGAAGGGCCGCGCGCAGGCCGAGGTGCTGCGCATGGTCTACGCCGAGATCGAGAAGGCCGGCAACACCGGGCTCCAGGTCTTCCTCGCTGAGAAGCTGCCCGCGCTGCTCGCCATCACGGTCGAGGCCATGAAGAACGTCGAGATCGATCGCCTGACCGTGGTGGACTCCGGCGGCGGCAGCGGCGTCGCGAACGCCGCCACGCAGCGCGTCAACGCCGCGCTCGCCGCGCTGGAGCAGATCGCCGGCGCGATGGGCGTCGATGTCGATCAGCTCATCAAGCGGCTCGGGCCGGGCACGCCGGCAAGGGCGGCGGACGGGGCGACAGCGGATTCGCGCGGGGACTGATGCAGCGGACGGCGGTCGCGCACACGGCGTGACCGCCATCAGTTCAGCGGAGGACGGCTATGCGGCTGCTCCCGGTTCTCGCCACGCTCCTGTGGCTGCCCGCCGGGCTGTACGCGCAGGCCGCGGCAGGCGACCGGGTCTTCCGCTTGCGCGTGGATTTCGTCAGCTACGGCAACACGAACTGCGACTCTGGCTACGGCGTGGGCGCGGGCGTGGACGTGCGGAGCCGAGGCCCCTGGGTCCTCGCCCTCAGCGCGGATCTGCTGGCCGCCGGACCGCCGAGCTGCGACGACATCCTTCGGACGGCCATCTATCGCGGCGAAGTCGTGGAGCAGCGAGCCGGCCTGAGCTTCCCGGGCGCGCCGCGCGTGGGCGTGCATGCCGGCCGCGCGTTCACCGGCGGGCAGTTCACGCTCGAGCCCACGATCGGCGCCGGCTACGCGCTCGGGAAGAACGACTACTATCCGGCGAACGAGTGGCGCTGGCGGCCGTGGGTCAGCGGGTCGCTTTCCATCCGCAGGATCGGCTTCCGCTGGGGCTGCACCTCGAATACGGCCGGCACGCAGTCCCGGTTCGTTATCAGCTCGATCGGGTCGTCGTGCACGAGCTCGACCGCTGGAAGCCCACCTTCAGGATCGGCGTGGTGCTGTGAACTGACGGCGGGGCGTGGCTGGAAGGTCTACGCCGCGGGCGGAACCGTCCGGGCCGGCTACGCCTCCGCCGCTTCTGCCGGCGCGGCCTTCAGCTCGACGCCCGCGCCGTCCCCGCCGGGGAGCCCCAGCTTATCCAGCAGGTGCAGCAAGTCGAGCACCGGGTCATCGAACTGGACATCACGCCACATCTGGCGGTGCGACACCATCGACCTGAGCAGGAACAGGGCGACGTGGCGCAGCGGAATCACGGTGAACGGCCCGCCCTTCCGCTGCGGCTGGCCATCCCCGAACGCGACCAGCCGGAACCGCCACGCCTGACCCGACGCCGCCTCGCCGTTCAGGATCAACCGATCGACGCAGCGCTCCAGCGGCTCGTCGAGCCCCGGGTGGGAGACGGAGCGGCAGCGGATTCGAAGAAGGGCTGATGCGGCGCGTGCGTTCAGCGCGAGGGCAGGACCGCAGCAGAGTCGGCCCCCGCGCTGCGTGCCGCCGGGCAAGGTGGGATCTCCGGGTAGTAGTGGTTCCCGTAGCGCACGATCATGGTGTCGTCCGGGATCCAGCCCTCACGCCCGTCCGCGGTGCGGACCTTCATCCACCACTGCGCCACACGGGTCTCCAGGTTGGTGGCCACGGAGTCGATCGTCGCCGGCGACTCGTCGGATGTTGTTCGGCAACAGCCACACGTTGTCAGTCCGCAGCAGCTCGCCTCGATACCACCAGTCGCCTTCCAGGCCTTCGGTGCCGTAGATGAACACGTAGGCGGTGTCGCCCGGCAGGAACACGATCGAGTCCATCTCCGGCGGCAAGCCGTACGTGTTCCGGATCTCGGGCACCCGCAGCGTATCGTGGAACACGATCACGTCGGGCACTTCCACGTGCCACCTGCCCGTCACCATGTCCACCGAGTCCCCCGGCTCGAGCATGAAGACAACATCGGCGTCCGGGCTGTCCTCGGCGCGCACCTGCACCGGCGCGCAGACGACGACCGGGTTATGGCAGTACTCGCACTTCGCCTCCGCGACGTACGGGAGAGGGAACGGGAAGGCAGCCGGCCGCGTCGTGTCACCGGACGGAGCGGCGGCCGTGTCGTGCACCGCCGCGACGGTGTCCGCGGTGTTGGAAGCCAGGGGCGGGCCGTTGCCGCCGGCGCGCGCCCGCGCGGCATCGTCATTGGACTCTGCCGAGCAGGCGAGGATGGCTGCGGCGAGGATGGCCGCAGGCTGCAGTGGGTGACGGCGTATGCGGGCTATTCCCCTTTCGCGCAGACGCCCCGGTGAATCGATTCCCGAACCTTTGCCAGCCATGCCGATGTGTCGAGGCCTTCGCGTTCCAGGGTGATATTGCAACCGATCTCGTAGAGGATGACGTCCCTGAGCTGCGGCTCGCACAGCCCCCGGCCGAGCAGCGCGTCCAGCTCGCGCAGCGCAGCGCGGAGCGTGTCCACGGAAGCATCGCGGACCACCTCTGCCAGGACCTCGTCGGTGCTCTCGCCGTCCAGCATCCGGTCAACCTGGAAGTGGTCGCCGAGCAGCTGCACGAGGGTCGGGTACGCCAGCTCCATCGCGTTACGCCTCGGCCACCTCCGCCGGCGCCGCCTTCAGCTCCACTCCCCCGCCGTCCTCGCCGAGGAGCCCCAGCTTGTCCAGCAGGTGCAGCAGGTCGAGCACCGGGTCGCCGAACTGGACATCTCGCCACATCTGACGGTTCGATACCATCGACCTGAGCAGGAACAGGGCGACGTGGCGCAGCGGGATCACGGTGAACGGCCCACCCTCCCGCTGCGGCTCGCCGTCCCCGAACGCCACAAGCCGGAACCGCCACGGCTGACCGGACGCCTTGCACCGCGCCTCGCCGTGCAGGATCAGCCGATCGACGCAGCGCTCCAGCGGCTCGTCGAACCCCGGGTCGAGCCGGCGCAGCGCGGCAATCAGCACCGCCGGATCGCGGAGCGCCGGATTGAGGCGAGGCCGGCCCTCCTTGACCTCGATGACCAGCACATCGACCGTCCCGGGCTCCAGGTCGAGCCGAGGGTCGGTGCCGAGCTTGAGGTCCTCATCTTCGCCAGCGGGCGCGCGGCCGCTGTCCCGTGGCACCACCACCGCCGCACGAGGGAAGCGGACCGCGAGGATGTCCACGTCCGTTGCCGTCCGGTACCGGTACGGCCGCCCCTCGCCGATCAGGATCGGCTCCTCCGGAATCGCGACGTACCCGTTCAAACGCAGGTACGCGCCCACCAGCGCGACCGCCGTGTCCATCAGGCCCTACCGTCCTGCCGCACCACGCGGACCTCCTCTTCCGTGTTGCGCCGCGCCGCGCTCCTCGATTTCGCCAGAGCGCGACATCCGTGCCCGCATATCGTACTCGTGACGACCGCAAAAGTCCAACGGGCCTCCTCTGAGTCGCAGCGACGATGAGGATCGCGCGGTCCGCGCGTTGGGCGGCGGGCTGCGGCCGCACGGACATCGTTTCACTGGTCGCAGGTGAGGCGGCGAGGCCTGCACTAGCTCCGCACGATCCTCGCCTTCACGACGTACGGCACGTCCAGCTCGTCGAACACCACGCCGTACAGGAAGCCACCACGAACAACGGGCTCTGGGGACCGACGCAGCACGAACGGCATGCGCACGGGCCCCAGGTAGCGCCCCTCGGGGTCGAACACATCGAACATGCGCGTCGTGTCCGTGACAGCCTCCCCCTCCGGCTCCAACTCGACCCAGAGGTTGCGCTCATCGTCCTCGAAGAAAAAGCCGGTCACCGGCGGCTTGGTCTCCGGCAGCCGCGACCACCATTTGGGCAGACCACCCTGCTGTTCGATCTCCTGCGCGAACGCGGTGCGGAGCTGCTCCCGTGTCGAGCACGGAAATCCGGTGATTGCCGACGTCGACGACCCAGAGATGACCGTCCGGCGCAAAGTGCATGGCCACCGGCTGCATGAACTCGCCCGGCCCGCCGCCGCGCCGGCCGATCGTCCTGACGTGCGCGCCCGCCGCATCGAAGACGGTCAACTGCGCTGTGATTCTCTCCAGCACCCAGATGCGCCCCTCTCCGTCCACCACGAACGCCTCGACTTCCCCGAACGCCTCGGGGCCTCCGCCCTCGACGCTGCCGATCCGCAGCTCCTCCACGACGCGCCAGCCCGCGCCCTCATGCCAGAGCGGCCGATCGTCGTTGCGGACAACGATGTGGCCCGACGGCAGCGTGTCCACGGTTCCTGTCCATCGCTGCACGGGCACGTTGGCATCCGATGCACACGCCACCACGACCAGCGCACTGAGGAGCGGGACGAGTCGGTGCATTCGGACCTCCTGAACCCTCACTCCACCCTCAGACTCTCCGCCGGCGACACCCGCGCTGCCCTCGCCGCCGGCGCCAGCGCCGCCGCCAGCGCGAGCGCGAGCAGCGCGCCGACGGCAGTTCCGTACGCTAACGGATCCAGTCTCCCGATCCCGAACAGCGGCGTCGGCAGCACGGCGGTCGCGGCGAACGCGAGCGCGCCGCCCGCCACGACGCCCGTCGCGGCGAGCCGTGCCGTGCGCCCGAGCACGAGTCGCACGATCGCGCCGGCCGTCGCGCCCAGCGCAACGCGCACGCCCAGCTCGCGCGTCTGCCGCCCGACCATGCCGGACACCGCGACGTACACGCCGAGCGCGGCGAGCAGCGCGGTCACGCCGCCCAGCGCGCCGAACACCTTGCCCGCGACCTCCCACTCCAGGAACTGCGGGCGCAGCCGCGCTGCCAGCGGCTCGACGTGCACGGCCGGCGCGGCTGGATCCAGCGCCTGGAGCTCGCGGCGCACCAGCGGAGCCAGGCGCCGCACGTCGTCGCCGCGGATGAAGAGCGACACCGCCATGCGCTCGGGCCGCTGCGCGATCGGCCGGTACACGACCGCCGTGCTCGGGCCGCTCACATCCTGGAACCGCACGTCATCCACCACGCCGACGACGCGCACGCACTCGCCCGCCGACGGCCCCGCCGACGGGACAATGCAGCGGCCGAGCGCGCTGCCATCCGGCCACAGCTCGCGCGCCGCGGCGAGGCTCAGCACCGCGACCGGCTCGCTGCCCGCGCGGTCGCTCGCGTCGAAGATGCGCCCCGCGCGCCGCGGGATTCCGAACGCGCGGAAGTACTCCGCGTCGACGAACGCCGTCACGCCGCTCACGCCGCCCGCATCCGGGTCCTCCCCGCCGCGCGCCTCGTAGCCGTAGTGCGTGCACAGGTAGAACGGCACGATGTTGGCCCGTGCCGCGGCACGCACGCCCGGCAGCGACCGCACGCGCTCGGCGCCGCGCGCGAAGAAGTCCGCCGCGGCCACGGCGCTCCCCAGCGCGCCCGGCCGATCCAGCCGCGCCACGAGCAGCTCGTTCACCGCGAAGCCCGGGTCGATCGCGAGCGCCTTCTGCAGGCTGCGCACGTACAGCCCGCCGCAGATGAGCAGCGCGCCGCACGCGGCGATCTGCACGGCGACCAGCACGCCCTGCACCTTGCCGCTCCGGCTCGCAGAGCGCTGCGCGCCCTTCAGCGCGTCCGCCAGCTCGTGCCGGCGTACCCACAGCGCCGATGCAAGCACGCACAGCGCGACCGCAGCGACGGCCGCGAGCACTGCCAGCCCGACGACGCGCCCGTCGACGAAGCCGTCGATCGGCGGCAGCGGCAGCACGTGCAGCAGGCGGGTGCTCCACAGCGCGGCCAGCAGCGCCACCGCCGCGCCGAGCGCCGCCACGATCGCGGCTTCCGCAACCAGCAGCCGGACGACGTCGCGTGTGCGCGCGCCCATCGCGAAGCGCACCGCGAACTCGCCCGCACGCTCAGCGGCCGAGGCGAGGAGCAGGTGGCCGACGGTCGCGCAGGCGATGAGGAACGCCGTCGCGCTCACCGCCAGCAGCCAGAGCGGCATCGGGTTCCGGCCGCGCTGGTCCGCGCCGAACTGCGTGCGCAGCTCGCGCGCTGTGATCACCAGCTCGCCGCCCGGCAACCCCGGCGCCTCGATGCGCTCGGCAAGCGCCTCCGGCTGCTCCGCCGACACGTCCGGCCGCAGGCGACCGATCAGGCGCAACCAGAACGTGCGGCCGGTGAAGCTGGACGCGGAGCCGAACGCATCCGTGCCTGCGAGCCACAGCGGCAGCCAGACGTCCGGCTGCCCGAGGTCCACGCCGCGGAACCCCGGCGGTGCGACGCCCACGATCGTCACCGCCGCGCCGTTCAGCATCAGAGTCCGGCCCAGCACGCGCGGGTCGCGACCGAACCGCCGTTCCCAGTACCCGTAGGCAATCACCGCGACCGGCGCGCCCGCCGTGCCGCGCCCGTCCTCCTCGGACAAGAAGCGCCCCACGAACGGCCGCACGCCCAGCACCGCGAAGTACTCCTCGCTCGCGATGATCGCGTCCAGCCGCTCCGCGTCGGCGCCCGCACCCTCTGACACGTTGATCGGCGCGTACGCCGCGATGCCGGAGAACAGTCGCGTGCCCGCGCGCGCCGCCTCGAACTGCGGGTACGAGACCGAGGCCGACGCCGACGACGCGAGCAGACCGGGCGCCGCCCCGGCACCGGGCTCGATCCGCAGCACACGCTCCGGCTCCGCCACGCCCGGCGGCGCACGGAACAGGATCACGTCCACGACGCCGTACAGGACGACGTTGACGCCGATCCCGAACGCGAGCGAGAGTATCGCGGTCGCGAGCAACCCCGGCCTGCGCGCGAGTGCACCAACGCCGCGCGTCTCCGCACCGAACCCGTTGGCCACCACGAAGCAGGCCGCAGTACTCACTCCCCTGCCCTCGCCCGGGACGAGGGGCAGGGGTGGGAGGGTGCCCCCGCCCCGGCCCGGGGCACGGGGGAAGGGCGAGGGCTGGCACAATCCGTGAACCTCCCCCTCCGCGATGGCTGGATCACGTGGCAGGGACTGGTGGCTCCGCGTCGGCTCACCGGCCGAGGGCTTCCGGTTCGTGGATGCGGACGGCCGGCCCGTGCCGGCCGAGGAGGTGGAGGGGAGGATCCGGTCGCTGGCCATCCCGCCCGCCTGGACGGACGTGCGCGTCTCGCCCGACCCGGACCACAAGGTCCAGGCGTGGGGCTTCGATGCGGCGGGCCGCAAGCAGTACATCTACCATCCGCGCTACGTGGCGTGGCGCGCGGCGCGCAAGTGGGGCCGTGTGCTGCGGTACGCGCGCTTGCTGCCCCGCATCCGCGCCGCGACCGATCGTCACCTCGCCCGCCCGGAGCTCGACCGCCTCAAGGTGCTGGCGACGGTCGTGCGGCTCACCAACCGCGGGTTCTTCCGCGTGGGCAGCGAACGCTACGCCGTGCGCAACCGCACTTTCGGCATCTGCACGCTGCGCAAGAGCCACGTCGAGGTGCGGGGCAACACCCTGATCTTCACGTATCCGGGCAAGCGGCGGAAGGACCAGCGGCAGGTCATCGCGGACACGCCGCTGGTGGACATCGTGCGCGAATTGCTCGCGCTGCCCGGCAGCCGGTTGTTCCGCTATCGGGACGGCAACCGCATCCGCAACGTGACCGCGCGCGCGGTGAACCGGTACCTGCGCAGCATCGCGGGCGAGCGCTGCACGTCGAAGGACATGCGTACGTTCGGCGGCACGGTGCGCGCTGCGGTCGTGCTCGCCGAGCTGGGCCCGCCGCGCTCGGAGCGTGAGGCGCAGCGCAACATCGCGCTGTGCTGCCGTCTGGTCGCGCACGAGCTGGGCAACACGCCCGCGATCTGCCGCAACGCGTACATCCACCCGGCGGTGCTGGAGGAGTACCGCCGCGGCCGCACGATCCAGCCGCTGATGCAGGACGGCGGGCAGCGCGACCCTGCCGCGGGGCCGGCGCCCGACGACTACTACCCGGAGGAGGCCGCGCTCATCGGCTTCCTCGAGCGCCACACCGCCGCCGGCCGCCCGCGCCGCGGCACAACGCTTCGCGATGCGCGGGACGCCGCTGCCTGACTCGCCTCGTGGGTCGGCGCGCGCCGACCCGTCCACTCGACCGTCCCGACCGCAGCGACGCCCTTCTGCGCTCGCCCGCCTGCGGCCACGCCTCGGCGCGTTGTTCCAGCGCGCTCTGCGCCGCACGGCGGAAGCGCCGCTGACCTTCGGCAACGCCGCGACGCTGCTCGTGGACGGGCCCGCCGCGTTCCCCGCAATGCTGGAGACGATCGCGAGCGCGCGCCGCCGCATCGTCTTCGAGAACTACATCATCCGGGACGACGACGTGGGCCGCCGCTTCGCGCACGCGCTCGCCGAGCGTGCCCGGTCCGGCGTCGAGGTGTTCATCCTGTACGACTGGCTCGGCTGCATCCGCACCGGCCACGCGTACTGGGGCGAGCTGCGCCGCGCCGGCTGCCACGTGCGCTGCTTCGCCCCGCCCTCGCTGCGCCACCCGTTCCGCGTGCTGCGGCGCGACCACCGCAAGCTCGTGCTCGCGGATGCACGCGTCGCCATCGTCGGCGGCCTGTGCATCGGCAACGAGTGGGACGATGTCGGCAACGGACCGCCGTGGCGCGACACCGCCGTCCTGCTCGAAGGGCCCATCGCCCAGGAGCTGGACCGCTCGTTCGCGCGGGTCTGGAAGCGCGCTGGCGGCCGCGCGATCTCGCCGCTGAACCCGGTCGAGCACGGCACGCCCGGTACGGTCCCCGCGCGCGTCGTGGACGGTCCGCCGTCCGCCGCGCGCGCGTACCGGCTCTACCAGCTCATCGCGGCGCTCGCCGAGCGGAGCATCTACATCAGCGGCGCGTACCCGCTCGCGCCCGCGCCGCTGCGACGCGCGCTCGTCTCCGCCGCACGCGCCGGTGTGGACGTGCGCCTGCTCGCGCCCGGACGTTCGGACATCCCGATCGTCAATCAAGCGGCGCGCGCACGTTACGGCGCGCTGCTGCGCGCGGGTGTTCGCATCTACGAGTGGAACGGCCCCATGCTCCACGCCAAGACCGTCGTCGCGGATGGAACATGGGCGCTGGTCGGATCGACCAACCTCAACCCGTTCAGCCTGTTCGGCTGCCACGAGCTGGACGTGGAGATCCAGGACCCCGGCATCGCGCGCCAGCTCGAGCGCCAGTTCCTCGCCGATCTCGAGAACGCAACCGAGATCACGCTCGACGCGTGGCGGCGCCGGCCGCGCGCTCAGCGGATCCGCGAGCACCTCGCGGCTGCGCTACTGTGGTTTCCGCACAGGTTGTACAGCGGGTGAGCCGTGCCGGCGTCGGCTATCCGGATGGAGAGCCGAGGGACAGCGGGACGATGACAAAGTGAGGCTCCGGCTCCTCGCTCGTCATGAGCGCGCCACGCCGTGCGTCGTCGCCCTATGAAGAACGGCCAGCGGGTACCGACGCGAAGATGCTCGTCGCCCTGTGGTAGGTCAAGCAAACCCTGTTCGAAGCCTCGCCGTCGGGTGGATGCGGGGCCGACCCGGCGTTCCTACGCCGTGCGCCGCCGCTCCGGCGCCGGCGTCTCCCACACCTGGTAGCTCATGCCGTGTTCTCGCAACAGCGGCAGCGCGACGTTGAACACCGGCACGCCGCTGGGCGTCCGCCCTTCCAGCTGGCCGGCGTGGGCGTGGCCGTGGAAGATCACCGATGCGCCGTGCGTCTCGAGCGGCTCGAGCAATCGGGAGGAGCCGAGGAACGGGTAGATGTACTCCGGCTCGCCGCGCAGCGTGTCCGTCACCGGCGAGTAGTGCATCAGCACGACCTTCACGTCCGTCGTCAGCGTGCGGAGCGCCGTTTCCAGCTTGATGGCCTCCTCGATCGCCGCGCCCACGAAGTCCTTGATCAGCTTCTCGCCGAACGGCGCGAGCGCGCCGCGTCCATACCCTCCTGCAAAGCCCTTCGCCCCGGCGAACCCGATCCCCTGGACCACCACCTGCCCGCCGTCCAGCACGTGCACGCCCCGCTCCGCGAGTATCGCCGTCAACTCCGCCGTCGCGTCGAACTCGTGGTCATGATTTCCGAAGACCGCCACGATCGGGATCTCGACGCCCGCCAGCTCCTTCACGAAGGCGCGCATGTGGTCCGGGTGTCCGTGCGTCGTGAGGTCGCCGCACAGCGCCAGGATGTCCGCCTGCGCGTTCACCGCGGCGAAGAGGTCCACGAGCGCGCCCTGCTGCGTGGCATCGAAGTGCAGGTCGCCGACTGCAGCGATCCGGACCCGCCGGGTCCCGCGCTCCTGGTTCGCGCCGTGACCCTCAGCCCTCGATCCCTGCCGCTTCGTCATCCCACACTTCGCTGTCGCGGATTTCCTGGATCACCGGCTGTGCGCGCATGCGCGCGATCGCCTCGGCACGCAGGTCGCGCAACCCCCACTCGTTGACGTCGATCGCGAAGGAGAAGCGCGACACGAGCGTCCCCAGGCAAGCGTTGGGATCGCCCACCTCGGCCATCTCCTCGAACGCGCGCTCGTACAGATCCTCCCGCACCCACTCCGGCACGCGGCGCCGGTAGCCCGGATACACGTAATCGAAGAAGTGGATCTGTCCGAGCAGCAGCCGCCAGTGATCTCCCACCCGCTCCAGCAACCGCTCCCAGTTCAGCTCATCGCCGCGCGCGAGGATCAGGTGCACCACGTCCGCCACGTCCGAGCGGTGTCGCTCCGCGATGAACAGCCGGTGCCAGATCAGCTCCTCTGGCGGCGCGACGCGCACCGGCGTCGCCGCAAGGATGCCCGGCCGCGAGTGCCGGTACCACTGCGAATCGATCAAGGCGAGGCCGTTGCCCATCCCGAAGATGAGATCGATCATCGCCTCGTCGCGGAACGCCTTCCCGATCCAGTGCGCCTGCTCCAGTCGCGTGTGGAACCCGGCGTCCCGCAGCACCCGCGCGGCCTGGATCACGTACTTCGGCTCGAGCAGCAGGTCCAGGTCTTTCGTCTGCCTGTAGATGCCCGTGTACGCATAGATCGCGTACAGCCCGCTCACCACGAACGGAATGCCCGCCTGGTTCAGCGTGCGCAGGGCCAACTGGTAGACCACGCGCTCGGCTTCCGGAATCCAGAACTCGCCGTGCGTGATGGACTTCAGCTCCTCACGCGTCAGCGACCCCGGGTCCGGGTACGCGAAACCCGCGGATGGTTTGCTCATACGGACGCCTTCCTCGATCGGGTTGGCTCCCGCCGGCCGCGCGCCTTGGGGCGCAAGGATCGGGCCGCGCTACCCCGCCGCCCGCCCGCGCATTACCTTGTTTGCATGTTCCAGGATCTGAGAAACGCATGGCGTGAAGCCGTCGAGAACTTCCGCCGCGAGCTGCACGGCGAGGACGGCAGCAAGGGCGGGGCGCACGACCGGCTCCGCGCAATGCAGAAGGACGTCTCCATCGCCAACTCGGAGCTGAAGCGTATCGAGCGCGAGATCGCGAACGCGCGCGAACAGGCGGCCGCCGAGCGCCAGGAAGAAGCCGTCTGCCGTCGCCGCGAGGGACTCGCCCGGGGCATCGGCGACGAGGAGACCGCCACGATCGCCGCGCGCTTCGCCGCCCGCCACGCGGAGCGCGCCGCGGTCTTCGAGCGCAAGGCCGAGGTGCTCGAGGCCGAGCGCGACCTGCTGCAGCGTGAGCTCGCGGACATGGAACGCATCCTCCAGGAGCGGGCAGCAGAGGTGAACGCGGGCGCCGCGCAGGAGGGCATCGGCGCCGGGGGAACCGGAGGCCCGCGCCGGGCCGGTCTCGAGAAGGACGAGGCCGCCGACGCCGAGTTCCGCCGCCTCGAGCGCGAGCGGCGCGAGCGCGAGGCGGAGGCGCGGCTCCAGGAGCTGAAGAAGAGGATGGCGCGGTAATCGGGCGCGAGCGCCCGCCGTGCCCGGGAAGGGCCGCTGGATGGACGAGAGGGCCGGCTGCGATGCGCCGGCCCTCTCGTCCGTTCAGCAGTCAGCGCGATGCCGACAGGCTAGGCAGCAGCTCCTCCGCCGCGATCGCGAGCTGCCTCAACCCCTCCGCCACCCGGAGAATCGGCCGGTTCGGGTCGAGCGGGTCGCCGGGCGAGATGGTCTGTCCGGAGTTGAACGTCCCCGGCTGCGGCTCGGCGATCACGACCGCGACGGTCAGCGAGGCCGACTCGCCTGGAGCGAGCCGCAGCGGGCCGGCGCTGACCAGGATCCGGTAGTCGTCGGGCACGGTGGGGGCGTAACCGATCCGCTCGTCAGGGTGACGCGGGAACTGGCTGTCGTCCTGCTGGTCGGCGAACCAGCTCCAGCCGGTCGACTCCCTCACGGTGCCGGGAAACCAGTCCGCGGCGCGCGGCCACGCGGTCAGGATCGGGGTCACGCCCGCCGGCGCCTCCAGCACGCGCACCCCCACGAGGCCCGGCCGCTCGGCCCAGCCGCCCTGAAAGCCGTTCTCCCGGAACTGCGCGTCGTACATGAAGACGAGGCCGAGGTCCGGGTCGTAGCTCACCAGGTCGTCCTCGGACTCGCCGATGTCGACATCCAGCGCAAACCCGACGTAGGCGTTCGTGTACATCACGCCCTCCTCGGGCTGCGGATCCACGCGCCAGTACGTCGGCTGATCCGTGATGTTGCGGTACGTCAGGCGCACGAGCAGCACGCCCTCGTGGGAAGGCCGCCCGATGATTTCCTGCTCGATCTCGAGCCCGCGCACCGTGTTGTTGAGGAACGCGAAGCTGCCCGGCGGCGCCACCCACGCCGTCTGCCGGAGCGAGAACCCTGCAGCCGACTCCTCCACCTCCGGCGCCGGCCGGCCGGCCAGGTAGTGGGCATAGTTGCCGGCTCCAAGGTCGTACGAGTAAGGGCCGAGCGCGACCTGGGCCGAACTCGAGCTCCACACGCCGGCGAAGGCCGCGCCGCCCCCGGCCACGTAGCTGTTCTGCGTCCCGGCCGGCCAGTACAGCCCGTCACCCGAGCCATCGATGTAGAAGAGATGGCCCGTGGGGGTCGTCGCGAACCGGATCGTGTTCGCCGTCCGGGGCCTCGCGAAGCTGCGGGTACACGAGACCGACACGCACCGCATGAGCAGCGGGCCCAGAACGTCCACGGTGCCCTCGTCCGGCACGTCCACCAGCTCGGCGTAGACGTACGGCACACCCGCGCTGTCCAGCCGCACGCCGATCTCGCGCCGGCCGACCGGCACATCGCGCAACGTGTCCGGCGTGACCTGCATCCGCGGCTCGCCGTCCACGTAGATGCGGGCGCCTCGCGGATCCGAGTCCACCGCCACCCAACCTCCGAACACGGGGCCGCTCGGCCGGTCCGCCTCCCGGCAGCCGGCCGTGACCACGACTCCCACCAGCATCAGCAGTTTCCAGCGCATCGGCTCACGCCCTCGCGCCACCGGTCGTGCGGCGTCGCGTTCGGGTTTTCGATTCCAGGAAAAGACGCCCGCGGGTCGGCGCCGGCCGCCTGATCCAGCATGGCAGCGGCGCTGGCCCGCGGTATCCTAACAACGAGCGGGCCGCTTGTTCCGGACGGCTCAGAACCTCATCGAGAGGAGGGCGACCCCGAGTCCAGGGACCCGCCGTCCGTCGGCGGCGTCGAGCATCACCGGAATCGGCCGCAGCTCGCCCGCTGCCCACCGGCCTTCGCGCAGCTCCAGCAACGCCTCTCCCCCGCTGCCGCCGGCCGGGCCGCTCCGCCGGTCATGGTTCCGCGTCCACACCGCGCCCGCGAGCAGGCCCGCGGCGCTCGTGATCGTCGGGACCAGGATGGCGGTGTCGTCGTCCTGGGGCTGGAGCAGGAGCAACACTCCGTACCCGCCAACCAGCCCCGCCACGCCGGCCACGTTGATCAGCCGTGCGCGCTGGCGGGAGAGGTTCCAGCCGGGCGCAGCGAGCGCCGTCGCGACGAGGCCCACATTGCCGCCGATCAGGGACGCGGTGAGCCGCTTTTCGCCGTCTTCGACACCCGACGCCATCGCCAGCGCGAAGCCGTACCACGTCCCCCAGAGCGCGCCGAAGTTGACCGCCGTCGCGGTGCCCGCGGTGATCGAGCTGTTGTTGGCCAGCACGGCGCCGAGCCCGATGCCCGTCAGCCCCCCGAGCACCATGGCGCGAAACGTCGACTCCGACGTGTTGCTGCCAATGTCCAGCACCTCCCGCCACCCGAACCCCTGCCACGTGCCCCAGGTCCCGCCCAACGTGATCGCCCGCGCCTGCCCCTCGGTCAGCCCCTGGCCCGCGACCGCTCGCGCGGCGAGGAATCCGGCCGGGCCGCCCAGCAGCAAACCCACGCCGTACGCCTCTGGCTCTTCCGTGCCCAATGCAGCCGGGACGGCAGCGCCCATCCAGAGCCCGTACAGCGTCCCCCAGACCATCAACTCGCCGCGCCCGCTGCCGGTCACCTCGGAAGCCGCCACGCGCTCCGCCGCACGGCGCCGCGCCGCTTCCACCGCCGCAGGCGTCTCGCCGTAGCGCTCGATGATCGCCTCGAGCAATGCGGCCGCAAGCGCGGCCCGCCCTTCCGCCTCGAGCTGCTCCGCGACCCGCAGCAGCACAGCCGCCGTGTCCGCACGCGTCTCCTGCGCCGCCGCACGCGACGGTGCGCCCGCGAGCAGCGCCAAACACAGCGGAACCACCGCCAACGCGCGCCGGAGCCACCCGCCCCGACGCGCGCGATCGGAGTGTTCTGTCATGCATCGCCTCCTTCATCACCACCGAGCGGCGGCGGGACAACGACACGGAACCGGCGCGCCGCCGCCGCCTCCCGTCCCGTGGAGGGTTCGCGCACCTCCACGCGCACCACGTACTCGCCGGCATCCAGCGCCGGCAACTCCACCGTCAGGAAGTCCATCGCCACGCCATCGCGCACCGGCGCGACTCGCTCCCAGTTCACCCGCGCCCCACGGCCGCCGCCGCGGAACAGCTCCTGCGCGCCGCGCGCAAGCCGCTGCACCAGGTTGCGCCGCGTGCTGTCCTCGACCGCCAGCTCCGCGCGGTAGCGGCCGTATCCCTCGTCGTCAGGCCGCAGGCCGTACACCTCGAAGTACAGGTGGACCGGCGCGCCCTGCTCGAACGTCAGCGTCCGGCTCGGCACGATGCGCAGCTCCTCGCGCGACGCCGGCGTCTCGGTGAGCGGCACCAGCGCAGTCGCCAGAAGCAGGTCCGACATCGCGAGCCCGTCGCCGTAGCCCGTCGTCTCGACCACCTCGCGAGCCCGCGCCGCCGGCCGCGCCACGCTGTCCGGCCCCGCGGCCCGCGCCTCGATGCCGTACCGGTACCTCCCCGGCCCCACCTCCACCCGGTACGTCAGCACCACTGGCCACGTGCCGACCTCCACCGCGTGACGCCGCGACCACAGCGGCTCGTAATTCGGGCCGAACAGGAAGACCCCGGCATCCAGCCGGCTACCCGCCGAGGCGCCCAGCGAGTCCAGCGGCGGCTCCGCGTGGATCTCCACCCGCGTCAGCTCCGGCGCGCTCCCGCGGAACCGCGCCAACTGGTGTGGAAGCTCGTGGGCCCTCGGCACCGTGCGGGGCCGGTACAGCTCGGGCGCATTGGCCGCCAGCTCATCCGCGAGCCGTTTCCCCGCTTCCACCAGCCGCGCGTGCCGGTGCGTCAACTGCCGCTCGAACACGAAGACCGGCCCATCCCGCCCGTACGACCAGTACGTGTACCGGAAGTTGGACTGAAACGTCCCGTCCGGCGACGTCGAGAACTCGCCGTAACAGCACTGGTACCACTTCCACGGCCTGCCGTAGCGGACCCAGATCTGGCCACGCTCCGTGTCCCAGCCCCGCAACTGCCGTCGCGGTTCGCCGAACTTCAGCTCCGCCCACGCCAGTCGCGCATAATGCTCTAACCGCCGCTCCTCCGCTTCCGTCAAATACAGCGGGTCGGTGGCCGCAAAGAAGATCCGCGCCGACTCCCGCCGGCCAACGCTGTCCAGCGCCGCGTACCTCTCGTGGAGCCGCCGCGGCAAGAGCAGCGTGATGTCCTCGAACGCCGTGCGGTCGTCCGGCGGCAGCAGCGCCAGCGCCTTGCTGAACGCACTGTCCGCCATCGCGTCACGGCCGGTCTCGTGCAGGCCCAGGCCGAGGAAGAGGTGCGAACGCGCATCATCCGGTGCCGCTTCGACGAGCTGCTGCGCAACGCGCCCGTACTCCTCCCATTCTTCCGCGTCCGCCAGGTGACCGAGCAGATGCACCGCCGCTTCCACGTGCCGCGGATTCGCCTCCAGCGCCGCGCGGAAGTGGCCCATCATCCGCTGCCGCTCCTCGGATTTCAGGTCCTCGAGCGGCACGACGTGCTCCGCTTGCTCCGCCCACTCCCGCGGACACGCGACCGCCGCCTGATGATGCGGCGGCGGCACCGCCAACCCGCCCTCCGGGCTCCCCCCTGTCGACAGCGCGGAGCATTGCAGCATCGAGCGGATCATCGGCGGAATCTGCACCAGGTTCTGCCAGTCCTCCCACCACGCCTCGTACACGGTGCCCAGCTCGAAGTGGATCCTCGCCCTGTCCTCCGGCGAGAGCTCCGTGCCCCTCCGCTCCGCCGCGGCCCACGCGCGGTCCAGCACCCGCTTCGCATCGGTCTTGATCTGCTGCCGCTTCAACAGCAGCCCGTACTCGAGCAGCGCCACCGGGTCGTTCGGCATGAGCTGCGTCGCCCGCAAGAGCGCCTTCTCCGCCTCCATCCGCTCCAGGTAATGCGCAGACGCTTCGCCCGCCCGCGCACTCAGGAGCGCACCCAGCCGCAGGTGCGCGGGCCCGAAGTCGGGCCGCGCCTTGATCGCCTCGCGGAGGTCCGTGAGCGCGCCCAGCGTGTCACCCGCGGCGAGCTTCGCCAGCGCTGCGGTGTACGCCGATGGCTCGTCTCCCTCCTGCTGCGTCAGCGCGGACGCCGCGGCCGGCCACGCCAGCGCGAGCGCGGCCCACACCAGGATCGTCAGGCCAGGGTTTCGCATAAGCCGGGAGTGGATTGATGATCCGAACTGTCGGGTGGCAACCGGAGGCTCGGCGAGGGATCGCCGGGCGAGCGCCGCTCCGCCCGTGCCCGGCGGCTAGACGGCCGCCTCCACTTTCGATGCCCGTTTGAAGCCGCCGAGCTCCACTCCGTTGCCTCGCGTCGCCACGAGATGCTGCACGCAGCGCGCGGCGTAGCGCAGGGGGTGCGCCGTGATGAGCGACGTCTGGATCACGCAGCTCACGCCGCAGTCTTTTTCGCACGCCTTGTGCGTGTCGTTCGCCTTCAGGTCCGCGACCGTCATCTTCAGCACGTCTTTCGGCCGCTCCAGCGCGACCTGCGAGCACGCCTTCACCGTGCCGAACTCATCGACGTAGAGGAACTTGTAACCGCCCGTACACTTCCACTCCGCCGGCCGCCCTTCCATCCGCGCGCGGTGCAGGTCCATCATCGGAGCGATGCGCCAGTGCCGGAAATGCTCGTGGAACCACTCGAACCGCTCGCGGATCCGCCCGTTCAGCTCAAGCCGCCCCTCGTAGTGGCGCACCCCGCAACGCACCGGGAAGCCCATGCGCTTCAGCTCGGTGACCAGCTCCTCGAACTCGTCGACCGTCTCCTCGCACAGGACGGTGTTCACCTCGACCTGAAAGTCTGCGTGGCGTCGCAGGGCCGCCAGCTTCCGCCGCAGCGGCTTGAGCCCCTTGTGCGTGAAGTCCGTCGGGTTGATGCGGTCGATGGACACGCACATCGAGTCCAGGCCCGCGCGGTTCAACGCCGCGATCAGCTTCTCGCTCAGCAGCAGCCCGTTGGTGATGATGTTCGTCCAGCAGCCCTTCCGCTTCGCGTGCGCGACCAGGTCCGCGATCCGCGGGTGCAGCAGCGGCTCTCCGCCCAGGAAGTCCATGATCGTCACGCCCAGCTCGTCCACCAGGTGGTTCATGCGCTCCACCAGCACCTCGTACGGCACCGGCCTGGACACCTGGTCGAACTCGTTGCAGTAGCCGCACGCGAGATTGCATCGCCTCGTCACGATGAGCTGGCAGTACAGGGCACGGTCGTCGAAGAGTCGCTTCAGCGTCGCCAGCTTACGCATGCCCTTCTCCCGTTGGATCGAACGATGTCGCCCCGTCGTCGACGACCATCCGGCTCGTCGCGCGCCGGTAGATCCGATTCCCCGCCCAGACCAGCGCCGGAATCGCGAGCGCAGCGGCCTGCATTTTCAGCCCGAGCTCCACGCCCCCACCGCCCAGCGCCACCCACGGCGCCAGCCCGACCGGCCGCCCGACCAGCGCGATGAGCCCGAACTGGAGCGGCGTCAGTCGCGTCAGCGCCGCCAGGTAGCACAGCGGGTCGCGCGGGAAGGCGGGCACCATCATCAGCCAGAACACCACCCACTCGGCGCGGCGCCCCGCGCCCAGCCGCCGCGCGAACCGCTCCCGCACGCTGACCGGTGTGTTCCGCTCGACCCATGGCCGGCCGAAGCGCCGCCCCAGGTCGAACGCGACCAGCGATCCCGCCACCGCGCCGAGCGAACCCAGCAGGGTACCCGCCGTAAAGCCGAAAAGCCAACCGCCCGGGATCTCGAGCGGCTGGCCGGGAATGGGCCAGAACACCACCTGCGCCGCTTCGGCCAGCACGAACCCCAGCGGCGCGGCCGGGCCGAGGCTTGCAAGCATCTCGCGTACGACCGCTTGCTCCAGCCGCAGCCGGCTGCCCAGCACCAGGAGAGCGAGAAAAACGATCCAGGCGGCAATGGCGATCGGGTGGACCGCGAACCGACTTCGTCGTCCTCGCTCGTCCGGGTGCGGCTCGCCGGCCCTAGAGGTCGTCACGCTGTCGCTGCGCCGTCCAGTCCAGCACCACCTTCGCTTTGCGCGCCGCCTCCAGCGCGCACTCGAGCTCGCTCACCAGGTACCGCGCACGCCGGCAGCGGTCCGCCGCCGGCAAATCCTCCTCCTCCAGCTCCGCGACCGCCTCGATCGCACGCGACGCGTACCGCACCACCTCCCACAACTGGAGACGGTCGTACTGATCCTCCGCGTAATGGATCCGCTCGCTCGCCGTCCGGCCCACCTCCTGCGCCACGACTTTGATCTGGCCGTTCGCTAGCATCGGACCTCCTCGCCTTCGGCTTCGGGCCGCCCAATGTGCGCGGCGGCCTCGCATGATGCAATTCGCCCCCCGCCCGTAAACGGGTAACCCGCAACGGAACGGGGGGACGGATGCGGCGGACGGCGGCCGCGACGGATGTCCTCCGCCGCGGCAGCTCACCACCTCACTGAATGCCGCCGGTCAACCTCTTCACGACGGGGCTCAGCAGCAGCGCCAGCGCGCCCACGGAGAGCGCGAACACGGCGACGTTCCGGAACAGCGCGGCCGGCGCGAGCGTCTCCAGCGCTCCGGCCACCAGCCCGGCGAACAGGTTGCCGAGAGCGGCCGCGATGAACCACACGCCCATCATCTGACCCAGCCGCCCTGGCGGCGCCAGCTTCGTCATGGAGGAGAGCCCCACCGGCGAGAGCGCGAGCTCGCCCACCGTGAACAGGAAGTAGGTGACGACCAGCCACGCCATCGAGACCTGGTTCGTCGCCGACGCGTACGACGCGCCCCACGCCAGCACGAACATGCCGGCCGACAGCCCCAGCAGCCCGAGCGCGAACTTCATCGGGATGGACGGGTTGCGGTTCCGCTGCGCCAGCCAGGTCCACACCGCGCCGAACACCGGCGCGAGCACGATGATGAAGAACGGGTTCACGTTCTGGAGCCACCCCGCCGGGATCTCCCAGCCGAACAGCGAGCGGTCCGTCAGGTCCCGCGCGAACAGGTTCATCGACGAGCCCGCCTGCTCGAACCCGGACCAGAACGCCGCCGCCAGCAGGAACAGCCAGAAGATCACCATCAGGCGCTTCTTCTCCACGCTGACCCCGCCGCGCCGCACCGCCAGCAGCAGCAGGTTCATCAGGACGAACACGCCCAGCGTCGCGATGATCGCCCACTGTCCACCCTCGGTGCCCATGCTCGGGACCAGCGACGCCACGAGCACGCCGAACAGGACGAGCAGGCCGGTCGCCCACAACGCGTTGAAGATCAGATACGTGAAGAACAGGATCGTGATGAGCAGGATGCCGTAGCCGACCCACGTCGCGAACTCGGTCAGGGTCATGCCCAGCGCGCCCGAGACCAGCAGGTAGACCGTCAGCGCCGCCACGGCCGCCACCACCGCCGTCACCGTGTAGAAGTTGCGGCTGCGGCGCCGGAGCACCTCTTCAGGATCGTTCGTCTTCAGGTAGCCGGCGCTGCCGAGATACCGGTCACCCCGCTTGTACTGGATCAGCCCCAGGATCATGCCGAAGCCCGCCGCCGAGAAGCCCAGGTGCCAGCTCCCCTCGAACTGGAAGCCCCACCAGTCGAACCCCTCGCCCAGCGTGCTGCAGATGAACGGGCCCAACATCGCGCCGATGTTGATGCCCATGTAGAAGATCGAGAACGCCGAGTCGCGCTTCGCGGCCCACGCCTGCCGCTCCTGCTCGGTCGCCGCCTCGCCCGGCTCGGGATAGAGGTCGCCCACCATCGTCGACACGTTCGCCTTCAGCAGCCCCGTGCCTACCGCCACGAAGAGCAGCCCCAGGAAGAACGACGGCACGTCCGGGAGCCCCACCAGCGGCGCGGCCAGCGTGAAGTGGCCCAGCGCGATGATGCATCCTCCTACGAACACCGCCTTGCGCTGGCCCCACAGGTTGTCCGCGATCCAGCCGCCCGGCAGCGTCAGCAGGTACACCATCGACGTGTAGAGGCCGTACACCGCGCCCGTCGTCGCCTCGCCGAAGCCCAGCCCCGGGTTCGCGCCCGCCGCCGCCGTCGTCATGAAGAGCGCCAGCAGGGCCCGCATCCCGTAGTAGCTGAACCGCTCCCACATCTCGGTGAAGAACAGCGTCGCCAGTCCCCGCGGGTGCCCCAGGAAGGTGCCGCCCGCAGGCGCCCGTGCCGCTGCGCTCGGCGCCGCCGTCGCCGCGCCGACCCCCGTACCCGAGCTCGTCTCTCTCGCCATCTCGACGATCTCCTAGGTTCTCGTGTCATCCCGGCGGCCCCATCACCGCCGGGGAAAACGGTAATTCCCTGCCCCCGCGCGCACCTGTCTCCAGGGCTTTGCGCGCGACGACGACTTCTCGGATCTATCGTAACCGGCTGCCTTTACGGCCGCCGGATCAGCATCAATCCTCGCTGCCGGGATCGTCCAAACCTAACCTGAACTTCCCCGCCCCGCCACCCTGCGCCCGCCCGGAGGCCGGGTGGGGGCGGAAGCGCTGCGCCCCCGCGCCCGGCGTAGCTGGCGAGGCTGGGACGGCCGCGCCACCGGCTGCGACCGGCAGGGCCACACGCCGTGTCCCTTCCTCCTATGGCATCGCCCAACCCGCACGGCCATCCTGGACCACGACCGTCCACCACCCTCATCCCGGAGCCGTCACGTGAACGCCCTCGACCGCATCCTCGGACCGAGCGACGCAGCCGCCGCACTCCGGGAATTCGGCCGGCGTGCCGCGGCCGTCGACGCACCCGTCCTCCTCACCGGCGAGACCGGGACCGGCAAGGGACTCCTCGCACGCGCGATCCACGAAGCATCGCGCCGCGCCCGCGGCCCCTTCGTCGCCATCAACTGCGCCGGCATCCCGGAAACGTTGTTCGAAAGCGAGTTCTTTGGGCACACGCGCGGCGCCTTCACCGGCGCACAGCAGTCGCACCGCGGGCTCTTCGAGCAGGCCGCCGCCGGCACCCTCTTCCTCGACGAGGTCGCGGAGCTGCCGCTCCCGCTCCAGGCCAAGCTGCTCACCGCCCTCGAGGACGGCGAGATCCGCCGCCTCGGCGGCGAGCGCACCGTCCGCGTCGACGTCCGCATCATCGCCGCCGCCGGCATCGACCTCGAGCGCGCCGTCGCCGAACGCCGGTTCCGCCGAGACCTCTACCATCGCCTGCTCGTCCTCTCCTGCCGCTTGCCCGCGCTCCGCGACCGCCACGGCGATATCGCGTTCCTCGCCCACCACTTCCTCGACCACTTCACCCAGCGCTACCAGGCGCCCGCGCGCACGTTCTCGCCCGCAGCCCTCGCTCGCCTCCAGGCGTACTCGTGGCCCGGCAACATCCGCGAGCTCGCCCACGCCATCGAAGCCGCCGTGCTCGCCTGTGACGGCGCCACTATCGGCGTCGCACACCTGCCCTCCGCCATCACCAGCACGCCATCGCCTCTCGCCCATGCCGCTACAGCGCACGAGCCGCAGGCCACCTACGCGTTCGCTCCGCCAGGGCAGGACCACGACGGCGAGCGACGCCCACCCCTCCACTTCCCACGCGGCCGCTACTCCTTCTACGGCTCCGAGGACGACGAACGCCGCCGCATCGAGGAGGCGCTCCGCTTCTACCGCGGCAACAAGACACGCGCCGCCGCGGCGCTCGGCATGGCCCGCAACACGCTCCGCCTCAAGCTCCGCCACTTCGGCCTCGACGGCCACAAGCGCGCGGAACCGGCCGGCCGATGACCGCCGTGTGTCCCGTCCTGCCATGGCCCCGCAAACCATGGCGCACCGCAAAATCGTTGCGCCACGGAGCATTGCGAGGATGCGCCACGCCAGCACCCGCTCGGGCACGCCGCGTGACCACCCCGCGGACGCCGCGAGACGCGCCGGGGCGGATCGACGACATCGCCGCGACCCGCGTGGCCACCACAACTCCGGATGCATCCCGGCCGGCACCCGCACGCTCCCCGGTCCGGCCGCAGACGGCCGTCGCTCGAATCCGCGCAGCAGCAGCGCCCGGTGCAGCTCGAAGGCACGATCGCTCACGCCCGCTCTGCGGGCCACACACCTGGAGGTTTCCCATGCGTCACACCAGGCCCTCGTTCTTCGTGCCCGCTCTCGCGCTCGTGCTCGCGCTCGCCGCCGGCGCGTGGGCCGAGTGCGCGCCCTACATCTCCACGGGCATCAACGACGCGCCGGGGGTGGGCACGCTCATCGGCACCGAGACGCGGACCGACGTCGTGTACGAGTCCGTCGAGGTCACCTCGTCGGGCATTCTCGGCAGGCTCACCGGCTCGCTCAAGCGCACGGTCTACAAGCAGACGACGCGCACGTACGAGGTCGGGACGTACCTGATGTCCGACGGCTCGCGGGTCAAGGTCGATTGCAGCGACTACACCTACGTCTGATGAGCGGGACCCGCTCGGT
>Ga0207873_1000812_pt1 | contig 32719 bp, 34 predicted proteins | sample BGWIniCompost_FD_187373 | JGI IMG/M metagenome (GOLD analysis project Ga0207873, IMG submission 187373) | Cellulose adapted compost microbial communities from Newby Island Compost Facility, Milpitas, CA, USA - BGW Initial Compost (SPAdes)... ... | reverse complement strand
GAAGCCCGCCGGTGCCGCGGGCTCCACGGGCGGCGCCCAGGGGACCGAGGCCGCCGCGGGAGCGGCAGGTACGGAGGGCACGCCGGAGCCGCAGGAGTCCGCCGCCGGGGGCAGCACCTTCGTCTTCCGCAAGCCGAAGCCGGGATCCGCGGCCGCCGCCGCGGACGCCGCCGACGACGACCCGGGCACCATGACCTTCCGCGCGGTCTCCCCGCGCCGCACCGGGAGCGCGTCCGCCGCCCCGACCGCCCTGTCAGGTCCTCAGCAGGCGTCCGCCGCCTCGGCCTCCGCCGCCCCCGGTACCGCCTCCGCCGTGCCCCCGCAGGCCACCGCGGACCGGCCGGCCCCGGGCGCCGCGGGCGCCGCCGCTCAGCCGGGCCCCGCCGCCCCCGCTGCGCCTGCCGCTCCCGCCGCCCCGAACGCCGCCGTACCGCCCGCGGCAGCCGCTCCCGGTGCCGCGCCGCTGACCAGCGGTCCCGGTGGCGGGCAGGCCTCGTGGGCGCAGCAGGTGCACCGGCTGGCGGGCGGGGAGGAACCGCCGGTCGTGCCGTGGAAGCCGCCGACGGAGGACCCCTTCCAGGCCGCGGCGCGGCGCCAGGCCTCCGCCCGTCCCGCGGGGCTCGGCAAGCGGTTCGTGGCCCGGCTGCTCGACACCCTCGTGGCCGGCGCCCTCACCTCGGTGGCCGCCGTGCCGCTCGGCATCAAGGCCGTCGACCACATCAACGCGAAGATCGACGCGGCCAAGCTCTCCGGCGAGACCGTCACGGTGTGGCTGATCGACGGCACCACCTCCGTCCACCTCGGCATCGTGCTCGCCGTCCTGCTGCTCGCCGGGGTGCTCACCGAGGTGCTGCCCACCGTCAAATGGGGCCGCACCCTGGGCAAGAAGCTGCTGGGTCTGGAGGTCCGGGACATCGAGGCCCATGAGACACCGGAGTTCGGCGCGGCTCTGCGCCGCTGGCTGGTCTACTGGATCCCCGGGCTGCTGGTCGTGGGTGTGGTCGGTGTGCTGTGGTGCCTGTTCGACAAGCCGTGGCGGCAGTGCTGGCACGACAAGGCGGCCCACACCTTCGTGGCGGGCTGAGGCGGTACTCCGACGGCTCGTGGCCGGCTGACGGCGGTGCTCCCGGCGGTCGGTGACGGACTGACGGCGAGGTACTCCGGACGGCGGCTCGCCGGATGCGCGGGGCGGGGGAGTGCGGTCGACTCGGGCCATGAGCTCCGAACCGCCCCACGGCTCCGGTCAGCCTGACGACGACCCGTTCAAGAAGCAGCCCCCGCCGGGGGAGGGCCCCGGGCAGCGTCCGGGAGCGGGTTCTCCCTCCGGCTCCCCGTACGGCAACGAGCCCCCGCCGTACCCCGGCGGCGGTGGCGGCGACCCCTACGGATCGGGCGGCGGCAGCCCCTACGGCCCCGGTGGCGGCCCCTACGGCGGCGGAGGTCCTGGAGGACCGGGTGGACCCGGCGGCCCGGGAGGCCCCGGCAGTCCCTACGGCTCCGGTCCCGGCAGTCCCTACGGCGCCGGTCCCGGGGGGCCCGGCGACCCGCTCGCCGGTATGCCCCCGCTCGCCGACAGCGCCAAGCGCACCCTCGCCCGCATCATCGACCTGATCCTGGTGGGCGTGGTGGTCTGGCTGCTCTCCTGGGCGTTCGGCTTCAACCAGTACGAGTGGGACAGCGACCAGGTGGAGGTCGGCAGCACGCTCGGGCAGTCCGTCATCGGCGCGGTTCTCTACATCGCCTACGACACCGTGCTGACCGCACGCAACGGGCAGACCCTCGGCAAGCAGCTGCTGAACATGCGCGTGGCGAACCTCAACGACGGGTCCACCCCCTCGGTGCAGACCTCCCTCATCCGCGCCGCGGTGCTCTGGCTGCCGTTCGCCTTCTGCTGTGCCTGTGTGTGGACCGCGATCGCGGGTGGCTGGAGCTTCTTCGACCGCCCCTACAAGCAGGGCCTGCACGACAAGGCGGCCAAGACCGTGGTGGTCAGCACGCGTTGACCTCCGGCCCTCCGGCGGGCCGCGACCGGGGCGGGCTCCAGGACGCCGGGGACGGGGCTCAGGACGCCGCCTTCTCCCGCACGGGTTCGCGCACGCTCTCGCGGACCGGGGCGGGGACCGTGGCCCGTACCCGCTCCGCGGACGCGGCCGGTTCAGGACGGGCGGGGGCCGGGCGTACCACCGAGAGCCGGCGGGTGCGGCGGATGCCCGGAGCCTTCACCGCCACCAGCAGTCCGAGGGCGAGAGCCGCGACGGCGACGGCCGCCGTCCCGGCCGCCGAACTCGTCCGGGACGCCAGCAGCAGGGTGAGGGTGGACAGGACCACGGTGCACGAACCGTAGGCGAACTGAGCGACAGTCGGACGGGGCATGGCCATCGTGTCCTCGGAGTCGGGGGCTGTCGGCCTGGCATTCCGCCGGCTCACATGGCGTTCCGCCAAGCGACTCTAACCGCGAGCGTGCCCGAGCGGAACGGACAGTAAGCGTGACCTAACCGACAGGGTCGGTGCACGGGGGGCGCACGGAGTCATGATGTCCGCACAGTGGACAGACGCATGCGCCGGTGTCACATGCAACCCGGTTCGGACTGTGTTGGGTTGACCCCTGCCGTCCGTTAAGCGAACAACGCCTTCTGCATAGTGCACTTGACTTGTCCAAGTCAAGGTCTGTCTTTTCTGGCGAACCTCTAGTCAAATGTCGTCACTTGACTACACGCGTTGATCACGCGTGCGTGGATCCTGCACTGCATCTGCCCCCCAATCCGCGCACGCGCACGCGGGGGAGGAACTCAAGTGACCAGTAGACCCTGGACGTTCAGAGCGGCGGCCACCGCTGTCGCGCTCGCAACGGCCACTGCCACGCTGTCTGCCGCCGGCGTCGCGCATGCGGACTCGCCGGCCCGGCCGCCGGCCGTGGACCGCCACGACCCGCATCCGGCGAAGGGCACGGACTCGCACGACCTCAAGGGCCCCCTGAGCGACACTCAGGCCGCCCAGCGGGAGGAGGCCCTGCACCAGGTCCTCTCCGGCAAGGCCTCGGTGAAGAAGCGCGACGGTTCCAAGGTCGTTCAGCTCAAGAGCAAGAAGGGCGACGCGAAGTACGTCGAGCTCGGCCGGGAGAAGACCGACAAGATCTTCACCATCCTGGTGGAGTTCGGCGACAAGATAGACAGCCGCTACGGCGGCACCCCCGGTCCCCTGCACAACCAGATAGCCAAGCCGGACCGCAAGAAGGACAACTCCACGGCCTGGCGCGAGGACTACAACCAGCAGCACTACGAGGACCTGTACTTCGGCCACGGCAAGGGCGTCGACTCGGTCAAGACGTACTACGAGAAGCAGTCCTCCGGCCGCTACTCGGTCGAGGGCCAGGTGTCCGACTGGGTGAAGGTCCCCTACAACGAGGCCCGTTACGGCAACAACGCCTGCGGCGACAGCAACTGCCCGAGCGTGTGGAACGTCGTCAGCGACGGTCTGAACGCCTGGGTGGAGCAGCAGAAGAAGGCCGGCCGCACCGACGCCCAGATCAAGGCGGAGGTCGCCCGCTACGACGAGTGGGACCGCTACGACTACGACGGCGACGGCGACTTCAACGAGCCCGACGGCTACATCGACCACTTCCAGATCGTGCACGCCGGTGAGGACGAGTCCGCCGGCGGCGGCGCCCAGGGCGAGGACGCGATCTGGGCCCACCGCTGGTACGCCTTCGGCACCGACGCCGGCGCCACCGGCCCCGACTTCAACAAGCTCGGCGGCGCCAAGATCGGCGACACCGGCATCTGGGTCGGCGACTACACCATCCAGCCGGAGAACGGCGGACTCGGCGTCTTCGCCCACGAGTACGGCCACGACCTCGGTCTGCCGGACCTCTACGACACCGCGGGCGGCGAGAACGGCACCGGCTTCTGGACGCTGATGTCGTCCGGTTCCTGGCTCGGCACGGGCAAGAAGGAGATCGGCGACCTCCCCGGCGACATGACCGCCTGGGACAAGCTGCAGCTGGGCTGGCTGAACTACGACACCGCCAAGGCCGGCGTCAACTCCTGGCACAAGCTGGGCGTCGCCGAGTACAACACCAAGCACAAGCAGGCGCTGGTGGTGAACCTGCCCAAGAAGGCCGTCACCACCGAGATCATCGAGCCGGCCGAGGGCGAGACCCAGTGGTGGTCCGGCAGCGGTGACGACCTGCGCAACACGCTGACCCGCACGGTGGACCTCACCGGCAAGTCCGAGGCCGAGCTGACCTTCGACGGCTGGTACGACATCGAGGCCAACTACGACTACCTCTACACCGAGGTGTCGACCGACGGCGGCGCCAACTGGACCGCGATCGACGGCACGGTGGACGGCCAGCCGATCCCGCGCGACGGCAGCGACAAGCCCGCGCTGCACGGCACGCTCGACGGCTACAAGAAGTTCGCGTTCGACCTGGACGCCTACGCCGGCCAGAAGATCGACCTGCGCTTCCGCTACCAGACCGACGGCGGCGTGGCCCAGAAGGGCTTCACGGCCGACGCGATCTCGGTGACCGCGGACGGCGAGGCGGTGTTCACCGACAACGCCGAGACCGCGGACGACGCCTGGAAGTCCAACGGCTTCACCCGCGTCGGCGCGTCCTTCACCAAGGACTACGAGCAGTACTACATCGCCGAGAACCGGCAGTACATCTCGTACGACAAGACCCTCGAGGTCGGCCCGTACAACTTCGGCTTCACCGCCCGCCCGGACTGGGTCGAGCACTTCGCGTACCAGAACGGTCTGCTGATCTGGAAGTGGGACACCTCCCAGCAGGACAACAACACCAGCCAGCACCCCGGCACCGGTCTGATCCTGCCGGTCGACTCCCACCCGGACGCGCTGAAGTGGGCCGACGGCACGCTGATGCGCAACCGCATCCAGACCTACGACGCCACCTTCAGCAAGTTCCGCACCGACGGCATGACGCTGCACAAGGAGGACGTGGCGAAGCGGATCCCGGGCTCGAAGGGCGTCTCGGTCTTCAACGACCGGAAGAACGACTACTACGACGAGGCGAACCCGACGGGCAGCGTCAAGATCACTGACACCAACACGAAGATCAAGATCCTGAAGGAGGCGAAGGACGGCTCGACGATCGAGCTGGAGGTCGCCCCTGCGGGCAGGTAAACAGCGTCTGCCCAGGTCAGAGCGTGATCGGCGGTGACCCCCTGGCGGGTCACCGCCGATCCGTGTTTAGGTGCGTCCTGTGGTTCTCTTATTGACACACGGATCGACACCGGCTGACACGGGGGTATGACCAGATGGCCGCAGGAGGTTTCTGCAAGCTGCCGAACGGCACGGTGGTGGTGGCACTGAACCTGCCCAGCCCCGCCGCCGAGGCGCCGTCCGGCGTCCGCGTGCTCGTCCACGCCCAGAACCGGGCGCGCGCCCTGACCAGGCTGCGCAACCTGGGTCTCCGGGCGATCTATCTCCGGGGCAACGCGGCCCCGCCCACGCCGGACGAGGTCACCGCGGTCCTCCACCACCCCGACGGCCTGATATGGCGCACGGCGCCCGCAGCCGACCTCTCGGCCGACCTTTCCGTCGAGCTCTGGCACCCCATCCGGGCGCTGCTCAGACGGACGACGCCGCAGACGTGAGCCCGACCGCGGGCACTGGTGCCGCCGGGGCGATGCGGGCCGCCCGCAGTGACGCAGCGGTCACTGAGCGGCGTGGACGACCGGCTTGCCCGTGAGTTCGACCCCGGCCTGCCGCAGCTCCTCCAGGGCCCGGTCGGTCGTCTCCCGGGAGACACCCGCCGTGAGATCGAGCAGCACCCGCGTGCGGAACCCTTCCTTCACGGCGTCCAGCGCGGTCGCCCGCACGCAGTGGTCCGTGGCGATGCCGACGATGTCGACCTCGTCGATCCCCCGCTCGCGCAGCCAGTCCGCCAGCTTCACGCCGTTCTCGTCGGTGCCCTCGAAGCCGCTGTAGGCAGCCGAGTAGGCACCCTTGTCGAAGACGGCGTCGACGGAGCCGGAGGCCACCGCGGGGGCGAAGTTCGGGTGGAAGCCGACTCCCTCGGTCCCGGCGACGCAGTGCGCGGGCCAGGAGTGGACGTAGTCCGGGTTGTCGGCGAAGTGTCCTCCGGGGGCGATGTGGTGGTCCCTGGTGGCCACCACGTGCCGGTAGCCGGCCGGTGCCTGCCCGATCAGCTCGGTGATCGCGGCAGCCACTTCCGCCCCACCGGCCACGGCGAGGCTGCCCCCTTCACAGAAGTCGTTCTGCACATCGACGACGATCAAGGCGCGGCGCATGGTCGGAGTCCTTCGACTATGGGGTCGGGTGAGAAACTGGCCCGGCCGGTGAGCTTCCGAGCCTATTGAATGACGGACGGCACTGACAGGGCCCCGGCAGTCCGGACATGCCGGGCCCCGGCAGACCCGGACACTGAGCTAGCTACCCGAGCCTGACTTGACGTACTCCGTCGGAATGACGGGTTCCCCTCGGGAGAGCTGGGTGGCGGAGAGCGGCAGGGCCGCCTTGGCCGCCGCATGCCGGTCCCGGGCCGCGTCCAGCGGCTCGCGGGCGAGCACCTCACCGCCCTTGATCAGCTGCACCAGCAGCTGCCGGTCGGACAGCTCGTCCGGCACGGGACCGGTGCCGACCACCTCGGCCTCGGCCACGCCCTCCTCGTCCAGCCGCCGTGCGGCCCACTTGCGGCCGCCGATGGACGTCTTGCCGCCCACCGACTTCTTCGCCACCGGCACCAGCGGCGCCTCGGGGTCGGAGGTCTCGGCCCGGGCGACCAGCTTGTAGACCATGGAGCAGGTGGGGTGCCCGGAGCCGGTGACCAGCCGGGTGCCGACGCCGTATCCGTCCACCGGTGCCGCCGCCAGCGAGGCGATGGCGTACTCGTCCAGGTCCGAGGTCACGATGATCTTCGTGTTCTTGGCGCCCAGCTCGTCCAGCTGGTGGCGCACTCGGTGCGCGACCAGCAGCAGGTCGCCGGAGTCGATGCGCACCGCGCCCAGCTCGGGACCGGCGATCTCCACCGCCGTGCGGACCGCCTCGGCGACGTCGTAGGTGTCCACCAGCAGCGTGGTGCCCCGGCCGAGGCTGTCCACCTGGGCGCGGAAGGCGTCCCGCTCGGTGTCGTGCAGCAGCGTGAAGGCGTGCGCCGAGGTGCCGACGGTGGGGATGTTGTAACGGAAGCCCGCCGCCAGGTCGGAGGTGGAGGCGAAGCCCCCGATGTACGCGGCGCGCGCGGCGGCCACCGCCGCCAGCTCGTGGGTGCGCCGCGCGCCCATCTCGATCAGCGGCCGGCCGCCGGCGGCCGAGGACATCCGGGAGGCCGCCGCGGCGATGGCCGAGTCGTGGTTGAGGATGGACAGGATCACCGTCTCCAGCAGCACGCACTCGGCGAAGCTGCCCTCGACCCGCAGGACCGGCGAGCCGGGGAAGTACACCTCGCCCTCCGGATAGCCGTAGACGTCGCCGGAGAAGCGGTACGAGGCGAGCCAGCGCAGCGTCTCCTCGTCGACCACCCGGCGCTCGCGCAGGAACTCCAGCACGCCCTCGTCGAACCGGAAGTTCTCCAGCGCGTCCAGGACCCGCCCGGTGCCGGCCACGACGCCGTAGCGCCGGCCCTCCGGCAGCCGCCGGGTGAACACCTCGAAGACGCTGCGCCGGTCGGCCGTTCCGGCCTTCAGCGCGGCCTGCAGCATGGTCAGCTCGTAGTGGTCCGTGAAGAGGGCCGTCGAGGGAACATCCACCGGCAGCCCGAGATCCGCAACGCCCACTCCGATACTCCTGGTTCGTCTCGCAGGGCACCCCGAAAGCGGCCGGGGTCCGGGGACCGTCCCCGGAAGATCCGTCAGGCACGAGGATACTCCCTTTTCGTCGGTGTGACGATTTCAGGGAGGCGTGGCAGCATGGGCAGTGTGACGTCACCCGCACCGTTGGAGATCGAACGCACCGAGTCGGCGGAGGAGAGCTTCGCCGTACCCGAGCCGGACGTCCCATGGGTCACGATCGTCCACAATGACCCGGTCAATCTCATGAGCTATGTGACGTACGTCTTCCAGACGTACTTCGGCTACTCCAAGGACAAGGCCACCAAGCTCATGCTCGACGTCCATCACAAGGGCCGCGCGGTCGTGTCGAGCGGCACCCGCGAGGAGATGGAGCGGGATGTCCAGGCCATGCACGGCTACGGTCTGTGGGCCACCCTCCAACAGGACCGGAAGTAGCGAATCGCCTCCATGCCAGGACACTTCGAACCGCTCCCCGGCGGCGGCGCGGCCGTCGCGCTCGACGAGGTCGAGATCTCCATCATCCGGTCCCTGGCCGTGCAGCTGATGGAGCTGATCGGCCCCGGCCCCGCCGAGGACGCCCCGGCCGACCCGCTCGCCGAGCTGTTCTCCGACGGCCCCAGCGAACCCCCCGCCGACCCGGTGCTGCGCCGTCTCTTCCCGGACGCCTACTGCGACCCGGAGGGCTCCGCGTCCCCGGAGCAGGCCGAGGAGCAGCGGGCGTACTCCGCCGAGTTCCGCCGCTACACCGAGAACGACCTGCGCGCCGGCAAGCGCGAGAACGCCCTCGCCGTCATCAGGTCCCTGGACGCCCTCACCGCCGCCGGCGAGGGCGTCGCGGTGCTCAAGCTGTCGCCGGAGGAGTCCAGGCAGTGGCTCGGCGCGCTGAACGATCTGCGCCTGGCGATCGGCGCCCGGCTGCAGATCGACGACGAGGACGACACCGAGGTCCTCTACCGCCTCCCGGACGACGATGCGCGCAAGCCGATGGTGATGGCCTACCTCTGGCTCGGCGGGCTCCAGGAGACGCTCGTTGCGACGCTGATGCCGTGAGCGCCGCGCAGCCGGACCCGCCGCGCCCTTCCATGCCCGGAATCGACCGGGAAAGTGCGGAAATCTTCGCTGACGCGTTCGCTCAGAGGACGCTCAAATCCGATTAACGATCAAGTCAAAAGATCCGTCTTGTATGGGTCTGTGGGGCGCGCTTTGTCCGGTTCTTGCCGTGATGCGCGCCACAATCCGAGCCAGTGATCAATCGTGCGGCCGTGATACATCTTCACGACCGCCCGCCGAGCACCACCCGAATGTTCGGACGGGTGCGCCACCGGCCGGTCACCACCGGCATGGCAATCGAGCGGAATCTCGCAGTCCGCTCAGCTCCATCAGTCCGGGGGGATCGAGACCCGATCCGCGGCCGACCTGCGGCCCGGATCGGCATGGAGAAAGGCGCACGACATGACCTCTGCGAAGGTCACCGAAACTCCTGAAGAGGGGTATGAACGCGGGCTCGGCAGCCGCCAGGTCCAGATGATCGCGATCGGCGGGGCCATCGGCGTCGGCCTGTTCATGGGCGCCGGTGCGAACATCGCCAAGGCCGGACCCAGCATCGTTCTCATGTACGCCCTCGCGGGCGTCGTCATCTTCTTCATCATGCGGGCCCTGGGAGAACTGCTCCTCTACCGGCCCGTCTCCGGCTCCTTCGCCGAGTACGCCCGTGAGTTCCTCGGCCCGTTCTTCGGGTTCGTCACGGGCTGGACCTACTGGCTGATGTGGGTGGTCACCGGCATGGCCGAGCTGACGGCCGCCGCGATCTACATCCACTTCTGGTTCCCGGAGATCCCCCAGTGGGTCAGCGCCCTGGTGTTCCTGGTGGTGCTGTTCGGCGTCAACCTGATCTCCGTCAAGATCTTCGGCGAGGTCGAGTTCTGGTTCTCGATGATCAAGGTCACCGCGATCATCGGCATGATCGTGATCGGCCTCGGCGTGCTCACCCTCGGCTTCTCCGACGCCGGTGACACCGCCGCCGTCTCCAACCTCTGGTCGCACGGCGGCTTCTTCCCCAACGGCATCGGCTCCAGCCTGATGACCCTCCAGGGCGTCATGTTCGCCTACCTCGCCGTCGAGCTGGTCGGCGTCACCGCGGGCGAGTCCGAGAACCCCGAGAAGACCCTGCCCAAGGCCATCAACACCCTGCCCTGGCGCATCATCGTCTTCTACGTCGGCGCCCTGCTGGTCATCCTCTCCGTGGTCAAGTGGACCGAGTTCTCCGCCGGTGAGAGCCCCTTCGTGCACGCCTTCGGCAGGATCGGCATCCCGCTCGCCGCCGGCATCGTGAACTTCGTGGTGCTCACCGCGGCCCTGTCGTCCTGCAACTCGGGCATGTACTCCACCGGCCGGATGCTGCGCGACCTGGCCGCCAACAGCGAGGCCCCGCAGGCCTTCTCCAGGCTCAACGCCCGCAAGACGCCCGCCGTCGGCATCACCGTCTCCGTGGCGCTCATGGGCATCGGCGTGATCCTGAACTACGTGGTGCCGGAGAAGGCGTTCCTCTACGTCACGTCCGTCGCCACCGCGGCCGGCATCTGGACCTGGATGATGATCCTCATCAGCCACATCCGCTACCGCGCCGGGGTCGTCGCCGGCCGGCTGCCCGGCTCGCCCTTCCCGGCTCCCGGCGGCTCGCTGTTCAGCTGGGTCGCCCTGCTCTTCCTGATCGCCGTGACCGGCATGATCGCGTACGACAAGGACGCGCGGATCTGCCTCTATGTGGCGGCCGGCTGGGCCGTGGCCCTGGCCGCCGGCTGGGCGATCATGAAGAGCCGCAACCCGCAGATCGCCGAGCGCCGCGAGCCGGAGCTCGAGAAGGTCGGCTGACCGGGCGCGCGGCTCCCGCGGAGGGACGCCCGCCGGCAGGGAGTACTCGTGGCACCCCCTGCCGCCACCGCTCCGGGCGTCCAGCATCCGGGCCGTCCCGTACCACTCCTCGGTACGGGGTGGCCCGTCCGCTTATCCTGAGCCCCATGCTGACCATCACCCAGGCTCTGTACGACAAGATCGTCGACCATGCCCGCGCCGACCACCCCGACGAGGCGTGCGGCGTGATCGCGGGGCCGGTGGGTTCCGGCCGCCCCGAGCGCTTCATCCCGATGCTGAACGCGGCCCGCTCGCCCACCTTCTACGAGTTCGACTCCCAGGACCTGCTGAAGCTCTACCGGGAGATGGACGACAACGACGAGGAGCCGGTGGTCATCTACCACTCCCACACCGCCACCGAGGCCTACCCCTCCCGGACCGACATCTCCTACGCGAACGAGCCGAACGCCCACTACGTGCTGGTCTCCACCGCCGACACCGACGGCGCCGGCGAGTTCCAGTTCCGGTCGTTCCGCATCGTCGAGGGCGAGGTCACAGAGGAGGAGGTCAAGGTCGTCGAGTCGTACTGAGCCGGCGCGGCCGGCCCACCGACCTGGCATGTTCCGAATGGCGGATGAAGGGTGTCCGCACGGTGAGATCACACTCCGGGGGGCCGCCCGGGAATCGATACGATGACCGCATGGTTCTTCTCGACGTGAGCGAAACGGCGCCGGGCACTCTGCTCGTGGCGCGGCTGCACGTCGACCTGTGCAGGCTGAACAGCGCCATCTGTTGACCCGCCCCGCCGCCGCACGGGCCACGAGCCGCGGCGGACGCGCCGCGCGCCCACACGAACCAGACCACCCCTTCCGACAGGAGCCCTCCACCATGGCCATCGAGGTCCGCATCCCGACCATCCTCCGCCAGTACACCGACGGCCAGAAGACGGTGGAGGGGACCGGGAACACCCTCGCCGAGCTCTTCGCCGACCTCGAGACCCGGTATGCGGGCATCCAGGCCCGCATCGTGGACGGCGACCAGCTGCGCCGCTTCGTCAACGTCTACCTCAACGACGAGGACGTGCGCTTCCTCGACGGCATCGAGACCAAGGTCAGCGACGGCGACAACGTCACGATCCTGCCGGCCGTGGCCGGCGGCATGGCCTGAGCAGCGGCCATGCGCTACGACTCGCCGCTGGCCGCGGTGGGCAACACCCCGCTGGTGCGCCTGCCGCGGCTCTCGCCGTCCGCCGACGTCCGGATCTGGGCCAAGCTGGAGGACCGCAACCCCACCGGCTCCGTCAAGGACCGCCCGGCGCTGTACATGATCGAGCAGGCGGAGAAGGACGGCCGGCTCACACCCGGCTGCACCATCCTCGAGCCGACCTCCGGCAACACCGGCATCTCGCTCGCCATGGCCGCGAAGCTCAAGGGCTACCGCATGGTGTGCGTGATGCCCGAGAACACCTCGCAGGAGCGCAGGGAACTGCTCGCCATGTGGGGTGCGGAGATCATCTCCTCGCCCGCCGCGGGCGGCTCCAACACCGCCGTGCGCGTCGCCAAGGAACTGGCCGCCGAGCACCCGGACTGGGTGATGCTCTACCAGTACGGCAACCCCGACAACGCGGGCGCCCACTACGCCACCACGGGCCCGGAGATCCTCGCCGACCTGCCGTCCATCACCCACTTCGTCGCCGGCCTCGGCACCACCGGCACCCTGATGGGCGTCGGCCGCTACCTGCGCGAGCACAAGCCCGACGTGAAGATCGTCGCCGCCGAGCCCCGCTACGACGACCTGGTCTACGGCCTGCGCAACCTCGACGAGGGCTTCGTCCCCGAGCTGTACGACGCGTCCGTGCTGACCAGCCGCTTCTCCGTCGGCTCCGCCGACGCCGTCACCCGCACCCGCGAACTCCTCCGCCAGGAGGGCATCTTCGCGGGCGTCTCCACGGGAGCCGCCCTGCACGCGGCCATCGGCGTGGCAAAGAAGGCACAGAAGGCCGGGGAGAGCGCCGACGTCGTCTTCGTCGTCGCCGACGGCGGCTGGAAGTACCTCTCCACCGGCGTCTACACCGCCGCCACCACCGAGGAAGCCATCCAGACCCTCCAGGGCCAGCTCTGGGCCTGACCCCGGCCTGACCGGCCGGACTCGATCCAGCACCGCCCACGACAGCAGCCCGCGCATCACCGGACCCTTCGCGCGGGCTGCTGTTCCGCTCTCCGGGCATGCTCCGCGCTTCCCGCGACCCCGCTGCGCTCAGAGCGGGTTCGCGTGGACGGCGCCGCAGGCGTCGACGGTCACCAGGAAGCGCCGGGGATGCGACGAGATCACCACCAGCAGCCAGGCGAACAGCCACAGGCCGAAGGTCAGCAGCGACAGCAGCGCGTGGAGCACATGGTTCACCTGCGCCGGGCGCTCCACGACGATGCCGTGGCCGGTGCGCTCCACGATCCTGCCCCGGGTCCTGCCGAGGTAGAGCTGCAGCGCCCGGTCCAGGTTGTCGCGCTGCTCGGCCGGCGGCACCGGCTCCGCGCGCCCGAGGTGGAGGATCTCGGCCTCGGGGTTCCGCCACGCGGAGTCGTTCGCGCCCATCTGCCTCGTTCGCCTTGCTGCTCATGGGCCGTGCAGGCCTTCAGCATGCGCCCCGGACGTGCGGAACGGAAGGCGGAGCGGGAGGCTGGAGGAGAGCCGGTGCGCCCGGTGGCGGGCGCCCCGGCATGCGCCTCGCACGCCCCGCGTCCAGCCGAACCGGTGACAGCTCAGGTGAGTTCGCCCACAACGGCCACGGGTGGAGGAGCGACCGAAGGTTTTGCGCCTTACGCTCGACAAACCGCACGACCCCCGTGTCTCCATATCCGCCAGCGGAGGTTTCTGCTCCATGAAGCTCACCGTCGTCGGCTGCTCGGGGTCGTTCCCGTCCGCGGAATCGGCCTGTTCGAGCTACCTCGTCGAGGCCGACGGCTTCCGGCTGCTCCTCGACATGGGCAATGGCGCCCTTGGCGAGCTGCAGCGCCACTGCGGTCTCTACGACCTCGACGCGATCTTCCTCAGCCATCTGCACGCCGACCACTGCATCGACATGTGCGCCTACTTCGTGGCGCGCTACTACCGGCACGACGGAGGGCGCTGCGCCCCCCTGCCCGTCTACGGTCCCGAGGGCACCGAGCACCGGCTGACCACCGCCTACGCGGACACCCCGTCGGCCTCCTCGATGAGCGAGGTCTTCGACTTCCACACGGTCAAGCCGTCCACCTTCGAGATCGGCCCGTTCACCGTGCACACCGAGCGCGTGGCGCACCCGGTGGAGGCGTACGGCATCCGCGTCGAGCACGACGGGAAGTCGCTGGCGTACTCCGGCGACACCGGAGTGAGCCCGGCGCTGGACGAGCTGGCCCGGGACGCCGACCTCTTCCTGTGCGAGGCCGCCTTCACGCACGGCAAGGAGAACATCCCGGACCTGCACCTCAACGGCCGTGAGGCCGGTGAGACCGCGGCCCGCGCGCATGCCCGCCGCCTGGTCCTCACCCACATCCCCCCGTGGACCGACCCGCAGATCAACCTCGCCGACGCCCGCGCGGTCTACGACGGCCCGGTGGAACTCGCGGCGCCCGGCAGGACGTACGAGCTCTGAGGCGGCCCCGACCGGGCCGCCGGGGGCAGCGCCGCCCGGCATGACGCAGGCCCCGGAACCGAGTGCATCGGTTCCGGGGCCTGCGTTCGTCGGTGCTAGGCGGCCGAGGTCACGCCTTGGTGAGGTCCTCGACCTCCTCCTCGGGTTCGCGGCCCGGGGTGGGGAGGTTGAACTTGGCGATGGCGAAGCGGAAGACCGCGTAGTAGACCGCCGCGAAGACCAGGCCGATCGGGATGATCATCCATGGCTTGGTCGCCAGGTTCCAGTTGAGGGCGTAGTCGATGAAGCCCGCCGAGAAGGTGAAGCCGGCGTGCACCCCGAGCGCCCAGGTGACCGCCAGGGACAGGGCGGTGAGCACCGCGTGGATCACGTACAGCATCGGCGCGATGAACATGAACGCGAACTCGATCGGCTCGGTCACACCGGTGACGAACGAGGTCAGCGCCAGGGACACCATCATGCCCATCACGGCCTTGCGGCGCTCGGGCCGGGCGGCGTGCGCGATGGCGATGGCGGCGGCCGGAAGACCGAACATCATGATCGGGAAGAAGCCCGACATGAACATCCCGGCGTCCGGGTCGCCCGCGAAGAAGCGGTTCAGGTCACCGTGGACGACCTCACCGGCGGCGTTGGTGAAGTCACCGATCTGGAACCAGGAGACCGTGTTGACGAACTGGTGCATGCCGACCGGGATCAGCGCGCGGTTGACCAGACCGAACAGACCCGCACCGAAGGCGCCGAGACCGGTGATCCACTCGCCGGCGGCGGAGATGCCGTCACCGATGGGCTCCCAGACCAGGCCGAAGAAGACACCCATCGCGGTGCCGACGAAGGCCATGATGATCGGCACCAGCCGGCGGCCGTTGAAGAAGCCCAGCCAGTCCACCAGCTTCTTGCGGTGGTAGCGCTGCCACAGCACGGCCGAGAGCAGACCCATGATGATGCCGCCGAGGACACCGGGGTTGTTGTAGGTCGCGGCTATGTCCTCGCCGGCCTTGATCTGGGCCTCGGTGACGGGGAACGCCTTCAGGACGTTGCTGTAGACCAGGAAGCCGACCAGGGCGGCCAGCGCGGTGGAGCCGTCGGCCTTCTTGGCGAAGCCGATGGCCACGCCGATGCAGAAGAGCATCGGCAGATTGTCGAAGATGGCGCCACCCGCGGTGGCGAACACGGCCGCGACCTTGTCCCAGCCGAGACCGTCGGCGCCGAAGACGTCATCCTGGCCGAGCCGCAGCAGGATGCCCGCCGCCGGCAGGACGGCAATGGGAAGCTGAAGGCTGCGGCCGACCTTCTGCAGCCCCTGGAACAGGCCGGATCCCCGCTTCTTCGCGGGGGCCGCCGATGCGGTGGCGGTGCTCATGGTTCCTCCATCGGTGGTGGTCTACACCACTCAGTGGTGTAGACCTGTTGTAGCACGATGAAGGGCGCGTAAGGAACCCGTGATTCCTGCGACGTCCGCACTACGCTCGGTGGCCGCCCCGAAGACCCGCCCGGCGCCCCCGAAAGCCCAGCTCAGGCCTTGGTGGTGTCCTCGACCTCCGCCTCCGGCTCCCGGCCCGGAGTCTTCAGGTCGAACCGGGTGATGGCGAGACGGAAGATCACGTAATAGAGGACGGCGAAGCACAGGCCGATCGGGATGATCGCCCACGGCCTGGTCGCCAGACCCCAGTTGATCACATAGTCGATCAGACCCGCGGAGAAGCTGAAACCGTCCCGGACGCCGAGCGCCCAGGTCACCGCCATCGACACACCCGTCAGCACCGCGTGCACCGCGTACAGCAGCGGGGCGACGAACAGGAACGAGTACTCGATCGGCTCGGTGATACCGGTGACGAAAGAGGTCAGCGCCACCGACAGCATCAGACCGCCGATCTCCTTGCGGCGGGCCGGACGGGCGCAGTGGGTGATCGCCAGGGCCGCCGCCGGCAGCGCGAACATCATGATCGGGAAGAACCCCGAGGTGAACTGCCCCGCATCCGGGTCCCCGGCCAGGAACATGTTGATGTCGCCGTGCACCACCCTCCCGTCCGGCGTCGTGTAGGTGCCGAACTGGAACCAGATGGGCACGTTCAGGAACTGATGCAGGCCCACCACGAGCAGCGCCCGGTTCGCCACCCCGAACACACCCGCACCCCAGGCGCCGAGACCGGTCATCCAGTCGCTGAAACTCTCCAGGGCCTCGCCGACCGGCGGCCAGATCCACAGGCACACCGCCGCGAACGCGATCGCCACGAACGCCATGATGATCGGCACCAGCCGGCGGCCGTTGAAGAAGCCCAGCCAGTCCACCAGCCGCGTCCGGTGGAAACGCTGCCAGAAGAACGCCGCGAGCAGACCGATGACGATGCCCCCGAACACCCCCGGATTCTGGTAGTCGTACGCCGTCACCGTGCCGTCCGCCAGCTGACAGCCGACGTCCGGCACCGCCTTCGCGCCCTCCGGGCAGTCCTTGGGGAACTGCCGCAGCACATTGAAATAGACGAGGAAACCGGCCACCGCCGCCAGCGCCGTCGAACCGTCCGCCTTCTTCGCCATGCCGATCGCCACGCCGACGCAGAACAGCAGCGGCAGACCCAGCGAACCGTCCAGCAGCGCACCGCCCGCGCCGCTCATCACCTTGGAGACATTGGTCCAGCCGAGCCCGTCGTCGCCGAAGACGTCCGGCTGCCCCAGCCGGTTGAGGATGCCCGCCGCAGGCAGCACCGCGATCGGCAGCTGAAGACTGCGGCCCATCTTCTGCAGACCCTGGAACAGCCGGTTCCAGCGCTCCCGGACAGGGCTGACGGTCTCCTCGCTCCCGGCGGGACGGTCAGTGCTCATCCGGTCCCCTTCACTGCGGGTTTGGCGACCGTCCCCCCGGTGGTGTAGACCAGTCGACGGACGGTTCCGCTGTCGTGACGACATCATTCGGCACGCACGACACGACCGCTCGCGAAGATGGGCCAACTGTGGGTTACTGCGACAAAGCGGTTCGGATCAGGGAGAACGAACATGGCCACCAAGGCTGAGAAGATCGTTGCCGGGCTGGGCGGCATCGACAACATCGAAGAGGTCGAGGGCTGCATCACCCGCCTCCGCACCGAGGTCGCGGACCCCGCCAAGGTCGACGAGGCCGCCCTGAAGGCCGCCGGAGCCCACGGCGTCGTCAAGATGGGCAGCGCCATCCAGGTCGTCATCGGCACCGACGCCGACCCCATCGCGGCGGAGATCGAAGACATGATGTGAGGCGCCCGCCACCGGCACAGCCGGCACCCGGCACGGCGGCACAGCACGGCTGATCGACCGCCGCCCAAGGGTTCCGAGGGGCCCGCCCCACCACGGGACGGGCCCCTCACGCCTTACGGCTAGGCTCGAGACCATGTCTCGAATCGACGGCCGCACCCCCGAACAGCTCCGCCCGATCACCATCGAACGCGGCTGGAGCAAGCACGCCGAAGGCTCCGTCCTCGTCTCCTTCGGCGACACCAAGGTCCTGTGCACCGCCTCCCTCACCGAGGGCGTCCCGCGGTGGCGCAAGGGCAGCGGCGAAGGCTGGGTCACCGCCGAATACGCGATGCTCCCACGCGCCACCAACACCCGCGGAGACCGCGAGTCCGTCAAGGGCCGCATCGGCGGCCGCACCCACGAGATCAGCCGCCTCATCGGCCGGTCCCTGCGCGCCGTCATCGACTACAAGGCCCTCGGCGAGAACACCATCGTCCTGGACTGCGACGTCCTCCAGGCCGACGGCGGCACCCGCACCGCCGCCATCACCGGCTCCTACGTGGCCCTCGCCGACGCAGTCTCCTGGGCCCAGGACAAGAAGCTCGTCCGCCCCGGCCGCCAGCCCCTCACGGGCACCGTCAGCGCCGTCTCCGTCGGCATCGTCGGCGGCGTCCCCATGCTGGACCTCTGCTACGAGGAGGACGTCAAGGCCGACACCGACATGAACGTCGTCTGCACCGGCGACGGCCGCTTCGTCGAGGTGCAGGGCACCGCCGAGGCCGAACCCTTCGCCCGCGAGGAACTCGACGCCCTGCTCGACCTCGCCGTCGCCGGCTGCACCGAACTCGCCGCCGCACAGCGCGCCGCGCTCGCCGCGACCCTGGAGCGGTAGGAGAAGCGGCAGGAGAAGCCACGGCGGCATGGCAAGGTAAAAGGCGCACCAAATCAGGTGGCCGCCGCGGGCAACCACGCCGGTCACCGCCGCGTCTGAACGGGTACGGGCGCACCGGATCGAACCGATGCGCCCGGCCAGCCGCTGAAGGCCGGCCCGCAGACCGGCCGGCGAGGGAGGGACCGTTCCATGGCCGCGAGCCTCCGACGCCGCACCGCAGCCGTCGCCGCCACCCTGGCGGCGGTCGCGCTGACCGCCGGACTGACCACCGGCTGCGACGCCGTCGACAAGGCACTGGACTGCGTCCAGACCGCCGACGCCATCGCCGACAGCGTCACCGAGCTCCAGCAGGCCGTGGAGAACGCCTCCGACGACCCCACCCAGCTCGAGGAGTCGCTGGACTCCATCGACAAGAACCTCGGCGAGATCGGCGACAAGACCGACAACGCCGACGTCGACAAGGCCGTCAAGGACCTCGGCAAGGCCGTCGACAACGTGCGCACCGCCATCGAGGACGGCGACAACACCCCCGACATCAGCCCGGTCACCGACGCGGCCGGCGAACTGACCAAGGTCTGCACGCCGTAACCAGGCCCGGCCGTCAGGCACCCTCCGCCCACCCGGCACCGGCGCGAAGGCGACGAGCGGTGCACCGGAACAGGGAACGGACCGGAGGACTGGCGCAGGGAACGGACCGGAGAACCAGCACAAGGAGCGGACCGGAGGACCGGACAGGGAACGGACCCGGGGGACCGGAACGGTGAACGGCCGGGGACCGGAATACTGGTCCCCATGACCCGCCTGATCCTCGCCACCCGCAACGCCGGAAAGATCACCGAACTCCGGGCGATCCTCGCCGAGGCCGGCCTGACCCACGAACTGGTCGGCGCCGACGCCTACCCGGACATCCCCGACGTCAGGGAAACCGGCGTCACCTTCGCCGAGAACGCCCTGCTCAAGGCCCGCGCCCTGGCCCGGGCCACGGGCCTTCCCGCGGTCGCCGACGACTCCGGCCTGTGTGTGGACGTCCTGGGCGGCGCCCCCGGCATTTTCTCGGCCCGCTGGGCCGGCCGCCACGGCGACGACAAGGCCAACCTGGACCTGCTGCTGGCCCAGCTCTCCGACGTCCCCGACGAGCACCGGGGCGCCCACTTCGCCTGCGCCGCCGCCCTGGCCCTGCCCGACGGCACGGAGCGCGTGGTCGAGGGGCAGCTCCGCGGCACCCTGCGCCGCGAGCCCGCCGGCACCAACGGCTTCGGCTACGACCCGATCCTCCAGCCCGAGGGCGAGACCCGCACCTGCGCGGAGCTGGCCCCCGAGGAGAAGAACGCGATCAGCCACCGCGGCAAGGCGTTCCGGGCACTGGTGCCGGCGGTACGGGAGCTGCTGGGCTGAGAGACGACACGGGGCTGTCGCCACGGACAGCCCCTGCGTCGGTGGGCCCGGTGGGACTCGAACCCACGACACACCGGACCTAAACCGGCGCCCTCTTGCCAGCTGGGGTACGGGCCCGCAGCCGAGCTAACTCTACTGGGCGCGACGACGCGCTCGTCGGCCTCCTCGGCACCAGGTGTCCGTGATCGCGTGACAGTTGGGACAGAGCAACCGGAGGTTCTCCCGCCGGTTGTCGCTCCAGTCGCCGTTGATGTGATCGATTTCCAGTGTCATGGGCCTGCCGAGCCATTCCGGCCCTGTGCCGCACCTGGCGCACTCATGCGGCACGCCCACTGCGAGAAGGGCCCGGCGCAGCAGCACGGTCTCCGTCCGACGCGTCCCTTCGCGCTTGACCAGGATGTCCTCCGGTGCCTTCGCGTTGTGGCTCCGCTTGCCCCTCCGGTGCCCCTGCCCCACGAAGTGCGAGGTGGTGATGCCCTCCTCGGAGATCCACCGGCGCAGCGTCGCGCGCTGTCCGCCGTTGTCCGGGCGCCCCAGCCGGCGCAGCACCTCGGCGACGGAAGCCGATGCGAGGACCGCCGAACGCAACTCGTCGGACGTGGGACGGGGCGTCCGCTGGGAGAGACCGAGGTGGCGGATGTCGATCCCGAAGTGGGCGAAGCGCCTCATCAGGTGGCGACGGAGACTTCTGTACGGGCGAGTTCCCAGGAAGGCGATCACCTCGTCGAGGCTGGAGCACCGTGCCGCGGCTTCCGCCAGCCGCTCGCGCGTGTACCGGATGCCACCGGTCATCGGGCCGGACGCCCCTTGCTCCGGCCTCGGTAGGAGTCCGTCGTGGAGTGGCAGTTCGGGCAGAGGAACCGGAGGTTCTCGAAGCGGTTGTTGCGCCAGTCGCCGTCGATGTGGTCGATCTCGAGCGGGAGCGGATGCCCCTGCCAGACGCCGTCCGTCCCGCACAAGGCGCACCGCTCCTTCCTGCCGAGTTCGAGCATGGCCCGCTTGAGACGACCGCTGGGGACCCGCCTCGCGTGCTCCGACGCGTCCGCGACGAGGATCTCCTCGGGGGTCCGGCGGCGCTGATTGTGACGCTGCCGCTCGGTGCGGACCACCGGTGTGAAGTGGGATGTGTCGAGGCCGAGAGCCTTGATCCGCCGGGTGATGTGGGTGTGATGCCCCCCGACCACGTCGAGCCCGAGTCTGCGGAGAACCTCGCTCACGCTCTTCGAGCCGGCGACCACGGGTTCGAGGACTTCCCTGGACCACTTGGCGCCTTCGCGTTCGAAGTGGGAGACATCCACCCCCAGCTTCTTCATCCGCCGGGCGACGTAGTCACGCGTCGGACTCCTGGGATCCACCCCCAGCCTCACCAGCGCCTCGGAGAGGTTCCGCGCCCCTCGGGCCGCCTCCTCCAGCCGCTCCCTGGTGTACGCACTCGCCCCCATCGCGTCCTGCCCCCTCCGCCGGCGATCAGATGTTCGTGATCCCGTACGGAGTAACGAATCGTTTGTCGGACGGTCACGCACGGAATGCGGAGCGGCTCGTACCGGTGGTGCACGGCCGTGCACCACCGGTACGAGCCGCTCGGGGACGCGGGGGACGGGGCAGGTTCAGATGCCCAGGTCAGATGCCCAGGTCCTTGATGATCTTGGCTACGTGGCCGGTGGCGCGGACGTTGTAGAGGGCGCGCTCGACCCTGCCCTCCTCGTCCACGATGATCGTGGAACGGATGACGCCCATGTACGTGCGGCCGTAGTTCTTCTTCTCGCCCCAGGCGCCGTAGGCCTCCAGGACCTGCTTGTCCGGGTCGGAGAGCAGGGTGACCTTCAGGGACTCCGCCTCACGGAACTTCGCCAGCTTCTCCGGCTTGTCGGGGCTGATGCCGATGACGTCGTAGCCGGCGCCGGCCAGGAGCTCCAGGTTGTCGGTGAAGTCGCAGGCCTGCTTGGTGCAGCCGGGAGTGAGGGCGGCAGGGTAGAAGTAGACGATGACCTTGCGGCCCTTGCGGTCGGACAGGGAGACCTGGTTGCCGTCGGCGTCGGGGAGGGTGAAGTCGGGGGCCACGTCCCCGGGCTGGAGTCGCTCGCTCATCGGACTAGCGTAACCGGGGGTCCTGACATGGCGGCGGCGTGCGGAGCTGACAGACTGTCCGCACAGGTATCAGCGGATTTCGGAGGCGACACGGTGGCGGACACGGCGGACACCAGAACCCCGGCGCAGATCGAGGCGGACATCGAGCGCCGCCGGGCGGTCCTGGCCGAGACCCTGGACGAGATCGGTGTGCGCGTGCACCCGAAGACGATCATGGGTGATGCGAAGGCGAAGGTCGCCGCCAACGTGGATCACACGCTGGGGCGGGCCTACGTCGGCGTCAACCGTGTGGTGAGTGATGTGAAGGCGAAGTTCGTGGACGCGGACGGCTCTCCCCGCCTCGAGCGGGTCGTTCCGGTGGCGGTCCTGGTCGTGGGTGTGGTGGGGCTGCTGGCCCTGGGCACCCGGCGGCGCAGGGGCTGACCCGCCCGCGTCGGGTCGCGGCGAAGGCAGGTAGGTTTCACAGCGTGAGCGCCAACAGAAACGAGCACAGTCCTCAGCACGACAAGCTGCCCATCCGGATGCTGCACGACCGCGTACTCGTGCGGCAGGACACCAGCGAGGGCGAGCGGCGTTCGGGGGGCGGCATCCTCATCCCCGCCACGGCGGCGGTGGGCCGGCGGCTGGCCTGGGCCGAGGTCGTCGCGGTGGGGCAGAACGTACGGACCGTGGAGCCGGGTGACCGGGTGCTGTTCGACCCGGAGGACCGCGCCGAGGTCGAGGTGCGGGGGGTCGCGTATGTGCTGATGCGTGAGCGCGATCTGCACGCCGTGGCCGCGGACCGGTTCGAGGGGTCCGAGGACTCGACCGGCTTGTACCTGTAAATGTAAACACCTGCGGTTCTCAGGCAGGAGGGGCCGGTGACCGTCGTCACCGGCCCCTCTCGTCGTCTCCTGGCTAGGATGGGAAGGTCCGGTGGTTGGCCGCCGGGACCCGACGAGACGCGCCGTACCGGGTGAAGGCAAAGACGACGCACCCCCGTTTCCTTTCGTGTCCCGGAGGTGTCCGTCATGGCCTGGGTGCTGCTCGTCGTCGCCGGTCTGCTCGAGGTCGGCTGGTCGGTCGGCATGAAGTACACCGACGGATTCACCCGGCTCTGGCCGAGCGTGTTCACCGGCGTCGGCATCGTCGCCAGCATGCTGCTGCTGTCGTACGCCGCCCGGACCCTGCCCATCGGCACCGCCTACGGCGTGTGGGTCGGCATCGGAGCGGCCGGGGCGGCGGTGCTCGGCATCCTGGTGCTGGGTGAGCCGGCGACCGCCGCCCGGATCTTCTTCATCTGTCTGCTGCTGGTGGCCGTGGTGGGCCTGAAGGCCACCTCGGGTCACTGACCGGACTCCGGCTCCCTCCGGCGGGCCGCGGCGCGCCTCAGGGCCTGCGGGTCGGGACGATGCCGCCGGGGCCGCCCTGGCCCGCGCCGCCGATGTCCCCGACGCCGCCGTCGTCACCGCCGGTGGTGCCGCCGTCGGTGCCGCCCGTGGTGCCGCCGCCGTCGGTCTGGCCGCCGGTGTTGCCGCCCGTGGTCTCGCCGGTGCCGCCCTGCTGGTCGCCGCCCTGGTCCTGGTCCTGGTCCTCGTCCTCGTTCTCGCCGGGCGTCTGCGCGGGCGGCTCCTCGCCCTCCGGCGTCTTCTCCTCGCCCGCTCCGGCCCCGTCGGAGGGCTCGCCGCTGGGGCTGCCGGAGCGGGACGGGTCCACCAGGTCCGCGCCGGGCATGAGCCGCAGGTCGAAGTCGCGCACCGGCTCGCCCTGCAGGGCGTCGCGGGTGAACTGGGCCCAGATCTCGGCGGGGGCGCCGCCGCCGTTGATGCGGGGCAGGCCGAGGGCGCCGTAGAGCTTCTTCTGCGCGCCGGTCTCCGGGTCCTGGGCCATCACGGCGACCACCGTGGCCAGTTCGGGCGTGTAGCCGGCGAACCAGGCGGCCCGGTCCTCCTCGGCGGTGCCGGTCTTGCCGGCCGCCGGGCGGCCCGCGCCCAGGGCGGCGGTGGCGGTGCCCTGGCGGACGACGCTGCGCAGCACCGAGGTGGTGGTGTCGGCGGCCTCGCGGCTGACCGCCTGCTCGGCCCGGTGCTTCGGCAGCTCGACCTTCTCCCCGTTGTGGGTGACCTTCTCGACGAGCCGGTACGGGTGGTGCTCGCCGTGGTTGGCGAGGGTGGCGTAGGCGGAGGCCATGTCGAGCGGGCTGGCGGTGGCGACGCCGAGGGCGATGGAGGGGGAGGGGGTCAGCTCCGGTGTGGAGGAGGGCAGGCCGAGGTCGATGGCGGTCTGCATGACCTTGTCGGAGCCGACGTCCACCGCCATCTGCGCGTACACCGCGTTCACCGATTTGTCGGTGGCCTCGCGGACGGTGATGTCGCCGTAGGAGCGCTGGTCCTCGTTCTCGGGGTCGTAGCGGCCGCCGCTCCAGCCCTGCACCGGGCGCTTGTTGGTGCCGTCGTAGAGGGTGTTCGGGGTGATCGGCCGGCCGTCCTGGGTGCTGGACTTGTGGTCGACGGCGGAGGTGAACACGAACGGCTTGAAGGTGGAGCCGACCTGGTAGTCCCGGCGGGTGGCGTTGGGTGTGTACTGCTTGACGTAGTCGATGCCGTTGTACATCGCGACGACCTTGCCGGTCTTCGGCTCCACGGCGGCGCCGCCCGCGCGGACGTAGGTGTCCACCGTGCGGTTCTTCTTGTCGAGCCGGTCGATCAGCTTGTCGTTGACGGCCTCGACGAAGGCGTCCTGCTTGTCCTTGTGCAGCGTGGTGGTGATGCGGAAGCCGCCCGCGTCCAGTTCCTCCTCGCTGACGATCTTGTTCTCGATCAGGTGGTTCTTGACCACGTTCACGATGTAGCCGCGCTGGCCGGACAGGCCGGTGGAGACGGTGGTCTGCTTGGGCACCGGGAACTTCATGCCGTCCCGTTCGGACCTGCCGAGCCAGCCCTTGGCGACCATGCCGTCCAGGACGTAGTTCCAGCGGGCCTCGGCCTTGTCGCGGTTCTCCGGGTGGGCGATCACGTCGTACTGGCTGGGCGCGTTGACGAGCGCGGCGAGGTAGGCGGCGCGGGCGGGGTCGAGCTCGGCGGCGTCGACGCCGTAGTAGGCGTGGGCGGCGGCCTGGATGCCGTAGGCGTTGCGGCCGAAGTAGCTGGTGTTGAGGTAGCCCTCGAGGATCTTGTCCTTGGACTGTTCGCGGTCCAGCTTGATGGCGATGAAGAACTCCTTCACCTTGCGGGTGACGGTCTGCTCCTGCCGCAGGTAGTAGTTCTTCACGTACTGCTGGGTGATCGTGGAGCCGGACTGCTTGCCCTTGCCGGTGGCGGTGTTCCAGGCGGCGCGGACCATGGCCCCGGGGTCGACGGCCGACTCGGTGTAGAAGTCGCGGTCCTCGGCGGCCAGGACGGCGTGCTGCGCGTCCTTGGAGACCTGGGCGAGGGTGACGTTCTCCCGGTTGACCTCCCCGTCACGGGCGATGACCGAGCCGTCCGCGTAGAGGTAGACGTTGGCCTGCTGGGTGGCGAGCGCGTTGGCGGGCGGGATCTTCACCAGGGTGTAGCCGAGGACGAAACCGCCGACGAGGAGCAGGGCGCCGACGAGGAAGGTGCCGAGCACCATCCGCCAGGTGGGGATCAGCCGCCGCCACCCGGTGCGCCTGCGCTTGCCCTGCGGGGCGCTGGCCGCCTGCGGCTCTCTGGGTGCCCAGCCCGGCTGGGGCTGCTGCTGCGGCTCGTCGCTCATGTCGTGCACGGACTCCTGTTTCGCCTCGTTCGCTCCAGTACGCCTGGTGCGCTCCCACTCATGGAAGACTGTCGCATCCGGCGAACAGTTCCCCGCCACGGCGCGCGTCGTGCAGACTTGCGGCTTCTCACACGCATGGCTGCCCCGGAACGGGTGACCGGCGCTTCTCCCGGCTGCCGGTGCCCGGAAAGGGCCGTGGCAACCGTCTTCGGCGTGCGCGGAGCGGCCGGCTTCCGCAGGCGGGGGCGGCGGGTGCGGGCCGTGGACGCGGTCTCGTCACCGGTGACCTGGAGCGGGGAAGGGGAGCGCCGGGAGGTACGCGGAGCAGGGGAGCACGGGGAGCCGGGTTAGCGGCCGGAGCGGGGACCGGAGGCCCGGCGGACGTGGTCGTAGCCGTCGGTCGGGGGCAGATCGTAGGCTGCTGCGTATGACCGACGACGCTGTCCCGGACCTCCGCGCCTCCGACGCCGACCGTGAACGGGTCGCCGACATCCTGCGGGAGGCCCTCGCCGAGGGCCGCCTGGACATGGAGGAGTTCGGGGAACGCCTGGACGCGACGTACAAGGCCCGCACCTACGGCGAGCTGGAGCCGATCACCCGTGACCTGCCGAACGCGGGTGCGGCCGCGCCGGTGGTGTCGCTGAACAAGGAGCCCGCGACCAGCGGCACGTGGGCCGACCGGATCGTCCGCCGTGAGGACGACGGGGGCGCGCAGTGGGCCGTGGCGGTGATGTCGGGCTTCCAGCGCAAGGGCCGCTGGACCATGCCGCGCCGGCTGAACTGCGTGGCGTTCTGGGGCGGCGGTGAGATCGACCTGCGCGAGGCGGACTTCGCCGACCGGGAGGTCGTGATCAACGCGGTCGCGATCATGGGCGGGGTGGACGTCATCGTTCCGCCGGGCGTCGAGGTCGTGGTGCGCGGCATGGGCGTCATGGGCGGCTTCGACCACCGGGAGGCGGGCGTGCCGGGCGCCCCCGGCGCCCCTCGTGTGATCGTCACCGGCTTCGCCTTCTGGGGCGGCGTCGGCGTCCAGCGCAAGCTGCCGCGTGCCGAGAAGCAGCGGCTGCGTGAGGAACGCCGGCGGCAGAGGCTGGAGCGCGACCGCCACCGCGAGGAACGCGACCGCTACCGCAAGGAACTGGAGTGACCGTCCCGGCGGCCCGGTCCGCCGCGCCGTCTACAGCGCCGCCGACCCTCCGCCCTTGAGCAGGTCCAGGTCGAAGGACTCCGCCATGCGGGCGTAGCCCCGGTCGCTGAGGTGCAGATGGTCGCCGCAGTCGTACTCGCGGCGCAGTCTGCGCGGGTCGTAGGGGTCGCGCACGGCCCGGTCGAAGTCGACGACGGCGTCGAAGACGCGGCCCGCGCGGATCTCGGCGTTGATCTGCCGGCGCACCTGTTCGCGGGCGTCGGTGTAGCCGCGGTGGCCGCCGAACGGCATCAGCGTGGCGCCGACGACCTTCAGGCCCCGCGCGTGGGCGCGGTCCACCAGCGACCGCAGCCCGCCCACCACGCTCGCCGGGTCCGCGGTGCCCGGGGTGCGCAGGATGTCATTGATGCCGAGGACCACCACGACGACCTTCACGCCGGGCCGGTCGAGCACGTCGCGGCCGAAGCGGTTCAGGCCGCTGGGGTTCTCCGGCGGGCGGCCGAGGCCGTCGCCGAGGACGCGGTTGCCGCTGATCCCCTCGTTGACGACGCTGTAGCGCGGCACGTCCCGGCCGGCGGCGACGGCCGCGTGCAGCCGGTCGGACAGGACGTCCGGCCAGCGGGTGTTGCGGCCCGTGGCGGCGCTGATGCCGTCGGTGAGGGAGTCGCCGAGGACGACGATCGTGCCGTCGGACTCCTTGCTCAGCACGTCGAGGGCGGTCACGTACCGCCAGGAGGTGGAGCGCTCGGTGTAGGGGGTGCCCGTGGTGTCGCGGGTGTGCTCGCCGACGGCGGCGTAGGAGATCTGCCGGGCGTGCGGGTGCTGGGTGACCGGTCCTGAGGGGGTGGGGGAGTAGGTGGTGATCAGCACGTCCCCGTCGTGCGGGACGGTCAGCCGCACCGCGTCGCTGACCACTTGGCTGCCCGCGGGGATCACGACCGACGGCCGCCCGGTGAAGGTCAGCTGCCGCATCGTTCCGGCGAGCGCCGCCGGCGTGCCCGGGCCAGCGGCCACGGCTATCGAGGCGTGGCTGATGGTCAGCGGGGACTGCCCGTAGAGGTTCGACAGGGTGACACGGGCGCTGGAACCGCCGACGCTGGTGTGGACGACGTTGCGCACCGAGCGCCCGGCCAGCCCGCGTATCTCCGTGCCGGGCTCGCCCCGGACCGGGGAGGTGGCCCAGGAGCCGACCCAGGTGCCGGTGGAGGCGGGTGCGGCCGGGTTGTTCTGGCCGCCACGGCCCGTGAGGCCGCCGCGGCCCTTGGTGCCCTCGTCCGAGGACACGCCGACGAAGATCGCGGTGGACACGGCCACGATCGCTGCGACGACCGCGGCGAGCAGGGCTCGGTACTTGGCGGGAGGCGTCATGGCGCCCCCGTCACGAGACCGGGTCATGCTGTGCTGTTCTCCTCGGGAGGTGGGAGCCCGAGGCTCCGATCCGATGAGCCCATGATGCGCCATGGGCGGGGCGCGGCTGACAGGACCCCCTTGCCATCCCCCTTCGGACAGACGCCGGGAACTTGTGTTCCGTTCCGGGAGTCGGTCAGGAAGGGACAATGTGTGAGGGATCGCCGAACGGGTGGAGCGGGATGGAACGCACACAAGCGCCAGATGCCGGGCAAACCGGCCGGCGGGCTGCGCGGGAGCAGGATCACACCGGGCGGCAGGACCGCTCCGCCCCGGCCGTCGACCGCGCGATGACGACGTTCAGCGCGGCGGACGAGGAGAAGCGGCGCGGCGTGCGCCGGATGAAACTCACCGCCACCGGGCTGCTGCTGTTCGTCGCGCTCGTCTACGTCCTGGCCAAGCTGGCCGCCGCCCAGGGCGCCGGGGCCTGGGCCGGCTATGTCGCCGCGGCCGCCGAGGCCGGGATGGTCGGCGCGCTCGCCGACTGGTTCGCGGTCACCGCCCTCTTCCGCCGCCCCCTCGGCCTGCCCATCCCGCACACCGCGATCATCCCCACCAAGAAGGACCAGCTCGGCGTCTCCCTCGGCGACTTCGTCGGCGAGAACTTCCTCTCCGAGGACGTGGTGCGCCAACGGCTGCGTTCCGTCGGCATCGGCAGCCGCCTGGGCGCCTGGCTCTCCGTGCCCGACCATGCCGACCGGGTCACCGCCGAGCTGTCCGCCGCGCTGCGCGGCGCGCTCACCGTGCTGCGGGACTCCGACGTCCAGGCGGTCGTCGGCGAGGCCGTCACCCGCCGCGCCCACGCCCAGGAGATCGCCCCCGGCGTGGGCAAGACCCTGGAGAAGATCGTCGCCGACGGCGGCCACAAACGCGCCGTGGACCTCGTCGTCTCCCGCGCCCACGACTGGCTGGTGCTGCACAGCGACTCCGTGATGGACGCCGTGCAGGGCGGCGCGCCCGGCTGGACGCCCCGGTTCGTGGACCGCAAGGTCGGCGAGCGCGTCTACAGGGAACTGCTGCGCTTCTGCGCCGAGATGCGGGACATGCCGAGCCATCCGGCCCGCGCCGCCCTCGACCGTTTCCTCACCGACTTCGCCTCCGATCTGCAGGCCGACTCCGAGACCCGCGAGCGGGTGGAGCGCCTGAAGACCGACATCCTGGGCCGCGACGAGGTCCAGGACCTCATCGCCTCCGTCTGGACCGCCGTACGCTCCATGATCGTCTCCGCGGCGGAGGACGAGCGCAGCGAACTCCGGCTGCGGGTGCGGGCCTCGCTGCTCTCCCTGGGCGCCCGGATGGCCGCCGACCCGAAGGTGCAGGGCAAGATCGACGGCTGGCTGGAGAGCGCGGCGGTCTACGTGGTCACCACCTACCGCAAGGAGATCACCTCCCTGATCACCGACACCGTGGCGAGCTGGGACGCCGAGCACACCACCAAGAAGATCGAGGCGAACATCGGCCGCGATCTGCAGTTCATCCGCATCAACGGCACGGTGGTGGGCTCGCTGGCCGGCCTGCTGATCTACACGGTGTCGCGGGCGCTGGGGGCGTAGGACCGCGGGGGCGGTGCGGAGCGGAAGCGGGAGGGGGAGGGGGAGCGGGAGCGGGAGCGTGGTGGTGCTGGAGGCGCCGGGCGCCAGGGCCCGCCCGCGACCGGAGGCGCGGGGACAAGCGCAGCCACGCTGACGGTCTGCTGGTGCACGGTCCTGGCGCCCAGGTCAGGGCCTCGGGCGCGGAGATCGTACGAGAGCTGCGGGACGAGGACTGGGGCGTACGCCGCTTCTTCGTCAGGGACCCCACCGGCCGCGTGGTGAACGTCCAAGGCGTAAGACGCCCCGCTTCTCTGCTCTGCTGTGTTCAGCCGCGGCGGTCGGCGACCGCCCAGGAGGCCAGCGCCACGGCTCCGGCGACACCGAAGACCGCCGGCCAGGCGCCCACCTTCTTGGCCAGCGGATGCGACCCGGCGAACGCGGCGACATACGCGGCCGTCAGCGCGCTCGCGGCCACCCCGCCGGCCTGCTGCCGCCACTGCCGCGCGGCCGTCGCACCGGCGGCGGCGAGGACCACCCCGCCCAGCTGCCGCTTCCGCGTCCAGCGGGCGACGCCGTAGCCGCCGACCAGTCCACTCGCGGCCACCACCGAGCTGGGAACCTTCGCCATGCCTTGCCTCCTGCTGCCGTGCCCCGTGCCGGGACGCGTGTCTCACCTGCCCCGAGGCTAACTCCCGCGGGCGCTGCCGGCGGCTCAGGGGCCGAGGTGCCGGTCGGGCAGACCGCCCGGCTCAGGGGGCGAGGTGCCGGTCGGGCAGGTCCCTCCGAACTCGTGGCTGCTCCCGGAAAACCCGTCGACGCCGCCCCTCCCGCCACGCCATCCTGCGAGACCGACCCGCCGCGCCCCTGGAGCCCCTCGTGAACCCCACGATCCGCCACATCACCTTCGACTGCACCGGCGACCCCTACGAACTCGCCACCTTCTGGAGCGAGGTGCTGGGACGCCCCCTCTCCGACGACGACAAGCCAGGCGACCCGGAGGCCCTGATCGAGGACCCGGCCGGCACCGGCCCCGGCCTGCTCTTCGTCCGCGTACCCGAGGCCAAGGCGACCAAGAACCGGCTCCACTTCGACCTCAAACCCACCGGCCGCACCCGCGCGGAGGAAGTGGCCCGCGCCCTCTCCCTCGGCGCCCGCCAACTGGCCGACCACACCCGCCCCGACGGCAAGGGCTGGGTAACCCTGGCCGACCCCGAGGGCAACGAGTTCTGCATCGAACGGGGCGACCTGGACTGACGCTCTGGGCCGCCGGCCCGGCCCGGTGGCGCCCCCTCCTCTCCCGCCCTCCCCTCCCGGCCTACCCGGCGTCGACGTCGAGTGCCGTTCCATACAGTCGGTCCACCTTCAGCCGGATGACCACCCGCCGCTCGGCGACCAGCTCCTCCAACAACGCCGCCTCGTCCTCCGGCCGCTCCCCCTCCGGGATCATCCCGAGCAGCTCCCGCCCGACCGCGTCGCCCGGAACGGACGTGATCTCCGAGACCTCGGCCAGCCCCTCGGCGACGGCGAACGACCACACGCTGCCGTCCGGCACATGCAGTGCCGCCCGTGGATCGCGCTTCAGATGCCGCACCTTGAGCCGGTCGGCCGTGGAGGAGAACCGCAGCAGCCGTGCGCCGGGATCCCAGGCATAGGCCATGGTCGTCAGATGGGGATGTCCGTCCCGCTTGACGGTCGCCAGCGTGCCGAACCGCTGCCGCCCGAGCACCGCGGAAAGCTCTTCTTCGGACAACACCCTGGGCCCTGGTCGTCGAGTCATGAGTTCCTCAACAGGCCCGTGCCACCGTTCATTTCGCTACCGGGGCGGCGTGCTGAGCCCATGGCCTGCTCCCGGAGCCCCTTGCTCGGCGGAGAACACCCACCGTCACGACCGTATGCCTGATTCGAAAACGGGTGGGTCGACGGCGGCGGTAGCCCTAGGATCGGCCGAATGGCTACGCGACTCGTGCAGATCAACATGAAGGCGCAGGACGACGCGGCGCTCGGCCGGTTCTGGGCCGAGGTGCTCGGGTGGGGGATCGACAGCGAGGCGCCCGGCGTCACCAATCTCGAACCCGTGGGCTTCTCCTACCCCGACCCTTCAGCGGTCTGCATCGACCTCATCGCCGACCCGGAGCCCAAGACGGTCAAGAACCGGGTGCACATCGACCTGGCCACCACCTCGGCCGCCCACCAGGCGGAGAAGGTCGAGCGCCTGCAGAAACTCGGCGCGACGCTCGCCGACGTGGGCCAGGGCGACGTCCCCTGGACGGTCATGGCCGACCCGGAGGGCAACGAGTTCTGCGTCCTGGAGCCCCGGCCGGTCTACCGGGACACGGGGCCGATCGCCGCGGTGGTCGTCGACTGCGCCGACCCGCGCCAGATGGCCCGCTTCTGGGGCGAGGTGATGGACTGGACCGTGCACGAGGTCGCCGACGATCACGCGAGCATGCGCTCCAGCGCCGGAGCCGGCCCCTACCTGGAGTTCGTCCGCACGCCCGACCCCAAGCGCGTGTGGAACCGCGTCCACCTCGACATCCGCCCCTACCCCGGTGACGACCTGGCGGCGGAAGAGGCCCGCCTGCGCGCCCTGGGCGCCGGAGACCCCGGCATCGACCAGTCCGACATCCCCTGGACGATCCTGACCGACCCGGAGGGCAACGAGTTCTGTTTGCTGACGCCCGGCTGACGGGTCTTTGCAGTGGCCCGGGGCGGCTGGAGACTCGAGGAGTACTCGGCCGCTCAGCGGTTCTCCGGCCAGCCTCGCCGCACCGCACGCGCGAAGGTGTGCCATGCCTCGGGGCTGACGGAAGCGACTATGTCAGTGCCGACTTTCGAGTCGCGTAGCCATATTCGGTCGCCCCCGTTTCCGCACTCGAGGCATTCGCCTCCAGCCCCGTTGCTGTAGGACGAAGTGACCCATGTGGACGACGGCTGAGTGCTGCTGCCGGGCGAGGTCTTCACCGTGTGCCTTCCTTCACCATGTCTTTGATCAGTTGGATGGACCGCCGCGGGCTCAGGGCGGCGGCCCTCAGCTCGTCGAAGGCGCGGTTGTACTCGCGGACATGGGGCTCGCCCTCCAAGTAC
>Ga0207873_1000810_pt1 | contig 32735 bp, 26 predicted proteins | sample BGWIniCompost_FD_187373 | JGI IMG/M metagenome (GOLD analysis project Ga0207873, IMG submission 187373) | Cellulose adapted compost microbial communities from Newby Island Compost Facility, Milpitas, CA, USA - BGW Initial Compost (SPAdes)... ... | reverse complement strand
CCGTGGAAGCGCACGACGGCGTGGTCGGCCGTCGCCACCGCGGTGCGGGGCAGCCCGGAGACCTCGGGGGCGTCGACGGCCACGAGCGCGAGGTCGTGGTCGGCCAGCCACCCGATCGTGCGGTCGAGGTCGTCGGGCCCGAACCACCGGGGCGACCGCAGCTCGACGCTGACCGCGAGGCCGTCCAGGCGCCGGCGGGCCCGGGCCAGCTCCTCCCGGTTCGCCCGCTTGGGCGTGAACCACGGCGGGTACTGCAGGAGCACCGCGCCCAGCTTCCCGGCCTCGGCCAGGGGCGCCAGCGCGTCGGCGAACCGGCGCCACACCTCCTCGACGGCGTCCTCGGGCAGGTGGTGGGGGTAGACGTTGCGCTTGCCGGCGGCCTCCGGGTCGAGGGCCTCGGCGATGTCCGGCCACAGCGTCTCGGGCTTCGTCGGGTGGCCGGTCATGAGCGAGTAGGCCTTGACGTCCATCCGGAACCCCGCCGGCGAGCGCTCGGCCCAGCCCGCGGTGAGCTGCCGGGACGGCGGCCGGTAGTAGGTGCTGTCGGCCTCGACCACCGGGAAGTGGGCGGCGTAGTGGGCGAGGCGCTCGGCCGCGCTCATCGTCCGGCGGGGGTACCAGTCGGTCTCCCGCACCAGCGTGCGGTCCGCCCAGGAGCAGGTCCCGACCCGCACCTCGGCGCCGTGGACCGTCAGGACGGGGCCCAGGCGGGCGGCGTCGCTCACCCGTCGATCATGCCGCGCCCCTAGCCTGGGGGCGATGCCCGTCACCGAGGAGCCCGGCGCTCCCGGCGAGGCCGAGCGCCTGCGCCGCATCGAGGCGCTCACCGACGCCGCCCTGGGCGAGGTGGCCGTCGAGGCGCTGCTCACCCAGGTCCTCGAGCGGGTGCGGGAGCTCCTCGACGTCCAGACCGCGGTCGTCCTGCTGCTCGACGAGGGCACGGGCGACCTGGTCGCCACCGCCGCGATCGGCCTCGAGGCCGAGGTGCGCCGGGGGGTGCGGGTGCGCGTCGGCTCGGGCTTCGCCGGCCAGGTCGCCTCGGGCCGGCGGCCGATCGTGCTCGACGACATCGACCGGGCGGTCGTCGACAGCCCGATCCTGCTGGAGCGGGGGCTCCGGTCGCTGCTCGGCGTGCCGCTCGTGGTCGACGGACGGCTCATCGGGGTGCTCCACGTCGGCTCCACCCACAGCCGCCACTTCGAGCCCGACGAGGTCCACCTCCTCGAGGGGGTGGCCGAGCGGCTGGCGGCCGCGGTCGAGGCCCGGCGCTCGCTGGTCGAGCAGGCGGCGGCGTCGGCGCTGCAGCGCAGCCTGATCCCCGACCGCCTGCCCACCGTCCCCGGCCTGGAGATGGCCGCCCGCTACCTGCCGGCCGGCGTCGGCGGCGTGGGGGGCGACTGGTACGACGTGTTCGTGCTGCCGTCCGGGCACGTCGGCGTGGTGATGGGCGACGTCATCGGCCGGGGGCTGGAGGCGGCGGTGGTCATGGGCCGGCTGCGCAGCGCGCTCCGCAGCTACGCCCTGACCTCCCTCGACCCGGCCGAGGTGCTGGCCCGGCTCGACAAGAAGATCCAGCACTTCGAGGCGGGGAAGATGACGACCGTCCTCTACGCCGTCCTCGACTCGACGCTCGGCTCGGTCGAGGTCGCCTCGGCGGGCCACCCCCTGCCGATGATGGCGCGCGTCGCCGGCGAGCCGGCCCGGATGATCGACGCGGCGGTCGACCCCCCGCTCGGCGTGATCCCCGGCCTCCGGCGCCGCTCCTCGACGGTCGACCTGCCGCCCGGCGCGCTGCTGGCCCTGTACACCGACGGGCTCGTCGAGCGCCGGGGCGAGACCCTCGACAAGGGCTTCGAGCGCCTGGCGCCGGCCCTGGCGGCCGGCTCGGCCGAGGCGAGCTGCGCCCGCGCCATCGAGGTCATGCTCGGCGACGAGGGCACCCGGGACGACACCGCGCTGCTGGTGCTGCGGCGCGAGGACCCGGCCGGCGACCCGCTCCGCCTAGAGGTGCGGGCCGAGCCGCCCTCGCTCGCCGAGGTGCGCGCCGCGCTGCGGCGGTGGCTCGCCCCGCTCGGGCTCACCGACCAGTCGCAGATGATGATCCTCCTCGCCGTGGGCGAGGCCGTCGCCAACGCGGTCGAGCACGCCTACGGCCCCGAGGGCGGGACGGTCGAGGTCGAGCTGGCGGCCGCCGACGACCGCGTCGTCGCCACCGTGCGCGACCACGGCCGGTGGCGGGGGAGCGGGGCGCCCGACGGCAGCCGCGGCCGCGGCATGCGCATCATGCGGGCGTGCACGGTCGACATGGCGGTCGACACCTCCGAGGGCGGCACCGTGGTGCGCCTCGAGGTCCCGACGGCCGTGCGCGGCCCGGCGTGACCGGTTCGTGGCCCGCCGCCCGTAGGCTTGCCGCGTGACCTCCGACCAACCCGGCTCGTTCACCGTCGACGTCGTCCGCGACGGCGACCGGGCCACCATCACCCTCGGTGGCGAGCTGGACATGTTCGCGTCCGGCGTGCTCAACGAGCGGCTGTCCGAGCTCGGCGACGCCCGCGAGATCGCGCTCGACGCCGGGGCCGTGACCTTCATCGACTCCGCCGGCCTCCGGGCGCTGCTCGTGGCCCGGGAGGCCGCCCGCGACCGGGGGGTGGACCTGCGGGTCACGTCGGTGTCCCAGGAGGTCACCTGGGTGGCGGAGGTCGCCGGCGTCACCGACCTGCTGGTGGACGGCACGGCCGGGGCATGACCGCCCGGCGCGTGCCCGGTGCCGCGCGACCGTCCGGTCGGGGCGCTACAACGGGGACATGACCCAGCGTCCGCTGTCGGCCATCGTCCTCGCCGCCGGGCAGGGCACGCGGATGCGGTCGGCCCGGCCCAAGCCCCTGCACGTCCTGTGCGGGCGCCCCCTGGTGCAGTACGTCCTCGACGCGGTGGCGGGCTGCGGCTGCGACCGGGCCGTCGTGGTGGTGGGGTTCGGCGGCGACCTCGTGGTGAAGACGCTCCAGGAGCAGGCCGGCGCCCTGCCCCTGGAGTTCGTCGAGCAGCGCGAGCAGCGGGGCACCGGCGACGCCGTCGCCGTCGGCCTGACCGGGCTCCCCGACGACTCGCTCGACGTCGACGACGGCGACGTGCTGGTCGTGCCTGGCGACACGCCGCTCGTCCGGCCCGAGACGCTGGAGGCGCTCGTCACCGAGCACCGCCTGTCCGGCGCCGCCTGCACCGTGCTCACCGCCCGCCTCGACGACCCGACCGGCTACGGGCGCGTCGTGCGGGACGAGGAGGGGCGGGTCCGGCGCATCGTCGAGCACCGGGACGCCAACGCCGAGGAGCGGGCCATCGACGAGGTCAACACCGGCATCTACGTCTTCCGGGGCGGCCTGCTGGCCCCGGCGCTGCGCCGCATCACCCCCGACAACTCCCAGGGCGAGCTCTACCTGACCGACGTCGTCGCCGTGCTCGCCGAGGCCGGCCACCCGGTCGTGTCGCTCGTCGCCCCCGACCCCGAGGAGACCTGGGGGGTCAACGACCGGGCCCAGCTGGCCGTCGCCGAGGCCGAGCTGCGCCGGCGCACGAACGAGCGCTGGCTGCGGGCCGGGGTCGCCATGGTCGACCCGGCGACGACCTACGTCGACACGACCGTCGAGCTCGCGCCCGACGTCGTCCTGTTCCCCGGCACGGTGCTGCAGGGGCGGACGACCGTCGGCGCCGGCAGCGAGATCGGCCCCGCCACCCGCCTGTCCGACACCCGGGTCGGCGAGCGGGCCAAGGTCAACGAGACGGTCGCGGTCCGGGCCGAGATCGGCGACGACGCCGTCGTCGGGCCGTTCGCCGTGCTCGAGCCGGGCGCCCGGGTGGGCCCGGGGGTCCGGACGGGACCGTTCTACACTGGCACGACCGGCTAGCAGCAGCCCCCAGGGGTGAGGGAGAGGCACGCGATGGAGCTCGTCACCAAGAAGAAGCTGCACATCGTGTCGGGGCGGGCCAACCTCCCTCTGGCGGTCGAGATCGCCGAGGCGCTGGGCGTCGAGCTGGGCGACGCCAACACCGCCGACTTCGCCAACGGCGAGATCCACTGCCGGTTCGGCGAGTCGGTGCGCGGCATGGACGTCTTCATCATCCAGAGCCACGGCGCCAGCGGCTCGATGTCGATCAACGACGCCATCTTCGAGCACCTGCAGATGGTCGACGCCGCCCGCCGGGCCTCGGCCAAGCGCATCACCGCGGTCATGCCGTTCTACGGCTACGCCCGGCAGGACCGGAAGGCCGAGGGCCGGGAGCCCATCTCGGCCAAGCTCATCGCCAACATGTTCGCCGCCGCCGGCGCCGACCGGCTGATGTCGGTCGACCTGCACTCCGGGCAGATCCAGGGCTTCTTCGACGGCCCCTTCGACCACCTGGTGGCCATGCCGGTGCTCGTCGACCACATCGAGCGGAACATGGGCGACGACATCGTCGTCGTGTCGCCCGACGCCGGCCGGGTGAAGGTGGCCGAGCGCTACGCCAACGCCCTGCACGCCGACCTGGCCATCGTCCACAAGCGCCGGGTGAAGGGCGCGAAGAACGTCGTCGAGGCCAAGGAGGTCGTCGGCAACGTCGCCGGCCGCACCTGCGTGCTCATCGACGACATGATCGACACCGGCGGCACGCTGGTGGCGGCCGCCGAGCAGCTGATGGAGCAGGGCGCCCGCGAGGTGTGCGCGGCGGCCACCCACGGCGTGCTCTCCGGCCCGGCCATCGACCGGCTGAAGAACTCGGTCATCTCGAAGGTCGTCGTCACCAACACGCTGCCGCTGCCGCCCGAGAAGCAGATCGACAAGATCGAGGTCCTGTCGATCGCCGGCATCATCGCCGACGCCATCGACGCGGTGTTCGAGGACACCTCGGTGTCCGAGATCTTCGGCGGCGCCAACCAGTCCTGAGCCGGCGACCGGGCCGGATTCGTGGCGACGGTCGCACGCCGGTAGCCTTGGACGGCTCACATCCACACCTTCGCGCTCCGGCGCCACGTCAGAAGTAGGGAGCTCCGATGGCTGACGACATCGTCCTGGTGGCCGAGACCGGCCGCCCCACCGGTTCCGCCGCGTCCCGCCGCCTGCGGGCCCAGGGGAAGATCCCGGCCGTGCTCTACGGCCCCGACGTCGAGGCGACGCCGCTGGCCGTGGGCTGGCGCGAGCTGCGGGCCGCGCTGACCACCGACAAGGGCCTCAACGCCCTGCTCACGCTGGACGTCGACGGCCGCAGGACGAAGGCCATCGTCAAGGAGCTCCAGCGCCACCCGGTCCGGCGGGACGTGCTGCACGTCGACTTCATGAAGGTCGACGTCGACGTGGCCATCACCGTCGACGTCGCGGTCGTGCTCGAGGGCGAGGCCGAGAAGGTCACCCGCGAGCAGGGCGTCGTCGACCAGGTGCTGAACGCCCTGCCCATCACCGCCAAGCCCGACGACATCCCCGCCCACATCGCCGTCGACATCTCCGACCTCGAGATCGGCGACGTCATCACCATCGGCGACCTGCAGCTCCCGCCAGGCGTCACCACCGACGCCGACCCGGAGGAGCCCGTCGCCACCGCGGTGGCGACCTCGGCCGCCGCCGTCGCGGCCGAGGGCGAGGAGGCGGCCGAGGGCGAGGAGGCCGCCGAGGCCGCGGGCGACGACGGCGGCGAGTAGCCGCCCGCCGTGGCCCTGTTCGGGCGGCGGGGCGCCGCCGCCGAGCGCCGGGGGACGCCCGCCGACCTGCTGGTCATCGGCCTGGGCAACCCGGGCCGCGAGTACGCGGGCAGCCGGCACAACGTCGGCGCCGAGACCGTCGAGCTGCTGGCCCGGCGACACGGCGCCACGCTCCGGCGCAGCAAGGAGCGGGCGCTGGTGGCCGAGGTCCGCATCGCGGGCAAGCGGGTGGTGCTCGCCTTCCCGCAGACCTACATGAACCTCTCGGGCGAGGCGGCGGCGCTGCTCGTCAAGCGCCACGGCATCACCGACCCGGAGCGGGTCGTCGTCGTGCAGGACGAGCTCGACCTGCCCGTCGGCCGGGTGAAGGTCAAGCGGGGCGGCGGCCTGGCCGGCCACAACGGGCTGCGCTCGATCAAGGCGCACCTGCACACCGACGCCTTCGTGCGGGTCCGCATCGGCATCGGCAAGCCGCCAAGCAAGGAGCGGGGCGCCGACCACGTGCTGCGACGGGTCTCCAAGAAGGAGCGGGCCGAGCTGGACGTCTCGGTCGAGGAGGCGGCCGACGCGGTCGAGCTCATCGCCGCCGAGGGCGTCGAGGCGGCGATGCAGCAGGTCAACGCCCGGGGCTGACCGGCGCGGCCGGCCCGACCCGGGCGAGCGCCCGGTCCTCACGGGCGGCGGCCCGCTGCTCGTGCACCCACCAGCTCCGGGCGATCACCGCCGCCACGACGAGGGTGAACAGCTCGCCCGTGCCCCAGAAGAGCCCGGCGGCGACCCGCTGGTCGGACAGGAGGGGGTAGGCGTCGGGCGCCACCGGCCGGTCGGCGGACAGCAGCGCCAGGCCGACGATCGAGTGGAACGGCACGGCCACGAGCAGCACCAGGAGGCGGACGGCATGGCCCGGCCGCCCCGGCAGCGGGTCGAGGCCGACCAGCAGCGTGAGGAACAGCGCCCCCGACAGCACGAAGTGGGCGTGCACCAGCAGGTGCACGGCGTCGTTGCGAACCGACAGGTCGAGCAGCGGGGTCAGGTAGAGGGCGACGAGGCCGCCGCCGAACAGCAGCCAGGCGGTCAGCGGGTGCGCGAGCACCCGGGCCGGCCGGCTCCGCAGCGCCCGCCGCAGCAGCGCTCGGGTGCCGGGCGCGCCGGTCTGCAGGGCCAGGGTCAGCGGTGCGGACAGCACGAGGAGCCCGGGCACGACCATGCCGAGCAGCACGTGCTGGACCATGTGGACCCAGAAGCGGGCGTCCTCGTGGCGGGCGATGCCCGACTGGGTGGCGACGACCGCCGCCACCAGGGCGCCGGCGCAGGCGGCGGTGCGGGCCGGCGACCACCGCCGGCCCCGGGCGGCCAGCCGCCGCACGCCGATCGCGTAGAGCCCCCCGGTCAGGCCGACGAGCAGCAGCGACGCCGGGTCGAGCTGCCAGTCCACCAGCAGGTCGGAAGCGCTGGGGGCGGCCACCGCTGGTCACCGTACCCGCGCCGCCGGCGGCCCAACGGCCCGCACGCCGGCGGTTCCGGCGCATCGCCGGCGCCCGGAGCGGGAACGAGGGTCCGCGACAGCCACGCAGCGCGATCCGTCCGACACCATGGGTTCACTCTCTGGTACAAACGCGGGCGTGTCGGTCACGACCGAGCCGACCGCGTCGCCTCCACCTCCGGAGGCGTCCCGGGGCAGCGCCCCGTCCACGCTCGGCGTCGGCGTGATCGTCTGGCTCGCCTCCGAGCTGATGTTCTTCGCCGGGTTGTTCGCGGCCTACTTCTCGCTCCGCGCCGTGAACGACCCGTGGCCGCCCGACGACGTCGAGCTGGCCACCGCCCGGACCGCCGTCGCCACCGCCGTCCTCGTCGCGTCCAGCGGCGCCATGCACGTGGCGGTCGTGGCCGCCGAGCGTGGGGACCGGCGCGCCGCCGTCCGCTGGCTGCTCGTCACCCTCCTCATGGGCGCGCTGTTCCTGGCCAACCAGGTGGGGGAGTACGCCGAGGCGGGCTTCACCCACACCGACCACGCCTACGGCTCGATCTTCTACCTGATGACCGGCTTCCACGGGCTCCACGTGCTGGGGGGCCTCGTGTTCATGGCGGCCGTCGCCTACGCCGTCGCGGGCCGCTCGCGGGCCCCGGCCCACGAGACGGTGCAGGTCTGCGGGTACTACTGGCACTTCGTCGACGTGGTGTGGGTGGTCATGTTCGCGACCATCTACCTCCTCCGGTGAGGCGGAGCGATGACCCGGCGCCTCCACCTCCTGCTCGTCGCCGTGCCGCTCCTCGTCGCCGGCGCCGTCACGCCGCTCGTCGTCGACCCCGCCGACGTGGACGGCACGGTCGAGGCCCACGGGGCCGCGGCCCAGCCGGACGACGAGGAGCTCCTCGCCACCGGGCGCGAGCTCTACGAGCGCAGCTGCGCCAGCTGCCACGGCGAGGAGGGCGAGGGCGTCGACGAGCCCGGCCAGACCGTCCGGGGCCCGTCGCTGCGGGAGGCCGGCGAGGCGGCCGCCTACTACTACCTGTCCACCGGGCGGATGCCGCTGTCCAACAGCGACGACCAGCCGGTCCGCAAGCCGCCCGCCTTCGACGACGACGAGATCGAGGCGCTCGTCGCCTACGTGGGCTCCCTGGGCGACGGGCCGGCGATCCCCGACGTCGACCTCGAGGGCGCGGACGTCGCCGCCGGCGGCGTCACGTACCGGGCGAACTGCCAGCCCTGCCACAGCGCGTCGGGCAGCGGCGGGGCCCTCAGCTACGGCCGGTCGGCGCCGAGGCTCGCCGACGCCACGCCCACCGAGGTGGCGGCGGCCGTGCGGGTCGGCCCCGGCCAGATGCCGGTGTTCGGCCCCGAGGTGATCGACGGCGACGAGCTGGACGACCTGGTCGCCTACGTCGAGTACCTGCGCGACCCGGAGGACCCGGGCGGTCTGCCGATCGGCCGCACCGGCCCCATCCCCGAGGGCTTCGTCGCCTGGCTGGTCGGCATGGTCGCGCTGCTGGTGATCGTCTACTGGATCGGGACCCGCAGCCCCATCCGGAGGAGCCGCGCATGAGCGACGACGCCACCGGCCCCCCGCCGGCCGAGGAGCCGGCCGCCGGCACGACCTTCGAGTCGAACGAGGCCCGGCGAGCGACCGAGGGCGACGCGGTGCTCACCACGCGGGGTGCCCGCGTCGAGATGCTCTCGGCGGCCTGCTTCGTCGTGGCGATGCTCGCCGCCATCGCCCTGGCCGTCGTCTACTGGGAGGGCGGCCAGCCCCAGGCGGAGGGCATCCTGCTCGCCGTCACCCTGGGCGGGATCGGCGTCGGCATCGTCCTGTGGGCGAAGCACTTCATGCCCACCGAGGAGGTCGAGGAGGAGCGCGAGCCGCTGCCCTCGACGGAGGAGGACGTCGCCGCCTTCACCGCCGACTTCGAGGCCGGCGAGTCGACCCTGCGCAGCCGCCGGGTGCTGGTGGCCACCGCCGGCGGGGCCTGCGCGGCGCTGGGTGTGGCGCTGCTGTTCCCCATCCGCTCGCTGGGCCCCCGCCCCGGCCGGGGCCTGAAGCAGACCCCGTACCGTCGGGGCGGCCTGCGCCTCGTGCGCGAGGACGGCTCGCCGGTGCGGCCCGACGACCTCGAGCCGGACGGCGCCGTCACCGTGTGGCCCGAGGGGCACACCGACGCGGCCGACGCGCCGACGCTGCTCATCCGCTTCCGCGACGACCAGGACTTCCAGCCCCGGCCGGGGCGGGAGGGCTGGACGGTCGGCAACCTCGTCGCCTACTCGAAGATCTGCACCCACGTGGGCTGCCCGGTCGGGCTCTACCAGTCCAACGGCCTGCTGCTGTGCCCCTGCCACCAGTCGACCTTCGACGTCCTGCGGGGCGCGAAGCCGGTGTTCGGGCCCGCGGCCCGGTCGCTGCCCCAGCTGCCGCTGGGGCTGGACGACGAGGGCTACCTGATCGCCACCGGCGACTTCTCCGACCCGGTGGGCCCGGGCTTCTGGGACAGGGGGCGGTGAGGCGATGGCCGGCACGACCGCACCCGCCTCCGGCGCGACGGCCCCCGAACCCCGCCGGCCGCGCGGCCCGCGCACCGAGAGCCTGCTCGTCCACCGCCTCGCCCGGTGGTTCGACGCCCGCCTGGGCGCCGCCCGCCTCGCCCGCACGACGCTCAACAAGGTCTTCCCCGACCACTGGTCGTTCATGTTGGGCGAGCTGGGGCTCTACAGCTTCGTCGTGCTGGTGCTGACCGGCGTCTACCTGACCTTCTTCTTCGAGCCCAGCAGCAACGTCGTCACCTACGACGGCAGCTACGAGCCCCTGCGGGGGGTCGAGATGACCGAGGCCTACCGGTCCGCGCTCCGGCTGAGCTTCGACGTTCGGGCCGGCCTGGTCATGCGCCAGATCCACCACTGGGCGGCGCTGCTGTTCCTCGCCTCGCTGGTCGTCCACGTGGGCCGGGTGTTCTTCACCGGGGCCTTCCGGCGCCCGCGGGAGCTCAACTGGGTGATCGGCTGCACGCTGCTGGTCCTGGCACTGGGCAACGGGCTCTTCGGCTACTCGCTGCTCGACGACCAGCTGTCGGGCACGGGCCTGCGGATCGTGTACTCGGTCGCGCTGTCGATCCCGGTGGTCGGCACCTGGGTGACCTCGCTGCTGTTCGGCGGCGAGTTCCCGGGGCCGGACATCATCAAGCGGCTCTACGTGCTGCACATCCTGATCATCCCGGCGCTCATCACGGCGCTGCTCGTGGCCCACCTCGGCCTCGTCGTCCGGCACAAGCACACGCAGTTCCCGGGGCGGGGCCGCCGGGAGGGCAACGTCGTCGGCGAGCGGCTGTGGCCGACCTACGCCGCCAAGGCGATCGGGCTGTTCTTCCTCACCTCGGCGGTGCTCGCCTTCCTCGGCGGGGTGTTCCAGATCAACCCCATCTGGATCTACGGCCCCTTCGACCCCGCCCAGGTGTCGTCGGCCAGCCAGCCCGACTGGTACATGGGGTGGCTGGACGGCGCCCTGCGGATCATGCCCGGGTGGGAGTTCCGGGCCGGTGGCTTCGAGATCCCCAACCCGTTCTTCCCCGGCGTGCTGCTGGCGGGGATCACCTTCGGGCTGCTGTACGCCTGGCCGTTCCTCGAGGCCCGGGTCACCGGCGACCACGACGAGCACCACGTCCTCGACCGGCCCCGCCAGCGACCGGTGCGCACGGCGCTCGGCGTCGCCACGCTCGCCTTCTTCGTCGTCTGCTTCGTGGGCGGCGCCGCCGACGTCATCGCCGCCACCTTCGGCCTCTCGGTCAACGCGGTGCTGTGGTCGTTCCGGTTCATCGTGCTCCTGCTGCCGCCGGTCGCCGGCTGGGTCGCCTACCGGCTGTGCAAGGAGCTGGCCGCCCGCGACGGCGTCCCGACGGCCTCCCGGGTGGACGTGCGGGACATCCCCCGGCGGTTGCTGCGGGGCGCGGCGGCCGACGGTGGCCACCGCCCGTCGCGGGCCCGGGAGGCGGCGGAGGCCGGCAGCGAGCGCTGACGCCCGACCGCGCCGGCGGGCCGCGGCGCCTCAGGCCTCGACGGTGCGGTGGCCGGCCGGGTCGGCGTCGCGGCCGACGTGCAGCCGCACGACCCCGCCGTGGGCCGCCGCCGTGCGGGCCAGCACGTCGGGCCCCAGCTCGAAGGTGACCTCGACGGTCGCGCCCGGTGGCACCGGCACCCGCCGGAAGGCCCGCAGCGTGCGCAGCGGCCGGGGGTCGGAGCCGAGCGGCTCGTCGAGGTAGACCTGCACGACCTCGTCGGCGGCCCGGGTGCCGGTGTTGGTGACCGGCACGGTCAGGCGGACGCCGCCGTCGGCCGTGCGCCGGGCGACGGGCCGGCCGTGCTCGAAGGTCGTGTAGGTCAGGCCGAACCCGAAGGGGAAGGCGGGGGAGCGGCCGGTCGCCTCCATGAGGCGGTAGCCGTGCAGCGGGCCGTAGCGGACCCGGGAGGCGCCGGGCTCGAGGGGCGGCAGCTGCTCGGCGCCCCGGGGCCAGGTCGACGGCAGCCGGCCGCCGGGCGCGACCTCGCCGAACAGGATCCGGGCCAGCGCGTGGCCGCCCTCCATCCCCGGGTACCAGGCGACGAGGATGGCCGCCACCTGCTCGCGCCACGACTCGGTCACGATGGCGCTCCCCCCGACCAGCACGACCGCCGTGCGGGGGTTCGCCGCCGCCGCCGTGCGGATGAGCGACTCGTCGTGGGGGCGCAGGGTCAGCGACCGGCGGTCGCCGCCCGGGCCGCCGGGGATGTTCTCGCCCTCGTCCCGGTGGGTGTAGCCGGCGACGACGACCACGACGTCGGCGGCCTCGGCCGCCAGGCGGGCGGCGTCCAGGTCGTCGCCGGGGTGGTGGGCGACCTCGACCAGCAGCCGGTCGCCGGCGGCCCGGAGCCCGTCGAGCAGGGACACGACCTCCGGGGCGTGGACGTGGCTCGAGCCGCGGTCGCCGGTGACCGGCAGCGCCGCCAGCCGCCCGAGGACGGCGACCGAGCGGACGCGGGCGGGGTCGAGCGGCAGCATCGGCTCCCGGGCGCCGGCGCCGGCCGCGGGGCCGGGCACGACCGGCGCGGCGACCCCCGCCGGGGCCCCGGCCGGGGCGTCGGGCTCGGCGTCGGGGGCCTCCGGCGCCTCCGGGGGCGCGGTGCCGTCGACGGGGCCGGCCGGCGGTGCCGGCAGGGCCGGCACCGGCACGTTGCGCAGGAGCACCATCGACCGCTCGGCCACCTCGCGGGCCAGCGCCCGGTGCTCGGGCCCGGCCACGACCTCGGGGGCGGGGGCGCGCTCGCCGGCGGCGGCCGTCGCGGCGGCCCGGGCGGCGAAGCGCACCTGCTGGCGGAGCAGCCGGAGGGCGGCGTCGTCGATGCGCTCGGCCGGCACCGCGCCCTGCCGGACCCGGCGGCGCAGCGCCCGGAAGCGCCAGGCGAAGGGCATCTCGAGGTCGAGGCCGGCCGCCACCGCCCGGGCGTCCCGCACGCCGAGGACGAAGTCGCTCATGACGAAGCCGTCGAAGCCCCACTCGCCCTTGAGGACGTCGAGCAGCAGGTGGGCGTGGTGGCCGCAGCGCTCGCCGTTGACCGCGTTGTAGGCGGCCATGACGGCGGCGGCGCCCGCCTCGACGCAGCGGCGGAAGGCCGGCAGGTAGATGTCGCGCAGGTCGTCCTCGTCGACCGCCACGTCGAGCGAGAACCGCCCGTCCTCGATCGAGTTGCAGGCCAGGTGCTTGACGCAGGCCATGACGTGGCGCTGGATGCCGGCCACCAGCGCGGCGCCCATCTCGCCCACCAGGTGGGGGTCCTCGCCGTAGGACTCCTGCGCCCGGCCCCAGGCGGGGTGGCGCAGCACGTTGACGCAGACGGCCGCCAGCAGGTTGCCGCCCAGCGCCCGGCACTCGGCGCCCATGGCCTCGCCCACCCGGGCCTCGAGCTCGGGGTCGAAGGTCGCCGCCCGGGCCATGGGCACCGGGAAGGCGGTGGCGCTGCCCATGACGACGCCCCGGGGCCCGTCGCTGAACCGGATGCCGGGGATGCCGAGCCGGGGGACGGCGCCGGCGACGTAGGGCCGGGCGTTGTAGCGCCGGCGCATCTCGACCAGCCCTCGCACCAGTGGTCCGTCGCCGGACAGCAGGTGCAGCTTCTCGTGCTCGGTCAGCTGGTCGAGCAGGTCGCGGGCCCGGGCCTCGACCGCCGCCGGCTCCGGCGGCACCGGGCCGTCCCGGGTCGTGGCCAGGTCGCCCCAGACGTCCGGTGCGACCTCCGGGCCGGGCCCGGCCGGCGTGCCGCCGGGCGGTTCGGCGAGGCCGCCGAGTGCGAGGTCGTCGTCCCCCGTCGCTGCGGTCGTGTCCCCAGCTGCCACGGGGACGAGGCTACGCCTGCGGGCCGGCCGCCCCGGCGCCGTCGTCGGCGCCGACCGGGAGCTGCGCGAGCCACTGCACGCTGCCGGTGGCCACCCGGTCGCCGCCCGCGTCGGTGACGTCGACGGCGACCGAGAACCGCACCGTCCCCGAGGCGTCGGCCCGGTGGCTGATCGGGTTGTCGCACGGGACGCTGGCCCGGGCCGTCACCACCCCCCGGGCGGCCCGGTGGAACTGGACGCTCGCCGCGGTCTCGACGAGGGTCGCGGCGTCGCCGGGCTCGCCCAGCGCCGCCCACGCCACCCGCCGGGCGGTGGCGTCGACGGCGGCGAGGATGGCCGCCGTCGGCACCGTGGGGCCCTCGGCGTCACCGGCGGGACCGGCCGCCGCCGTCCAGGGCGGTGAGGCCGGCACCGTGGCGGTGGCCCAGCACCCGCAGGGCGGGCCGCCCCCGGCGACCTGCAGCCCGAGGTGGGCGGCGAGGGCGGCGTCGAGGTCGGGTCGGTCGAAGGTCACGACGCACCTCCTGCGTCCCCGGCGTCGAGCCGGGTGGCGGCCGTGGTCGGCGCCGCCGGGTCGAGGCCGCCCTCGATCGCCGCCCCGTCGGTGGAGACGGTGACGACCTGGCGGAGGTCGAGCGACTCCCCGGCCGCCGCGGCGGGCGCCGGTGCGGGGGCCGGTGCCGGGACGTCCGGGCCGCCCTCGAGGTCGAGGTGGGGCAGCACCCGGTCGAGCCAGCGGGGGAGCCACCAGTTGGCGTCGCCCAGCAGCGCCATGGTCGCCGGCACGAGGACCATGCGGACGACCGTGGCGTCGAGCAGCACGGCCGTGGCCAGGCCGACGCCGAACATCTTGATGAGGACGTCGTCGCCGATCACGAACCCGAGGAAGACGCTGATCATGATGAGCGCCGCCGAGGTGATGACCCGGGCCGTGACCCCGAGGCCGTCGACGACCGAGGTGTGGCTGTCGCCGGTGCGGAGCCACTCCTCCCGCACCCGGGAGAGGAGGAACACCTCGTAGTCCATCGACAGGCCGAACAGGATGGCGAACATGATCAGCGGGACGAAGGGGTTGACCGGCACGGTCTCGTCGAGGCCGATGAGGTCCTTGCCCCAGCCCCACTGGAAGATGGCCACGACCACCCCGTAGGCCGCCCCGATCGACAGCACGTTCATGACCGCGGCCTTGAGCGGCACGAGGATCGAGCGGAACACGACGGCCAGTAGCACGAACGACAGCGCCACGACGGCGGCGATGAACAGCGGCAGGCGGTCGGCGATCCGGTCGGAGAGGTCCTCGAAGAACGCCGTGCCGCCGGTCACCTGGGCGGTGGCCCCGGTGCCCTCGACCGCCGCCGGCAGCACCTCGGCGCGGACCTCGCCGAGCAGGTCGGCGGTGGCCTCGTCGCCCGGGGCGGTCGTCGGGAAGGCGAACAGCACCGCCGTGTCCCCGTCCTCGTTGAGCACCGGCGGCGTCACCGACGCGACCCCCTCGGTGGCGGCGAGCGCGCCGGCCACCCGCTGGGGGGCGTCGCCGCCGGGCTCGCCCTCGACGACGACGGTGAGCGGGCCGTTGACCCCGGGGCCGTAGGCGGCGGTGGTCAGGTCGTAGGCCCGGCGCTGCGTCGTGTCGGGCGGGGCGTTGCCGTCGTCGGCGAAGCCGACCCGCAGCGACAGCACCGGGGCGGCCAGGGCCAGCAGGCCGACGAGGGCGACGGTCGCGTACCGGCCGGGGCGGCGGCCGACGCGGTGCGCCCACCGGCCCGACAGGGTCTCGTGGGCGGCGTCGGTGGCCCGGCGGCGGTGCAGGGCGAAGCGGTCGATGCGCTCGCCGGCCCAGCCCATGAGCGCGGGCAGCAGCGTCACCGCGATGGCCATGGCGACCACGACCGTGATCGCGACGGCCAGCCCCATCGTCGTCACCGCGGGCAGCCCGGCGAGGACGAGGCCGACGATGGCGATGACGACCGTCGTGCCGGCGAACAGCACGGCCTGGCCGGCGGTGGCGTTGGCCCGGCCGGCGGCCTCGGTCACCGGCATCCCCTCGTGCAGGTGCTGGCGGAAGCGGGTGACGACGAACAGGGCGTAGTCGATGCCGACGCCGAGCCCGATCATCACGGCCAGCACCGGCGACTCCTGGGGCACGTCGGCGAACCCGGCCATGATCCCCAGGCCGGCGAGGCCGACCGCGACGCCGACGAGCGCGGTGGCCAGCGGCATGCCGGCGGCGATGATCGAGCCGAAGGCGACGAGCAGCACGACGAGGGCGACGGCCAGGCCGATGGCCTCCTGGCCCTCGATCTCGGCGGCGGCCCAGGCGATCTCGCCCGACACCTCGGCCTGCACGCCCGCGTCGCGGGCCGGCTCGACGGCCGCCACGACGTCGTCGTAGTGCTCGGGCTGCACGGTCTGGACGCCGTACTGGACGGTGGCGAAGGCCGTGCGCCCGTCGGGGCTCACGGTCGGCAGGTCGGGGTCGAAGGGGTCGGCGACGAGGGTGACGTCGGCGCCCGTGGCCAGCCGGTCCACGGCCTCGTCGACGGCCGCCCGGTTGGCCGGGTCGTCGATCCGGCCCTCGTCGACGTGGAAGACGACGCGGCCGGTGACGCCGGCGAACTCGGGGAACCGCGCCTCGAGGGTGTCGGCGGCCTCCTGCGACTCGACGCCGGGGACCCGGTAGTCGTTGACCGGGTCGTTGCCGACGGCGCCCTGCAGCGCGAACACCACGGCGGCGAGCAGGGCCCAGACGGCGATCGTGCGGAAGGGGTGCGCCGCCGTGCGCCGTCCCAGCCGGTAGAGGAGCTGTGACATGGGGGGCCTCCGGAACCTGGGCCTCCTGGACGCCCCCCACGGTGCGGTCCCCGGGTTGCGGGGCGCTGAGACGGCGCTGTCATCGCCCCCCGGGGCCCCTGTCAGGGCGGGGGAGGCACCTCCACCACCCCGCCGACCTGCCCCTTGACCTGGAGCGCGCTCGAAGCCGTACGGTCGCCGGCAGGACCGAGGAGGCGACACATGACGCGCATCGGCTACCAGATCCCCGACTTCGACTACCCCGGCGTCGGGCCCGACCAGCTGTTCGAGGCCGTGGCCCGCCAGGCGGAGGCGGCCGAGCGGGCCGGCTTCGACACCGTCATGGTGATGGACCACTTCTACCAGCTGCCCGTCCTCGGCCAGCCGGACAGCTACATGCTCGAGTGCTACTCGCTGCTCTCGGCGCTGTCCCAGCGCACGTCCCGGGTCCGGCTGGGGGCGCTGGTCACCGGCAACACCTACCGGAACCCCGCCCTGCTGGCCAAGACCGTGACGACGCTCGACATCGTCTCGGGGGGCCGGGCCCAGCTCGGCATCGGGGCCGGGTGGTTCGAGCTCGAGCACCGCTCGCTCGGCTTCCCGTTCGGCACGTTCGCCGAGCGGTTCGACAAGCTCGAGGAGGCGCTGCAGATCATCGTGCCGATGCTGCGCGACGAGCGACCCACCGTCGCGGGGCGCCACTACCAGGTGACCGAGGCGATCAACCAGCCGGCGCCGATCGGGCGGGTCCCGGTCGTGATCGGCGGCGCGGGGGAGCGCCGCACGTTGCGGCTCGTCGCCCGGTTCGCCGACGAGTCGAACCTGCTGTGCTCGCCGCCCGAGATCCCCCGCAAGCTCGACGTCCTCGCCGCCCACTGCGAGGACGTGGGCCGCGACCGCAGCGAGATCACCGTCAGCGTCCTGCGCTCGGTCCACATCGGCCGGACCCACGAGGAGGCGATGGCGACCGCCCGCCGCTACTTCGCGGAGCGGGGCCTCGACGAGGAGGCCTTCGAGCGGGCCCGGGGGCTGACGATGAGCGTGGGCGACCCCGACGAGCTGGGCGAGCAGTTCCAGGCCATGCGGGACGCCGGCGTCGACGGGTTCGTCTGCAACCTGCCCTCGACCGGCCACGACCCGGAGAACGTCGAGCTGCTCGGCAAGACGCTGGCCGCGGTCGTCGGCTGAGCCGGCACCGCCGCCGGCGGTCAGCGCACCAGGCGGCGGGCGGCGTCGAGCTGCTGCTCCGCCGCCCGCCGGGCGACGGCGTCGTCGCCGTGCGACGCGCACTCGACCGCCTGCTCGGCGCACCGCACGGCGTCCTCGCACGCGCCCTGCTGGGCGTTGAGCCGGCTGAGCCGCAGCCAGCACTCGCTGGCGCCGCCGTGGTAGCCGATCCGGCTGAACAGGCCGGCGGCCTCGTGCATCCGCTCGACGCCCTGCCGGCGGTCGCCGACGGTCGCCTGGGTCGAGCCCCAGGCGGCGAGCGCGTAGCCCTCGACGAGCGGGGAGAAGCCCTCGCCGCTCGCGGCCATGGCCGCCTCGCTGAGCGCCGCGGCCGCCTCGGGCTCGTCCTGGTCGAGCTTGATCAGCGCCATGCCGGCCGCGGCGAGCGAGACCAGGGCCGGGACCGCGGCCTCGGTGGCCAGCTCGTGGAGCTCCTGCCAGGCGGCGTAGGCGTCGTCCAGGCGGCCGTCGCGCTGGGCCACCTCGCCGAGGCGGGCGAGCGCGGCCATGAGCGTCATGTGGTTGCCCGTGCGGCGGCAGGTGGCGACGGCCCGGCGCAGCAGCTCGTCGGCGGCCGTCAGGTCGCCCAGGAGGGCCGTGACGACGCCCTGCTGGAAGTCGACGGTGGCGAGGCCGTGCTCGTCGTCGATCTCGGTGAACCAGCGGCGGGCCTCGGCCAGCCACTCGGCGGCCGGCCGGGGCTCCGTGGCGAACACGTGCTGGGTGGCCCGGATGAAGCAGTGCCAGCCGAGCCGCCGGGGGTCGCCGATGCGCTCCTCGATCTCGTGCGCGGAGGCGGACAGCGCGAAGGCCCGCTCGGCCTGGCCGGCCATGACGCCCGCGAGCCCGGCGACGGCCCGGCCCTGGGCGACGAGCGCGTCGGGGGCGTCGTCCGGGGCGGCGTCGAGCGCGGTGGTCAGCACCTCCCAGGCCAGGCCGGCCTGCATGGTGGTGAACCAGTGCCAGCCGAGGTTCGAGGCCAGCTCGAGGGCGACGAGCGGGTCCTCCTCCAGCGCCCAGGCGATGGCCTGCTGGAGGTTGGCCGCCTCGAGCTGCACGGCCCGCACCTCTGTGACGCTGCCCGCCTGGGCCCGGCTCATGGCGGCCCGGGCCGCCAGCGTCCGGGCCCACTCGACGTGGCGCCGGATCGTCGCCGCGGTCTCGCCCCGCTCGGCCAGGCGGTCGGCCCCGTAGTCGGCCAGCGTCTGCAGCAGCCCGAAGCGGGCACCGGCGGGCGTCCGGCGGAGGACGACGAGCGACTTGTCGACCAGCCGGCCGAGGAGGGTCTCGACGGCCCGGGGGTCGACGTCGCCGTCCGCGCACACGGCCCGGGCGGCCTCCAGCGTCGCCCCGCCAGAGAACACCGACAGGCGCTCGAACACCCGCTGCTCGTCGGGGTCCAGCAGCTCGTAGCTCCAGTCGACGACCGCCCGCAGCGTCCGCTGGCGGGGCGCGGCGGTCCGCGGGCCCTCGGTCAGCAGCTCGAAGCGCCGGTCGAGCCGGTCGACGATCTCGGCCAGGTCGAGGTGGCGGGCGCGGGCGGCGGCCAGCTCGATGGCGAGGGGCAGGCCGTCCAGCCGGCGGCAGATCTCGACGACGAGGTCGCGGGCGCCGTCGGTGAGGGCCGCGACCGGGGCGGCCGCCCCCGCCGAGGCCCGCTCGACGAACAGCTCGACCGCGTCGTCGAGGGGCAGGGGCGGCACGACGTAGAGGAACTCGCCGGGCACCCCGAGGGTCTCGCGGCTCGTGGCCAGCACCCGCAGGTCGGGGCAGTGGGCGAGCAGCGACTCGACCAGCACGGCGACCTCGTCGACGACGTGCTCGCAGTTGTCGACCAGCAGGACGAGCCGCCGGTCGGCGAGGGCGAGGGCGACGTCGTCGAGGGTGCGGGGCGAGGCGCCGCCGGCCAGCACGCTCTCGTCGAGGCGGAGGGCCCGGACGAGCACGCTGAGCACGCCGCCGGCGTCGCGCACGCCGGCCAGGTCGGCGAGCCACACCCCCTCGGGCACCGCCGGGGCCAGCTCGTGGGCCACCTCGTAGGCCAGGCGGGTCTTGCCGGCGCCGCCCGGCCCGACGAGCGTCACGAGCCGGTGGCTGTCGAGCAGCTCCAGCACGTCGCGCAGCTCGCGCTCGCGGCCGAGGCAGGCGGTGAGCGGGCGGGGCACGTTGCCGCGCCGGCGGGGGGTCGTGGCCGCGGCCGGGTCCCGTCCGTCGGGCCCGGGCCGGTGGTCGCGCCCGCCGGCCGCGGCCCCGTCGCCGTCCGCGGCCGGGGCGGGCCGGGCGCCGTCGCGGGTCACCAGCGTCGTCCGCACGACGACCGGCGGGTCCAGCGACGGGTCCTGGGCCAGCACCTTGGCCTCCAGCTCGCGCAGCTCGGCGCCGGGCTCGATGCCGAGCTCCTCGACCAGGTGGCGGCGGGCGTCCTGGTAGGCCCGCAGCGCGTCGGCCTGGCGGCCGCAGCGGTAGAGCGCGAGGACGAGCTGGGCCCACAGGTGCTCGCGCAGCGGGTGCTCGCGGGTCAGCTGCTCCAGCTCGGGGACGACGGCGGCGTGGCCGCCGATGGCCAGCTCGGCGTCGATGCGGGCCTCGACGGCGGCGAGCTGCGCCTCGGTCACGCGGCTGCGCTCGGCCCGGGCCCAGCCCTCCGCGGGCAGCCCGGCCAGCGGCTCCCCCCGCACGAGGTCGAGCGCGCTGCGCAGGTCGACGACGGCGGCACCCGGGTCGTCGTCCAGGCGGCTGCGGGCCCGGGCGACCATGGCGTCGAAGCGCTCGAGGTCGGTGGTGACCTCGTCGCTCGCGACCAGCGCGTAGCCGGCGTCGGTCGTCTCGATGGTCAGGCCGTCGCCGGCCGCGGCCAGGCTGCGGCGCAGGCGGGAGACGAGCACCTGGACCGCGTTGTGGGGCTGCCGGGGCGGCGCGTCCCCGTAGACGATGTCGACGAGGCGGTCGGCCGAGATCGGCTTGCCGCGCTCGATCGCCAGCGCAGCCAGCAGCAGCTGCAGCTTCTGCCCGGGAACCGTGACGATCCGCCCGTCGTCGCCGGCCACCTCGAGGGGTCCGAGGAGGCGGACCTCCATGACAGCCCACGCTACCGGCGGCGCGCCGCGGACCCGTCACGGGTTTCGCGCCGCCGCGCCGCCGGCGGCGGGCGGTCAGGCGGCGGGCGCCGGCTGGGGCCCGCGCAGCAGGCGGCCGGGGCGGGCGCCGGTCGCCTCGTCGTGCTCGCGCACGACCTGGCCCCGCTTGACGGTGGCGACGTAGCCGTGGGCCCGCTGGATGAGCCGCTTGCCGCCGGCCGGCAGGTCGCGGACCAGCTCGGGCGGCTCCAGCGCCAGGCGGTCGAAGTCGATGACGTTCACGTCCGCCAGGTAGCCGGGCGCCAGCAGCCCCCGGTCGTCGAAGCCGTAGAGCGCGGCGGTGGCCCGGGTCTGCATGTGCACCGCCTGCTCGAGGGGGATCCGCTCGCCCCGGGAGCGGTCCCGCGCCCAGTGGGTGAGCATGTAGGTGGGCAGGCTGGCGTCGCACAGCAGCCCGCAGTGGGCGCCGCCGTCGCCCAGGCCGAGCACGGTGCCCGGGTGGGTCAGCATCTCGTGGAGGGCGCCGAAGTCGCCGTGGGCGTAGCCGAGCAGCGGGATGTAGAGGAGCCCCCGGCCGTCGTCGGCCATCATGAGGTCGTAGGTGACCTCCTCGGGGGTCCGGCCCTCGCGCTCGGCGATGGCCTTGACGCTCTTCTCGGGCCCGGGCTCGTAGTCCGGCGGGTCGCCGAGCGGGAAGAGCTTGTGGAAGGCCGAGGTGATGACCGCGGCGATGCCGGCGACCTCCGGCTTCTCGCGCAGCATGGCGGCCCGGACCTCGGGGTCGCGCAGCCGGGCCCGGCGCTCCTCCGGCGGCAGGTCGGCGATCTCCTGCCAGGTGCGGTGGAACATGAAGGGGTGGGCGGTCGAGTCCCAGCCGAACAGCACCGACGCCGGCTTGCCGGCCACCTGGGGGACGATGGGGATGCCCTCGGCGCGGGCCTGGTCGGCCAGCTCGAGCAGCCGGCGCCAGTGCTCGGGGCGCAGGTCGTCCTGGAGGCACCCGAAGGTGACGGGGCGACCGGTCTCGCGGGCGATGGTCCGCATCCAGGCGAACTCGGCCTCGGGGTCGAACATGTCGCTGGCGACCTCGAACACCCCGGTGCCGGCCTCGCCCATGGCCATGCCGATGCCGATCAGCTCGTCGGGGCTGGCGGTCGTGCCGGCGGCCAGCTCGCCGTCCTTCGCCCGGTGCAGGAGCGTGCGGGTGGTCGAGAACCCGACGGCGCCCGCCTCGATCGCCTCGCGCACGAGCTTGGCCATGGCCTCGATCTCGTCCGGCGTGGCCTCGGCGTTGCGGCCGCCGCGCTCGCCCATGACGTAGGCGCGCACCGCGCCGTGGGGCACGAGCGCGCTGACGTCGAGCACGCGGGGCATGCGCTCGAGCTCGTCGAGGTACTCGGGGAACGTCTCCCAGTTCCAGGTCATCCCCTCGGCGAGGGCGGTGCCGGGGATGTCCTCGACGCCCTCCATGAGCTGGATGAGCCAGTCGCGGCGGGCGGGGTCGGCGGGGGCGAAGCCGACGCCGCAGTTGCCCATGACGATGGTCGTGACGCCGTGCCAGCTCGACGGCGTGACGTCGGGGTCCCAGGTGGCCTGGCCGTCGTAGTGGGTGTGGATGTCGACGAAGCCCGGCGTGACCAGGCGGCCCTCGGCGTCGATCTCGCGCCGCCCGCGCTCGTCGACCCGGCCGACGGCGGTGATGCGCTCGCCGTCGATGGCGATGTCGGCCGTGCCGGGCTCCCGCGCCGGTGCGCCCGAGCCGTCGACCACCGTGCCGTTGCGGATGACCAGGTCGTGCATCGCCGTCCCCCTCCCTCTGGCTGACGCCCGCGTCACCGACAAGCCAACACCACCTTGACCAGGCGGTCAAGGCGTTCGGCCCCCGATCCTGTCGCACCCCGTCCGTAGGGTCCGGCCCATGGAGCTGTGGTCACCGCCCCACGACGCGCCCCACCTGCTCGAGTGGTGGCGCCCGCTCATCCTCGTCAGCCGCCGCGCCCGGCTCGCGGGGCTCCCGTGGGCCGTCCACGTCGACGAGTTCCAGCTCACGGGGCGGGTGCGCCGGCGGGGCCGGCCGGACGTCTGGATCTACGAGCACCACGGCGAGGGCGGCTCGCTCTGCATCGACGCCGCCGGCGAGACCTACCGGTTCGTGGCCACGCCCCGGGGCCGGGGCGTCGGGCAGTTCCGGCGGTGCGAGCTGGCGACGGCGCTGCGGCTCGCGGGGCTCCCCCCGGCCGTGCCCGTGCGGCGGGCCGCGCTCGACGCCGGGGCGGTGGGCACGTCCGGCCCGGCCGCCCACCCCGCCGGGCGGGGCCACGCCCCGCCCACGCCCACCGCGGCCGAGCTCGCCGACGGCGGGCCCGCGACGCCCGGCGCCCGCGACGAGGGCCGCCCGGGCGCGGTGCGCACCGTCCGCCGGGGCCACCTCACCCTCATCGCCGCCGTGTGACCCGCGGGCCGTCAGGTGGCGCCGAACCAGCGCCGGAGCGTCCGTCCAGCTCGTCGAGCCGGCGACCGTCGCCGCGGGCGGCGATGTGGCCGTCCGGGCGGACCAGGAGGTGCGCCGCCTCGCCGGCTCGCAGACCGAGCCGGCGGTGGGCGCGGCCGGTGTGGTCGACCAGGGCGTGGGCCGCCGCCTCGTGGGTGAGGTGGTGGGCGCGCAGGTGGGGGACCCGGGTGACCGGGTGGTCGGCCGGCACGGGCGGACCGGTCACGAGCAGGTGGAGGTGCGGGGTGGCCAGTGCCCGCTGGAGGGTGGTGGGGCGGCCGTCGACGGTGACGGGCGCGTCGGGCAGCCGGTCACCGGGCCGTGGACCCCGCCCGTCCCGGCGGGTGCCGTCGGCGCTGAGCGGGCTGTCGCGGTAGGTGACGGCGAGCTGGGCGACGCTGCGGAAGGCGCGGGCGCGGGTCGGGCGCGCCGCGAGGGCGGCGCGCAGCAGCCACGGGGCGAGTCGGGTGCGTGCGGCGCCGATCACCGGGTTGGTCGAGGTGGCGGCGCTGAAGGCGCGGTCGGTGAGCCGGAGGACGGCGCGGCCGACCGGCCGTCGCTCGGCCTCGGAGGTGTCCAGCAGAGCGGTGTCGGCGGCGCCGGTGGTCACCCAGGCGAGCTTCCAGGCCAGGTTCCAGGCGTCCTGGATGCCGGTGTTCATGCCCTGCCCACCGGCGGGGCTGTGGACGTGGGCGGCGTCGCCGGCCAGGAGGACCCGCCCGGCGCGGTAGCGGGTGGCGTGGCGGAGCTGGAGCCGGAAGTGCGAGGCCCACACGTGGTCGTGGAGCCTCACCGCTCGTGTAGGCGTCGGCGAGGGCTTGGAGGTCCTCGGTTCTCGGGCGCTCCGGCCCGTCGCTGGTGTCGGGGCGCACGCCGATCAGCCGCCACGGTGCCGTGTGGCCCAGCGGGAAGAAGAACAGCACCCCGACGGCGACAGGTGGGCGTGGACGGCGCCCGGGGCGAGCCCCTCGGCGTCGAGGTCGGCGAGCACGAACGTCCGGGGGTAGGGGACCTCGAGGGTGCGGGGCTGGATCGCCAGCGCCCGCGACTCGGACGCCCGGTCGGGCCGGCGGTCGACGATCCGGAACCGGGCGCCGAACGCCGTCAGCCCCGCGGCGAGCGTCAGCCCCGTGGGCCCGGCCCCCACCACCAGGACGTCGGTCGAGTCGGCGCACACGGCCGGGGCCGGTCAGTCCCGGTGACGGGTCTGTCGCACGAACCCGGCGATGCCGACGACCAGCAGCACCGCGCCCGGCACGATCACCCACAGCCCCAGCACCAGGCCGTTGGCCAGCGTCGCCGCGCCCACGCCGATGGCGAAGGGCCAGACGCTGGCGTGGGGCAGGTAGTGGCCGTCCTCGGCCTCGCCGGTGCCCGGCTCGGCCCGCCCCTCGGCGGCGATGGCGTCGCCGGCTGCGACGGCGGCGTCGATGCGGGCGGCGGGCTCCCGCTGCTGCAGCCACAGGTAGACCCCGACCCACAGGCCGAGCACCGCCGCCACCACCAGCATCACCACGCCGGCCTCCTCGTAGGAGGTGCCCCAGTAGATCAGCGCGATGACACCGAGGATGGCGCCGATGGCGCCGAACACCCGCCACGGCACCTTCCGGTCGTCGGCCTGGCGCAGCTCGTGGCCCTGCGGCCCCTCGGTCGGCCGCGCCGCCTGGTCGGTCACGGGCCCGCCCCCGGTGCGTCGGGCCCGGCGCCGTCCCCACCGCGGCCGTCACCGCCCCCGTCGCCCGCCACACCGAGCACGACCGTGCTGTGCCCGGGGTGGTTCAGGTCCCACACCGGCCGCTGCGAGCGGATGGGCGGCAGCGTGCCGACGAAGTTCTCCGGCGGCGGGGGCGACGTCGTCGCCCACTCCAGCGTGTGGGCGTCCCAGGGGTTGTCGCCGGCGGTGGCGGGCCGGCGCAGCGATCGCAGCACGTTCCACAGGAACGGCAGCGTCGACGCGCCCAGCAGGAAGGCGCCGGCGGTCGAGATCTGGTTGAGGCCGGTGAACCCGTCCTCCTCCAGGTAGTCGGCCACCCGGCGGGGCATGCCCTGCAAGCCGAGGACGTGCTGGACGAAGAAGGTGAGGTGGAACCCGACGAAGGTCATGGCGAAGTGCACCTTGCCAAGCCGCTCGTCGAGCAGCCGGCCGGTGATCTTCGGCCACCAGTAGTAGATGCCGGCGTAGAGGGCGAAGACTGACCCGCCGAACATCGTGTAGTGGAAGTGCGCGACCACGAAGTAGCTGTCGTGCACGTGGAAGTCGATGGGGGCGGAGGCGAGCATCACGCCGGTGATGCCGCCGAGCAGGAACGTCACCAGGAACCCCAGGGCGAAGAGCATCGCGGTGGGGAAGACGATCGACCCGCCCCACAACGTGCCGATCCAGTTGAAGAACTTCACGCCGGTCGGCACGGCGATGAGCATCGAGACGCCGGTGAAGAAGGGCAGCAGCACGGCCCCGGTGGTGAACATGTGGTGCGCCCAGACGCCGACCGACAGCGCCCCGATGGCGATGGTGGCGAAGACCAGTCCGGCGTAGCCGAACACCGGCCGGCGCGAGAACACCGGGAACACCTCGGTGACGATGCCGAAGAACGGCAGCACGAGGATGTAGACCTCGGGGTGGCCGAAGAACCAGAACAGGTGCTGCCACAGCAGCGGCGAGCCGACGACGCCGTCGTGGGAGGCCGGGTCGTAGATGTGCGTCCCGAACTGCCGGTCGGTGAACAACATGACGGCCGCGGCCGTCAGCATCGGGAAGGCCACGAGGATGAGCACGCTCGTCACGAGCATGTTCCAGGTGAAGATGGGCAGCCGGAACATGCGCATGCCGGGTGCCCGCATGGCCACCACGGTGGCGACGATGTTCACGGCGGTGAGCACGCCGGACAGGCCGGTCAGCGCGATGCCCGCCAGCCACAGGTCGCCGCCGAGGGTGGGCGAGCGCACGATCGACGACAGCGGCGTGTAGCCGGTCCAGCCGAAGTCGGCGGCGCCGTCCGCAGTCAGGAAGCCGGACACCATCGTCAGCCCGCCGAACAGGTAGAACCAGTACGACAGGGCGTTCAGTCGGGGGAACGCCATGTCCCGGGCGCCCACGTGCAGCGGCACGAAGTAGTTGGCCAGACCGAACGCGAAGGGCCCCAGGAACAGGAACAGCATGATGCTGCCGTGCATGGTGAAGCTCTCGTTGAACCGGTCCTGGTTCAGGAACTGGGACCCGGGCTCGGCCAGCTCGGTCCGGATGAGCATCGCCAGGAGGCCGCCGAGCAGGAAGAACCCGTAGGCCGTGACCATGTAGGCCACGCCGATCCGCTTGTGGTCGGTCGTGGTGACGAACGCCAGCAGGCCGGTCGGGCGGGGTGCCGGCTCGGGCGGCTCGGCGACCGCGGTCGGGCGCTCGTCGACGGTGGTCACCCGCCGTCCTCCGCCCTCTGCGCCGCGAGCCAGTCCTCGTACTCCTCGGCGGTCACGACCCGCACCGTGAAGTTCATGCGCCAGTGGTCGAGGCCGCAGAACTCGGCACAGCGGCCGATGTAGGTGCCGGTCTCGGTCGGCGTCACGGGGATCTCGTTGTCGACGCCCGGGATGAGATCCCGCTTGGAGAGGAAGTCGGGCACCCAGAACGCGTGGTTGACGTCGTCGGCCACCAGGCGCAGGTGGGTCGTCTCGCCCACCGGCAGCACCATCTCCGGCGGCCGGCCGGGGGCGCCGGTCACGACGACGTCGTGGTCGGGGTAGACGAACTGCCACGACCACTGGAACCCGATGACCTCGACCCGCTCGGCGGGGTCGGGGCGCAGGTCGGTGGCCTCGTCCTCGGTGGCGACGCTGAAGGCGAACAGGAGCGCCACCGCCACGATCGGGGTGCCCGTGTAGAGCACCTCCATGGGGATGTTGTACGGCTTCTGGCGGGGCATCTCGTCGTCCCGCCGGCGCCGGAAGCGGACGACCGAGTAGATGATCAGCCCCCACACCAGCAGGGCGACGCCGATGGAGGCGACGAAGAAGCCCTGCCACAGCGAGAAGATGTGCTCGCCCTCCTCGGCCTTGGGGTCGGGGGCGCCGAAGTTCGGCAGCTCGCACCCGGCGGCGGCCAGGGCGGCGGCGGGAGCGACGAGGCGCCAGGCACCGAGGGGACGGCGCACGGGCGCGACCGTAGCGCACGCACTCCGCGTCGTGGGCGGTACGCGGCGTGGCCTCGATCCGGCGCGCGGGCCGCGGTGACGAGCCATCCCCAGAGACGTAGGCCCGCGTCGGGGCCGTCTAGTCATCGACTTGGCGCGCGAGATGCGACATCTGCCCGATGCGGCGGGGGCCTTCAGGGGCGCACCCTCGTCCCATGGTCCCCTTCACGAGCTTCGAGGCCACCAGGATCCTCGTCGAGGAGCACATCGCCGACCTGCGGGCGTCGGCGCCGCGGCGGCGGCCGTCGCCCCGTCGACGGGCCGGCCGCACCCCGCGCACCGACCGGGTCGACTGAGGCCCGCCCGGACCGCCGTTACGCTCGTGCCCGTGCTCGCCGGCCGCACCGGTCTGTCGCCCGTGATGGTGGGCCGGGCGGCCGAGCTCGACCGCCTCGTCGGCCTGCTCGGCGCCCGACCCGGCCCGACCGTCGCCCTGGTCACGGGCGAGGCCGGGATCGGCAAGACCCGGCTCGTCCAGGAACTGGTCGACGCGGCGCCGCCCGGCACGCTGGTGCTCGCCGGCCAGGCGGACCCGGGCGCGCTCGGCCGCCCCCTGGAGCTGGTGCTCGACGCCCTGGACGGCGTGCGGGGCGCCGAGGGGGCGGGTGCCGGGGCGGACGACCCCGAGCTGGCCGCCCTGGACGCCGCGGTGCGCGACGTCGAGCGGGGGGCCGACGAGCGGGTGCGGGCGGCCGCCGACCTCGTCCGGCGGCTGACGGCCGGCCGCACCGCGCTGGTCGTGCTCGAGGACCTGCACTGGGCCGACCCCGAGAGCGTGGCGGTGTTCGAGCGGCTGGCCGGGCTGGCCGCGGTCGACCCCGGTCCGGGGCCCGGGAGCCTGCTGCTCGTCGGCACCTACCGCCCCGACGGCCTGTCGCGTCGCCACCCGGCGGCCGAGGCCCTGCTGCGCATCGAGCGGCGCCACGCCGTGACCCACGTCCGCCTCGACCGGCTCGACCCGGCGGCGGTCAGCGACTTCCTCACCGCGGTCCAGGGCAGCGAGCCGTCGTTCCGGACGGTCGACGAGCTGCACGGCCGGACCGGCGGCAACCCCTTCTTCCTCGAGCAGCTGCTGGCCGCGTCCCCGGGCTGCGGCGGGCGGGAGGACGTGTCCCTGCCCTGGACGGTGGCGGAGCTCGTCCGGGCCGAGGTCGACGACCTCGCCCCGCCGGTGCGCCAGATGCTCAGCGCGGCGGCGGTCCTGGGCCGGCGGGTCCACTTCGACCTGCTGGCCGCGGTCCTGGACGTCGACGAGGACGACCTGATCGCCCGGCTCCGGGTGGCCATCGACCACGGGCTGCTGGCCGAGGACGAGCCCGACGTCTTCAGCTTCCGGCACGAGTTGCTCCGGGAGGCCGTCGAGGGCGGCCTGCTGGGGCGGGAGCGGCGGCGGCTGCACGAGCGGGCGCTGGCCGCGCTGCGGGCGGCCGGCAGCCGCGACCACGTGGCGCTGGCCCACCACGCCCGTGGCGCGGGCCGCTTCGACGACCTGGTGTCCGAGTCCCGCCTCGGCGCCCGGGAGTCCCTGGCCCGGGGGTCGTCCTACCAGGCGCTGGTGCTGGCCGAGGCCGGCCTCGCCGAGGCGCCCGACGACCTCGACCTGCTGGCGCTGGCCACCCGGGCGGCCTGGCTGGCCGGGCAGCTCGACGACGCCCGGGCCCACGGCGACGCCTGGCTGGCCCGGGCCACGGCGGCCGCCGACGCCGGCGCCCGGGCCGAGGCGCTGGCCATGCGGGCCCGCATCGCCTTCGAGCGGGGCGAGATCGACGACCTGACCCGGCTGACCGACGAGCTGGTGTCGGTGGTCGACGGGCTGGCGACCGACGAGCAGCGGGCGCAGGCGATGGCGGCGGTCGCGCAGTTCCACATGCTGCGCGAGCACGCCGAGGAGACGATCGAGTGGGCCGACAAGGCGCTGGCGCTGGCCGAGGCCAACGGGTTCGAGCGGGTGCGGCTCCAGGCGATGGCCGAGAAGGGCTCGATGCTGCTGCTCGACCCGGCCCGCGGCGAAGAGGCCCGCCGGCTGCTGGAGGAGGCGGCCGCCGGCGCCGAGCGCGTCGGCGACCACGTGCTGGCGGCCCGCTGCCTCAACAACCTGGTCTGGCACGCCCGCAAGTGGAGCGACCTCGGCGAGGTGCGGGCGCTGATCGAGCGGATGCGGACGCAGGCCGAGGCGGCGGGGTTCGACACGCTGGCGGTGACCGACGTGGCCGCGTCGCTGGCCCAGCTGGCCGCGGCCGAGGGCGACCTCGACGGGGCGATCGCCCACCTGGACGCCGTCGAGCGGTCGACCCGAGGCCGGCTGGGCTGGACGCAGTCCGGCTGGCGGGCGGTGTTCCGCGCCGGCCTGGCGCTGGAGGCCGGCGACCTGGACGCCGCCGAGCGGTACACCGCGCAGGCCAAGCCGCCGACGGCCCGCACGGCGGCGTCGGTCGTCGGGCTCGACCTCCACCTGGCGGCCCGACGGGGTGACCTCGCGGCCGCCCGGGCCCGCCTGGCCGAGCTGGTCCGGATCGCCGACGACGAGCGCTACGCCTCGCCCTCGCAGGCCCACGACCTGGTCGCGGCCGGGCTGGCGGCCGGGCTCGGCGTCGACGAGCTGCGCCCGCTGGTCGAGCGGGCGGGCCACTTCGCCGGCCACCGCCTGGGCCCCGAGAGCGGCTGGTGGCACATGCTGGCCGCCCAGCTCGCCGAGGCGGTGGGGGAGGCCGAGGAGGCGGCGGACCGCTACGCGTCGGCCGCCGAGCTGCTGGGCCACGCGCCGGGGATCCTCGCCGGCCACCGCGGGACGGCGCACGTGGGCGCGGCGGCCAACCTCCTGCGGCTGGGGCGGGACGACGAGGCCCGGGCCCACGCGGCGGCGGCCCGCCGGCTGCTCGCCCGCTGGCGGGGGTGGCGGGTCGAGGCGCTGGCCGCCGTCGAGCGGCGGCTCGGCATCGGGGCCGAGGTCCCGGGCCCCGACGTGCTGACGCCGCGGGAGCGCGAGGTGGTGGCGCTGCTGGCCGAGGGCCTGACCAACGCGCAGATCGCCGACCGGCTCTACATCTCGCCCCGCACGGCCGCGGTGCACGTGTCGAACGTGCTGTCGAAGCTCGGCATGGGCTCCCGGGCCGAGGTGGCGGCGTGGGCGGTGCGCGAGGGGGTGGTCGGCCCGGACGGGCGTTGACGGTCCCGGACCCTCGGATGTAAACACCCGTTTACGAAAATGACGGCGGGCACGTGGTGCCCGAGGGGAGCGCAGGAGGGGGCACGGATGACCGGACCGGTGACGACCGTCGAGCGGCACCCGTGGAACACGGGGTTCACGTGGCGGTCACCCCGCCCGCCGTTCCGGGTGGTGTCCGAGGAGCAGGCGGCCCGGTTCGACCGGGACGGCTACCTCGTGCTCGAGGACGTCCTCGACCCCGACCTCCTGGCCCGGGTGACGGCGGAGGTCGACAGGGCCGAGGAGCGGGTCGACGCCTTCCTGCGCACCCAGGAGGGCGGGCGCGTGAGCATCGCCGAGGCGGGGGCGATCACCTTCGCCACGCACCTCGTGGCCCGGTCGCCGCTGCTGCGCTCGCTCGCCCACCACCCGGTGCTCGTCGGGCTCTGCGCCGACCTCGTCGGCCCGGACGTGAACCTCTACTGGGACCAGGCCGTCTACAAGAAGCCGGAGAAGCCGCGCCGGTTCCCCTGGCACCAGGACAACGGCTACAGCTACGTGGAGCCCCAGCAGTACCTGACCTGCTGGCTGGCGCTGACCGACGCGACGGTCGAGAACGGCTGCCCGCAGGTGGTGCCCGGCGTGCACCGGGTGGGCACGATCCGGCACCGGTTCGTCGACCCGCTGGGGTTCGAGTGCTTCACCGACCCCGAGGGCGCGGTGGCGGCGCCGGTCCGGGCCGGGGGCGTCGTCGTGTTCTCGTCGCTGACGCCCCACCTGACCGGGCCGAACACGACCGACGGCGTGCGGAAGGCCTACATCCTCCAGTACGCGCCCGCGGGGGCCCGGGTGCTGCGGGGCGACCCCGACGCCGGCCCGCCGGTCGCCGAGGAGCCCTGCGACGACCCCGACCGCCAGTTCCCGGTGCTGCGGGGTGGCGAGCCCGTCGGGCCGGGCTGATGGCGGGAGTGCGGGGGCAGGTCCAGCGGCGCGGCGTCGAGCGCCGGGCGGCGATCCTGCGGGCCGCGACCGAGGTCTTCGCCGCCCACGGCTACCGGGGCGCCTCGCTCGCCATGATCGGCGAGCGGGTCGGGCTGACGCCGGCGGGTGTGCTCCGGCACTTCGGGTCGAAGGAGGAGCTGCTGCTGGCGGTCATCCGCGACCGCGACCAGCGGGCGACCGCCATCGCCGAGGAGCTGGCCCGGATGCCCCCGCTGGAGGGGCTGCGGGCGGTGGTGCGGTACGCGGAGATGTCCGAGGCCGAGCCGGGCATCGCCGCGCTGTTCACGGTCCTGCAGGCCGAGCACCTGGAGCTGCCGGGCTCGGTCCGGCGGTTCTTCGTCGAGCGGGCCCGGGGCATCGAGGACGTCGTCGTCCTCTGGTTGCGGCAGGGCCAGGAGGACGGCTCGATCCGGCGGGACGTCGACCTGCGCCGGGTGGCGCGGGAGCTCATGGCGTTCATGGAGGGCGCGGCGCTGATGTGGCTGCTCGACCCGGAGCGGCACTCGCTGGTCGACCTCTACCGGGGCTACCTCGACCGCCTGGCCGACGAGCTGGCGGCGTGATCGTCCGGCCCAGGGGTGCCCGCGGGTGGCGCGCCGTCAGGCCGGGTCGCAGCTGCCGGCGGGGGTGTCGTAGCAGACGACGGCCTGGCGCTCGGCGACCTGCAGCTCGAACCCGGTGGTGGTGGCGTTCCGGCCGAGGCTGCCGCCGGCCTGGCCAGTGGCGGTGTAGGACACGTCCCAGACGAGGGTGACCGAGGCCGGGTAGGCCGTGGCCGGGGGGTCGGGGACGCGCTGGAAGACCCAGGCGCAGTCGCTCGTCCGGCCGGCCGCCTCGGCCTCCGGGGTCCACGGCGTGCCCGGCCCGTGGCAGGTGACGCGGGCGTCCTCGTGCTCGCCGAGGTCCCAGTCGAGCCGGGCCGGCGTGGCGGTGACCGCCACCTCGAAGCCGCCCAGCTCGACCGCCAGGCTCACCGGCTGCCAGTCGGCGGGGTCGATCCAGAGCCAGGTCGGCAGCCCGACGATCTGCTCGCGGTCGAGCGGCGGGGAGGTGGCGGGGGTCGGCTGCGGCAGCGGCAGGTCGCGGGCCAGCTCCCGGGCCAGCGCCTCGAGGACGGGGCCCTCCTCGCCGGGTTGGTAGACGAAGAAGTCACGGTAGGCCAGCTCGCCAGGGGAGTCGGTGTAGTGGCAGCCGATGAAGTAGCGCTGGCCGACCACCAGCTCGCCGGCGAGCGGCATGGTCTGGTGCTCCGACGCCGGCGCCGCCCCCTCCTCCGGCGCCTCGTAGGTCGCACAGGTCTT